>JAABUL010003922.1_pt1 | contig 20953 bp, 18 predicted proteins | sample 5559151 | NCBI WGS metagenome assembly JAABUL01 (sample SAMN10711876, study PRJNA513368) | rock metagenome | isolation source: Antarctica rocks | place: Antarctica: Victoria Land, Pudding Butte sud | reverse complement strand
TGCGAGGATCGGGGAGATCGGCAAAACACTCGGTCAAAGCAGAGGCGGCAGTCATGAGACAACTCCTGTTCGGAAGATGTCTCAGCATACCTCAGTTCAGTTTACAATTTAGATGCGCTCGCCCTGGTACCAAAGCCAATTTCCCTTGCACTTTTTTCGAACTTATGGTAAAATAATAAGGCAGACATCACAGGAACCCAGGGAAGGTGGCTGAGTGGTCGAAAGCGGCTCACTGCTAATGAGTTATACGGGGTAAACCCGTATCGCAGGTTCGAATCCTGTCCTTCCCGCTTGACGTGATGCCCGACAAGGAGCGGCCCCGGTTTCCACGGAAATCGGGGCCGTCTTCGTCTGCCGAAGGAAAAGATGATGGGTGCAACAATGCAAGACGACACGCCCGACCTGGGGCCGATCCCGTGGCGGAACCTGCTCCACTTCGACTCCAAAGCGATTGCGGCCATCGCCGCCTGCGCGCTGATCCTGGTCGGCCTGCTCGGCGTCCTCCCGGCCTGGCTGCGGGGGCAGGAGCGGGCGGACTTCGCGGGGACAGCGGCGCAGACCGCGCCGGGCGTTGTCGTCGTCTGCCAAATTTCGCCCGTGAGCCAGGGCGGGGGCGGGCTGTTCAACGCCGTCACGGTCGAATTCAACAACCAGGGCGGGGGCGGGCTGTTCAACGCCGTCACGGTCGAATTCAACAAGCGGCAGAGCTACTACGCCCTGCCGCCGGAAAGCAAGTGGCTGCCGAAATTCCACCAGAAGGTGCGGGTGACGTATCGCGTCGGACGGCAGAGCGGGACGGTGCGCGTGGACTCGGTGACGCCGGAGTAGGGGATCACGCCGTCCGCCCCTCGACGCACCGCGAGCAGTCCAGCCAGTTCTCCTGCGGGATGACGCGCCGGGCGTCGGGCGCCACGCCGCGCCCGAACACAGGGCGGTACAAAATTTCCCCTTTCGGGTACGCTGTGCCGCACGAGTGGCAGTTTTCTGGATGGTCCAGCACGGCGGGCGCGTATCCCGTCACCACCCAGCCCGCGTGGCCCAGATGGGTCGCCAGTGACTCCAGCGCAGCCCGCACGGTCAGCGACTTGTTGCCGTGATAGTAGCGCCCCGCGATCTGCTCCAGCATATCTTCCGTCTCGTCATCGAAAGTAAAGTTCAGGCGTTTCATCTTTTATATCTCTTCATGGCATCCAGCGCCGCAGTCCCCAGATCAAGCCCGCCGTCAGCGTGAACGCCAGCCCACCCGTGGTAAGGAAAGGGACCGATGGCCGCGTACCGGGGCGGGTGTCGCGCGTGCGGGTGAACAGCCCCAGCGTGGTGGCGACGAGATAGACGAAGCCACCGCCGACATGAGCGAACAGCAGGCCCAGGCGCGGCAGGGGCAGGTCGCGCAGGCCGAAGACGGCGAGCAGTGCCCCCACCTCCGTCGTGGATTCGATCCCCAGCGTCCACAGCAGGGCCGTCCGGCGCGAGTAGCCCGCCCCCAGCAGGAGCAGGGCCAGCGCCAGCCCTTCCGGGAACTTGTGGAACGAGACGGCCAGCAGCAGGGCGAGGTTGGGATGCCCCGTGACCTCATCCCCGACCACGACAGCCACGCCGTCCATTGCGCTGTGGAGGCCCAGGGCCAGCATCAGCAGCACGACCGTCTGCCCCAGGCGGGCCGTCGTCGCCTGGTCGAATGCCCCCAGCGCGCAGGCCGGGCAGAGATGATAGACGTACTTCCCCAGCGCCCAAAACAGGGCGTAGCCGCTCATGCTTGCCAGCAGAAAGACGGGCCAAGAGAGCAGCGACTTGGCATCCGGCAGGACATCAAACACGGTGACGGCCAGAAGAGCACCCATGGCGGCATAGACCAGCAGGGTCAGTCGTCGCGGGGCGATTTGGCCTAAAAAGATGCCGAGCGCGCCGCCGCCGAAGGCGATCAGGGTTGCCAGTGTCGAGCGCAGCAGAAGAAACGTCATAGTGCGTATTAGTGTGTAGTATGACCGTTTCCGATGCTTTGTGTCAAGTGCGTACCAGTATGTACAAAATTTAAAAGCCTCTTGTGTTCTAGCGGAAGGCATGGTACAATGCCCCCGTGAACCGAACGCGGACAAGCCGGCTTCCCAAATCACTCCGAGCGGCGGCGCTGATCCTGGCGCTGATCTTTCTGGGGGTCAGTGGGGGCACGACTCTTGTCCATACGGAAGACCTCGGCTCCTTTCGGACGTTCCACACAGGCCGCAGCGTTCTGGGGCATGCGGGTGGGGGCGGCGCCGACGGCTCCTGTCTGGCCTGTCAGTGGGAAGCCTCGGCCTACAATCCTCATGTCCCCGTTGCCCATGTCGCCTGCCTGCCCGTCGTCTTGATGCCGCTCCTGGCATCACGCTTTGAGGCTGTCGCTCCGCATCCGTTCGATTACACGTCCCCCCGCGCACCCCCGTGCGCCTCCTGATTCGCCACGCGAATCCCATCTCAGTCCATCACACAACCCTGTTTGGGGCCGAAAAAAAGGCGCGGAGGTGCTGGTAACACCCCCACGCCCGGCGAGCGCGATTCCGTCACAAGTGACTTTTTGAGTCACGCCCGTGCCAACGGTGATTGTATCACGTCTTCGTCCTTTCGTCTACCCCACGCACCCGCAGGCCCTCACAAGGCCATACCCTGACACTGGAGAAGAACTGCAATGATCACCCACCTACGCCCCAGGCGTCCGGTCGGCTGCCTCATGGCTGCTGCCGTCTGTTTCTTCGCGGCCTCCGCCGCCCACGCCGACGTTTTTGGACGCCTCCGCGTCGTCGCCCGTGACGCAGCCGGGAAGCCGCTCCCCGGCGCGACCGTCACCTTCCACGACACGGCCAATGTCCGCCCGGACCTCACGGTCACGGCGGACGCCAACGGCGTCGCCCTCAGCCCGCCGCTGGAGATCCGCGCCTGGCAGGTGACGACCCGCGTCCCCGGCTTCGAGGCCGACACGCGCTCGGTCTCCGTCCTCGCCGACACCAGCACGGAGGTGGACGAAAGCCTGACGCGCCGCGTCATCAACACCGGCACCACGAACATCATTGGGACGCGCAACCAGACCACGAGCGAGACGCGCCGCAGCCTCGATTTCATCCAGAAAATCCCGGCGACCCGGTCCAACCCGCAGAACTTCCCGCGCCTGCTTTTGACCGTGCCGGGCTTCATCGAGTCCTCGGTCAACGTCGTCCACCCGCGCGGCGAGCACGCCTCCACCGCGATCTACATCAACGGCTTCCAGCTCCCCGGAGTCCTGCAAGGGCGGGCCGGGCCGCAGATCAGCCCGGACATCATCCAATCCGCCGACATCCAGACGGGGGGCTATTCGCCCGAATACGGCAGCGAAACGGCAGCCATCCTGAACCTCAGCCTGCGCTCCGGCCCCATCACGCCCTTCCAGAGCGTCAACTTCGGCGCGGGCGGTTATAAGACGCTGGACCAGGAGCTGACCTTCGGCGGGCAGGCGGGCGCCGCGCCGGGGCAGGCCGGCCCGTTCCATTACCTGTTCAACATCATCAATCGCACCACGGACAACCTGCTGGAGCCGCCCCAGCCCGGCAGCCAGACCGCCCACAACCACGGGCGGGCCATCACCGCCTTCGGCAACCTGGAGTACGTCGCCGGCCCGAACGATAATTTCAGCCTGCTGCTAAACACCGCGCCCGCCCAGAGCCAGGTCGCTAACCGCGCGGGCCTGCCGGACAAATATGCCCCGGTCGGCCAGGGCTTCGGCTACGGCGGCGCGCGCAACGCCGACGGCTCCTCGGCGGGCGTCGCGCCCGACCCGGCCATCGTGGGAAGCCAGATCGTCCCCATCCCGTCCCAGCAGGGGGCGAATCAGGACGTCACCCAGAACGACGAGAACCGCTTCGGCGTCGTCAACTACCGGCACTCGTTCGGCGGGGCGCTGACCGGGCTGCTGTCGCTGGGAGCGACCTCGGCCCGGCTGGACATCCGCAACCACAACCCGTCCATTGATCTGGGTTCCACTGACCCGGCGATGGGGCTGCTGACCACGATTGACAACTCCATCGAGTACAACCCGACTATCCTGCGGAAAAGCTCGCAGTCGGAGCTGTCCGGCAGCCTGACCAAGTCGTCCGGGACCCACACCTACAAGGGCGGCTTCCTGCTGACCAGCCAGACCGGCGATGAGTCGTACCAGTTCACCCCGCAGAGCCAGCTCGCGCTGGACTCGCTGGCCGCCGTCCAGGCGGGCGGGCCGCAGCTCACGCCGAACGGGACGTATCAAACCGATGCCGACGGCAATCAAGTGACGGACGTGCTGGGCAATCCGGTCTACCTCATTGACCCGACGAACACCGCCACGCCAACTGTGACCGTCCACCGATCCGGCTACTACAACGCTTTCTACGTCCAGGATACCTGGCGGGCGACCCGGCAGGTGACGCTCAACTACGGTTTGCGGCTGGACTCGTACTACGGCAAGCAGAGCCTCTCGCCCGACACGGTCAAGAAGAACTACCTGTCGCCGCGCGTCAACCTCGCCTACGCCTTCACGCCGCAGACGACGGTGCGCCTGAATTATGACAAGCTGTTCTCGCAGCCGCCGCTCGCCCAGGGCGCGATCCTGGGGACCAACCTCGTCCCGCAGACCACGGACATGTATGAGATCGGCATCGAGCACCGGCTGGCGGCGGGCCAGAATGTTAAGGTCTCCTACTACTACAAGAACACCCGCAACGAGTTCGATACGGGCATCCTGATCCCGTACACCCAGATCGGCGCGTACACAACCTTGCAGTACACGACCCAGGGCACCCACGGCTTCGAGCTGGCCTACGACTTCGCGCCGCGCGGGGCGAGCGGCTTGGGCGGGTTCCTCGCCTACACCAACTCCATCGCCAAGCCCAACGGCGTGGACCAGACGGGAGCGCCCGCGCCGTCCGAGAACGACCACCAGCAGATCAACACCTTGAGCGCAGGGCTGTCTTACACGCTGCCGTCCCAGGCGTTCGGCGGCCTGGACGTCTACTACGGCAGCGGCGAGGCGTCCAGTCCACTGGTTCCTATCGGCCCGAGCAACAACAATACACTCGGGGGCGGCAAGAAGAACTCGCACTATTCCGTGGACCTACGCCTGGGCCACCCGCACCTGCTCGGCCCGGCGGGACTGGAACTGGACGTGGAGAACCTGACCAACAACGTGAGCGTATTGAACTTCAACTCCGGCTTCAGCGGCACCCGCTTCCAGCAGGGCCGCCGCCTGGTGCTGCGCGTGACCGGCAGCTTCTAACCGTCTGGGGGGCGCGAGACCGTTCCTCGCCCCCCGCTTGCGTTCTCCTCTCCTTTTTGGTATCATAGAAGGAGCGCAACGGCGCGAAAAGGAAACCGGAATCTTCCATGCATACCACCTGGCTTATCGCAAACGGCACGTTCGGCGAGGCGATCCGCCGCCGCACACTGCTCATTTTCCTTCTGGTCGCCGCCCTGGTCATCGTCGTTGGGGCCGCCAACGCCTCCTTCCTGCCGGGACACGACACCGTGGTCGTCAAGACGGTGGGCCTGGGCGTCATTCTCCTGACCGGCGTCTTCATTTCCGTCATTCTAGGCATTAACCTGCTGCCGACCGAGATCGAGCGGCGCACGGTCTACACGATTCTGTCCAAGCCTGTCCACCGCTACCAGTTCGTGTGCGGCAAATTTTTGGGCGGCCTGCTGACCGTGCTGGCCTCCGTCGCCGTCATGTCCGCCGTGTTTCTGCTGCTGATGGTGGTCAAGGAGCGCGGCATCAGCCACGAAGTGGTGAACGTCTGTAAGGGGCTGCTCTTGATCGTCTTCGCGATCACCCTGGTCAACGCCGTCGCCATGTTCTTCTCCGTCTTCCTGTCGCCGTTCGTCAACTTCTTCCTGACCTTCGCCGTCTACCTGCTCGGCAGCGCCTCGTCCGTCACTGAGGCCCTGGCCGATCCGGGCAATGATCCCGCCCACCCCAAGAACCCGGTCGTCCTGCTGGTCTTCAAAGTGATCCATGCGATCATCCCGGATTTCGCCAAGTACAATGTCCAGAACCCGATTCTGGACCCGCACCTGCGTATCACCAACGAGCCGTACTTCATCGGCTCGAACATCGGAATCGCCATTGTCTACACGCTGCTGCTGTTGACCGTGGCCGCCGTGATCTTCGAGCGGCGCGAGGTATGAAGGCCTTCCCGGCCCTGAAGGGCCGGGCTACTCCCGAATGGAAGTCGCTCCGCGACTCAAGACTGGCTTTCGGGGACTGTTCCTCAGTCGCGAAGTGACTTTCACTTTGAGTAGACCGGCACTTCCAGTGCCGAGCGCACTTCGCATGAAGCCCATCCATGCCACCCGCCTCTAACCCACCATGAAAACCTCATTCCCCGCCGCATTTTGGGCACTCGCCTTTGCCGCCCCCGTTTTGGCTCAGGCCCCGCCGCCCTCTGCCGCGCCCAGCCCGCTGCCCATCCGTCAAGTCACGCTGTTCACGTCGGGCGTCTCCTACATCGAGCGCGGCGGCCCAGTCACGGGTGATGCGACGGTCCCACTGACCTTCCGCACGGCCCAGATCAACGACATCCTGAAGTCGCTGACGCTGCTCGACGCGAACGGCCAGGTGCAGCCCGTTGTTTACGGCGCGCGCGACCCTATCGGGCGGACCTTGCAGGCGTTTGCCGTGGACGTGACCCAGCCGCAGAGCCGGGCCGAGCTGCTGAACCGGCTGCGCGGGGCGGAAGTGACGGTGACGACGGCGCGAGGCATATTCAGCGGTCAGGTCGTGAGCGTCGAGTCGAAAAGCGTGACGGCCCCGACAGGCACCACGACGACCGACACGCTGAACCTGCTGGGGGCCGACGGCCTGCAATCGGTCCGGCTGGACGACGTTTCCGTCCTCAAGCTGCGCGATGCCCGGCTGGACCGGGAGCTGCGCGAGGCACTGAGGACGCTGGCGTCAGGCGCGGACGACCAGCGTCGGTCGGTGACGCTGCACTTTTCGGGGACGGGGCGGCGGAACGTAAGCGTCGGCTACATCGCCGAAGCGCCCCTGTGGAAGATCTCCTACCGCCTGCTGCTCGGCCCGAAGCCCTCCCTGCAAGGCTGGGCTTTGGTCGAGAACACGACCGACGAAGACTGGAACGGCATCCATCTGGGGCTGGTCTCGGGGCGGCCTATCTCATTCATCCAGGACCTGTACCAGCCGCTGTACCTCCCGCGCCCGGTCGTCCAGCCCGACATCATCGCCTCGCCCACGCCGCAGACCCACGACGGCAACTTGCTGGCGGACAATTTGCAGCCGGCCAACGCGCCCGCGCCTCCCGCCGTGCCGAGTCCCAGTGAGGGCGTCCTGGGCAGCGTCGTGGATGAGCAGCGGCGCGCGAAGGCCACGGGGAACGTAAACCTGCTGTCGCGAAGCCGCGCCTCCGGCAGAGACGCCCCGGCGGGCACCTTTTTCGACAGCAACGGCATCGCGCAGTCCGTGACGGCGCAGGCACAGGGCGCGAGCGCCGGGGAGTTGTTCGCTTACAACGTCACCACGCCTGTGACCCTGCCGCGCCAGCAGGCGGCGATGATCCCTGTGGTCGCGCAGGGCATCGCGGCGGACAAGGTCTCGCTCTTTAACGCCGACTCGGACCCGCGCTTCCCGCTCAACGCCGTCCGGCTGAAAAACACGACGGGCCTGCACCTCAAAGGCGGCCCCGTCACCCTCTTCGACGGCGACACCTACGCAGGCGACGCCACGATGGAAGACGTGCCGCCCGGCGACTCGCGCCTGATCTCCTACGCCGTGGATTTGTCCATAGTCGGAGAGCGGCAGGACACGACCCAGGCGCAGACGCGGACGACGCTGGCGGTCCATGCGGGCGTTTTGACCGTCACCGTCCGCCAGCGCTCTGAGACCAACTACCACTTCAAGAGCAAGTCTGCCGAAGCCAAGACGGTCCTGGTAGAACACCCCTTCGACGCCCAATCCACCCTCGTCAAGCCTGCCGCCGCCGCCGAGCGCACGGCCACGGTGTACCGCTTCGCCGTCCCCGTCCCCGCCGGCAAAACGGCGACGCTGCAAGTCGTCACCGAAAAGCCCCTTGAGTCCACCGTGGCTCTATTGGACGGGGACGTAAACCAGATCGCCATTTATGCCGAGGGGAGCGACATCCCCGCCGCCACCCGGCAGGCGCTGGCCCGGATCGTCAACGCGCGCCGCCGCCTCCAGAACCTCTCCGAGCAGGCCGCCGCCGCCGATACCCATGTCGGGGACATCGGCCGTGAGCAGGACCGCATCCGCCGAAACATGGCCGCGCTGGACCGCGCTTCGCCCCTCTACCGCCGCTATGTTGGGGAACTCGACGCCCAGGAAACGCAGATCGGGACATTGCGGGCCGACGCCCGCCGCCTGCGCGCCGAAGCGGACGCGGCGCGGACTGCCCTGCGCGCCCTGCTGGACACGCTGGAGATCGGGAACTGACCGTGGGCGGGGTGAAAGAGGGCGGGATCCCCCCGCCCTTCCTCTCCGTCCCCTATGCCCGCTCGGCGGGGCGGCGCAGCAGGTACAGGATGGGGCCGAGCAGGGGCACGGCGAGAGCCGCCCGGCCCACGCCGTCTTCCTCGGAAATGCCGCGCCGGGCCATGTCGTCGCGCAGGAGAGCCGGGAACAGAAGCACGAGAACCAGCAGATCCACCGTCATCAGGTGGACGAAGCTGCTGTGCCGGAACCAGAACACATAATCCGCCAGGCTGCCCCCGCCGACGATCAACACCAGCAGACCAGCCAGCGCCAGGGCGACGAACACGGCAAAAGGCCGCCCCCCGACCCAGCCGACGACAAGGGGGCGCGGGCCGGGCAGGGGATCGGCATACGGGCGGCGCAAAATCAGATACGGCAGCAGGGCGAACGCGCCCAGCGCCATCATGCCCAGCGCGAACGGCCAGGCTCAGACCTTCTGCCCGCGCCCGTCGGGGAACAGCAGCGCCCAGTACATCAGCGGGACGACGCCGAGCAGTTGGAAAACGCCCCAAACGGCGGGGTTACGGATCGGGCCTCGCCCCACGGCCAGGCTCAGGAAGGTCACGCCCGGCGGGTCGCCGTGCGGCGCGACAAAAACAGCATAGGCGAGATAGGCGGCCAGCAGGAGACCATAGCCGGAGCGCACAAGAAGAGGGGACATGGCTCCAGTGTACCCGAAGCCGCCCCGGCCTCTCCCCTTGACACGCGGGAACCGGCGGCTCTTGCCGGTTCCCGCAGCGGGCGGGTATACTGCCCGCATGATGATTGCGAAAAGACTTTCGGTGAATGTCATGACCGCCCTCGCGGCCGTCGCCGTGGCGGCGGCCGCGAGGGCCGATGTGAGCGGCTTTGCCGGCTTTGCCCCCGTCAACACGAGCGGCCATGCCGCCTCAGCGGGGTTAAGCGCAGACAAAACGATGCTGACCCTCAGCGGCGGCGGCGCGGATGAGGCGACGAGCGCCTTCGACAAGGCGCCGCAGCCAGTCAGCGGCTTTCATGCCGCGTTCACCTACCAGGCGGACAAGTTCGGCGGGCCGCCGCCTGGCGGGGCCGACGGCGCGGCCTTCATTCTTCAGAACGACCCGCGCGGCGCGAAGGCGCTGGGCGGGCAGGGCGGCGGGCTGGGCTACGCGGCCGGCGACGGCGGCATCCCCGTCAGCAAGAGCGCGGCATTCCGGCTGACCCTTTACGGGGCGTCCGGCGTCAGCGTCGGCACGAACGGCGCGGCGGAGTCGCCCGGCGACACCCTGCCCGTGGACCTGCGGAGCGGGCATCCGGTCCGCGTCATGCTGGACTACGACGGCGCGACCCTGACGGAGACGTTGAAGGACCTGACAACGGGCGAGACGTTCACGAGCCAGGACGAGTTGGATGTGGCCGGGTCTGTCGGCGGGCCGACGGCCCTGGTCGGCTTTTCCGGCGCGAGCGGCGCGGCGACGGCCCGGCAGACCGTCCGCGACTTCTCCTTCGTATCCAAGCCGGCCACGGCAAGGTTCGTTCCGCCCGCCCCCAAAGCGCCCCCGGCTCACAAGACATTGGCGTCGTATGTGGACCCGTTCATCGGGACCGACGGCGGCGGGGACACCCTGCCCGGCGCGGGCGCCCCCTTCGGCATGACCCTGTTCAGCCCGGACACGCACACGCCTTCCGTCGGCTACGGGTACGGCGACCATCGAATTGAAGGCTTCAGCCTGACCCACATGAGCGGGGTCGGGTGCGACGACGAGGGCGACGTGTTCCTGACGGCCACGACCGGCCCAATCAAGACGCAGCTGGCTGATTACTCATCCCCGTTCAGCCACCGGCGCGAGGCGGCCTCGGCGGGGTACTACTCCGTCCATCTGCGCCGCTGGAATGTGGGCGTGGAACTCACGGCGACCGAGCGGACAGGGCTGGTCCGCTTCACCTTCCCCGCCGGGCAACCCGCCAACATCCTCATCCCCCTCAGCCACACACTGACGCGGACCGAGCGCGCCGACATCCATGTCGTCGGCCCGGAGACCGTCGAAGGGTCGGTGCGGAGCCAGGCGTTCTGCGGCGTGGGCCAGTTCTACACGACCTACTTCACCCTGAAGGTGAACCGGCCGTTTCAGACGGCGGGGACATGGACAGGCGAGGGGATGACGGCGGGCGGAACCAGTGCTGTCCAGGCCGGGCAGAAGGCGGCGCCTATCGGCGCCTATCTTTCTTTTCCCGCGTCAACGGTCCCTTCCGCCGTGACAGCCCGCATCGGCATCTCCTATGTGGACCTCGATGGCGCGCGGCGCAACTTGGCCCAGGAGGTCGGCAGCCACAGTTTCGACCAGGTGCGGCGGGCGACCGAGGCATCCTGGGAGAAGGAGCTTCACAAGATCGAGATTTCCGGCGGCACGACCGACCAGCGCACGATCTTTTACACCAGCCTGTACCACTGCTTCCTGATGCCCAGCATTTTCAGCGATGCCGACGGGCGTTATCTCGGCTTCGACAACGCCGTCCACCAGACTCGGCCCGCTCACCCGGTCTATGCTAATTTCTCCGGGTGGGACATTTACCGCACGGAAGCGCCGCTCTTAACGCTGGTCGAGCCGCAGCGGATGCAGGACATGTGCCAGAGCATCAGCCTGATGTACCAGCAAGGCGGCTGGATTGACCGCTGGCCGCAGGCGAACGTCTACACCAACGTCATGTGCGGCAGCCCGCTCACGGTCGTGGCGGCGACGGCCTGGAACGCCGGACTGCGCGGCTTCGACATGGCCGCGCTGTACCCCGGCATGGTCCTCGACGCCACCCAGCCCGCGCCTGGGGGCAAGCCGTATCAGGGCGAGGCCAACGTGCAGTCCATGGACACCGTGGGCTACATCCCCGACGACAAAGAGGGCTACGGCTCGGTCTCACAGACTGAGGAAGACTGCCTCGCCTATGCCGCCCTGGCCTCGGTCTCGGCCTCGCTGGGCAAAGGGGCGGACGCCCGGTTCTTCGCCAAGCGCGCGCTCCTGTACCGCAACCTGTTCGACCCCGAAACCAAGTTCCTGCGCCCCCGGCTGGCCGATGGGACGTGGTACAAGCCGTTCGACCCCACCCAGGAACACGGCTACGTCGAGGGCACGGGCTGGCACTACCGCTGGCTGGCCCCGCAGGACGTGGCGGGCCTGATCGCCCTGTTCGGCGGCGACGTCCCGTTTAACGCCGAGATGGACAAGTTCTTCGGCTACGCGCACCCGACCTGGGCGGGTCAATTCTACAACCCGTACAACGAGACGGACTTGCAGGCCCCCTTCCTGTACGACTATTCCGGCGCCCCCTGGAAGACGCAGGCGCGGGTTCGCGAGCTGCTGGCCGACGCTTACGGCACGACCCCGGCGGGCATCCCCGGCAACGACGACTGCGGCACCATGTCGGCCTGGTACGTCTTCGCCGCCCTGGGCCTGTACCCGACCGACCCCGCGCGCCCGGCCTATGAACTGTGTTCGCCCCTGTTCCCGCGCGCCGTCGTGCATCTGGAAGCGCCATACCCGATCAAACAGTTCACGGTTGAGGCCCCGAACGCTTCGGCCCGGAACGTCTACCTGCGCGGCCTGCACATCGGCGATCAAGCGTGGCCCCGCCCCTGGCTGACGCACGCCGACATCGCGCGCGGCGGCACACTGCGCTTCATGCTGGGCGCGGAGCCGGATCAAGGGTGGGGGACGGCTCAGGCGGTTCGTCCGCCCTCACTGGGGCATTAGGAACCCCTCCCGTCTCGCTGAGGCTCGCCACCCTCCCCTGTTAGGGGAGGGCACTCAGACAAAGAGGGCGGCGCCTCTCGCCAGGTGGTAAGGCCTCTTGCCTTCTCCGAATGCCCTCCCCTAACAGGGGAGGGTAGCGAGCCTCAGCGAGACGGGAGGGGATTTTCTCTCACCGAGAGGGATAATCAGCGCAGCACGAGGGCAATCAGCCCCAGCAGCACCAGAACGACCAGTGTTAGGAGGACGCGGCGGCCCGAAGGTGAAAGCTTTTGACGCGCAGGCGGCGCGGCGAGGGGAAACGAGATGGGGACCGGGGCGGCGGCAGGGTCGCTCAGGGCCGCGCGGAAAGCGGCGGCCAGTGCGCCCGGCGAGGGGAACCGCCGGGCAGGGTCTTTCGCCAGGGCGCGGCGCAGGACCGCCTGAACGGGCGGCGGCATCCCCGGCAGGGGGGGCGGGTCCGCAGTCGTGATCTGCTCCAAAACCGTCGCGATCCGGGCGCCGCTGAACGGCACCCGGCCTGCCAGCATCTCATAAAGGATCACGCCCAGCGACCAAACATCGCCGGCGGGGCCGACGGGATCGCCGTTGATATGCTCGGGGGCCATGTAGGAGGGGGAGCCGACCATCATGTCCGCCTGCGTCACCAATGTGTCGTCGCTCTGGCGGGCAATGCCGAAATCCATGAGCTTGACCGTTCCGTCCGGCAGGAGCATGAAGTTTGTCGGCTTGATGTCCCGGTGGACGACTCCCGCCGCATGGACCGCGTCGAGGGCCGCCGCCGCCTGATCCAGAACGCGCGCGGCCTCGTCCGGCGGGAGCGGCCCGGCGTGCAGCCGCTGTCGCAGCGTTTGCCCTGTCAGGAACTCCATCACCAGGTAGGGATGCCCGTCCTCGCGCCCGACCTCATAGGTGGTGACGATGTTCGGATGGGACAGGCGGGCGACCGCCCGCGCCTCGCGCTCCATCCGCGCCGCCCACAGCGCGCGCGCCCTGGCTTCGAGCGTCCCAGGAACGACCATCGTCTTGATGGCGACTCTGCGCCCGACCCGCGTGTCTACCGCCTCCCAGACGAGGGACATGGCCCCGCGCCCCATCTCGCGCAGGAGGCGGTATTGGACGAAGGAGTGAGGGGTATCCGGCTCTGGAGCGGCGATCTGTTTGTCTTCCACACAGTCAACATACCCGGAAACAGCCCGCCGAAACGCATCTGCCGACCTTTTGCACAAGGCTGCCCAGCCCTGAAGGGGCGGGTCGTGAGGAGGCGGGAGGTCAACCAGGCATCAACGCGAGAAAGACCACCCGCCGGAGCGGCCTTTGACATCGGTCCCGGTGCCTGACATGCGTCCGTCGCCTTTGACTTCCCCCGACTCGGTGCCCAGGTCCCAGGCGTCCGCTGCCGTGCCGGGCAGCCGGTGCGTCTCGCGCATGGAGACCTTGCCGGTGCGCGGCGAGACATGGCCCACAACGGCAACGCGGGCATCGTAACCGCCGGTGTGAACGCTCATCGTTCCGGTAAAGTCGCTGCCCTCGTGGTGGTGGATCACGAGCGTGGCGCGATGGTTCGTGAGCGTCCCATGCCAAGTCCCCGTCAGGCTCGGCCCGGACCCAGCCTTCGTCCCCATCTCCGTCCGAGACGGCACGGAAGAAGCCTCTGGGGTGATGTCCCGCACCGCCGCCGTCACAGCCTCCGGCTCCTGGAGTGGGGCCGGCGGCAAGGAGCGCGGGGTGTGTTTCGGCCCGGTGAACCGCCGAGGAGTACGTGGGGGCGGCGCATACGCCGTGTCTCGCACGGGGACCACGCGGGCGGCAAGACGCGGCGCACGCGGATGCGTGTGGACTGCCGGAACGATCCTCTCACGGACCGCTTCTTTGGCATGGCCTGTTTCTTTGGCATGGGCCGCTGCTTCGGCGACGCGGCGCGGCTTATGTTTCGGGTGCCGGAAGGTTCGCGTCTGCCGCCAGGAAGCGACTTGAACGACAGGCGCAGGCTCCCGCGTTACAGGCGGCGCGGCCCCGGCGGGGGCGGCGCTGACAGGGCGCGTGTGCGCCGGGCGCGGCCCCGTCAGCGGGCGCACGGCGACGCCCCGCGTATGAAGGGTACGCGCCTGCCTCGGCGGCAGGCGGGCATGGCGCAAAGCCAGGGACAGGGCCGCCAGGAGCGTCAGCAAGAGCAGGCCTGCCGCCCACAAAGCCGGACGGCGATTGGAAGCCGGGTGGACACGGACCGGACGAGGCGCGGTGGAAACGCGCGCGCTAGGCGCCGGGACAGCGGGACGCACGGCGACGGAAGCGGGGAGAGCCGCGCGGAAGGCGTCCGCGAGCTGCCGCGCCGATTTGTAGCGCCGACCGGGGTTCTTTTCCAGCGCCCGGTTCAGGACTTCGCGCACAGAAGGCGTCGCCTGCGGCAGCGCGGGAGGTTTTTCGTGGGCCACTTGGAACAGGATGCGGGGCACGTTCTCGCCGACAAACGGCGGCCGGCCCGCCAGCATCTCGTAAAGCGTCACGCCCAGGGACCACAAATCCGTGGCGGCGCTGCATTCCTCGCCCTGCGTCTGCTCCGGGGCCATGTAGGTAGGCGAACCGACGATGCTGCCGGCCTGCGTCACCAGCGTGTCCTCGTGCCCGCGGGCGACGCCGAAGTCCATCAGCTTGACCCCGCCGCCCGGCAGGAGCATCACATTGGAAGGCTTGATGTCGCGGTGGATGATGCCCGCCGCGTGGACCGCGTCCAGCCCTGCCGCCACCCCGTCCAGGATGGCCGACACTTCAGCGAGCGGCAGAGGCCCCTCGGCAATGCGCTCCCGCAGCGTCAGCCCTTCCAAAAACTCCATCACGATGAAGTGCTGGCCGTTCTCCTCGCCGATGTCGAAGATGGTGACGATGTTCGGGTGGGACAGCCGGGCGATGGCCCGCGCCTCGCGCTTGAGCCGCGCGATCATGGCTGCGTGCTGCTCCGGGGCCAGAGAGAGCGGGGCGGAGATCACCTTCAGCGCGACGCGACGCCCGATGCGCGTGTCTTCGGCCTCATAGACCATGGACATGCCGCCGCGCCCCGCTTCCCGTAGGATTTGGTAGTGCCCTAGTATCTGGTTGGAAAATGTCTGCGTTGCCGGCATTGTGTACCTTCTACTGACAAATACCCATACCAGAGGCTGTGAAAACAACAAAATGAGGAAGCCCGTAAAAATACGGCGCTAAAGCCCCCGGCTCATCTGAACACCCAGGCCGGTGCCGTCCGGCGTGATGAACGGCGACAGTATCAGGCCGCGCGGCTGGGACAACTCCAGCCGCGCCGTGCCGACCCCCAGGGCAGCCCCGGCCAGGACGTCGCCGACCGTGTGCCGGTGCAGGCGGACGCGCGAGTAGGAGATCAGGGTCGCGCCCAGATACCAGAGCGGGGCCTGGCGCGGGTGCAGGCCGGCCTCAACCGTGGCGACGGAGAAGGCTGCCGTGGCGTGGCCGCTGGGGAAGCTGTCGTGGGCGTCCGAGTCGGGCCGCTTCTCGTGGACCAGGTTTTTCAGCCCCTCGGACAGCAGGACGCTGGTGCCCAGCGCATCCAGCGCGCGCAGGGCGTGGTTCCTGCCGTCGTGCCCGTCCGAGAGCAGGGGCAGGCCGACGCCCGCCGCCAGAAACAAAATGTTGCCGCTGCCCGAAGCGAACTTCGAGGCCGACCGGGCAGGCGAATCGGCCTGGACGGGCGGGGACAGGACGGGAACGGCAAAAACGGCGAGGGCCAGGCCGGCCGAGGCCAGGCCGGGCCGGCGGATGGCTCGTCTGTGAATAGTGGGTCTCATGCGCCCCCGTTCGGCGCAATGGGGGCGGATTCCTGCGTCCCGCGCTTGCGCTCTTGCACGTCTATGTCGCCGCCGTCGGCTCGACCTTGCCGCCGCGGCCTTCGACCTTGCTGCGGATAGACTCCAGCGCGGCGACCAGACCTTCTTGGATCGTCCGGTCGCGGTCCCCCGTCTGCTCGTCCATGCGCTCGGACTGGCCGGGGCTGGGCTGGAAGTTCAGATGCACCGTCACCTCGCACTCGTCCTCCACGCCGTCAATCTCCAGCCAGCCGTCGTAGCGGTTCTCGCCGTCCGACCCCCATTCCACCCGCCCGTTCGGTGCGTCTGTGCGGAAGTAGCCGTCCGAATCGTACTTGTGCCCCCCCGCCTCTCCCTGCACCCGGACGCGCCCGCCGGGCAGGGCCTCGGCGTGGTGGGTGGTCGGCAGGTATTCGGGCAGGCGCGCGACGTCGGAAACAAAGGCGAAGACGGCTTCGGGGGAAGCCTGGACGGTGAGGGAGTGCTCGTATTCGGGCATGGGAGTGGCCTTTCTAGGGCAGCAAACGATGATTGTGTGGTCGTTGTTCCCGGTGGGGCGCGCGAGGTAAACGCGGGGAACTGTCCTATCCGCCGTGCTTCTTGCGGTAATCACGCGGACTCAGGCCGGTCGCCCGCTTGAAGCGCAGGGTGAAGTAGAAGGGATTCTCGTAGCCGACCTCGGCGGCAATGGTCCCGACCGGGCGCGGGGTCAGTTCCAAAAGCCGGCGTGCGCGCTCCATTCGCTGGCCTTCCAGGAACTGCTGCGGCGCTAGCCCGACCTGGGCACGGAACAGGTGGGCCAGACGTGAGGCCGACAAGCCGCAGGCGTCGGCCAGGGCATCGGACGTGACCGGCTCGGCCAGGCGGCGGGTCAGGAACTCCATCGCCGCCTGGACCCGGCCATCTATCCGGCGCCCGTCTATCTGAGAGAGTTCGGACAGCGGGTTCTGCGTGTCGCACCAGAGCAGGCACGCTTCCAGGGCGTTCATCGCGAACGCCTCGCGGCGCCGAGGGGCGGAGGGCAGCGCGCCGGTCGCCAGCGCGTGCGCCTCGCCGAAGCGGTCCAAAGCTCTGAGCCGCACCCCGGCGTCTTCCAGATGCAGGCGCATCAGGCCAGGCGCGGTTTCGGGCCAGGCAAGATAGAGCGCCCAGTCTGGGCGGGGGTGGAAGTGGGTCCACAGCAGCTCCCAGCGGCCCAGATTGGGGGCGACGCCGTAATCGTGGCGTGTGCCGGGCCGGAACAGGGTCAGGTCGCCCGGCCCGGTTGTGAATTCACCCCCCGCATGGCCGAAGCGTCCGCCGCCGCTCAGGGTCGCAATCAGCAGCCAGTCGCCGGTCCCCCGCGCCCGCCAGGTCTCGTACCCCGCCGCCTCGTGGAAGTGGCCGGTGACGAGGTGGAGGACTTCGGGATGGCCTTCTTCGGCTTTCTGAGGATTGTTCTCCATGACGGCGGGATGGTTACGACAGCAAAATCTTATAGGTTTTCGGCAAGTCCTATGATGGACAGAGAGCGGGTGACTGTTGTATAGTGTACCCGAAAGATCGTAAAGGAGACCAATCCATGCCCGCAGTTCTGGACCGACCGACCGACACATCCACCAACGCCGCCGGGCTGACGGCGGAGCAAAGGGCGCAGTTCGCGCAGGGCGGCTACCTCGTCCTGCGCGGCCTGTTCTCGCCCGCCGAGACTGCGGCGATCCGCGATGCCTTCATGGCCGCGAACGCCGACGGCCCCGTGCCGGGCCTGTCGTCCATCGGCGAGGGCATCCTGGACCCGTCCGATCCGCTTGCCTTCTACCCGCGCATGATGAACCCGCACTCCCAGCCGGACCGGGAGGTGGGACAGATCGCCCGTGACTTTCTGCTCGACCCGCGCCTCCGCCCGGTCCTGACGGGGCTGTTCGGCGAGGAGCCGCTGGGCGTCCAGACCATGTTCTACTTCAAGCCCGCCGGGGCGCGCGGCCAGGAGCTGCACCAGGACAATTTCTACCTGCGCGTCAAGCCCGGCACCTGCATGGCGGCGTGGCTGGCCGTGGACGACGTGGACGCGGGCAACGGCGGCATGAAGGTGGTGCCCGGCTCGCACCGCGAGGAGGTCGCCTGCCCGCAGACGGCCGACGCCGCCGTCTCGTTCACGACGGACTATGTGCCCGTGCCCCCCGGTATGGAGGCCGTTCACTGCGACATGAAGGCGGGCGACGTGCTGTTCTTCAACGGGTCGCTGATCCACGGCTCGACCCCCAACACAAGCGCGACCCGTTTCCGTCGGTCGCTGATCGCTCACTATGTCCCGCGCCACAGCCAGGAGCTTTCGCCCTGGTATCGGTCACCGCTGACCTTCGACGGCGCGGTGGTGGAGATCGCCGAGGCGACGGGCGGCGGGCCGTGCGGCACGGCGCATGCGGCGATGGGACCGCATTAGGCCGCCGGTCAGGCAGAATGAAAGGGCCGTCTCCTATTCGGGAGGCGGCCCTTTTGACGAAAACGACGACGCATAAGGAATTCGGCGGCGCGGGGGTTCTGGAGATCGTGGAAGATGACGACGGCAGCACGTTCCGCGCCGTTTATACCGTCCGTCTTGCCGGTGTGGTCTACGTCCTGCACGTCTTTCAAAAGAAGAGTACGCGGGGCAGACCACCGCGCCGCAGGACATGGAAACCGTTGGCCCTGAGCCAGACGGCCGTCTCCGACATCGTGCGTGGGCGGCTCAAGAACTACACGCTGGACCGGCTGTTTCAGTGCCTGACCGCGCTAGGTCAGGACATCGAGATCGTCATCCGGCCCAAACAGAATGCGGCACACCAGGCGCGGGTCCTGGTGACACACCTATTTGGTGACACACCTATAAGGGAGCGCTGATCCCCTCTGCCGCCCGCGCCCTAAAACGCCCGCGCATATTGAACGGGCGGCGTCATTTTGTCTTTCTGCCCCAATTCCCGCGCCGCGTGCAGGGGCCAATACGGGTCGCGCAGCGAAGCGCGGGCCAGCAGAACCAAATCGGCCCGCTCGTTGCGGACGATCTCATCGGCCTGCGCGGGCGCGGTGATCATCCCGACGGCAGCCGTCGCAACGCCCGCCTCGCGCCGGACGGTCTCGGCGAACGGCACCTGGTAGCCCGCGCCGACCGGGATGCGGGCATGCGGGACGTTGCCGCCTGTGGAACAGTCAATTAAATCTACGCCCTCGTCCTTCAAGCGGCGCGACAACTCGACCGTCTCCTCCAGCGTCCAGCCCCCTTCCGTCCAGTCCGTGCAGGACAGCCGGACCGTCAGCGGCTTGCGCTCCGGCCAGACCGCGCGGACAGCGCGCGTCGTTTCCAGCATGAAGCGGATGCGGTTCTCGAACCCGCCGCCATAGTGATCGGTGCGCGTGTTGGACAGCGGCGACAGGAACTCGTGCAGCAGGTAGCCGTGTGCCCCGTGCAGCTCCAGCCAGTCGAAGCCCGCCGCGTCCGAGCGCCGGGCCGAGGCGGCGAACGCCTGAACGACCTCGCCGATCTGGGCGGGCGTCAGCGCCTGCGGGACCCGGTAGCCCGCATCAAAAGCCAGCGCGCTCGGCCCGACCGGCTCCCAGCCGCCGTCCGCGTCGGCGATGCCCACGTGCCCCCGATCTCCCTCCCAAGGCCGTGCCGTGCTGCCCTTGCGGCCCGCATGGGCGAGCTGCACACCTGCGACCGCGCCCTGGGATGTGAGGAACCGGGTGACGCGCGCCCAGGCTTCGGCGTGGGCGTCCGACCAGATCCCCGCGTCCTGGGGCGAGATCCGCCCGCACGGTTCAACCGCCGTCGCCTCCGTCAGCACCAGGCCGGCCCCGCCCACGGCCCGCGATCCCAGGTGGACGAGGTGCCAGTCGCCGGGCATCCCATTCTCGGAGCTGTACTCGCACATCGGCGACACGCCGATGCGGTTACGCAGCGTCACGCCGCGCAGGGTGTAGCCGTCAAAAATAGTTGTCATCCATTCTCCCCGACCCGAATTCAGGCAGAAATCCGTGTTATAATGAGTTGTTCGTGGATTATTAACGCCAGGTAAACGCCTGACTTAGCGTACCCGGTCGTCTTTCCCCCAACACGCGCCCCTGCCGAGACGTTCCCGGCAGCTTGCGCCTGCCTTGACCGGATTCCGGCATGGATAGCCACTGGAAAGACAAGAAATGCGATTAGCAAGGCTGCTCCTCTCCTCCCCACTCTCAACGGCACGGTTTTCTGGAATGGAACTCTCTGCGCTGCGCCCTGCATCGAAAGGGCGGAAGTTTTGATGCTGATCCCGCTCTTCCTCACGCTTTTCTCCCACAACAAACCGGTCCCGCGCCGGGCCGCCCCGCACAAAGCCGCCCGGAGCCAGGGCGGGCAAGTCGCAACAGCCGTCAAAGGCAATCTCCAGTTCGTGATGCTGGTCCCGGCTCCTCAGTTCGGCCACCCGCCTGCGTCGTCCGGCCTCGCGACGGCCCCGCGCCTGTCTCCGCCCCGGCGGCTGATGCCGCTGACGGCCTCTTTCCGGCTGGACACACGGGCGCAGGAGGAGCGGGAGGAGGAGGACCTGGTCGCGGCGATCAACAATGAGCGCACCCAGCGCGGCCTGGGGCCGCTGACTGAGGACCCGCTGCTAAACGTCACCGCGCGCTCGCACTCTCGCGAGATGTGCTCTCTGCGCTACTTCGACCATCACTCGCCGACCACAGGCAGTCAGACCCCGATGGACCGCTACCTGGCCGGTCTGAGCGCGCGGGGCGAGGGCGAGCCTGAAGCTGCCCTCGTCGGCGAGAACATCTTCTACGCCGGCGCAACGGATGCCGTCTACAATGTCTCCTACGCCCACACCCGTCTGATGAACAGCCCCGGCCACCGCGCCAACATTAGACCTCTTGCATAAGGGTTGTATACTTTGTATACTGTAGTATGTTTCATGCTGACCTGAAAGATAAGGCCGACGGCCCGTTCAAGCGCCTGACCG
>JAABUL010003919.1_pt1 | contig 20960 bp, 4 predicted proteins | sample 5559151 | NCBI WGS metagenome assembly JAABUL01 (sample SAMN10711876, study PRJNA513368) | rock metagenome | isolation source: Antarctica rocks | place: Antarctica: Victoria Land, Pudding Butte sud | reverse complement strand
TCAAGCGTGCGTATACGCAATTGCCGAGAGGGCTGCGAACATGATCATGGGGATCTGAGGGCAGATATACAGACTGCACTTTCCTTACCCTATCTGGTATTTGTTGACTTTGCAACTGGTATGATGTGCTAAGGTCGCTCGGTACTTTAGTTGCTGCAGAATATTGTGCAATATATCTACCTGCTGCACCAATGTGCATTATTCATAATGTTGTTAATCTGTACCCCCTGTCGCTAACGACTAGCCATGTATTAGTGCTAGCCATGGCTGTACTCTGTAACCCAACCGGAGAAGTTCCATCTATCTTTTCTTCTTTTATTCAGGCGTCATAGCTCAGCCGTATACTATTAGGCTCTTTCCTGCTCTTTTGTGCTCTTGTCTCTTCTGTTCCAAATGCTACGACAAATGCTACGAAAAACAACAAGAACCCTGAAGCCAAACATATGGAACCTCTCTATATTTTCGCTATAAAAGCTGATTTTTCTCCAAGCCTAATTGTTACGAGCTTGCCAAAGCTGTACCAGTGGTTCAGGTTCTACGCCTTTGGGGCGAATCTGCTATCATGTTCGATACGCTCGAGAAGCAAGCATTCTAAGCATAATGCTTAACATGTTCGACAAACAAATATTGCGAACAATTATGCTTGCTATACTCAATAAGCAAGCAAGACAAACAACTAGTATTTTCTTAATATATAGAAACTAGAACACAACTCTCTTATAAATTGTGTTCAACTTATTATAGATTTTTACTTATTGTTACTTTAATTTATCGAATCTTCTTAAAATTTATTAAATATAAAAATTGTTTATAGTTGCAACTTTTGTTATTAAATAATTGCTTATATTGTTTAAAGATATCTACAAATCTCTTTAATAGCACAACTTACTTTAATATTTTTGTAAAAAGTATTAGCGTAATACTTTAAATACTTTAAGAATATTTGTATTAGATTAACACGTTTTTATTTTAAAGATTAATTTATTAATATTATGTTAACTATCAATTATAAAAGACAACAAAATTAAAATTAATAAACTTAATATCTATTATAAAAATTGTATCGATCTAAAGAACTAATTTATGCAAATATATATTTATTTTATTTTTTATTTTGTTTTAGCAAACTAAAAGACAATTTTTGTATTAATATTTTTTAAAGAAAGAGTCTAGCATTAATTTAAATTAAATTTACAAAAATACTTAAAAAATAATAACAAAAATCTTTGTACAATATTTATAAATTTCAATAATTTTAAAAAAGAGTTTCGAAGAATTTTTAAAATATTTAATAAGAAACAAATTGCAAAAAAAGTAATTTAATATTTAATTTAACAAACTTTTGCAATAGATTATATTGCTAGATTTTAAAAATATATTAATTTAATTAAATAAAACAATATTGTATTTATAACAAAATTTCGACAAAATTTCAAAAACAATTTAAAGAACAAAATTATATATAATAGAAAAACTCTTAACAATATATTTAATTTTATTAAAATAGCTATCAATTTTAACAACAAATTGTATAAAAAAATTATAAAAAAAAGATACAATTAATTTTGAAGAAAAAAAAGAATTTTCTTTGAATTAGCAATTAAATATTAACAAAAAGAATTTTGTTTCAATTAGAAATACAATAATCTTAATTATTGTAAATTTGTATTAATAAAACTAAATTCTATTTAATAATATAAAAAGAAAATTTTAAAAAAAAAGCAAAATAATAAATTCTAGAAAATATATTATTTATATAGCAAATTAAGTTATTTTGCAAGAGATTATCAATTATAAAACTTAATAAATTGTTAACAAATTAATACTATATTAAGAGAAATACTTAATAGTTAAAACAATATTAGAAAACAAATTAATACAAAGACAAATACTTTTAAAATTAAATTAAACAACAACTATTATCTAGTAAAAAACTTAAATTAGTTATAGAAAAGTTCTAGATAAAATATTATTAAACAAGATATTTATATTTATATAGAAAATTAATTAAATACTTAATAAAACTATAAAAATAAAATAATCAAAAATATTATATTTTTATTTAGCAATAAACTTAGACAACAAATATAACTAGAAGAATTTTTACAAATATCTAAACAATATTATAAAGTATCTTAATATTTTAACTAGTTTATTAAGAGAGAGAGAAATAAATTAAATTGTAAATAAATGCAAGAAAGCGCTAGAAAGCAACGCTACTATAAAAAGAGAAATTTTTGATAAAATTAAATAACAACTAAGCAATATAAATCTATTTTAAAAGAAAATAGAAAAAATAAAGAAATATACAATATTTAGTTAAACAAAATGCTATAACAACTTATATTAGACTTATCTAAAAAACAAAGAAAAAATTAATTAATTTTTTAAAAAATTAAAATTATTAATTTAGTATAAAAAGAAAGCTTAGCGCAAACAAATATTTAAAGCAAAAGTTTTAATATTAAAATAGAAAAAAGTTTAAATTTTTTAATAAAGAGTATACTAGAGAAATATAATATATTAGTTTAATAATAGCAACTAAACTTAATAATATATACATAATATTTTACTATACTAGTTAAAGTTAATAAACAACAATTTATTGCAATAGTTAATTCTAGTATAATAGATAATTTTATAATTAAAACTTTTATTAAAAGAGGAAAATATTTTATTTAAAAGAAATCTAACGTATATAATCTAGTAATTGTAAATAAAAATTTATTATTTAACAAAAATAAAAAAGTAAATAAAGAAATAAAACTATAATCGATAGTTATTTAACAATATTACAAAAAACTAATCTTTAATATAGTAAAAATAATTATTTATAATATTGTTCTAGACATGTCTTGATTAAAGCAATACAATTTAGAAATTAATTAAAATATACAAATACTTAGATTTGCGCAATATAATTATATAAATTATATTTAATCTACGCATTAATAACATTTAATAATAGATAAAAAATTAAGTTAAAAATTGATTGCAAATAGCAAATTTGTATTTTTGCAAAAAAACAATCTAACAAAGTTTAATTTAATAAATATTAACAAAAATTAATTAAATTACAAAATTAAAGTAAGTAAAAAAAAATTATAAATTTTCCAAAATTTTTAAACTATTTAGTACAATAAAGAAATTGCTAAAGTATATATTACAAATATACAACAATTAAAAGTATTTATTTTAAGAAAAAATAATAATAGAGATTTTCTCTAAATATTAATTGTAAAATTACAAAATTAAATTTAAATTAAACAAGCAATTTATGTTTAAATTTATATATTTTTTATTTAAAAAAAAGTTCGAAGTATTTTGCGAATACTTGACAAAAAATAAGAAAAAAAAATTTATTAAAAAATCTTAATTATAGATAGAATACTCGATTCTCTTTATATTAAAGAAGAATAAAAAAAATTGTTTATATATTAATTACTAAAAGCTAAATAATATTACAATTAAAAATCAATATTTACTATTTAATATTAACAAACTTTAGAATCGACTATTTAAAGCAAAATCCTTTATTAAATTAAATTTACAAAGAGCGTACAATTAGATTAGAATAAAGACAAAAAAAGAATAAAAGATAGCTTTTTGTATAGACTGATTGCGTCGGGTCGGGTTATCGAGTTCGGATCGGGTATTCGATCCGAATCGGGTCGGATCGGTTTTAAAAGTTGGAACCGAAAAGTCGATTCGATTTCTAGAGTTGAAATCGACAATTCGGATCGATTTCTAGGATTGAAATCGAAATTCAACTCGAAAAAATCGACTCGAATTGTCAAGACTTTTAATTAAATAAACAATAAATTAATAAATAGTATGTATAACGTCTATAGATGCAAATTACGCATTAATATTATTTATTTAATATTTAATTAATAAATAGTATCTATAGATCTATAGATACGAATTAGGCATTAATATTGATTTTTTAATATTTAAAAATTTAAATAGTATCTATAGATCTATAGATGCGAATTATGCATTAATATTGATTTTTTAATATTTAAAAATTTAAATAGTATCTATAGACCTATAGATGCGAATTATGCATTAGTATTAATTTTTTAATATTTAAAATTTTAAATAATATCTATAACAATTATAGATATAGATAATATATTGTAGTAATGTATTTGTGTTCTCTACAATAAATTAATAATTAAATAATATCTATAGAATTTATTTGAAAAATTTAAAATTTAAATCCAAAAATAGAAATTCTTGGCAAAATAACGTAATTTTCGATTTCTTGGCAATTCGATTCGATTCCTAATATTGGAATCGAAAATCGAGTCGGATCGTATTGATTCGTGTCCAAAATATTAGAAACCGACTCGGGTTTCGGGTCGATTCCTAGAGTTGAAATCGACGAGTCGGGTCGATTCCAATATTTGGAATCGAAACCCGACCCGACGGTTAGTCTATTTTTGTATACAATATAAATTATACAAATATATAATAATATTGTTCGAATTTACAAATGTCTCGACAATATATTAAAAAATAATTAATAATATATTATAACAATATTTGAATCAATTTGTTATAACGTACTTGAACAATATTATAATTTATTTAAAAATCTTAAAAGAGTATATTAGTTATATTTTTAAAATATTGAAATATTTAAATATAAAAAACTTATATCTTAAGTTAAAAAAATACAAATTCTATTAAAAAAAAGTTAATTTTCTTAAATTTGTTGTTAAATAATATAAAATATATATAAATCTTAAAAAGCTATAAGCAATTAAAAAATGAATATTATTAATAAATATTAAAAAAGTACAATTCTTTTTAAGTTTTCTAAATTATAACAAGAAATTTATTAAAAATTATTTAGTAAATACAATATTATTAACAAATTTTACAAAGAAAAATATATTATAATTATAGAAACTTATAGAAAAGAAATTATTCTAAAATTTTAAGCTAAAATACTTAAAAATTTAAATATTAAAAATATATAATTTGCAATTGCTAAGCAAAATTAAAATCGATATATTAAATCTAGTTATCGATATATATTATAATTAAGAATATAATAATATATAATATCTAGTAATATATATTTTGAGAAAACTTTTGTTAATTAAACAAAACTATAATATTTACAATAAGAAAGTACTTACTATAGTAGTTTTCTTAAAATTATAAAAAGTATATATCGAAAAATTGTTAAAATTTACAATTTTTATAGATTACAAAAATCTTGTACACTTTACTATTATTAAATAGTTTAATAGAAAACAAATATAATAATTAGAAAGACCACAATAGTATAAGTTTAAAATATAGTATATTTTAGACAAAAATAATAACAAAGTAGACGCATTTAATAAAAGAAATAATTATATAAAAACAAAGAAATTGTTTAATTATAATATATTTAAGATTAACAAAAACAAATTATTATTAGCAAACAAATATAAGATAAATACAATATTATAGATACTTTAAAATAATACAAAAAAGTTTTTAATAAAAAAAGAAAAACTCTAAATATCTATTAACAAAATCGACAAATATATAAAAGAGTATTATAATAAATTATTGCAAAAGTATTTAAAAGTAACAAAAACTCTTTAGTTTTTACGCTAGCATTATTAGTTTTTACAAATAAGACAAGTTGTTAAGATATATATTAAACAATATCTTAGTTATTAATAGAACAAACATAGTATATATACAAACTATAGCGAAATTTAATATTAGAAATTATTTAAATTATTATAAAATAAAGTTACAATAAACTTTATTATCAAATTGTGAAAATCAACAAATCTAGTAACTAAAGACAAATTAGACTGACTGTCTTGGATCGATTAATCGAGTTCGAGTCGATTAATCGACCCGAATCTTAACAATTCGAGTCAATCCGACTCGAAAGTCTTGGCGAATCGATTTCTAAAGTTGAAATCGAAAACCGAGTCGAGTCGAGTCGATTTCTAGGATTGAAACCGAAACTCGACCCGAAAAATCGACCCGAATCGCCAAGACTATTTAAATAATTATATTATAATTATTAATAGTTAATATATAGTTAATATATATTTAATATTATTTAATTATTTAATTATAATAAGATAATATATTATAGTAATGCATTACTACTTTTTACAAAGAAAATAATTAAATCGCATCTATAGATGCAAATAATGCATTTTATTAATAAATTGCATCTATAAGATCTATAGAGTCTATAGATGCAAATATTGCATTTTATTAATAAATTGTATCTATAAGATCTATAGGGTCTATAGATACAAATATTGCATGTTATTAATAAAATATTTTATTCTAAAATTAGTAATTCTTGGCATAATGATGTTATTTTCGATTCCTTGGCAATTCGATTCGATTCCTAGTATTGGAATCGAATATCGACTCGGGTTGGATCGGATCGATTCCAAAATAATAGAAATCGACTCGGGTTTTGAGTCGATTTCTAGAGTTGGAATTGTCGGATCGAATCGATTCCAATAGTTGGAACCGAAATCCGACCCGACGGTCAGTCTAAGACAAATATAATTTGATACTAATAATAATTATTAAGTTTATTAAGTACTTATATATTATTGTATATAAAGAGAAGTTTATTGTAGAACAACTAGAATATATTATATTGAATTGATTTATATAATATTACAATATATTTAAAATATTAACTAGTAACAAAGACAAGCTTTTTATACTTAATTATTAAAAGATACTTCTTCTAATATTAAATACAAAATTTCGAATATCTATTATCTATTATTTAATTACAAATAATTAGATAAAAAGAACAAACTAAAGTTTTAAACAATATCTAAAATACTATATTAACAATACTTAAAGTAATTAAGTATTACTTTTATTTATAATACAACTAGCACTTAATACAAAGATTTCGAATATTACTAAAATAATTTTATTCTTTGTTAATTATAACAAGAAATTAAATCTTTTTAAAAAAGAATATACGCATTTGTTTGCGCAATCAATTATCGAAAAAGTAGCAATATTGAAAAAAATATATAATAATATTTTAAAAATGCAAGAGAAGTCGATCAAATATTAAAATAAAAAACAAAAAACAAAAAACAATATTTTAGCTAAAGAAAAAAAATAAAATATATTTTTTTACAAAAAATCTTAAAATAAGAAAGTTAAACAAGAAATTAAATTAAACTAAAGTTAAATTGTTTTTTGTTAAAAAGATTGAAAAATTAGTTAACTACAAACTCGATTTACTTAAAAATGTTAAAATATTTCTAGTATTTTATATTTTATTGTTGAAGTTAACAAATTTAATTATATTTTTATAAAATATATTTTATTTTTATTTGCAAAAAAAGAATTAATTCGAGATTAAAAAAATTCTATAATAAGAAAATTAAAAATATCTAATTAAATAAAATAAAAATTTTATTTCAAAAAATATATAAAAATTAAAGAAAAATTTTAATTGTTGTCGAAATCTTCTAAAGAAATTTTATTAAAACAAAATATAAAAATAGTATTTTAATTTTAATTAATTAAAAGTTAAAATTATTTAAACAATATATTAAATAGTAATTTAAAAGATTTTGTAAAAGATTTAACAAAATATATTTTATTTATTTTTAGATTGCTAATATTCTTTTATTTTGTTATAATTATTTCTTTCTTCTTATTCTTTAGAAAATTTAATTGTTTTTTAGTCGATTTAGCTTTATATACGTATTGCGTACTTCTTTTTTTAATTGTATTTGTTTTTTATAAATTTGTTTAATTAAAGTCGAAAAAATTGTTAAATTGCAATTACAACTAGATTGTATATACTTTATATACTTTTTAGAATTATTACTTATATAATAGATTTTACTAAATATTGTACAATTACAACAAGAATATATTACTAAAAATATCAAATTTAGAGCGTTAAAAAAATCTTTTTTTTAATAGAAAGAATTTCTAATATTAATCTTTCTAGAAGATATAATAGAGAGACATTAGATTTCGAGACAAAAACTCTAAAGAAAAGAGATAATATTACAAGTTTATTAAAACTATATTAGTAATTTAGATTCTATATCTTTAAAACAAACTTATTATTATATTTGACACGTTTAAGAAGCAAATATTCTAAGTATAATATTTAATATATTTGACAAACAAATATTGCAAACAATTATATTTGTTATATTCAATAAGCAAGCAAAACAAGCAATTAATATTTTTTTAATATATAGAAACTAGAATACGACTCTCTTATAAATTGTATTTAACTTATTATAGATTTTTACTTATTGTTACTTTAGTTTATCGAATCTTCTTAAGATTTATTAAATATAAAAATTGTTTATAGTTGCAATTCTTGTTATTAAGGAATTGCTTGTATTGTCTAAAGACGTCTACAAATCTCTTTAATAGCACAATCTACTCTAATATCTTTGTAGAAAGTACTAGCGTAATACTAATCTTTGACGATCTTGCTCTTTGTTATGTTTATTTGTTAAGTCTATTTCTTCGAAATATATTTGCACTTCGCTGTTGTCTTAAATTCTTAATATATGTTCTTGTATTAATATTAAGTTTTTATGCTCGAGATTATTGTTATTCGAAATTAAATGCAATAATTTCTTTAAAAGAAGTAAAGATAATAACAAAATTGTAGAATTGTTAGTATCGACTATTAAATATATTTGAAAATTATAAGTATCGAAAAACTTAAGATAAACTAATTTTATTCTAAAAAAATTAGTAATATTATTTGATTACTTGTTTCTAACTTTGTGCAAATAATATATAAAGAACAAACAACAATCTTATTTATAGTAATAAGTACAAGATATTTTATATCTATCTTTTCTTAATTTATTGGAATTATCTGTTACAAGTTAAGATTTTTTGCTAATATCTTTGTTTGTTATAAATACAATCTTAAATTAATTTCTTAGAGCAATAATTTGTACAAATTAAAAGTCTAGCTTATTTGCAAGATTAATTAAATCTTGCAATCTTAATTTATTAATTAATAATATAGAATTTGTTAAAAGATTCTTTCTTCTTAACTTTGTTAAGATTTTGCAATAATTTTGTATTGCAAAAGTATACAATTGTCGAATACTTAAATCTCTTTAAATCGATAGATTTGTCAAAATAATTTAAAATTTATTTGTGTTAATTTACATTAAGAATATCTTAAGAAATAATTTGTTATCTAAAAAAATATTTGCAAGAACAATCAATATAGTATTTCTAAAAGTTAAATAGTATAATTATCTTAAACTATTAATTTAAATATCTAAATATTTAATATTCTTAAAAAACTTATAAAGAGAAAAAATTAACTCTTTAAAAAATTAAGTTTGTTTAAGATAAACTTATATTTTTTTAATTAAAATTGTCGAATATAATTTCTTACAATACTTTTTAATATAGAAACTTAAAATTAAACTTTAATATTTACAATATACTAAGTTGCAACTCTTCTATTGTATATTAATTAAATCTAATTATAATACTTTTGTTATTTAAGTATAGTATAGATTAGAAGATCTTAATATAGCTAAAATAATATAGAACTTTTTACTTAATATAAACTCTATTTGCAAAATATTAATAATTCTATCTTATTATATTTTAAAGCAAATATCTTATATATAATACTAAATCTAAGATTATTTAATATAACAAGTATTTCTAGAAAGAAATTAAATATTGCAATAAGATTTTTGTGCAAAAGAAGTTGTTTTAAATTGTTAACTCTATAATTAAATAAATATATTTATTATTATATTTTCAAATTACTTTGTTTGTTAAAATAATATTTGCAAATCTTTCGATAAATCTAATTATTATATAACTTGTTTTTGTTAAAATACTTCTTAATATATATTTTCTAAAATCGATATTTAAATCTATAAAAAAAATTATAGAGAAAAAAAGAGAATTTGTCTTAATTATATTTGTATAATAGAAATTTACAATTTATTATTTATCTAATAAAAGAAGAGTTAATTTTGTAGCTTTAAGTTAATAACAATTATATAAGTATTTAAGCTTAAATTCTAATTTAAAAGTTAAATCTAAATAATTCTTGTTTAAGTTTTTTTGCAGTAAATTATTTGATAAACTAAAGATACGTAATATAAAATTATAATTTACTCGATTAATAATTGCGAGAATATAATTGTGTAAATTTAATTAATAACAATTTTTTACAAAATATAATTTAAGAATTTAAATATATTTTTGACTAACTTCTATTATATTAATATACAATTATTTTAATTTAATATAAGTTGTACTTAGATAATATAATATTCTTTTGTTTTTAAAACTTAATTTTTAACAAGTTTCTTTTATATTAACTTAAGAATAAACAATATAAGATCTATAAATATTAATAAATCTTTGTTTTTTTTCAAGTAACTTGAAAGCACAATTTTAAGAATAATTTTCGACAATTAAATTTAATTTTCAGATATTTTGTTTTTAACTTAATTACTTGTTCTAATTTTTTTTATTAATAATTATATATTGCTAAATGTTATTTCTAATTGCAAGCTTTCTAAGAGATATTTTTTAAATATTCGACAATTATTCTCTTCTACAAAAAACTTAATTTTAAGATAATAATTTTTATTTCTAACTAATTTAGAAGTTTTCTAAGAAAAGATTATATTCAATTTCGAATACAATATTCTAGCAACTTTAGAGTAGACTGACCGTCGGGTCGGGTTTCGATTCCAACTTTTGGAATCGATTCGACTCGACAATTTCAATTCTAGAAATTGTTTCGAAATCCGAGTCGATTTCTAATATTTTGGACACGAATCGACACAATCCGAGTCGATTTTCGGTTCCAATATTAGGAATCGAATCGAATCGCCAAGAAACCAAAAAATTGCGTTATTATGTCAAGAATTACTATTTTTAGAAACAAACTTTAATTTTTAGTTTTTTAGACAAATTCTATAAATTTAAAATAATTATTAATTAATTGTAGAAAATAATAATACATTACTATAATGTATTATCTATATCTATAAGTGTTATAAATGCTATTTAAATTTTTAAATATTAAAAAATCAATATTAATGCATAATTTGTATCTATAGGTCTATAGATGCTATTTAAATTTTGAAATATTAAAAAAATAATATTAATGCATAATTTGCATCTATAGACGTTATAGATACTATTTATTAATTATCTAATTATTTAATTTTTTAATTAAAAGTCTTGGCAATTTGGGTCGATTTTTTGAATCAAGTTTCGATTCTAACTCTAGGAATCGAATCGAATGCTCGGTTTCGATTCTAGAAACCAAATCAACTTTTCGATTCCAACTTTTGGAACCGACCCGACCCGACGCGGTCAGTCTACTTTAGAGCAACTAAGAACGTAATTCTTATACGATAGCTACTAATATATCGTATTATTTTATAAAAAAGTAAGATAAGTTATACAATACTTATGTAGCAAAACTTATAAGAATAAATATTATATAACAATTACACTTATTATTGATTTTTTTTATTAAAATAATAATATATAACGTAAATTGTAATTTTGTTAAAGAATTTTAAAATCTTTAATATAGATTTAACAATATATTAAAATGTATTTTAAGATAGCAATTTTATTAAGATATCTTTCTCTTTAATAATATAATACAAAACTAATAAATATTTTGCTAAATCTCTTTAGCAAAGAATTAGTTTGTTATTGTTCGAAGAAATCCATAATTGTTAGAAGTTATTAAGAAATCTAATATTTTAAAACGTCTTATTTTTAATAACTAAAATAAAAAAATATTAAATATTATTCTAATTAAGTTTGTTGTACTAAAAGACAAATATATTATATCTTTAGATCTTTATTAACGCATATATTATTGCAAATATAGAAGAACAAATATAATATTTTCTGAATTGCAACTATTTTTAACTTATTATTAATTAATTCTATATATTATCTTTTATTTATTCTCGAAGATTCGAATTAAAATAATCTTAATATTCTATATACAATTATTAGAGCGTTTCGAAGAATTAAATATAGATATTTACTTAATATTAAAGATTAGCTTTATCTTTGTTATATTTATTAGAAAAGAAAATATTAATTCTTATTTTAATTTAACAATATATTGTAATAATAAAGAAAATTTAAATCTTATTACGCAAATAAATAAATCGAATATTGTTGTTAATTTAAAAGATTTTGTAAAATTAAATTTATTTTTGCTTTTTAAAAAGATACTTTAACTTCTTTTTGTTTGCAACAAATATTTCTCGAATTAATATATTTTTAGTTTATTAATAAAATCGATTAGCTTAAAGAATATTAAAGTTAATTTTAAAATATTTATATTTTGTACAACTTATATTTGTTTTTTTCGATATTAAAATTCTTAATAATACAAGCAAATTTGACAAAAAACTACTTTTTAAAAGTTTTTATAGAATTAACAATAAGTTGTTTCTTCTTGTTAATTACTTTTTTGCTAACAAAGATTTTAAAATACAAAAATTTCTTTAAACTTATAATATCGAGAAAAGATATATCTTTTTCGAGATACTTCGATATTGTATTATAATATTGTCTTATTTACTACTTTTGCTTAATAAGAATTACTTATTTATTCTATTTTATAAGTATAAATTTTCGATTGCAATTAGTCTTAAGAATCTATACTTATTTTTGAAATTATTCTATTGTTAAGTCTTGATTTTTGAAAGTCTTCGCAATATTTGTCTTCTTATTTTTGATACTATTTTGCGTATAATAAGTTTTTGATATATAATTTTTGTTAATTACTAGAGTTACACTATCTTACTTTGCTCTTATATTACTCTTACTTTGCTATTATATTACTCTTTCTAATTAAGTCTAATCGGGTAATTTTTAGAGTCTAGTAATCTTATAAACAAACAATATTAACAAGATCAAGAAAAGACAATAAGAAATATATAGTTTTTCGTCTGTTTATTATCAAATTCGATATATTTTCTTATAGATCTCTCGATGCAAATACAAATCTAAAACATATTTTTTGTATACTTAGAATTTGTCTCTATTTGTATCTCTTTTTATATCTCTATTTTATATCTAAAAACTATCTATATAGAAAATCGAAATATTTGCAATTTAACTCTTTGCAACTGTCTCTTTTGTATTTTCTCTTCTATCTTGTTAATAGTTTCCTCTTATATCTTCTTGCGTATCTTGCTAGCAATCTTCTTACTTGTTGCGTTAAGTAGACAATTAACTGTTAAGTATCTAGCTAGAGAGTACATCGGCAATTCCGGAATCCTTGTTAATAGTACTATTAGTGACTAATAGTCAAATTAGCTGATATGCCGATGTGCTCGCTCCACATAACCAAGCGCAGGGTTGGGCTGCGATTAGCAGGAATCGCAGACGCGTAATTAACACGCGCTTTGCCAAGACCTGACCCCGCACGTTGCCAAGTCCCATGGCACGGGCGCAATTCATGGGCGCAATTCACGAACGCAATTCACGATCACCATGCGCACAACACAATTAGGCAGTAGAGATGTTCTCGCCGACGCATGACTCGCGTATAGAAATCTCCCGAATTGTTCGATTCTGTTATACAAATTACTATGGTGTGGACAAGTAACAAATAAAGACGTAAGCGAAGCATTGCGAAAGTCCGTGCGTATCTCGAACATCAAAATTGAATCTCTGCTAAGCAAGTGCCAAGACTTTTGTTGCTAAACGAACCCTGAGCCGACTAATAGCCAAATTAGCAGAATTCGCAACAGGCACTTTCTGAGCAGAGGTTCCGGAATTGCCGATGTAGATTCGAAACTAATTCAAAGATAGACGACGTTTGCTAAATAGAGTTTTCGAAGATTATCTAATATTGTTGTTAAAATAAGCAGATCGATTAACGTTCTTTTATAATAGATATTAGACAATAACTTTAGCTTTATAATTATAATTAATAGAGCTCTTAATAAAGATAATAGATAAGAAAGATAGTAGATAATAAAGATAGTAAATAATAACAATAATTGCAATAATCGCGATATAAACAAAGAACGCGTTGAATTCTAAAAATTACCCGATTAGACTTAGTTGAAAAGAGTAGTGTAATAGCAAAGTAAAAGTAATATAAGAGCAAAGTAAGATAATGTAACTCTTAGACTGATCGTTCGGGTCGGTTTTTCCCCAAAATCTATAACCCGACCCGAAAGTTATACCTAATTAGGCCAAGTTTTAACCTAATATAGTTAGTATTTTCATAATTTATGCAATTCGGTTCCAACTGTTGGAACCGAACAGTCAGTCTAGTAACTCTAGTAATTATCTAATTTTTAACTTAAGATCTAATTTAGAGTTTCTTAATTGTTGCTTTCTTTCGACTTATATTGCGATTATATAATACAAGAGAGAATTAATATTTTTAAAGATTGTAAAAATCTTTCGACTTAAAGTTATAAATAACAATAGATTGCTATCTTTTATACTTTTATTTAGCAACTTATTGCGAGTTATTTGAGCGAGACTACGTACGCGCGAGCGAGAACACGCGTTTGTAAATGCTCGAAATCGCAAATAAGTAAAAAATAATTGTTTATTTAAACGTGATGTTGCGCACCCAGATGCGAGTGTGGATCACCCTAGCTGTTCACTAAAGCGGCAGCCTCGGGCGAGCGTCGAGTGAGCTGAGTGCAGATTGCAGTTCGATTAACCTGCCAAGCGGCTCTTCTCCCCATGCCGCGCTAGCCCCTTTTCCCAAACTTTTGGCGTTCGCGACCAACCTTAGGACTAAAGTACTTCTACTACCTAATTCTTGACCACCTGCGTACACCGTCGTTGAGAGAGACAACTGCAAATTGCACTCAATTCATCGATCCTGCGCCATGGCCGCCGCCAACGTCATGAGCAACCAGCAGAATCCTGTCATGCCCAAGAGCCATGTCGGCTTTGACAGCATCACAAATCAAATCGAGCGCAAGCTTTTGAAACGGGGCTTCCAGTTCAATGTCATCTGTGTCGGTAAGTGCAACGCTGCGAGAATTTCCTCAACGATGTTGAGCGCTAACATGTGAACAGGTCAGACTGGCTTAGGAAAATCGACCCTAATCAATACCATCTTCGCTTCCCATCTGATAGACTCCAAGGGTCGACTTACACCTGATGACCCCGTGCGCTCTACGACGGAGATCCAAGCAGTATCGCACGGTATACAAAAGAGGCCACAGATTGGGATTTGCTAGCTGAAAGTACCGCAGTCATTGAGGAGAACGGCGTTCGTCTACGGCTCAACATTGTGGATACACCAGGCTATGGTGATCAGGTCAATAACGACAGATGGTATTAGATGACCTTGGAGCCTTCGGCTTCGACTTTGCTAATGATTTGTAGCTGGGACCCAATTGTCAAATACATCAAGGATCAGCATTCGGCATACTTGAGAAAGGAGCTCACGGCGCAGCGAGAAAGATATATCCAGGATACTCGCGTACACTGCTGTCTATTCTTCATTCAACCGTCTGGCCATGCGTAAGAAGCCAAATGCCAGATACTGCGGCCCACGCTAACGGCACTCAGCCTCAAGCCCATCGATATCGTCGTGCTCAAGAAGCTTTCGGACGTTGTCAATGTCGTTCCCGTGATCGCCAAATCCGACTCCCTTACCCTCGAGGAACGCCAGGCTTTCAAAGAGCGCATCAAGGAAGAGTTCGCCTTCCACAACCTGCGTATGTACCCCTACGACAACGACGAGCAAGACGAGGAGGAGCGCGCCATGAATTCTAATATCAATGATTTGATACCCTTCGCGGTCGTCGGATCGGAGAACTCGATTGTCGTCAACGGTCGCTCTGTGCGCGGTAGACAGAATCGATGGGGCGTCATCAATGTAGAGGATGAGAACCATTGCGAGTTCGTGTCGCTGCGGAACTTCTTGACGAGGACACATTTACAGGATCTCATCGAGACGACAAGCCAGATCCACTACGAGACATTCCGAGCTAAGCAGTTGTTGGCGCTGAAGGAGAACAGCAACGCTACCAGTGGGAGCAGGCCAATCAGTCCTTCCGCAGAGAGAGAATTGAGTCGGCAATCTCAGAGGATGACGATGAACGGTTATTAGCGATTTGGGATGCCAGGTGAAGACTTTCCGAGATTCGAACCTGCGAGTGGTCTCAATGAGGGCGATACCTGCTGTATGTTCGAAAGACGGGGTTTTGCACGACATTTCAGCCATGCTGGTCTTTTCAAGCGCGACCGGCTTTTTTCTAGCGGTTATGCCTCTGTTCAGGTATCCTTCTATGACTTTTGGTGCCTCGATGCTTCCGTATCCAGTGTCGATACACGAGGAGTACGGTCCAATTCGTGACCTGATCACTGCCCCTTCCGTTATAACTCGTCTCAGCTTCCATACCGTCCCCCGTCCACAACCCACTCCTCAACCTCCTTGTACGCCTTATCCAATTCATCGTTCACCACAACCTTATCATGCACGCCCTCCTCCTTCGCGAACGTCATCTCCGCATCTGCCTGCTCCAACCGCTTTTGTATCGCGTCCTCACTATCCGTGCCTCTGCCTCTTAACCTCCTCTCCAACACCTCAATCGATGGGGGAGAAAGGAAGAGGAATCGCGCGTTCAGATGCGTGCGCTTCACTTGCTTGACACCCTGCGGCCCATGCCTCGTATCAGCCATTGCCCACGCGCCAACCGGAGATCCTCAAAGGAAACCGGAGCATGACAGACCTCCATCTCAATATCCAAAACACAGATCCTCCCCTTCTCCGCCACATCATCCACGGCCTTGACGCTCGTCCCATAATGATTCCCCCCAAACTGTGCATGTTCAATGAAACCCTTCTGGTCCACGAGCTCCAGGAACTTGTCCTTCGTCGTAAAGTTGTATTCGCGGCCATCTTGCTCACCGGCGCGTGGCGCGCGTGTCGTGTCTGCGTTCTGGGTGGTGAGTGCGGGGGTAAGGGCAGGAGAGGAGCGTGGGGGGAGCTGACGGACGGGAAACGGAGAAGCCAAAGGTGTCCGGATGGTCGGCGAAGAGGCGCTTGAGGATGGTGGATTTGCCGGAGCCAGAGGGGCCGGAGATGACGATGGGCCGATGTTTTGGGCTTGCTGGGTGCGGACTGTCAGTGCCTGGATCTTTCAGAGAGGTGGGGCGGATGGTGGGGGAGGTGGAGGTACTTGTAGGAGCCATTGCGATGCGATTAGCGAGTGCTTTGGCGCTGGTGAACTTCAAGTGAGGGCACGAAGCCTTGAGGCAGGGACAGTGCAGGGTGACTTGCAGCAAACGCATACATTCACGGACCACGGCTGGGAATTGTGATTCACTGAAGCTGGCAGAAAAGTGGGGCTGTGGGCTTCAGGGTCCGGAGAGTGAAGCACTGTATATTCGATGAGAAGAGTCCGTCGAGGTACCGATGAGACGAGATTTTGAAGTGAGAAAAAACTGGCTTGGATGACTGAAATGAGTCCACCTTGAACGCTATCATGGGGAACGCCTGAGATCATGCAATAATGTGGGCTGCAAAAGCAACGCTCCAGCTCCAGCTCCAACGCGACCTATGCAACGACTGACTCCACTGTCTAAAGCAAAGGGTTCATGGTAACGTTCAAGACGGCTGAACACCATTGGAAGTCTGCGGTGTCTTCGGTGACTTGACGCCGTCTTGCGCTTCCTGCTCCAGGAAGCCAGACCAGAGCTCCGCCAGTGACTCCTTTCTGCTAGTGCTCTCTGGGAAGAAGTCGGTCGATAACGCAGGTGTACTCGGTGTACGATGCCAAGGGGACAATGGTACCCGAAGGTTAGGATTCGAAGCCCCTGGTCGCGCAAGACCTGCCTGTTCTCGTTGGTCTGCGGTAATGATCAGTATTGACGTTGACAAAACTGTCTTAAGTATATCATACCGTCTGACCAAGCTAGTAGCGCTGCAATGATCTGCAAAATCTGGAATTTTTTGGGATCTGCTCGGTCGAGTGCAAGGAAGTGAAGAAAATGATTGCTGATGAGTTGTCTGTGATGGCTGATTAGTAGCAAAGACTATTTATCGTTTAGGGTATCTCACTTATCAATGTTCTCTTCGGGCTTGCCCTTCTTGAGATACCTCAAGGCCTTGGTCAAGTGGTCATTGAGTATGACGGCCTCATGCCGCAGCTTGCCAATCAGTAAGTTCTTTTCTTTGACCTCCTTCTCGAAAGGCAACGCTCGTTCAAGCTCTTGATTTATCGAATCGACGTTCGCTGTTGCTTCGGCAGCTCTGTTCTCGACGTCCTTGAGCTGCTTCTTGAGATTCTCAATTTGCGTCTGCGAGTTTTCTACGAGCTCACGTAGCTCCCGCCGACGAGCTACAGACAATCAGCGTGAACATCCACAAAAAACAATTAACGAACCGTCCTGTATCTCTTGCAGGGCTCGTTGTAAACCGTCGACGGTCAAAGCCTGACTATCCCTCTCTGATGCTGCCTTGTCGTGGGCTTCACGATAGCTCGTAACCTGCTCTTCGAGGTCGGCAACCCTTTCTGTAAGGTTCTCTCTGACCGATCTTTCCTCCCTAGCAAGTACCTCCCAGTCTTGCATGGCCTGCCGAGCTGCCGCGAATTCCTCCTTAGCATACGCTTCTCTTTGGACAAGATCGTCTCTTTCTCTTGTCCAATTCTGCTGAGACAATGTTGTTCGATTTCGAAGGGATGACAGCTCTTTGGAGTGTTGCTCAGTCTCCTCCGCCATAGTAGATAATTCGGCCGTGCGAGCTTCGTTCTGCTCCCGCAAGCTATCGCATTGCCCCTCTAGCTCGTCAATTCGCGTCCTTGCTTGTAACAGCTCTTCCTAAGCTTGTATAAGTGAAGTGCCTCTCGCCATTGGGTGTATACGTACAGCATCTGCCTTCAAGCGCTCTCCTAGCTGCGACTTTATGGTGTTCACCTTGCCCAAAAGCGTACGATATTGCGTTTCCGCGTGCTCCTTCTCGCCCTGTATGTTCTCGAGATGCTCTTTCAGTTCGCCAAGCACATCCTTGTGCTTTCCCTGCATTCCTTCGATAGATTTACGGAGTGCAGCCACTTCTTCCCGTAGAGCTTGCTTTTCTCTCGCTAGTGCGTCTAGTCTTGTGTCCATATCATCAGATTGGCCGTCCATTGCATCTGCTGTGGTTGTCGAGCCAGCCTGTTCAGCAACAGATGTCCCACGAGATTGAGATGTACTGTCTGCGGGATCATCTTTCTCTACCACATCTTCCGCCGATTCTCCACCGGCCGCATCACCTTTTAATTTGGGGGCCCCGTTGGTATGTGGACTGCTTTCTTCGGCCCTAAAATGAGGTGGAACGCTCGTTGTCGAAGGCATACCATCGAGCTTCGATGACTCATCCTCATTCTCCGCAGAACCAGGTCCTTCTTTACTTTTGTATGTCGATTCCACAGGGCTATCAGGCTCATGTTCATCATTCACATCGTTGTCCTGACCGGCTTCCGCAGCAACTGTCGTGCCATTAGGTCTCAAAGAATCACCATTTGTTCGGTTCTTTGTGGCGGCCTTCTTCTTTTTCGGCTTTTTGCTCTTGGGCGTTGCTTTGCATTGAGTCAGCTATGATGGCCATTGATGGGCAACATGCACGTATGGCATGGTCAGGAGTCTAAACAAACCTGTAGAGGAACTTCTTGGGATATCTGAAGTAGCATTGGATGCCATTGCGTGCTGAATCGCTGAGAAACCATGGGTTCCTTTCGTTGGCTGCTTACAAGATATTGCGTTGCCGGGAGCTTCACCAAAATGGGCAGCGTCTGGCTCCCCGCGCTAGCGTCGTTACTAAAAATACAAGATCTACAGATGAAGTGAATACCTCAAGTAAAGTACCTGCCCACCTACATGTACCTACGTGTACTTTAATGTAAGGTAGGCACACCATGAGTCCCTTTTTCAGATCTTCATAGCTGCCCTTGGACCAGAGATCCTGACAGCGGCTTGTTCGAGTTGTAGCTCCAGTGGTGATGTTCGATGCTCACTACCTTATTTCGTATCAGCGCTGCAGCTCGTCGCTCACCGAATCTTCCCAAGCATCCTCCAAATGGATTTTGTCATGCAGGAGGTGAACGAGGCCGGATCTGTGACGGCTGATTATGTGATATCACCATTCAAGGGTAGCTCTAGAGTGGATGTCGTCGTATGCTCATCCTATCAAGATCATGGTCACAGTATTGGTCTTAATTGAAGTGCTCACATGCGTACAGAAGCCAAAGCAAGAGAATGGCGTCTTGTCGAGACTACTCAATACCTTCCTACCCGCGGGCTATCCTCATAGTGTGACCAGCGTGGGTTCTACAATATCTTTTATCCTCTTCCCCGATTTGTATCGAGAGCATTCTGTGATGCCCATTGAAGCTCTGTTGAGCGTACCATAGCTCGCTGTGATTGTGCCATACAACGCTAATTTGAAAACGTTTGACAGGATTACATGCTGTCTGTTCAACTTACAGCCTTCAATACCTGTGCGAACTAACGCACGGAGGTGATTGCAGATACCAGATTTATGTAATGCATTGATACATCCAGATTCAGTGTTCCTGGCCAACAATGCATCGCGTAGGACTCACTCCAGGCATTTTCGAGCTCCATCGCAGGGCTGCTGTCTTCTCGCGCCGTCCTTGAAGGTAGACTGCTCTCTCATGTCTCGTATATTTTATTTCTAAGGCGCTCGCAATTAGGTGTTGGCGTAGGTGATCCGTCCGCATCCCCGACAGCGGCACTTTTACTGTCAATTCTTCAGGAGAGCATGGGTCGCATTGCGACTATCTTGTTCGCGCATAAATTCGGCACGTCATTAGAACCTGAGTGCAAGATGTATAGGCTTGCGGCCGACGTCTTCAATGATGCCGCCATGATTCTAGACTGCCTGTCGCCTGCATTGCCAAGGAGTCCGAGGGTGTTGTTACTGAGCTTCTCAAGCGTCTTGA
>JAABUL010003918.1_pt1 | contig 20963 bp, 16 predicted proteins | sample 5559151 | NCBI WGS metagenome assembly JAABUL01 (sample SAMN10711876, study PRJNA513368) | rock metagenome | isolation source: Antarctica rocks | place: Antarctica: Victoria Land, Pudding Butte sud | reverse complement strand
GGGCGATCGCGGCGGATCAAGGCAACGTGGTGGGCAACAGTTCGGAGGAGGTGCTCTCGGGAGTGCAATTAAGGCATGAACGCAGACAGGCTTGTCCGGTTTTGCTCCTCAAATGGATCAATATGAAGCTCTATATCTCATTTTACTGGCGCCATTCTATGCATAAAACCAGGGGTATCACTAGGTACCCATAGAAAGGTCAATACCAAACTCCGATCCGTTTTGAGCTATGCGCTCAGTCCTCGAAATCATTCATGAAAGCTGGCGACCAATACTCCTTCTCGGGAGCCTGCATATCGACCCATACCAGCGAGTCTCCCAATAGATCCTCGATGACTGTTTCTGCTCTCGCATGCTCCCAGCCTAGGTTGTCTTCCAACATTGAGCACGTAACATAGCCAAGGACTTGAACCGCTTCCAGCACCGTAGACTGATCGGTGTTCAGCTCCTTGGGCACCGAACGTATCATCTGCTTTCTTCCGACTGTGATAATCGAGAACCCCGACCCTAGAGGCTTCAATGATTTCACAGCTCGTAGGATATCGTCGTCAGTAACGCCCATGCCGCCCCCAATTCCCTTCCCCTTCTTGATCCTCTCCTTACATTCCTCGACCCCCAACAGTCCACCATTCTCCCCTCTACTTTCCCTGCACACATCAACCACTCTGACTGCAAGTTCGAAGTAGAAGTCATTGACATCGCCGCCTATCACCTTTGCCAGTAACCTCTCAATAGTCCCTCCCTTGCCTTTGGCACCTTTTGCATTGCTTCCAGCCAACGGGTCTACACCGATCGCATTACACATGCGAGCGAACTCAGCGCGGAATGTTGGATTGGACTTTATGGTGTCGGCATGTTGCAAGGCAAAATTGTGGAGCAGCTCCTGAAAGACGGACAGTTGGGCTTTGAGGGAGGAGTCTTGGGTGCTGCGAAGAGAGGCGCCATGGGTGGCGTAGGATGAAGAGAGGGATGAACGATTCTGAAATGCAGAAAGACCAACCCCACGGCGAGCAGACATCACCGTTTGGTTCTATACTCATACGACACTGTACCTAGAGGCCGAAGAGGCCTGAGACGCGACTAGCTTGAAAAGCACTAGCGTAGCCGAAGCCCACATTTGCTGAATCGCGAACTTCAACCGCTCGACTGCCGACACTTCGACAACAACAACGCATCTTGACCCCCAACGAACTGGATAGATGGCGCCCAAGAAGCATCAAGCGCAGGTCAAGACGTACGCATATTCTTCGATCCTCTCCCTCCTCAATCGCCCATCCATGGTCCTGCAATAGCTGTTCGTTCCTTGGCTGGCTTTGCTTTCACGACACTTCGTGTCAGCACCAGCTCGATCAGTCCCGCCGTTTGCACTTGCCGAGAGTGATCTCATGATCACCTTGCCGAGGGGTGACAATGGGGTATTGGGGTTGAAGAACATCTTCTCCTTGAAATCTAGTGCCGCACTCGGTCTTCGGCTCTCAGTTTGCCTGTCTGTCAATGAAGGCTCGAGTTTCGTGCGTGCAAAATTCTCGAGCTCTGCTTGAGGTCTTGCCGTCTGAGAAAGCTTCCCCAGCCTGCGAACCGCTTACCTCCTTCACTGGAGGTAGCTTAGTAGCGGAAGGGTCCCTCTCACCGGTTAAATCCATTCCGTCGAGTCTTGCCTCACTTCGAGAATGCTGCTTCAGCTGCACTTCTTCACTCGGCGTGTTCATCCATCTACATTCGCGGACATACTATACTGACCTTGGTGTGCTATGGGTGAATACAGGTCCGTGCCAACCGAGGATGAGATCCTTGTTCCCGAAACACTATTGAAGAAGCGCAAGAGCCAAGAGAAGGCGCGCGAGGAGCGTCAGGCTGAGTTCGACAAGAAGAAGAAGGTGAGCTCTAAATTTCTGGGAATCACGCTCTTTGGCTGGGACAAGCTGCGGACGTTCATTTGAGCATACTGACATGTCTCTGCAAAATAGGAGCGAAAAGAAAAACGTGGAGTCATCTTCAAGCGTGCCGAGAGTTACGTGAAGGAATACAGAGACAACGAACGTGAGAAGATTCGCCTCTCGCGTCTCAGCAAGCAGGAAGGCACTTTCTACGTGGAGGACGAGTCCAAGCTTGCCTTTGTCATTCGCATTAAAGGGTAAACGATTTTCCCCTGCTCCCCTTGCCTCGCATCTCTTGCTAGCATCACCTAACACCTGATAGCATCAACAAAATTGCCCCTAAGCCAAGGAAAATCCTTCAGCTCTTACGCCTTCTTCAAATCAACAATGGGGTGTTCGTGAAGATAACTAAGGCCACCACCGAGATGCTTAAAATCGTCGAACCATACATAGCTTATGTAAGTATCAGGTCGAGTTATGTCTCCACTACTGTTTAGTCTGACAATTCCCAGGGCTACCCCTCCATCAAAAGTGTCCGTGACCTCATCTACAAGCGCGGATAGTAGGTCAACCCCTTGCGTGAAGCAGTCTCCCGCGCAATTTTCTAACCTATGACTTCAGTGGCAAGATTGATAAGCAGCGTATCGCCTTGACCGATAACCAGATCATCGAGGAGCAGCTGGGCAAGTTTGGTATCATCTGTATGGAGGATTTGATTCACGAGATCGTAACCGTCGGACCAAACTTCAAGCAGGCAAGGTGAGTGCTACATCTCTTAATCTATTCTTGATCTGGGGCAAGCTGTGGACAGTGATGATGATACCTACCAAATGTATGACTAGACCTTCGGGTTGATGCTGTCTTTACGTTAACCATCTTTCGGGACTGAGCTGTCAACGAGAAGCGAAGCCTCTCGAGTGAATTAATTTTCTTGAGCCATGCTGACATGTCTTTGTTTCACAGCAACTTCCTCTGGTAGGTCTCCTAGTATTACACCCTCTTGCTAAAAAGCAGTATTGACGTCGAGGACAGGCCATTCAAGCTCTCCAACCCCACGGGTGGATTCAGGACGAGGAAGTTCAAGCACTTCGTTGAAGGTGGTGACCTGGGGAATCGTGAGGAGAAAATTAATGCTCTCATCAAGCAGATGAACTAGGTTCATTGTTGAGACATCTGGTGTTGGTCAGGAAACGTCGGTGATTGAAATGCATCGAAGCCAGTATGCATGGCTCGAGCTCGCATTCTTACAGATTGGCCTTGTTGATAGAAGCTGAAACCTTTCTTCGATTGCGTTCATGTATGCCTTGGCTTCCTAATTCGTCGAACTTCCTGGTCCAAGTCGTTCCAGCAATGCACTTCAGATTCAGCAATGAAAGCCACACAACGCCAGGACAGACGCGTCTCTGACTGGGATCCCCGCCAAATCAGGACTATGCACGCAGCTCGTCGATTCTTGTCCTCGACACTCATATCGTTTTACACATACCCCGATGACAAATCAACTTCACAATTATCGAAGCTCAATAGAGGGCCCATCAGAAGGGGGGTGTCCCATTCAACATAATGTAAATACCTATCCAATAACGCTAATAATCACACAACCAGCTTCTGTGTCACCCTTGTTTCCAAAGGCCTTTCCAACCCTTCTCACCCCACTGTTCTCCTACTTGCTCAACGCAAACCCAAACAACCCATCCATCTGCACCCACACCCTCCCACACCTCTTCAAATACCCCTCCACAACCCCCCTACAAGTCCCAAACCTCTCCCGATTCCACTCCGCAACCGCCTTCAGCTTATCCTTCTCATCGCCACCCGCCTTCAAAATCTCCTTTCCCTCCACATCCCACAGGCCACGGTAGTAGAGAAGCTGGTTATACATCTCCTTCTCTCCCATCTCATACCTCATCCGTCCCAGACATCCCTCCGCGCGCCCTCTCGGTCCCAAGCAGCGATGACCGTACACGCTCATCTGCCGCGTGCGATTGCCGCAGGAGCTGTCGTCGCAGATGAGGTAGCCATCGTAGTATCTGCTCGTCTGCAGTCGGATGGCGTGTTCCAGTTGCGCTACCAGCGTTAGAGTGGGGAAAGCGCGTTTGCAGTCAGCGTTGTTACATTTGATGCCTTCCGGCGTGACGTTCGCAATCGATGCCGCTAATCCTTGGAAAGGGAAGGTGTGTTTGCAATAGCGACACGTAAGCGTTAGGCGAGCGCAGTCTTTGAAGCGGATACTATCTGGGATCTGGCTTTCCAGGGGCGATATTTCCGTCGTCTGGTCTCTTGACGAGGAAGAGGCAATGGAATACTTTTTCGTGTCCAGGCCCAAACATTCAGCGAGGTGGACTGCGTCTGTGCCTGGCATGGGCGCGCAGAGCCGTTCGATGGGCGGGAATATCTGCTTGTAGAGGTACCATTCAACGTCTGGCTTCAGTGTGCTTGAGGCGGATGTGACGTCTGCAGGGGCGTAGGCGCGTTTGGCGGTGGATTCGTGAGGTGCTGCAGCGGTGCCTAGGGCAGCGGCGGTCATGATATAGGAGATTACGTCGTTGACGCGGACGGTCTTGCCTTGGGCGAGAGCGCGGAGGGCGACTTGGACTTGGGGCATGCTGTCCGGGTTGGGATAGTCTTTGGGGTTTTTGCCGAGTTTCTGTGGAGGTCAGCATCTGAATTTCGGGCTTAAGAGAAGCTGAGAGGATGGCAAGCTTACGGTGAAGATGATGTACTTCTGTGCTGGGACCTTCTCCTCTCTCATTCTCTCGGAAAGCTCGCGAAGATACTCGTGAACCTTGCCAACCACCACTTCAGGCTCTTCACCAGACAAAATGAGGTTAAGCAGACGGGACGAGGCCTCCTTTGACAGAGCACAGTACTCTCTTCGTTTCATGTCGAGCCCCTTGACCTCAAGCTTGTCAACGTACTTGCCCTCGACCTCCACCATGTTGATGGCGGCATATTTCTTCTTAGCATGGAGCAAAAGCCTCCGGAAGATATTGTCGATATCAATCTCCAAAAGCTTGTACTTTTCGTTGACACATCGCTTGAACTCATGGCCAACTTTGAGCGCTTCTTCCACGTTATCAGCGTTAGTGTTTATCATGACGGAGTCAGTATCTCCGTAGATGACACGCAACTGTGTGCTTTCCGCAAGGTCTTTAGTACTTCTGAGGATTTCTCGACCTTTAAAAGTCGTGAGCATAGCCAAGGGCCGGGCATAGAACCGCGACTGCGTATATCCCAGACAGCCGTACATGGAATTTGCAGTTAGCTTCAGTGCAAATTGCTTGATGTCCCAGGTGGCGATCTGTTCCGCAGTAGCTTTCTTGTCCTTCATGAGACTTTTGACCTGTTTTCGTCGGCTGACGAGGGTTGCAATAAGCCTGGGCAGGATGCCCTGATTCTGATCCGCTGGAACATCGGGGACTTTATCCTCGTCTTCGGACTATAAATTGTTAGCCCCGGTCGGCGTTGGAGAGATGACCGTGTGCTCACCTTCTCCGATCTGTCTACGGTGGTGAAACAGATGTTGTACTCCTGTATGATACTTGGATACAAACTGTTGAAGTCCATGACCAGGATGAACTTGTCATACAGCCCCTTTTCGGGCTCGAATACCAAACCGCCCTTGAACTTGTCTTTCTTCTTTACATCAGTACCTTCGTCACCCTCAGGCGTCTCCTCTTCGACACGAGGTTTACCCTTCCCATATATCTTGTCGGGACATATGTACTTGTTCTTGTTGAATTCATGAAGCAAAATATACTCGTTGCGCTCGGCTCTGGTACCAGCTAGAGTTCTTCCCCAGGAGTTGCCTGCAAGATTCGTGAGTGTCTTGCTCAACGGTAGAATCTGGACTTTCAGAGCGATAGCGGCGGCGAAGTACGTATCTGCTTCGCAATGGTTAACGTAGTTTAAGAGGCCATCTCTCGAAGTGGCCCAAGTCTTGAGTGCAACATCATTGTCGATTTCGCGGCGTAAGTTTCCCTCGCCCAAGTAAATTTCGCACATTTCTGTTAGCGTCCAAGATTGGCACTTGGTCATCAACGACTAACGGAATATTAGCAGGATCTATCGGGCGAGTAGCACAGGAACCTACCCTGCCCATATCATTTGCAACATCGCAGAGCAAGCGTCCGGATACCAACTGTCGCTCAGCAAAGAAACTGGCCCCACCCTTCCCCATATTTCTAGGCCATTCAGACCGCCTAAGTCTACCAATTCGGTGCCAGCCTGGTGTCTTCTTCTCTCTAAACCGGCTAAGTAGTACAGGATAGTCGACGTCTTGCAATTGGTGACCCAGCAGTACATCCGGATCAGCCCTCTCAAGCAACGCCAAGAACTTCGATAATAACATGCTCTCGGTCTTTTCGAGCATGATAGTCCCACGCTGCTTCTTGCAGAGTGCGTCGAAGCCTGTTGGGAAAGAGGCCTCTACAGGACGCATGATTGTATACGTTGTGCAGGGTAGGTCTTCCGCATTTCTCGTATCAGTCATAGATAGGTTTTCGTAGACACGCGCACTTGCAACAAGGATTTCTTGCTTGTTCTCCTTTACGTTCCATGTTGTTCGCAGAGCAATGCTCATGAAGGTCAGGGGTGGTGCGTCTTGAGCATCGGACTCTTTGAGGACAGTGATTGCCTTCGGAGAAGCTACTTGGAGCTCGCACTTGCACCAAGATGCATTGTTCATCTGCGATATCTCTGCGCCATCAATACTGAGCCAGCAAGGACCCATGATACTTTTCCAGAGAACGAATTGTTCGAAGAGTGCAGTCGTAGTGCCGAAGACATGGGAAAAGGTATCCCCTTTCATCTCCACTGGCAGTGGAGGCTCTACAAAACCCGTCAGCACCAGGCATCCTCTGGATCATATATCACTCACTGTCATAGGGATACATCAGCTTCAGGTAGTCTGCCTGTTTCGGGATATCATGAAGCTCAAAAGCGTACTTCCTCGAGCAAGGCTTGATCTTGTGCATGCTAACTCGAAGCTTTGTCATGATCTCGTCTACCTCCTGGTAGACGTCTCCCATCTCTACTTCCGTGGAGGTGTCTCGACCGTGCTTTTGACGGTAAGTTCTAGGTAAGAAGTACAATTTTCTGAGGATGTTGTCGACCTTAACGAATGCACTAACATACGCGCCAGAATTCTTGTCTTTGACTTTGCCAAAGAGGCACAGGCTGCCATTGACCTCAGTGTAATCAGTCCAGAAGAAGCGTAAGCTCCCGTCATCCTCTGTGGCGTCTTCGATATTTTGCTTGCCGAAGCTCGTGGTCTGTGCCACTTGGCTACTCAGGACATTGAGTTTCGACGTAACATCGTTCCATGCTGAAGCATCGACAATCTCAGCTGGCGGCCGACTCGGAGAAGAACTTACTGGAGATGGATATGCAGGAGTTTTGGGCATCTTAGGAGTAGGACGAGAACCCGACATATTGACGTTTGCAGACTTGACTTTGTGGTCCCCAATAACCTGGGCTACCTCCATCATGTCTTCATCTTCTTCAACCTTGAGGTGTTGCTGGCCCTTACGGCCCATCGCATTAGTGGTCGGAGATGACGGTACTGGGTCACTTGGAGGAAAGTCGTCTTCATCCAAACCTCCCATATAGTCATCGTTATCGCCATAGACTGGCTCCGAGGGTGGAGTGTTGAGTAAATGGGCAGCATTATTCACACCAGCTGGCTGCGGAAGGGAGACCTTCATATCATGGGATGTTGGAGGAGAGAGCACACGAGTCTTGCGGCGGTTTGCTGTCTTGACGGTCTTCGGAGGAAGACGAGATGGTATGTTGACATCTACTTCGCCAAGTAGATCTGCCATGAAGGCCGCATCTTCAACAGTGGCAACAGGCTATGTATGATATCAGAAAGCTATAAGTACCAACGTAGCCAATTCCATACCTTGGGCTTTGGGGCAGCAGCGACGGGTCCATTGCTGAAATACTTGTTGATGTTGTTATTCGCTCTCTCGACTTTCTCTTTGTCTTCCTCGCGCTTTCTCTTGGCTACGCCATGTCAGCAAAGCTAGCAGGACACACCACACCAAGCGATCTACCAGCCTTGCCCTTCAAAGGCAGCTCCTCCTCACTTCCACTAAAACTCTCGTATGTTCTCTCGCCCATCCACTCTTCGCGCCCATCGTCCGCGTAACCCTCTCCATTGTCGTCGACGATGAAGTCATCTTGATCAAGCCGATTTCTGACGACTTTCTTGTACCCTTCCTCGTCTACCTCGTCATAAAGATTCTCTTCCTCCTCGACTTGGTAAGTGGAGAGGCGTGTTTTGCCGGATGCTCGAAGAGCTCTGAGCTCTGCAAGGCGAGCCCGAGCTTTGGACATTGTTCTTTGGAAGTATCGGTACTCTTGTTATGGAGCAGATTTCATCACAAAATCAGTTGAAGAGGTGACACGAGTATAGCATTGTCATTTCCAAATATCTGACCAGTCGCGAGAACGCGTTGTGAGCGCGCGCATCATAGATCACGCTAATCCTCGCTGAACTCTAGATTAGGGTTGCGCTAGTCAAGATCGGTACTATCACAACATCAGCTCGACCAACAGGACATAACGATGTGCAAGTCCTGACACCAAAAGTCTTGTAGGGATCAGGGTGCCAAAGATCTTTAGCTTGCTCTCGGGATCGAGGTACTACCAGGGTGCGGTTTCCGGGGTGACTGTCCTTGGAATATTGGTGCTCCTCCCGTTAGCGCATGCTCAAGACTTTTGGTGTCAACCTCCGTATGGGTCGGCAGATTCCATGGTTGCTGAGCTTCTATTCACAAACACTAATGTCTCCCGGCTGCTCAATCAGCGCACTTTGTTTCAACAGCTTGAACCCTTTCTCCATTCTCCTCATCCCTTTAGCCGAACGCTCTCCTCAACGTCTGCCCGCAGTGCCGCACAACGTCACACTTCTTGATCTTGACCTTCTCCATGCAGATAGAATGTCATCTTCATTAGCGAGGGATACAGATCTGTAGACACAGCCTCCCAGGCCAGATCCCTCTTAAACCCCCTCTCTCACATCATCGCTGCCGTAGATCAGAGTTCTTTCCTAGTTCATATCGGACCCCCGCATCGTTTGCATGCTACAATAGGCATCCCTTAGCTAATTCCATCCAGCCAAGGTGAGACTCCTACCTATTCTTCTCCATGATCTTCCGCTTCCAATATTCCAATATCTCTGTGGCACTTCTCAACGGTGAGATCTTGGCGTTCTCTTCTGACAACATCTTGATCCGGGAAGACGGCAATTGGGGAGGGAAAAGCGAAGTCAGAAGCTCAGTGATCAAGTGAGCTGAGGGACAGGGATGATTGATGAGGATGAGAGTGGGGCTAATCACGCTGATGGGCGTGATCTTCATCTCCAGAAATAGATAGAATATGTATCGGAGTGGACATGTCGCTTTTGCCAACTACAACAACATTCGGAGTGGTGGGCGTCATTGATCATGCTTCACTCTTGAGGGTAGTGATGCTACAGTAAGTCATTCCGTAATACTGTTATGGATTACCTGCCTTTCGTCCGAGCACTGAAGCTCTGTCACTGACAGTGATTGGCTTTTGAGTACTTTCGCGGTCGATCAATTGGCCTCCCTACTGTAGATTGTATGTTGATGCTCGTGATAAGCATCAGGTGTCCTGCAATCATCGAATTCCGAGCCCAGAATGCCATGTGAATAACTCGAGTTGCATATACATCATATTTGTCAGCGTGTCAAGCTGCAGCCACAAGCATGCCTTGGGCAGCTGCTGATGCCCTTCGCTGGACCTTAAGTGATGAACGAGTGGGGAAATGGGTGAGCACATGTAGTATATTGGCTCCTCGACCCAGTTTTGCTCAAGAAGATAGGATTGGTCGTAAAAAACGGTTTCAATTTGCTAAGTGTTGAAGCTGGGCCCAAAGAGCTCTCAATGGCAGAGAAGTAGAAGTTCTATTCCCGACCGCTCGTTTAAAAGCTGCTTCAAGCCGCAGTATCGTTCCACAATACGGATCACCTATCGTTCTAAGAGCACTTTTGCGCGCTAGAATTGGATTACTATGATGTCCCTCACCAATGCCAGGCAACCTAAGCTCACATCGTTGACTCACATGTAGCTTGACAGCTCCATGGAACGCTTGCCTCAAGCTCGTGCGTTCTTTGAGTGCTCGGCACTGCTCGTGCCACCTGCGATAGTGCATTTATAGGTTCCGTAGTCGAGCCCTGTCGGAACATCCTTTGAGCCGGCTCGAGGACTCACTGGAGGACTCAGCCCAGAATTACCAAGGTCACTCCTCCTTTTCCCATCCTCAGAATTCACCATTGTGCTGGCTCTTGAGCTCATCTGTGGGCTCTTGGTACTCCATTGAGGGCTCACCCTGGAACTTGTCGCCCTTTCACCTTCTAGATGATCAGTGGATTTGTTCGTCCATGATTTTGCCTGTGGCCGGAGCTTGTGGTTGCGGGGTATATTTTCCGCTGAATGAAGGATGTCCTTATTGTCTGGTCTGAGCACCATAAAGAGCTGCCGGAGAGCTGGCAAAGAGGCGACAATGATACCAATGTTTTGTTCAAGGCTAGCATAAATAGATCAGCAGCTGAATTAAAAAGAATGGGACCGTTATGAAGGGCGAGGTCGAGTGGAAGGCATTACCTTGCCCAGAGAGCCACAAGTGCGGTGTCCCCTAGTGAACATTAGCTCGAAAACTAAAGGCTGGATCGCGAAGATTACAACGACTACGTACAGGTAAGATCTCGGCTGTCCCAGTCGATCAGGACGGACCTTACAACAGCACTTCCAGCAGTGCTAGTGTCGTTAGCGACGATGAGAGATTTGGTACGTAGCAAGGAATCGATTTGCACTTACAATAGCCCAAGTCCCAACATCACATATAAGAGTGTCTTATCTCGAGGTCTTGCACTAAGGTTTCGCAGGAAGAACATAGGGAGAGCAACGCATAGCAGGTCCATAAAGGCAGCAAAGGCTATCTACGTAAGCCATGCTGCAGCGAATGAGATTGGGAAGGCACCTACCACCCTTGACCTGGACAATGATAGTCGTATGCTCCGCTGGGATACACTGCGCCTTTACGGAGAAGTCCCAGAGGCCTCGAAGTGGTATACATTGAAGACACAAAGCCAGGACATTTGCTGCCGTGACAAGTGCAAAGAATCCCATCAGTCCCCAGATGCACCGATAGAATACTCTGTATGTGGAGGGAATTAGGCGCAAGACAAAGAAACACACAGATAATCTGACAAAAAATGTGCCAATAGTCTACGGGACTCGTAGTCAGCAATCCCGATTGCACGACTCACGAGGCAAGTATCACAATTCAAACATTCCTGCACGTGCCTTGCTACTCAATAGGCTGCCTGGATTGAAAGAATGGCTCCGAAAAGTCACTCACATGACATGTTATAGATATCAAGATAAACTTGATGATCGTCTGTAGCTCTAAGGGCTGTACGTATTGAATATGCCGGCCATGTCCATTCTTGACTAAGAATATAGCGATGATGCTCTGGCTAATGGCAAAAGCCTGATCAGCGGTATCAGTTGAATCATCTTAGAAGTCGGCAGCGAAGGGAGGTTACTAACTAAAGCAATCAATATCGTCCAATCATCCCGACCTAAAGTTCTGCGAAGGACGCCTCGGGTGATGAAACGCAGGGTCACAATGATCAATCCTAAGGATAGAGTTACCCAACTCACGATCAGGAGTTGAGGTCCACGAGTATCGTCAGGCGGCGGTGGAAGAGCTGATGAGTACATAGATGCCATCGTAGTGTGATCTCAAGGTAGTATGGACAAAAAAAAGGGGAAAAGATGTGCAAGAGCGTTGCTGGAGGGAGGTGTATGAGCGGGACCATCCAAGCTTTAAGAGGCGCAAAGGCTATGACGGCAGTGAAAGCACGCATTGTAACAACCACAATGAGATGCAGTGAGAACGAAGCCTGTCCGTAGAACGTTCGTATGCGTTCTAGATTTCCGTGTCCCAAGATCTCACCCGAAAAGGTTATATGCTTGAAAGCGCCACAGGCTTGAACCCTACGCTGAGACCAACGCGATTGCTGAGACCAACGCGATTGCTGAGACCAACGCGATTGCTGATACCATACAATAAGCCAGTCATGAAGATGTAAACAATGACATGCAGAGGGGGTTTCACTGTGATGATAAGGCGATCAATCAGTGCGGACACAATTTTCCGTACCCCTGTAGGACAATCAAATGGTGTAAAGAATCGAAGATGAAGGGATTGATGGCAAGCTTCATACAGCACCATCACGACCATACTTTATCGTGGGTACCACTCCTCCCAGGCTTCCAGGGTCATTGACTTTCGACTCTGAAATGCCGTTGGCAACGAGAAGCTCATGATGGTAAGATCGAGGAGTCTTTCTAGCATCAACATCTACTGGTCGCCACCACATGTGCTTGGCTGATTATTAGTAACTCATACAATCCGGAGAAAGCCTCGAGTCCGAGTGCTACTGTCAGACTGGATCTGATGGCGCTCTGAAAGATCTGATATTAAGGATGCCGGAAGGCCCCGGAGCTACGGCTTCGCTAACGCTAGATAAAAAACTGCCTAGAGCGAGATTATATTACTGTGCTTGAAAATAGGGCGGTCTCGACTTAAAAAAACATATTGCATGGAAAGCTGGATGCCGTATCGGAATCAATCAGAAATTGCTACTCACAGTCCCAATTTTTACAAGTTCTTTTCCCTTGCAACCAAGAATCATCTGAAAATTATGACCTCACCGTTCGGAAGTTTACTAGCAATAAGGAGTTGTGTAGCCCGCGTAGTGAATCCTAACTTCAAGTGACACGATTATCGTAAATCGGGCCTCATCAACTTCGCTCACTACGATAATTGCGACTGATAATTGGTATAACTGTTGCGCTCCAATGTTAGCATTGGAAGCTATGAAGATACTGGCAGAAGAGGCCGCAATGGGGGTGGAGGGATGAGCATGTAAGATATGTATTACGAGGAAGACATGGCGATGCAAGGCTTGAGTATGAGATTAAGGGCTGATGTGTTCCTGTAGGCATGGGAAGGCGATATCAATCATAAACAGAGGATGTGCTGGACCTCTGGATATTGATAGGCAAGTCAATTGAATCTGTAAGACACAATGAGTGTTGATGCTGTGTAGACTTTCATACAGAAGGGGGGGGGATTTGCGTGTTCAGTTGCGTGGGTGCCAAGGATTCGCAAGAGTCTTGAATACGCTAAAGATATGGCTGACATAGTCTAGGATACCTTTACTTCACGTGCAACCACTTTACTCCACCATGTTCCATATCGATTGCTGATTAGCCAGAATAGAGAGAACAACGATGGAGCAACAAGAAGGTGGTCTTCAAATTTATATTCCGGAAATAAGGAAGGGGCGAAGGTCTTGGACCGAGCGTCTCTAACTTTCTGTGGTTTGCGGGGCTACTGATTTGCATAACGATTGCGGGGAAGGACAGTCATGGTTGGTCACTTCTGGAGACCAACGTCTGGCAGAAGGGAGATTCTCTATAATCCCTTTGGCCCGCATCGAGTCGGCCGCTTGATGTGGGTGTATTAAATGTTTCTCTCTTTCTCAAAACCTCATTCTTTGCAATCCACGAACTGTATTCTCTATACTGACTTATTCATCATGGCTACAGCAGCAGTACAAATCCCATCACACAACAGAGTCGAGCCCGGATCTAGTCAATTGATCGCGGCAGCATATCCAAAATCAGATGCTCCACCCAAGGCAGATGTCCACAAGATTACCACTGAATGGGTAGACTCCTTGAACAAGGCTCTTTCCACCCAAGACCACGAAGCTATCAACCGTCTGTTCTTGGCTGAGTCCTGCTGGAGAGACCAGCTTGGCCTATCATGGGATTACCACACCTTCAATGGTCCCCAGAAGATAATCTCATTCCTCAAGTCCAGTCCTCATGGCTGCCGGATCAAGTCAATCAAAGTCGACGATAGTAGCACCCTACATTCGCCCAATGTCTCTGCAGCCGACTTCAACGGCAAAGTCAATGGTGTGATGTCTTTCCTCGCTATTGAGACGGACGTTGGGAGGGGACCAGGCATCGTCAGGTTGTTACAAGATAAGGATGGCAAGTGGAAGGCTTTCACACTTTTCACGGCTATGCATGAATTGAAAGGCCATGAAGAGACAGTCCGAGGTAACAGGCCGCACGGAGTAGTCCATGGCGGAAACCCTGGCCGCAAGAATTGGCAGGAAAGAAGAACAGCCATGGAAAATTTCGAAGGGGAGACTGAACCCACAGTACTCATCTTGGGAGCCGGGCAAGGTGGCTTAACTTCTGCAGCCCGCCTCCACCAGTTGGGAGTCCCGACTCTCATCATCGACCGTAATCCTCGTGTTGGGGACAATTGGCGGAACAGGTGAGAGCTCGCCACTATCATCTTGAGTTTCTGACTAACCGATGGCCAGGTACCATCAGCTCGTTCTTCATGATCCAGTCTGGTTCGTTATATCATTTCTTGATCCTTCCCCTATCCGGACTTGCTCATGAGTCCGGAGATGTGTTTCGCGAGTTCCCATCCCCTAACTTCGTCTCAAAATGCAACCTTTCCAGCGGACCGAGTCAAAGGCTGATTCCAAACCCTACAGGTATGACCATCTCCCTTATATCCCATTTCCTTCGCACTGGCCTGTCTTTACACCCAAGGATAAGCTCGCAGAATGGTTCGAATCGTATGCCAAGCTTCTTGAACTCAACGTATGGACTCAAACGAGTCTTGAGTCAGCACAATGGGACGAAGCAAAGCGGCAGTGGACCGTGGAACTTGAGCGCAAGAAAGCAGATGGCACAGTAGAGAAACGCACTTTACACCCACGTCATGTCATTCAAGCCACTGGCCATAGCGGCGAGATGTCTTTCCCACAGATCAAGGGCATGGACAGTTTCCAGGGTGATCGCCTTTGCCATTCCAGTCAATTCAGGGGTGCAAAATCGGATTCAAAGGGCAAGAGAGCAATCGTTGTGGGATGCTGCAACTCGGGCCATGATATCGCTCAGGACTTCTACGAACATGGGTACGAAGTCACAATCGTCCAGCGATCATCTACCTATGTGATGTCCTCAAAGGCTGGCCTTGACGTGCTGCTGGCTGGATTATACGAGGAAGGCGGCCCTGATACCGAAGACGCAGATCTCATGTTCATGAGTATTCCGAATGCCATGCTGAAGAGAATGCACGTTGACGCAACCAAGGAGATTGCACGAAGGGATGCTGACCTCCTGGCCGGCTTGGAAAAGGCAGGGTTTAAATTAGACAATGGGCCCGACGATGCGGGGTTCTTTATGAAATACTTCCAACGTGGGGGAGGTTACTATATTGACGTAGGGGCCAGCCAGCTGATCATCGACGGAAAGGTTAAGGTCAAGCAAGGCCAGGAGATCAGCGAGGTCAAGCCGCACGGTTTGTTGTTTGCGGACGATACAGAATTAGAGGCTGATGAGATTGTTTTTGCGACTGGCTATCAGAACATGCGCGGAACTGCTAGGAAAATCTTTGGCGACAATATCGCCGATAACATCAAGGATGTCTGGGGCTTTGACGAGGAAGGGGAGCTGCGTACGATGTGGCGCAGAACAGGTCACCCTGGATTCTGGTTCTTTGGTGGGAACCTGGCATTGTGCAGGTACTTCTCCCGGATGCTGGCTCTACAGATCAAGGCTATGGAGGAAGGCATCATGAAGTATGAGGACCCTTAGGTGATTGAGGCTCTTTCAAGCTTACATGCGACGAGCTATTATTAGCATCCAATGTATTGTGTTCAAATGTGTATCAATTCCAAGTTAGTCATTCTACACCTAATGAGTACATGCATGATCCTTCATGACTCCGCCGAACAATGATATGAAGCCTCAGGATGACTCAATGAAACCCGAGTGATACCCAACGGGTAATGATACACAAAGACCTTATCCGAGATTCCGACAAGCAAAGAACGAATCACCGAATGGTGTTCATGAACTTTCTCTCGGTAAAGCAGGCTGCACGTCACCTGCATACCGCACTATCACTCATTCTTTCGCCTTTTCATCTGGAATTATAGAGACTGATACGAAACAGCTCAGGCAGGCAATAGAAGTCACGCAAGACGGCAAAAACGAGGCAGGCCGGGTAAGCGGAGTTGAAACCGGAGGAGGGCGGTTGATTGGGGGAGGTGTTCTGCGACTACTCCGCCTACCTGACAGGCAAAGCTACCGACAGAGCCTCGCATTGACAATGGCAGATGAAAGCTACTTTACCTGGTTATCGTGCTGCACCATCTTCCACAAGTAGAGAGGAAAGGGAAAGACAAGGGGCCGTACGTTGTCAGATGTGCAGTCAGCGCGATCTGTTTTCATGTCTCGGCTTGCCAAGACCTACATTTGCGGCCGACGGAGGATGTGGCAATGCCGACAGCATAGTGAAATCCAAGAAATATACTCAAGGGGAAGCCTTCAACGGCACTGTAGAGTCATGATAATCGAGGGTGAAGCGGACGTCTGATAAAGTAGAGTTTGTGAAGAGTAAAGAAATGACGCTTGTGAGTTACCGACCGTTTGCCCAACTTGCCTGAGCCACTAGAGGCCCGATGCGGCTAGAGCGCAATTTCGTCCCTGTCACGAAGTTTTTGAAACTTCTTTCCTCTCATCGACTTACACACAATCGAACCACCACACCCCATTACACAACTTTCTGCGAGTCCACGAGGCTGGCGCAGGCTCTTGGAACATACTAACACTATCTTCTAATATCCCTACTCAAGATCGTTGAGCCCACACTCCTTTCACCCAAGGTACGAGGCCGGAAGCCTCGTACTACTGGATCGAACACCCTCGACCAGTCAACACTTCTTTCTGACTCAAAGTGCGACACTTATCTTGGTGATCAGCAACACTTCTCAAATCTCCACTCCATCCTCTTCGACAAGTCTCGGATTTGATATTCGTGCTCTTCCTTCAAGTGTCTGTTACAGGATCACCTCGGCCCACTACACGATTAATTAGGAAGAAAAACTACCAAATTCTCGATGACCAGCATTTCTCAGCCAGTCCTCGCACCGCAAGCACCATCAACCGCATCACAGGCTATTGCGCCAGCGCATCCGACGTCCGCTTCAGCCAGCGCTAGGGCACCGTCTCAAGCCGCCGGTACGGCTTCTGCCACTGCCAAACCTAGCTACGCCAGCGCGACTAACAAGACCTCTGCTTCTCTCCCCGCGTCAGGAGCCTCAACTCCGACGGTGGCCGCAGGTGCCTCGCAACATGGCAAGGCAGACATCATCTCGCCGATGAACGGCAAGATAGCGATTCCACCCGCCGTTCCAACTGTTGGTACGCCATCGATGGTCAATGGCAACACACCAACAAGCTCGACCTCAGGGCCCGGTGAACACAATCGAAAATCATCGGTCACCATCAGCGCCGCTGGTACGTCTGGTCACATGCCGAATGGTGGACCTGTAGCAGGAAAGCCGAAGGGCGGAAGAGATATTCAATTTGGAGCTTTGCCAGAGGGCTCGCCACAAGCGGCAAACGCTACACCGCAATCCGATCAGTCAACCAACTCGTTGGCTGTCAAAACACCATCAAACCCACGCGTTACATCACCTCAGACGTCGCCGTCGCCAATACCACAGCCAGCTGCAAGTGGTGGCGGCCGACCTCCTTCTAGCCTGCATGGAAACAGCAACAGCGTGAGCTTTGGTAACTTCAGTGGTGCTGAAGGAAACGTAAGTTGGAGTAATCCCGTATGATAACACCTTGTATTAACTTAGTATCATAGCAGGCGAGACCTCCCAGCGCACCACAAGGTCCTGTTGCGCCTGGCTCACAACCGAGTCATCTCCGTCGCGAATCATCACAATCACAACACAGTGATATGAGCAGTCATGGCATGGGCCATACTTCGGGCAGAGGTGGGTATCCTGCCCAAGGAGGCCGGGGAAGGGGTAATTTCCAAGGCACCTTCCCTCAGCAGGGCGGCTACTTTGCTGGAACTAACTCTAGGCCACCTCCAAATCAGCCACGTGGTGGCTCGAACATGGGCTCCTACCAAGGACAGAATCGAGGTCTCGCACCGTACCCGAATTCGCCTCACCAAGCTGCTCGAAGCCCAGCTCTGGCAAATGCGCAGCCGGCTCACCCACAACCTGGCCAGGTTCCCATGGCAAGCCCGCAAATAGTCCCTGGACCATATGGACACCCACCATATGGCGGATACACCCAGAATATGGGTGCCCAACAAGTAAATTCCAAATCTTCTTCGTCCCCACAATGTCCCCCTTCTGTGGTACCGCACGTAGATCTATACCCCGCGCCTGTGGGTAGACTCAGTGCTCAACAGACAATCGACCTCTCTCCCGCAAGTGGCAATTTTGATCAATTTCTGACATCGAGAAACCAGGCTTATTACGGCTTGCCCCAAGGGTATGATCCAAACTATCCTCAGTATTACGGTCAATACCCTGGCATGTATCCGGGTGTGATTCCACCGAGCTCTCCTCGTCCTCCTAACCAGATGACATCTGGTCCACAACAGCCACAGTATCTTCCTGGCCAATACAACCAGCAAGGCCAACCATCGCCTATGTCACGAACATCCTCCGCAATCTCACATACTGATAGGCCTAACTCAAGCATGGGTAGGCCACAGCATGGAAGCACTACTCCTGCAATACACAACACAGCGGCCGCTAGCCGTCAAGTAGCAAACAGCCCAGCACCAAAACCTAATAGTAGCTTCCAGATTCCACCAAAGAAGAAGAGTGCGGGTTTGGTCATCAAAAATCCCAACACGGGAGACGTTGTCACATTTGATAAACCAGCTTCATCGCCTGCACCACCTAGCAAATCTCAAACTCCTGCTGTTGCATCAAAACCTACTCCCCCCCCTCGTGCATCAAGTCACACCGAGAATCAAGAGACTCGCACTGAGGGCAAAAGCGTCAAGACTGACGAGGAGAAGAGAAGCGAAATGAGGGAGGCTATCGCCAGGAAGATGGCAGCGGACAAAGCAGAAGAGCAACGCAAGCAGAACGAGGCAGAATCCAAGGCGGCTCAAGAAAAGAAGGATGCTGAGGATAGGATTCTCCAAGACAAGGTTGATGCTGACAACAAACAACGAGAGGCTGCCGAAGCTCAGATGAAGGCTGAAGAAGCAATGAAGAAAGACAAGGCCGAAGTTGAGGAAGCTGAAAAGGCTGCTGCAAAGGCTAAAGAGGCAGCCGACGAGGCCGATGAGAAAGCTCGTAAAGCGAAAGCGGATGAGGAAGAGATTGATCGCATGGAAAAGGAATACGCCGAGATGGAGCGCTTGGAACAGGAGCGTGAAGCAGCTTATCAGGCAAAGAAGAAAGCCGAGGCAGAAGAGAATGCTCGCAAAGAAGCTGAAAGGCTCAAGACAGCAGATGAAGAAATGAAGAAAGCAGAAGCCGAGGCTGAAGCACTCGAGGAGGCCCGGTTACAAGAGCTCGAGAACAGCGAGGGTAAGGACTCACAGAAAGAGCGAGTGGATATGTTCGCTGCTCTCAAGAAAGATGGGGCTACCTCTTCCTCGAATGAGACACCCCCAGCAGAAGATACCCCGGTCGCTAGCGGTGTTGCCACCCCTGCGTCTGATGCTCCTGCTGCCATGGGCCCACCCAAGGGAGGGTCTGGCAAGCAAAAGCCTGCAGCCTTGAAACTGGAGACGACCAAAGCTGTCGAGCCTCCCCAACCCACACCACAACTCCTCGCCCTTCGATCCGCTCGTCCCTTGTTGTCTATCAGCGACGTTTCCTATCCTCCTACCGTGGCATCACCAAACCCAGCTCTCAACACCACAGCGCCCATGGGGAAATTCCGATACGATAGGAATTTCTTGATGCAATTCGAGAAAGCATTCCGAGAGAAGCCTTCAGAGAATTGGGACGCGCGAGTCAGGGAAACGGTTGGAGACACCACAGAACCTTCATCTGCCCGCGCTACTCCTGCACGCGGTAGCGCTGGCGGTTCCATGATGACCGGACGCCAGCCATCCAATAGAGCCCCAATCCCCGCAATGGGTTCTTTTGCTCAAGGTGGGAGGACCCTTCCTCCGGGTACCACTTCACAGCAACGTTACGAAGCAGCGGCACAAGGTAGAAGTGTTCCATCAGCGAGACCGACAATGAATAACCCTTTGGAGCCTTTTGTCTCTGGCGTCGGTCGTGGTGGGTTTCCTCAGCCCGGCGCTACGGGCATCAAAATGGACCGAACATCATCCTCTACATCTTTCAATCATCCGAGCTCGCCACGTAACCCTAGCCAGCGTGGCGGATCTCAACGCGGCAGCAGGGCAGTCGGACGACGAGAAGATCCCAAGGACAATAAGTCGATGCCCATCACTGTCGGCCAAGTCCTCAAGCCGATTGAGGTGACTGCTAGCGGCTGGAAACCTCGATCCGTAGGTGCCAACGCTACCGGTATGGCTGGCCCAGCACCAGGTGGTGACGGTCACATGGCTCCTGATGTTGTGCAGCGCAAGGTCAAGTCGAATCTCAACAAGATGACGCCGAACAACTTCGATAAGATTACAGTTCAGATCCTAGACATCAGCGCCCAGTCGAAGGACGAAAACGACGGCAGGACCTTGAGGCAGGTAATCCAGCTCCTTTTTGAGAAAGCGACCGACGAAGCACATTGGGCCGAGATGTATGCACAATTCTGCAAGCGGATGCTCGAATCGATGAGCCCTGAGATCAAGGATGAGAATATCCGTGACAAGAAAGGCGAAGTTTACCACGGAGGTGCTCTTTTCCGTAAATACTTGCTCAACCGCTGCCAGGAGGAATTTGAACGCGGCTGGAAGATGAATCTGGGCGACAAGCCAGAAGGCGAGACGGAGGAGGCAACTATGCTGTCGGATCAGTATTATATTGAAGCCGCCGCTAAGCGGCGTGGCTTGGGTCTCGTACGATTTATTGGAGAACTATACAAGCTTGGTATGCTCACAGAGCGTATTATGCACGAGTGTGTCAAGAAACTCGTCGACTTCGAGGGCATTCCAGACGAGGCCGAGGTTGAATCCCTGACAAGCCTACTCAAGACTATAGG
>JAABUL010003917.1_pt1 | contig 20965 bp, 8 predicted proteins | sample 5559151 | NCBI WGS metagenome assembly JAABUL01 (sample SAMN10711876, study PRJNA513368) | rock metagenome | isolation source: Antarctica rocks | place: Antarctica: Victoria Land, Pudding Butte sud | reverse complement strand
ACAGACTACTCTGTAGGGTATATACCAGCTGTAACGAGCTAGGGTCGTAACACTATCCCCCTCCTTCAAACCTTTTCGTCCCAAAAAGCGGATGCTTACATGCCATGTCTTCTCACCAAAATCGTATCCGCCTTGCTTCCGAAATAGACCGTTACGGAATACTTGTTGATTTTGCTTGTGAACGTTGTTGCTGTACCAGCAAGCCTTGCATTGTCATGGAAGATTCGTCATCCCGTCTAAAGTGCTCGAAATGTGTTCACGCGAGCAAATCGTGTGTAAATATGTCGTGGGCTTCCTTGGATCGTACTAGGGAAGATCTATCCTCTAGAGTGGCAAAGGATGAGGCCGTGTTGACAACCGTGATTACGCGATTACTCCGTAATAAGAAGATGCTAAAGGAAGTCGATGCAAAGGCGAAGCGAAAGACACAGTGTCTTTTATCTGGTATGGAGGAGTCGAATGCCACTGAGTCGCCGAACTGTCCTGCTGCGAATGCTCTGGTTGGGGCATCTCCTGCCATTTGGTCTTCCCTTGCTATGCTGGATGATCTTTCGAGCGTTGGTGGAATTTCTAGATAAGGGCATGGCAGTCGTCGAGATTGCTAGTTGGTTCCCACGTGTTTTCCGTCGTAGGGTACCCTTTCCACTTCACAAGATACTGCTGACCTTGCTGTTCGAGAATTCTCTCAACCTCAAATCGGTTTTTTTCTTGTGGTTTATAATGAAATGTTTCCTGTATAGGCGTACTTGGGTCGGCTGATTCCAACAATGAGATATGAAATACTGGAAATATTCTGGCGTCCTTGGGTAAGTCGAGTTCGTAATTGACTGGTCCCTTAGCCTTCTTGACGAGAAACGGTTCGACTTTGACATGGTCCAATTTCTTGCTTGGCTTCCTTGTCTTGAGGTTTTTTGTAAAAAGATATACTTTATCCCTCTCTTTCAGCTGAGGTGCCGTTTTTCGTTTCCTATTTTGGTACTTGGTCGACTTTTCTTGCATCCTTGAGATGTTGTCGTGTACCTTCTTTAATGTCGCTACCCTTTCGATGGCTGACTGCGTAGACAGATGCGTGCGCTCTTCCCCAAAGAGGTTTGGTTCCTTGCCATAGTTGGCGAAGAATGGAGTTACCTTAGTGGTATCCGAAACCTTAGCATTGAGTGCCAGTTGTGCCATAGGTAGAAGTGATACCCAATTATTGTGAGTATTATTAATGTAGTGCCTCAGATATTGCTCAAGACTCTGGTTCGTCCTTTCTGTCTGGCCATCCGTGACCGAGTGGTAGGCAGTGGACATTCGAAGCCTCGTATCTAACATTGGGAGAAGCGTCTTCCAATAGTTAGACGTGAAGAGCTTGTCTCTGTCACTGGTTAGTCCCTTGGGTATACCATGGTACCGTATGAGTCGGTCCAATATAATGTATCCCAGTTGTTTTGCGGTGAACTTCTCTTTGCATGCGATGATATGTGAGTACTTGATAAGCTTATCAACCATTACTAGTATCGAATCATATCTGTCTCCAGTTGCTGGGTCCGTCGACTTCGGCAACTTGGTGATAAAGTTCATCGTGACTTCATCCCATGGCGATTTAGGTGATTCCTAATATTGGATTTCGCCATAGCTCGCGTGTGTACCATGTTTGTTCTGCTAACAACTAAGGCATCGTTTGATATATGCCTCGACAGCTTGTCTCATCTGTGGGAACTAACAATGCTGGCGTAAAAGCTGAAGGGTTTTAGTCACTCTCGGGTGCCTTTGCAATGGTTCGTCATGATGCTCTTTTATACATTCGTCGATCTTGTCGGTAGGTATCTGGAGTTTTCCTTTCTCTATTGGAAATTCTTTTGTATCGTCTTGGAGTATTCGTAATGTAGCATTCAACTCGTGCTTGTTTGCTAATAGTGATCCATCTTGGTTGACCTTGAGTATGTTGTGGTTGAACGATTCTTTCGTTTCCATATGATCACTTCTTCTGCTGAGTGCGTCTGCTCTGCCGTTATCCTTGCCTGGGGTATATTGTATCCTAAACTTGTATTGTTCAAGTCTTTTTGACCATCGCACTTGCCTTCTATTAAGCTATTTAGTAGTAGTGAAGTGCACAAGGTTCTTGTGGTCTGTAAGAATCGTAAGTTCGGGTGATCCTTTCGTGTATACTCTCCATGATTCCAAGGAGGCTACTATAGCGAGTAGTTCCTTATCGTGGACATCATAGTTCTGTTCGGCTGGCGAGAGTTTTCTCGAGAGATATGCCATTGGGTGCCACATGCCTTCATGTCTTTGACTAAAGCATGCATCGATGGCTAGATCTGATGCGTCGGTTTCAATTCTGCTTGATAACCGCGAATCGTACATCTTTAATATTGGCTCCTTCAAGCATTCTAGCTTAAGGTCCTGGAATGATTTCTCTTCTACGGGCCCCCATAACCATGGCGTATCCTTCTTCGTAAGGTTCGTCAGTGGTATCGCATTTGCTAAGTAGTTCTTGATGAACTTCTTGTTGTAGTTCATAAAACCTAGGAAGGATTGTACTTCCTTGACATTTGTTGATGGTTTCCATTCTTTGATTGCTCGTAGCTTTTTGGGATCCATGCGTACTCCGTGTCGTCCAACGACAAATCCAAGGAAGTCAACTTCCTCTCGATGGAATTCGCATTTCTTTGGCTTGAGGTGTAAGTTCCTCATGTTCAAACATTCCAATACTTTGGAGACATGGCTAACATGTTCTTCCAAGGTTTTCGAGTAAATCATGATGTCGTCCAAGTATGCTATGACAAATCGATCCAAATATTGTCGTAGTGCATCATTAATCATTTCTTGACACGTTGCCGGGGCGTTCGTGAGCCCGAACGGCATTATCGTGTATTCGTATAATCCATACCGTGTGCGGAAAGCTGTCTTCCACTCTTCCCCTGCCTTCATCCTAATCTGGTTGTACGCTCCTCGTAAGTCCAATTTAGTAAAGTACTTCGCTCCAAATAGTCGATCTTGAAGTTCGCTGATATTGGGTAGTGGGTATCGGTTCTTGATCGTAATATTGTTTAGCTTTTGGTAATCGACACATAGGCGAAGGGTTCCATCCTTCTTTGGTACAAAGAGGATTGGGTATCCTGCCTGTGATTGGGATTTCCTAATAAATCCTTTCTTTTCGTTTTTTGCCAAGTATTCGCGGAGTACTTCGAGCTCCTTCTCGAATAGAACATATATGGGTCCAAACGTGGGCTGCTTGCCTGATTCAAGTCTGATTTCGTGATCCCACGATTGATGTTTAGGGAGGGCCTTTGTCGTTTCCTCTTCTTGGAACAGATGCTCCCAACTGTTGTATATTCGTGGTACGTGCTTTAGCGGTTTCTTCGTTGTACCAAATGGTCCAAGGCTTCCAGAAGGTTCGTAATTTCCTTCACTTACTTTGACCTTGTGGCCCGGTTGACCTCTGCCAGTGCTTGTCGAGTCGAACTTTGTTAGATCGTTCTTTTGCGAGGATGCAAGTTCGCTGCTTGCGATCGGTTTTCGACTCAACCTCTCATCTATCATCGAACGCTGTCGATGCGTAGGTTGGATGTGAATTACGTGGTCACATCGCGCAAATCTGAGTACTCGTGTATTCCAGTCGACTTCTAGATTGTGCTGCTTCAATCAAGGCATCCCTAGAACGATATCGTGAGTGGCCATTCCCACTATATCAAAGGTTAGTTCCTCGTGGTGTTGCTAAATAGCTACCGGTAGTGGTTTCGTTTCTTTATCCACTCTTTCATTCCCGTCGGGCAATGGGTTTCCATCTACAACCACTAGGTTGTATGCGTCAGACTTCTTTTGAGTAGGGTACCCTTCCCTTTCAACAAGAGCTCTGGCCATAAAATTACCTGTCGCACCAGAATCGACCATTGCAGTGAGTCGACGACCATTGACCTTAACTGGTGTGGTAAAACATCGTGCGTGTGCTGTTAAGTTTAGTTGCTGCTGTTGGGCTAACATATTGCATTCCTCTGGTATGCCCTTTACCAAAGAATTTGAACTTTTCCCTTTTCTTGTGTTGTGACTTCTGCTTCGAGCGCCTGCTTGCGCTGAGCTTCTTTCTTATGCTAGATTAATGACTTTGACTTCCTAGGGAACCAGTTGGCTCCTTCTTTGTCTTCTAGGTGAGTCTAGCATGAGTCGTTATAGCATCCTGTCCAACTGAGTGTCGCGTGTTTCTTTGCTTCCTCTATCTTTTCTCGGGATAGGCTTACACTGCTTAGTTGTCGTTCGATTTCGTCGGGAATATCTCTTTCTATAATGGCGTCGCTTCCTAGCGCTTCCTCGCATTTATCCACGGCCTAGTTTATTTGTTGTTCCTTCGATGAACTAGCTAAAGTCTCGAGGTGTTCCGTGATGTCGTCTAGGCATTCGTGAAAGTCCTTCCAGTCGTACTCGTCGTCTGAGTTTGTTGCTGGGTGAGGGTATGGCGTTCTTGGTCGTTTCGCTCTCATAGTCTCATTGAGTATTTGATTGACTTCCTGCGTAGATGCGGGTGCCTTGCCTGATGATGTTCCATCTAGGACTTTCTATAACTGATCTGGGTTTTCTACCAAATAGTAGTCGTCGTCCGATCCAGTCTTGGGGGTGTCCGCCTCTGTGTCGGTTTGCTCCCTGATGTCGTCCTAGTTATCGGGTATCTCTCTTAACATAGCATTGATCTGCTGGCGATTCACCAAGTTCCGTGATCGACAATCTCTTGCGAAGTGGCCCGGTTTGCCACATGAATAGCACGTTTTCTGAGATTTGTTACCTTGCTTTCCCCTAGGGTTCTTCTCTTTACGTTGTTGAGTGGAATCCAGTTCCATAGGTGCAGGCCCACAATAATCGGGGTTACTGTACTTCTAGTTAGAACGAGATCCTCCCTGCTAGTATTCGATCGCTGGTCCAAAGGAGGTTCCTGCCCTTTCTCGGGGTTGATCGTATCTTTTTTCCATAGCTCTTTCATATAGCTTGTCGTCGAGGTCGATGGCTACTTCGATGAGGTCGGACATGTCGCTGAGAGTTCTCCCATCACGCATAATTTCGTCCTTTAGGTTGTCCTTTAGGCCTCGTCGAAACATTGTCATAAGTGCGGCATCGTCCCACTCGATTAGATTGGCATACTTTTGGAACCTAGCTGCGTAGTCTGCTGCAAAGGTTCGTTGAGTTAGGTGCTAAACCACCCTTTTCGCGGTTTGTTCCTCATTGGATGTTCCAAAGATCCTTCGAAGCTCTCTCTTGAAGTTGTCGAAGTTCGTGAACATCGCACGGGGGTTTTCGTCATGGTCCTCCAGGTACTTTCGTAAGTTTGGCTTGAGCCAATGTTGGACTCTCCCTTTGAGGAATGTTGATGCGAAAATCGTCTTCTGGTTCGCTGGAACAAGATAGAAGGTGAAATAGATATCCACCTGCATAAGCCAGTCCTCCAGGCCGGTACGATCTCCATGGTAGATATCGGGTTTGTTGATCCTAATCTTGTCGTCTCCCATGATCGATGGTTGGCGTGGTGCTGATGAGCTAGTGCTCGGGGTAGGGGCGCGTTGACCTGATATAGACATTCTTAGGGTGTTCAAAGTGTTACGCTGCTACTTCCTAAGTGGTCTTAGGGGTATTAGAGAGGGTTGTATTGTTGAAGAGGTCTATAGGCGTCTTCAGGCAATGCAAGCAATCACTTGGTAACAAGGGTTGCAGCTAGATGTAGCGATAACAATAAGTAAGAACTTATCTTGAGTTGAACACGATCCATAAGGGAGTCGTGTCTAGGGGATCTATATACTAAAGGAGATCCTCCTTGCTCGCCCTGCTCGCTGTCGAGCATGTCGAGCTCGCCCACTAGCGTGTCGAGCAATGCTCGCCTGCCAAGCCGTCGAGCATGCAGGTAATCGTGCTATATGCTACAGACTACTCTGTAGGGTATATACCAGCTGTAACGAGCTAGGGTCGTAACAAAACGAAAACAAAACAAAATAAATATCGCAAAGATAATATTAAAAACAAAGCAACAAAAGATACTTAATAAAGAAATAAATCGAAATAAACATAATTTAATAAAGTAATAAGTATACGATATAATTTGCTTTGCAAACAATAGATTATATTATTGTTAAACATCTTTTAAAATTAACAATAAATATTTTTTACTTAATATTAATTATATATTATAATAAAATAAAGAAATATTGTTTTTAATTACAATAAAGAAATCTTTTAATATCTTAAAAAACAAATTATACTTAATAACAATAGCAAACAAAAACAAAGAAAAAAAATTGCAAAAAAATCTTAATTTTAATTAAAAAACAAATTAGAGAGACTCTTAAAAGAATTTTTTTTAACAATATTTTTAACGTTTGCGCAAGCATTACTATTAATTACGACAACAATTATACAAGCTTTAAAGCTATATAAAGTTTATTTATTTGCGTCGACAATATATAATTTTTATGCGTATACGTTGTTAATATATTAATAAGCAATACAATCTTTATAAATAATACAACAATTATTAAGAAAAGATTATTATAAATATAATAATTATAATTAAAATCTATTGTCTTTTTACTATCTTTTTAATAATTATTTGTTATTTAATTATTATCTTAGATATTTATTATTTTATTAATATTTATTGTATTATTAACAATTAGAGTCTTTATTATTTGCGAAGTTAATAACAATTAGAAATTAACTTATAATTGTAAAAGAAATATTTTTGTTAAAGTTTTGCAACAATTTTATACAAGTATTATCTAAAAACATTATAAAGCTTTTTCAAAAGTATTTCGAATAACAAACGCAACAAAATTCTTCAAAGATTAAAGATATTAAATATATATATAAAACATTGTTTAAAGAGCGCTTTTTATTAGAGCAAATAAACACATTTAACGCATCTAATTAAAAAAAGTACGAAATATCGAAAAAGTTTAAACATTGTTTAAGAAAACAAGTAAAAAACTTCTTAATATAACAAAAAAATAAAAAAGAAAATGCAAAAAGAGAAAATAACAACAACAAATTAAATATATTAACAAAGACGACATTTGCACTTTAGAATTTGTCTTATAATTAAAATATATAAATTTAAAGATACAAAAGAAGTATATAAGTAAAAATAACGTTATAAGATACAAATATAAATAAAAATCAAATTAAAAAAGATCTTTTTTAGAGATCTTCTTTGCAATAATTCTTTGCAAAGAGTCTTAAAAAATAGCTATTATAACAAATGTATTATTGTTAAATTTATATAATTTTCTAGCTTTTTCTTTGTGTCGATAGACGATTTAATAATTTGTTTAATAAGATCGAATTAATCGCTTAATTCGATTTCGATATAATTGATTTATTGTATACTTATTTTTGCATGTCTAAAGTGTTGTTTGACGACAACATTGTTATTGCAAGTCTTTATTATTAATTGTATTGTAGCTAGATAACTAGATAATATTAGGCTATGGACTTAAGAATGCTTGTCACTAGTATTAGCGATCTATCTACAATACATATGCGATCTCTCTCACTTAAATCTTAGAATCTTAGCTATTTAATATATTATTAGATTGTATAGTGCGATTTATGCATACATCGCGATGAGTTTTTGTTGTCATAATTGTCTATTAACTAGAATTTTATTTTTATCTCGTTACATTGAAGCTCAATGCGAGAATTTAATTATAACAACAATCATTAAAACAACAAATTATCGACGTATCTCTAAAAACAATCTCAAGAATTTAGAAATTCAAAAACTTAGAAACACAAAAAAAAGAGTGTAAAAAACAAGTTAATTTTAACGAATTACTAGAATTAAAAACTTTAAAAATTAGAAACACAAAATTAACAACTCAAAAATCAAAGTATTGTTAAGTTAAAAAGCAAGAAAAGAAGAGACAAAGTTAAAGCATTAAAAATAGCAATAAAAATTGTAAATTTAAAGATTAAGACGTCTTATTAGAATTGCGACTAATATCTATTGTTAAAACAATAAATTGTTCGCTAACTAGAATAACGTTATTGAAAGAAGCTTCTTAACAACATAATTGATCTATTTGCTTAAAAGCGAAAACGCTATTTGAACTCTTTTCTTAATAGAGATTGAAGCAAGTTTTCAACGCAAAGATATTCGTTAATAATAAATTGACAACTAATTAGAAAAAGCAATAAATCAAAAACGTCTACTTATAAACGATCAAAAAAATAAAAAAACAATAAACGAAAAAACAACGCAAAATTAAAAAAAAAAAGAAAATCTTTTTTCGATATTTTTGCAAAGAAAAGAAAGAAACTTGTAAATTAAAAATATTATTTTTTGAATTAATTATTATTATTAGTTTTTTTAATTTAATAGTTATTACTTTTATTATTTGTTGTTAAGCTATTCTTTTAGAAACAATATCTTAAAACAATAAAAAGATCGCAAGACTTTCTTTTGACGTATCTACGTTAACGACAAACTTACTTTATAATCTTATAAGAATTGTAGAATTTTATTATTACGTAATCTTTATGTCTTTTTTAGAAACGCTAAGAGCATCGCACTTTGATAAACTTAATGTTATTAACTTTTTAAATTGATTCTTAAATCTTTGTAATAAGCATAAAGTTATCTTTTAGCATAAAATTATTAAATTGTTTCGATATTGCGATAAGCTTATAAAGAATTTCATCAAATTTATTGTTGCCTAAATAAATAAAAAGTAATTTGAAATAATAAATAAGTTAAAAAAGAAATATAAAGATAAGAATTTAAATTAGAAAATTAATTCTCGTGCTTTTTTAAAGTCTTTAAAAGGCGTATTAAGAGTAAAATCGAATAATATTCGTAAATACAATCGACAATTTAGAGTTATTTCTTCGAAGTTTATTAAACTTAATTAAGTCGATAAATACATTAAGTTTTCGTAATATTTAAAGAATCTTTTTCGCAATATTTGCACTAAAATAATGCAAAAGCATAAAATCAATTTAAACAACGCAATTATTATAATATTTAAATCGTTATATAAGACGATTATAAAATTGATTAAAAATAAAACAATTATGCGAGAAACAAATATTAATAGCAATTAAATTGCTTAGTGAGTTGCGAATATCAATATAAATAAATTAATAAATATAATAAGCAAGAAGCAAGATTTTGTAAAGAAAAAAATTACGTTAAAGACAATCTTTGCTCTCTTAATATCGTCAACAATCGCAATTGAAAACACGAAAATTAACAAAATTCTAAATATCTTAATATAAGCTTTTGAAGATCTTAAGATTAACAATGTTCGCAAAATAATAAAGAACAAAATTTATTAAATAATTCAACAAACAATAACGACGCAATTGTAAGAAACTTCGTATATTGCATCTTCTTAAATCTAAATAACAATTCAAAGTTTATCTTAAAAAACAATTTATATTTATTAAGAATTCATATTTGTTTTTAAATACAATTGATTTTAATTAAAATTAAATAAGTGTTTGTTTTGTTACAATTTACATAAGTAATAAATTTGTTTAAAGTTAACAATCTTAATAACGAATAAAAAGGTTTATATAAACGAAAGCAACAAAATCTATTATAAGTTTAACGATTTTAAAGATAAAAAAATAAAATTGTCTCTTAATAATGCGAAGATCAAAAAAAAGATTGTAAGAATTTGTCTTTAATAAAGAACGCAAAATCGTGTTCGAAATTTTATAATTATAATAGCAACAATAAGATTAAATACTAGTTTTTCGTCAAAAGATTAAAAAAAAAAAAAATTGAATTAAGCGATAATAAAGATTTAAGAAATTTGATCAAAACAAAATTCTTCTAAGCGAGAAACGCTCTAAAAGTCTTTAATAGAGCAATTGATCAAAATAATTAAAGAAAGAATTAGAAAAAAAGAGTTGTTTTTAAAGATTAAAAACATTAAACTTAAGAATTATTCAAAGATAACAAAAGTCGCAAAAAAAAAAACATACGTAAAAAAAAAAGTAATAAAAACAAAAGTAAAGAACGTTACGATAAAGAACGTTTCTATAGTAATTAATTTTAATTTAAGAGTTATCAAGTATTTAAAAAATTAAATCTAGAAAGAAGCAAAAGACTTTTACAAATTATACACAACAAATAAAACGTTTAAAAAAAATGCTATAAACTATAAAAAATCAAGTCGATTTTAAGACTTTAACTTAGAGTATTTTTATCTTAAAAATAAAAATAAAATTAATAAATTTTCTAGATTTTTGTTTTGATTTAAGTCGCTCTTTCTTTCGTTCTTTTTTTAATAAAAAATTTGATACTATAGTAACAAAGAGAAAATTTTAGAAGCTTATTAAAAAAGAGAAAGAAACAATTGTTATTATAAAATTAATCAACATTAAATCTATTAAAATCGTTTATTTTAAAAACATTATTGCGAGAATAAAATCTTTTAGAACTTTGTATTTCGTTGTTTGCTTAATTGCGTAAATGTAACTAAAAAATGTAAAAGTTAAAGCGATGTTCAATAATAATGCGAAAATTAATTGCATTAGCAAGAGCTTTACGAACAAAATTAATCTAGTTATTTGACAAAATGTTTTTATCTTACTAATAGAAATTACGAAAGCACGTGTTCGTTTTGAAGAAATAATAAAAAATGCAAAAATGTCAATTAAGAAAGTAATAATTTATATTTTTATTTTTGTTGTTTCTCGACTTAATTACAAAATTCTATTAGATCGATCTTTTTAACAAAGTGCTCAAATAAGCTTTGTAAATATAAACGACAACTCTTTAAAATTAACGATTTATTTTAGAGACAAAGCAAAGCGTATTAGCATTTTAAGAATATCTATTAATTACTTTAGCAACAAAGATAAGAACGTTATATTTTTAAAGAAATCTTTAAATCTTTAGATAATTATTTAGTTAATATAATTGCTCAATTTTGCGAATCTAATTATAAAGAATTTTCGAAAATAAAGATTAAGATTATTAGAGTAACGACTTTGCGAAATAAAATCAAAAAAAAATTAACAAAATTTTAATCAATTAGAGTAGACGAACAACACTAGCGTCTATTCGTCTATTAATATAGTTAATTAGAATCGAACAAATATTTAAATTAATGTTATGTTTCAAACATTTTAAGAATTATTAATAATTCGAACTTTTTAATTATACATTATAAAAGAGGCTTTCGCTATTTAATTGTTTAAAAAGTTTAATATTCTTTATTAATTTCTTATTGCGTCGCACTTATTTGTTCGAATAAATACAATATATAAGCGAAAAGCTTAAAAAACGAATTCGATAAATATAAACAATTTAAATAATTCTATTTTAAACAAGTATTTAAATTAAAAAAATGTTAAAGCTATTAATTACGAAGAATTCTTAAAAGAAACTTAATAAAAAATATAATCTCTTTTTAATGTTTAAGTTCTTAAGCATCAAACGCGACTCTTATTTTATTAAGAAACGCATTTAAAAGCTAATTATAAAGTTCGAACTTTTTTCGCAAAAACGAGAACTTTTAATTACAATGCTTTTTAATTGTAAGACTATTTTAACATAAAGCTTTGCTAAGATAAACAAAATCAAATTAAAGATTGCACTTGATCAAGAAATTCGCACTATGAAGTACAAGATATAACAAGTTCTAAAATTTCTAGTTTTTCAAATATTGAATTTTATCGTAATTAAGATGCTAAAGAAACGTCTTTAAACAAGTTTGCTAAAATATTGTTATAATCTTTATTAAAATTTTTGATTTTTAATAAGTAAAAAGAAGAAAAACAAATATCGCATAATCAATGCGATTATAAAAATAAACGAAATAACAATTTAAGATATTAATATGTCTTTTAATGTCGAAGAGTTTGCGAAAGAATTCGTCGAAATAATAATTATATTACTAATTAATTTCTTTTTAAAATACGATTAAATAAGCTTCGCATTAAAAAGTCGCAATCTTATTGTTTTTATAACTTCTTTTAAACTATTTAAAATAATTCGTCTATTATAGAATGCAACTAATTCGATTGCTTAATTTGTAAAAATTGTAATACGTATTCTTAAGAATCTTCTTAACAAATGTTGCTTATTTGTGAACGACATAAATGTAAAAGAATCTAAGTTAAATTACGATAACAAGAAGACAATTCTAAAGATTAAATTGTTTGTTTTAAAACACATTTAATAATTAAATACAATATTAATAAACATAGAATTGTTCGAATGTATTATATTTAGCGAAAAATCTTAATTCTATAAGTTAGAAATTAAAATTATCGATTTTGTGTATAATTTCAATAAACGATCCCTTAATAGCATTAAGATTATTAAGATTATTAAGTAATTATTGTGCAAAAACGTTTTTAAAGTTAAAGTCTTTATAGAAGTATACGTTTACTATTAAATTTAAGTGCTAAAATTTGTAATTGTCGCAAAGTCGATTTATCGTTTATTTAAAACAAAATATGTCTTTGTTTAAAATTTTAAACAACAAAACGTTATAAATAAACTAAAGATTGCTTTAACAAATGCATTAACAATGCGCATTTTAAACTACTTTATTTTAATTAACAAAATTATTTTGATGGTAAATTCTAACTTAAAAAATTAAGAAATTGTATTAATGCAAATTGATACAATAACAAAGAGAAAACATTCTTTACAATATAAGAATAAGCTTTGAAGCGAACAAGAATTTTAATACGACATTAAAAAATAAAAATGTCAAAAGCTTATAAAAACTTTAAAGAAAATGCAATTCTAATTATATAAAGTTCAATTTATAATTAAGATTAATGCAAATATTTTAATAATTTAACTTAATTGCTTTGCGACAAATTTGCTTAACGCTTTAGTAATTCGTTAATTAATTTAAATTCGTCTCTTCGACTTTAATATATAACATATATTTAATCGAAAATATATAATAACTAATAAATTTTCAAAAAGATTAAAAGAGTTGTTCAACAATATTGACGAAATTAATAAGAAAGACATTAATAATTTTATCGATAATTAATTAAATTATATTCGCATTTGTCTTACACAAGTAACAACATTAAAAAAGAACAAAAACATTTTTAAGAACAAATATTTTAATAAATTCGAACAAATTGTTTGATATTTAATTTCGTTGCGAAGATCAAATATAAATTAAAAGAATTTTCGCAAGTTTAAAAATTATGCTCTTTATTTCTTAATAAAAGAAAAGCGTTTATTTCGAAAAACAAACAAGAATATATCTCTACATAGAATAGTAAATCGAACAAAAAACAAAAATCGAATTGTAAAAAGCTTGCATAACAAGAATAATTATAAAAAAAAAAAGAGCATCTATCGACGCGTTGCAAATCGATATTGATAACGAAATTTATTTAATTTCTACAAAAAGTATGTCGCAAATTGCAATAAATATTAGCGAAAAACTTTTAACAAACAAAAGAAAATTATATATTCGACTTATATTTTCAACTTGTGAAAAAGATTGTTGTAAATTGCATTTATATGTTAATTGCAAAAACGTTTGTCAAAGTAAATCTAATAGTTGCTCGAAATAATCTAACAAAATAAGTAAAAATTAAGGCAATTTCGAATCTTAAAGCATTCGTTATAGTAAAATTTCTATAAAAGAACATTTTCTATTGATATAAATATGTTAAGAAAATAATTATAAACGACAAATTCAAAAATAAAGTCGATATAACAACTAAACTTCTAAAAAGATATAACGTCAAAAAAATAACAACGTTAACTTGTCATTTATAAGCAAATAAAATAATAAAAAGAGAGCATAAATCTATTGTTGATGCTTTGTTTAAGCTAATTAAGAAAGTCTTTACAAATTGATTACGACATTTGTACGCAATATTATAAATCAATAAAACAACAATTCAAGAATTTATCGAAAAGACGTCGTTTCGTCTTAAGTTCAAATACGAAGTTGTGTTGTTAATTAAAATAAAGTATTTAATCTAGCATATTATAAATTGAGAAAAAGTTTATTTAACAATAAATCTATTAACGTTGCGAACAAAATAGCTAGAAAGAAAAAATAAAAATGTCTAAAAAACAATTTTGCGTCTTCGTTGTTTTAGAGAAGCGAACAAAAATCTTTTCGATAATAATTATTAATTGTTAACGCGTTTATTTTAAACTAAAGATTTGATTTTATTATATAACATTAAACTTAATAAAAAATACGACGTAAAACTATTCTTTTAATAATTAAATTTCTTTAGAATAAAAAAAGAAAATAAAATTAAAAACTTTTATATTTTGAAAGAAGTTAATAATACGAAACTTAAAAATATTTATTTAGAAAATCGATTAAAGAGATACGTAACAAAAAATTAGAATTTTTAGATCTTCGCAAAGTTAAAAGACAAAAATAAGAAAATAAAAGATAATTTTATGCGAGAGACAAAAAATTAGTTTAATCAAAGTAATAAAAGATCGTTTGCAATTATTATGTTATCGCTATTTTATTACAATTATTTGAATTACATAAAAGTATAAGATTTTTTTTGAAAAAAAAAAAGTTGCGATCTTTATATTTATTTTATTTGTAAGAACTTTAATATAGAGTTTATTAATTTACAAGCATTAAGAAGTAATTTAATTACGTAAAGTAATTTACAAGACATTATAATTTCGAACATTCGAAAAAAACAAATAAAAAGACAAGAAAATCAAAAAGTTAAAATATTAACAATTTCGATTAATTAAAAGCAAACAAGCAATATTAACGTTTGTTTATTTACTCTAATAAATTAAAATTAATAATTAAAAAGCGATCTAAAAGCATTAATAGCAAACTTTAATTTAAAGTTCTAGAATTTTAAGAATTTTTTTAAATTATAGAGAACAAGTTTTAATTATCTTTTACGCAACATTTCTTAACAATAAAAGTAGCAAAATTATACGTTAATTACATTAGCTTTATACTTGTTTACAAATTAATATATAAATAAATATTAACATAGTTTTTTTGCGTAATTAATAATATAAATGTTGCAAACAACAATCAAATCTATAAATAAAAATTCTTTACATTTAAAACTTTATATTTGTTAAACATTTAAAACAAGTTATTGCTTTATTTATAAAAACATAGCAATTTAATAATTTAATTCTTTGTTTGCAAAATTCTTTTTTTTAATCTATTATTTTTGTATAAATCTTTTTTTATTAAGCTTGTGTTATAATAGATTTAAAGCGACAATTATAAAATACTAAACGTAAACAATTTTCTACGAAAGAAACTTTTTAATCTTCACTAAAAAATCAAAATTAAAAACGAGAATTATTATTTACGTTAACAAGAAAATTTTGTAAAGAGCAACAACTTGCACTTGCTAAACAAAATACAAGTCAAAATTTAATAACGTTAACATATTTTTTTTGTAATTAAGAATTAACTCTCTTAATTAAATTATTTTAAGCACAAAGTTAGCAAACATTATCGCAACAATTACAAACGTTGTAGCGTTAAACTTCTTAAACTTAAATTTAAATTAAACTACAAAAAATAATTATTCGATCTATAAAAAACAATTTAATTATTAGAAATTGCGTTTATAGTTAAGTAGTTGATATTTTGCTTTAATGTAATAAAACTATTAACAATAAAAGAAGAGAACGTTTGAAAAATCTTCGAAACATAATTTTAAATATCTTAAAAATAATCAAGAATTGAACGCAAAATTTGTAACAAATAGTTAATAAGAACGCTCAAGTACTAATAAGTAACTTATTATAACAAGAATTGAGAAACGCAACACAAGAGATTAACTAAAACAAAAAACTACAAATTCAAAATAATTAAATTCAACTTCGCAAATTATAGTTATTAAAGATTGCGAATATATTGTCTAGAAATATAAATTAGTTAATTATCGAAGCAATGTTATAAATAGCAAAGAAGCGCTAGAATTTGCAAAATTTTTTAAAAGAATTAAATCGAATTATGTGCGATCAACTTAAATATCGCACTATAGAATCGAAACGCGTTGCTAATTATATAATTGACAATTACAATAAAATAAATGTTAAAAAGTTCAAAAATACGATAGCGTTTATCAAACAAGAGCTTTTGAAAATTAAAATAAAAAATTATTTTTAAAAGTATAATTTAATAAGAATTTCAAACGCGAAATTGAAAAAAATTCGTCGAACAAGAGTTCAAATAATTTCGTTTTTTTTTGCAAAAGATACAAAGAGAACGCAAATTCAAAACAACGAACAAAAAGAATTTGAATTGTTAGTTTTTTAATTGAAATCAAAGTCGAAGTCTAAAAATAACAAGACTTATAAAAAACAAAATAAAAAAAAAGATTAAAATCTAGATTCTTTTAAAAAAGCTTTTTCTTTGTTATCACAATCGTAAAATTTAACATTAAGATTATCTTTATTAAATCTTAAATTACTTAAAGTCGTTAACACAACAAAATTACGTGCTTTAATTATTAAAATCGCAAAAATCTTTCTAGAAACAATAGCTATCTTTATTTCAATAAACAAGAAAAACAACGCAAAGAACTATTTATATATAGAAGTAAACATAAATTTGCAATATTAAATTAACTATTGTTCAACAATATTAATCAAAGTCTTTCAACTAGTTAAACTAGCTATATCAATAAAGAAGCAAAAAAAAAATCTAATTACAATTATATTAAAATCGATCGTCTACATAGCTTATTAAAGAAAGTTAGAATTTTTATTAAAAATAAATCGAATCTTTGATAATTAAATTAAGAAACAAATAATTTAGTATTACAAGAAACGAAACAATTTTTTAGCATTTATAAAATAGAATAAATTAAACTTTAAGTCTAACGTTCGCTTGCTCGTTCTTAAAGATTCTCTAAAACAATACGTTTATAAGAGAAAAGAGCTAATCTTTTTATTTAACGATTTTTAATAAGCTAATGTTTAACTTTAATTAATAGATAATACTAGCTTAGCGAAATAAAATCAACATAAAATAATCGTTTGTCAAAATTAATTTGTTTATTTAATTGTTAATTTGAAGTACTAAATATAATCGCAACTTTAAAACAAATTGCAAATAATATTACATTATTAACAAAAAAACAACGATCGACGAAAAAAGTAACTTTTTAATTGTTTGTTTTCTATATTACAAATAATAATGCAAATAAATTTAAATTTTTATATAATATATATGTTTTTACAAGACAATTACAAACATAAATTGTTAACAATATCTTATTTGTTAGTTTTTAAAAAGTATAAAAATTAAACGTCGAAACGTCACTTCAATCTTAACGTAAATCTAAATATTTATTAAGAGTTTTAGCAATTGTAATTGATTATTTTTTTCGTCACATAAAATAATTTGTTTTGCGAGAAATATTTGCTAGATAATTTTTATAATTAAATCGACATATAGCTACAAAAAGCAATAAAAAAAGAATAACAAAATAAGAAAATATTAGAAACTAAGTTAACGAAGAAGAATTTGCTAGGATAAGAATTGCATTAGATAAATGTGCTTTGTTAATTTAAAAATATGCAAATTGTGCAATCTTAAATTTTTTATTGCAAGCTAAGAATCGAAATTAATACAAAAATTAAAATGTTTTTTGTCTACGTAACTTTATTAAAAAATAAAGAAACTTTAAAATTTTTTTAAATAAGTACAAGAAATAATATTATTGCAATTTATTAAAACTTAACTTCGTCAAATTTATTTTTAATTAATATATTTTATCGTTTTAAAGTTGTTATTAATTTTTCTTTTATATCTAACATTAAGAATGTTATTATAAAACGTGCGCTTTAGAACTCGACAAAAATAATAAAGAAGTTAAGAATACTATTTGAAGATATAAAAAAATTTAATCGTCTAGTAAAACAAACACAAAAACGTATAACACGTTACGTGAAATCAATATAAAGGAAGATTTAGAAAGTAAAAAGTAAAATATTTGAATCTTATTCGTAAATGCAATTTATAACATTTAAGAGCTTTAAAACACTTAATATTTATTAATCTAACATTTAAAACAATTTAGATTCTTATTTAATTAACTATAAAAAATAAATAAAATTTGAGTCTTCGATTGTTTGTTTTAACAAAAAAAAGAAGATTTTGTTATTTCGATTTAAAATAAAAAAAAAACATTATAAATCAAAACTAAGTTAGCAATCTAAATTAAGTACTTTAAGATTAGAAATAACTTTTAGAATTACACGTTTATCTTTTGCTTTAAAGAGTTTAATCTAGGCACAACAACGACAATTTACTCTATTATTGTTACTTTTTTTTTAAATTAATTTTTCAAATTCACGTCAAAGAAGCTTATCATTATCGTTATTGTCTCTAAGAAATAAGCAAAACTTATAATAATTAATTTCACCAAATACTTAGTTTCGATCAAATGATTCTTTCGATCTTGAGAAAAGCTTTATGTAAATTGATTTATTACGTTCTTCACGCAATCGATTCGAGTAATAAGAGAAACAAGAGATCTAATTTGACGATCTTGAAAAGATAAGAGCAATTTTCTTATTTTCTTACTACAACTTTTGCACGAATAGAAACAAAAGTTTCTTGATTTAGTAATTAAGAAACGATCACTAAAAGAGAGAGAGTCGTATGTAGCTAAATAATCAAATGATATTAGACTATAAATTTAGAAATGCTTGCCACTAGTATTAGCAATCTATCTATAATATATATGCGATCTCTTTTACTTAGATCTTAGAATCTTAGCTATTTAATACACTATTAAATTATATAGTGCGATTCATGCATGCATCGCGATAAGTCTCTGTTGTCATAGTTGTCTACTAACTAGGATTCTATCTCTATCTCGTTATAGTATAAACTTTGCAAAGAACTCTTTGTTTTAATAGATTTTATAATATTGTTTTATTTATTGCTTAAATACGAAAAAGAACTTTTCAATAAAATTATAATTTAATAAGTAAAGAGACAAATAAATAACGCAAATATCTTGTGTTTTATATATTTATTTAATTGTCTAAAACATTTAATTAGCAAATAGACAATAAAAAACTAAGTCGAAACTTACTAAATAAATATATATCGACGCATTATTTATAATTAGAACAAATTTATAATTTAAATAAAAATTGCATTGCAAAAGCATCTTGTTTGCTAAAAATTACTTAAAGCGTAAGTTGTCTATTGTATCTTAATATATATTATATGTTAAAATGTTGTTTATAATATAAACTAACAATATAATGTATCTTTCTAATTGTTTAATTGATAAAATAGCTTATAATATAATATTATAAAAGAATTATTTATGCTTGCAATAACAAGTATGTTTATTAGCAATAAATTTATTTAAAAAGCAAATCTAATTTTAAAAGTTAAAAAGTTTTAATATTTTAAATATATAATTGTTGCGAACTAATTGCGAACGCTTTAATATTTTTTTCTAAATAATCTTTCGTAATATGCAATGCTTTTTAAAAGCTCTAAATATTGTAAATTGCAAACAAAGAATTTTTTAATTATTAAAGAGATAAAGAGTTATTTTATTTTAATAGATTTAGAGACGATATTTAAGATAGATTTTTAAACCTATTATTATAATAATAGTAATAAGAGATTAACAATCTTTTGCGATTAAATCTTGTGACGTCGAATAATGTTTATAAGCATTAATCTTGTTCTTAATGTGCCTAATGCTTCTAACATTGTTGTCTTCGACAAAGCTAATAGTGTTATTGATGCGATTGTTGCGAAGATGTTGCGAAATTCGATCTTTTTAATTTTACGAAAGATGAACTTCAGACGACGTTATGACGACAATGAGAGAGGCAAAACGTAGAGCAATATGTATAGCTTCAATACTGTCTTAATCAAATATATGCAAGCAATAGTGTGAGTGGTGGATGTAGAAAAGTCGATTTGCAAGTTGCGCGATTAAAAAAAATTCAGGTTCAAAATTTAGGTGGGGGGGAACCACATTCTGAATATCGAGGTAGCGCTTTCACAACGGTTGTCACCCCTTGGCCTTATTTTTAGATCCCCGACCTCAACTTCTGGCAAGATAATTCTGACCCACTGTTACGTGCAGTTTGCCATATAGAGGTGTTAGTGAACCGGGTTGCCTGCCAGGGCGCCCGGGTTGGCCTTTTGGTCAGGTTAGGCCTAACATCCTAACATCAACTCTCGTATTTCTTGATTTATCACTATCAAATTCTAATATTTGATAGAGCAAACTTTGCGCTTTCTAAGGCTGTTTTGCTTATAAGTTTTAATCAAGAATTGCGAGAGCTATAGAAACTGCAAAATTTGTTGTCATATAAGAAGTTCAAGTCGATCTATGTTTTTGAGACACGCTTCGAAACACAAAAACTTTGCAATTAAATAACTTTCTCAATGTTGACTTAAACTCTATTAAAGATATATTGGTGAAAGTATAAAGTTTACTCTATTAAACTCAAGTTTTTGATAGTAATAAATCAAGAAATACGAGAGTTGATCAAAATTATCTTGTCACAAGTTGGGGTCGGGGATCTAAAACTAAGGCCAAGGGGCGACAACCGTTGTGAAAGCGCTAATCAGGCTCAATTTTGCAGACCCTAGAATGACATTCTCTGCAATTATCTTACGAGCTGGCGTTCTGGAGACTTCTTTATTAATGGTCAGCAGCCCTAGCAATGATGTTGAGTCCGTCTCACGAGCTTCTAAAGAAGCCGCTGTACGGTATGTATCACCGAAGCCTTGTTGACCCGCATAGAGACTCTGTACCCTGACCAAGCTCCCTCAGTTTTCGACCTTCCACATGAGTTGCTCCTCACTCTCCACCTAAAGACCGATAAAGCGGCCCAGAACCCAGACCAATCTGTGTCTTCAGAGTATACCCGGCAGGGACCTTCAAGAAATGGAGCTGCGAATGAAGATGAGAGCGGAAAGCCTTCGACATCCTGCCTGCTCTGCGGAGCTTCGTTTGGCAATGTGCAAGAACAACGCCAACACATCAGATC
>JAABUL010003915.1_pt1 | contig 20967 bp, 18 predicted proteins | sample 5559151 | NCBI WGS metagenome assembly JAABUL01 (sample SAMN10711876, study PRJNA513368) | rock metagenome | isolation source: Antarctica rocks | place: Antarctica: Victoria Land, Pudding Butte sud | reverse complement strand
GTTACATTACAGATAACGCTAGAAAGTCAATCTATTCTCAATACAATATATAGAAAACACCGAGGTCTACAACAGAAATGGCACTCTTCGATTACCGCTTCGTCCCACTCGGATCTTGGCGCATCTGGACTAGAAGTACCTGGTGGTCCTCTATGAGTGAGATCGCAAGGTGCTTAGTTAGAACAGAGTGGTTGGAATGGAAAGCGTGGATCAACAAGGATTCATCAATTGAGGGTAATATGGGCGCTGACACTTGATCGAATGAACACATGTATGACATACGCAGAGGTAGAGAGCATTATTGGGAGAAAGGATTGTAGCGCGGCTACGCCTAAACTTCCAAGCACCACCCGAAACCCTCTCGACTTAAAATAACTTTGCTTTCTACGAGCTTACAATAGCCAGAATATCAGCGTTCCACATACCTTGGTTAATTGTCCTTTCACTTCGCAAGCTAAACTCATAGGAACATCGAAATTCATTCGAGCCCCGTTATAGCAAGGATGTTATCCATCACAATGAAGTCAGTCTAGCAATATCGTTTATGGTCCTCCGTTGCTCGATCCCCCGAATAGAATCCATGCATGTCCGTTCCCGAATTATACCTACTTCTCTTCACTTGTAGCTTCGAATGCCTCTTGGCTTCTTTGTCTGCTTTGCGATTTGTAGCATGGCTCATTTTATGGTCATCGCCCTTTTCCTACAAAGGTCGGAGCTTGAGCATCACCATTGAATTTTGGTCGCCTAATCTCCTCACTAATTGCAACAAGTGCGGCCACGAAACGGGAAGAGCCAGCATGACATTATGGTACTGATCAACCGTGAGAGATATGCCATGAACAGCATTAGCAGCTGACACCTTAGATATGCTCTGAGTAATGGGGTATGCTTGTGCAGTACGGACGATAGGCTTCGCAAGGCCGTGAAAGAGAATAGCACCTTCTTCGACTGTAATAAATCACCGTCTTTCTCCCAGTACTCGCGCATCCTGATCATCTACATCTCCTTGAAGTCGCCCACGCCGACTCGTCGCTTATATGATAGGGGCAGCATGTATAATATCAGCCATCCGTATTTTTGACTACGCAAGAAGGTTCAGTACGCTATCACGAACCTTCAAGACTGGCTTCTTGCTTTTTGGTGCATTGTTATCTTCGGACCTATTGGCTTCGTACTCTTCTTCGCAGGAAGCTCGCTTGGTTCCTATTTTAAATCAGTCATTGCTCCAACAGGATCTTACGAGATGGGGATGCCACAGTACCTTGTCAAGGCATAACACCTTTTGAAGTAGTCCCTCGAGTACCTGCAAAGTTCAAAGGAGATGACGGCAACATTTTGAGCTGTGAATTTTCTCCTTCGGGAGGTCGAGAGCAAGCTTAGATTGGGAGATTGGGAGACGCGCAAATGCGTCAAGCGATTCATCAGCTAGTCACTGCCGTGACACCCTCACGTCCATCATCGCTGAGCTCGCTGTAGAACCACAATTACGGGTAAGAACAGGAACTGTCCGCGACCGATTGGGCTGGCCACAGGCCCCGTCGTCCTGAATGCGAACATCGCAGAATACTGGTTGTATAGCGCCGGACTCTGCGGTTTGCGTAGACATCCCGCTCGGCGCTGGCGTTCGGCGGCATGAACGACTCTACGAGTATGTATACTTTCGCATGGTGTTGATAGACACTAAGGTGAATAGAGGCATCGACCGTTCCGCTGCCCAAGGCAGGGCTGGTAGAGGGGCCATGAATGGAGTGCGACTCCTCGAAGGTCGGGAATGTACCGGATTTGCCGTTGGGGATGGGTCACGGGCTGGAGGCCGTTCTCGGTCTGATCGCCAGGTTCGACATCTTGTCGGGGTAAGTTCCTTGTACGCATACTTTGGTTCAGAGGATGGTTCACGAGGCGGGTTGGATCGAGTCCGAGAAGGTACGAATTTCACCTCACTATTACCTTTACCGATGGGGTGGCTTGGGGAATGTCGGGAGGCAGAAGGAGAGGCGTGGGTATTGACATTAGGAGACAATATGTTTTCGACACCATTGAATTCGATAGCGGCATCACCGTTAATATATGCAACAGTCACTTAGAAAAGCAATTAGGAGAGAAGCCAGTGTATGTAGCGAGAGCACAGGAAATCGAGAAACCCACTTCTATTCAGCTTCTGAGGCTACAGACGACATCGTCACCGCTGGAAAAGAAGCAGCGGGTGGTGCTGGATCGTCGTTATTCGGAGTACTGCGGAGCATTGCCGGAGCAGAGGCTCTTATTCGCCCGTCTGCAATACGCAGCTGGAGGGTCGGTCTGAACGACTTGGGGTACTCACCTTGAGGGGTTATTCCCATACAGTATAAGTCAATTGCCAGGATTCGAGAGTAACTCGTAAAAGCGATTGATTGCTCGTGCCCGAGCTGCTGTATGCGCTTGATGCAGCAGGCTAAATGTCGAACTGATCGGAAGTAGACTCAATATCTAAGATCTGGAAGGCATTGTGAAGGGGGGCATAATAAGCGGAATAATGTGGGTATTGAGATAGGTATGAACCCAGGGCTTTGGTGTGGACCAATGAGGTACAACAGAAGGCAGCAGGCGATCAGTAATGGGTTGGTAGAATGAAGATCCACAAGGGGAAGGGTACTGGGAGCATGAGTAGATTTGGTGTAGAAGAAGGACTTTGAGATAGAGGAGGAGAGAGACAGAGAGATAGAGAGAGACAGAGAGCAAAGTCGCGGAGAGCTCCGGGGGTATATTGCACGCAAGCGAGATGCAGCGTGTGGATGGTGAACCTTGCCATCTGAGACCCAGGAATTGTGTTAGGCAGCCACTCCATGGACACCACCCTACTTATGGCCTTCTTTAGGTGCTTGCTTCATCCGCTGATCGTACCCTCACCGACGCCGAGTGTCAAAATAAAGCGCAACTCGACAGAAAGGCACTCAAGGCCATCAAACGTCTCTCCGTCGTGCCGGTGCCAAATTTTCAAAGCGCATTCTTGGGCCGACGAATGTGACTGACTTACTACTTGTCTTCTTACGGTACAAGTCGCGAGCTACTGCTTTCCCTCTTTCGAGGCCGTCACAAATGGAAAAGGCTAGCATTGCAAAGAGCCATACAAAAGCATGGAAGAGCTGGGCTTAAAAACTTAGCTAGTAATAAAGGATATCTTGGGACACAGGCGGTCGACCGGGAATCTCTACTGGCAAAGCCAAGCCATCCAAAAAGCCGCAGAAGCATTTACGGTGCATCTGTTTACTGTTTGTCTTGGTGTTTTTCATGTCTCTGCAGAGAAGCGACCAGGTAACCGGCCAGATCACTGTTACTTCGAGTTGCCTGCCCAAATATGGAGCAATTCCGAGGAAGTAGCTTATGATAAACTTGAGCGTTAGCGCACGATGGATCTCTCTCAACCACCATTTTCTAAGATTTCACCCTCGAAGAGAACGGCCTCCACGAGAACGGCCTCCATTGCGTAAACGGGAAGAGACTGGCTCTTGTGGCTGGGACACTGCTCTTGACCCGTGATAAGCGCTGTCTGCATTCAAGCGACGTTTCTGTCGTACGGCGCCCTTGTACTTGCGACGTTGTTGTGCTTTTGGTTCGCTGAAATTTGTGGAGTTCGGAGTCACGTAAGGATTTCGTGATTGTGATGTTGCTTGTGGTTGGGACTTCCCTGGTCTCCCATCTGGGCTCGGATCTGTAACCTTATGCCTTCGCTGTGCTGCATTCTCGGAACGACTTCTGATCCATGGCTGGCATGTCCTCGGTCTGTCAGAATTCGGGGTCAAGCAGCCGTTCAGTGAATCCTGCGTAGCGGACGAGTCTAAAGGTGGTGATGAAGGCTTTCTTTCGGCCAACTGCGCATTCCGGCGTCGGTATCTGTCCTTGCCCTTGCGGCGTCCGTCCCTTGTTTTGGCGCCCGCGTACCGGTTCGGATTGCTTGCGATGGCCCCCAATTGTAATTGGTCGGTGTCTTCCCTTTGCTGTGTGGTATCCCTTATGCCTCTTGTCGTGCGACGCTCTTTTGTCGCCGACGACCGCCGTGCTCTCGTCTTCGGTTTCGAGTCATTCAGAGCGTCGAATGGGAACTCTCGACCGTCCAGATTTTTGTGTTTCCAGCGATCCCAGTGCTCTTGCTCAAGCTTATCATATTCAGCCTTATAATATCTCTTCTTGCTCCGCCAATATCCAGGGTCCATCGCAGAGTCCCGGTGATCTTCAGCTTCTAACAAGGTTTTGCCGGCAGGGAAGGTAGCCAGATCTCGGGCTCTCGAGTCTGCGGATTGTTTGGCGCGTTGAAGTATCGTTGTCTCCATTTCCGCCTTAAGCTGGGCGTTGTAGAATCTCTTTTTATTCCACCAATATTCAGGATCCGTAATGGAATCCCCGTAACCCTCAACCTCAAGTGGTGGCTTTTGAAAGTTCTCTAACGTCCACCAGTAATTGCCGTCCTTGATGGAACTTCCATGATCTTCAGCCTCTAACAAAGCCTTGCCTGCAGGGAAATCGGCTAAAAGTCGAGCTACATTTCCTGCTTCACACTTGGCGCGAGCGACTTCGGTATACCAGGGCATATCTGGACAGGCAATTCCTGGTGTCACCGACCCACTAGCCCGATGATAAACCTCCTTCTCGAGCTTTTCGTACTCCGCCCTGTAACAAGCAGCTCTCGCAAACCAATATTTAGAGTCTGTAGCATACTCCCCAGGGTCTTCGGCGTCCAATAAAACTCTGCCTTCGTGGTATTCAGCTAGACGTCGTGCCCAGTGTCCAACGCACTGCTTGACGTCTCTAAGTTGGGCGTCCTCCAGAGCTTTGCGTTTTTCAAAAACTGTTAGAGATTCATTTGTAGTTTCGAAAGCTTCGGCGCTGATCTCCCTTCTGCACTGCTGGACACTTTCCGGTGTGGTGTCCATCACGTCCCATAAGAAGCGCTGAGTCAATGCTCTGTCTCTGGGGTGGGGATTCCATTGCAGATAGCGATTCACGTAGTCGAGATCTACAAAATGAGACTCATACCTCTCGTTAATGAAAGAAGATCCAACCATAATGGATGATTGATTGGAACAGCCACAAAGGACGAAAATGGGCGGGAATAAGATGGTGATTGGTGAGCCCGAGTTGACTAAGCAAGCACTTACATTATGCGGGGTTGGGCAAAGCGATTCGATCAAAAGCAACTTGGAACTTTTTTTGTGTCGGTGGGCGGCTACTCTATGTATGCATTCCCTTATCGCTCTACTTCCACGTTCTTAACGCATAAGAGATGATGGCACCCCACCTCTTCTCCCATTCTCCTTGTTATCCCTCCTTCCATTCAGCCACCGCGCCTCACGATGGCCGATATCGACCATTCAAACACCATCCTCATTGTGAAGCCGGTAGGTCCAGCCGCCTTAGATGCGCTACAATCCGAATACAATATTAGTCGCCTCGTGTCGTTCCATTTCGAGGATGGTTTCAGCAGCATTTCCCAGTACGACGACCCAGGAAGTCGCGAATGCACGCCCTATGTCTCGCGCCCTTCCGAGACCGAGCTTCATCTGAGATTCGAGCCGAAGCCAAAAGACGCTACGCGAGGTTTCGTCTTTGGAACCGACGGCACGGACGACGACAAGGGGAAAAAATGCGACGTTGTGCTACTGGAGAACTCAAACCACGAGAAGATACACGGTATAAGCAAACAGCACTTCAGCATCAGCTTTAACTGGAAGTCCGGATTCCTGAGAGTGAACAACATCTCGCGAAACGGTACCGGGATTGGGGGCCCTTCGGTCAAGAACGGCTACCAAATGCTCAAGCACAACAATATGCATATGCTGCATCCGGCAGAGCAAACCAAAATCCATGTTGGCGACCTTGTATTCGAAGCCTCTTTCCCGAAGCGTGGCGTGTACCAGCGCAAATATGACATGAATTGGGAGGCGTTTCGCAGGAAATTTGGGGACGATGTGCCAAAGATCCAAGGGCTGGACATCCAGCCTACTGGGAAAATCACCCAGCTATCTGTACGCCGAGAAAGTCGTCACAACGCCTACTTCTTACATGATGAAATCGGTAAGGGGAATTTCGGAAGCGTCTGTAAGGCCAGTGATTATCGCACTGGGGAGGTTTTTGCTGCGAAGCAATATACGACGAGAAAGCCTGGATGGGACGCAAAAGCATATTTGGAAATCGCAATGTCCCAGAAGATCACACATGTAGGCGTTGCCACTCAGTCAGACCCTTGAGTGTTCACTAACGCTTTCACAGAAGCATATCGTGAGCTTTGTGGACCTGATCGATGATGGCGGAGGACCTGTTCTGGTGATGGAATACATGCTCTTGGGCAATCTGACCGAGCTAAACAAGGTCCGAAAGGTTTCCTCAAACGAGATGAGGATTGTCCTTCGCCAAACACTACAAGCTCTTGCCTATCTGCACGACGAGAAGGAAATCACCCATCGCGATATTAAACCAGAAAACATTCTCGTGCGGTCCAGGACTCCGGAACTGTTCATCAAGCTATGCGATTTTGGTTTATCGACAGAAAAGAGAATCCTCCAGACACAATGTGGAACACTATTGTACACTGCGGCGGAGATATTCACCGGACCCTACACCAACGCTGTGGACATCTGGGCGATAGGAGTAGTCAGCTACCAATTCATCAGAGGTCTCCCAAGTTATTCCGGAAAAGTTTGATTCGAAGGAGTGGTCCAAGATAATCCGTCAGACAGTAGACTGTGCCGACCGTCAGGGTAAAGACCCGGTGGTTCGATTGCTGAAGCGCATGCTCGAACTGAAGCCTTTTGATCGTCCTTCTGCGAAGAATTGTTTGTCAGACCCGTGGATCCGGAGCGCAATGCCAACTGTACAACCAGGAACGGAGCCGGATGCTCAACTTGTATGGCGAAGATCCGCAGATGCGATGTCTGAACAGCCAACGGAGATATTGGATCCTCTGTGGCAGGTCACGGATGGTTCAGTACTGCTAAATCAAATGCCTGTGTTAGAGGCATCACGGAAGCGATCACGGTCTTCCAAATCTACCTCCAGGACGCAGACAACGAGAAAATTACATAAAGGGCTCCAAGCCCAGACTAGCTTTGGATCGGATATGTTAGTGGAAGAGATCTACAAGTTTGACCGCAAAAAGAGAGAAACGAGGGCTCCAACGCGTGATACCCGTGGGACGTCGCTTCTTGAAGAGGGCATACGAATTCGCGAAAGGACGTATGATCACGAGCGCAACAATAGAGACACGGAAAGCCCAGACACTGCTACTCGTACATTGCATGTTCAACATGACGGAGAACCCTCTCCGGCATTTGCCGAAATGGGTTTTCCCATCGTGCATTCTCCGGCGGGACAAAGGGGCCAGGAGTCGATTTGGAAACGGGCGGGGGGCCCTGTTGAGAAACCTTTCCCAACGAACGTGGATATTCCTCAAGTACGTCCTCCTTAACGTCTACCGACTTGTGGCAATATCTGACTGCTCGATATAAGGTGATCGATTTTGATATTGGACACGTCCAGATGAGGTTTGAAGACAAAATTGTACTATTGCGGAAAGAGGACTGTTTTCTCAACGCAACTCAGATTATAAAGCTTGCATCGAAAGGTAAAAGCGAGCGCCAAAAGATTCTCACAATCATTAAAAAGGCAACCAACGTTGACGTACACCCGCCTTCGAAAAGTCTACCCTATCCATGCTCTTGGGTCGATTTCCGACATGGAAGATCTCTTTGTAAATTTCTGGAGCTGGAGCAGGTCCTGCAGCCATTGCTTAATTACGGGCAACGACTTCGGGATCTTGACCGTAGCACGAGCGCAGAACAAGGCTACGATTACCTGAAAGTAATACAAAGTCTTTCTCCTGTTCGGCGTAGATCTTTTAACACTCAAGCAGAAATCGCGTTTCCTTGCGGTCCCTGCCGGTCCCGCGCCCGTTATGGTTCGGAAGTCAGATCTGAGAGTCAACGCTACCCAGATTCTACGCGCTGCAGGCCAGAATGTAGATCGTATACGCAAGATCAGAACGGATGACGATAGGGCCTTTGACACCGTGCGGGGTAACACTCAACACCAGGGTACCTATGTGGATTTGCGGGTGGGGTTGGAGCTATGTGAGAAGTATGGTCTAATCGCGCTGACGGGGCGACTCCGCCACTTACAGGATAAGAATCGTGAGCGAGTCCATGACCACGAAAATGTCTCCCGAGGCCCGTATGTCAAGCGACGTCACGAATTTATTTCCCAAGGGCCGTATGTCGAAATCTCTGGTTTTGCTGAGTCTGTCATGATCCGAGCGTCAGGCTTTAGAGTCAACGCTACCCATATTCTCAAACTGGCAGATCAGTCGAGACATACTGGAGCAAGCATCAGGAAACGTCTAACGAATGAGGAATACGATATCGTAAAGAGTGTGCCTCGGTGTAATGGCACGTATGTGGATTTCCAGGTTGCAATAGACCTATGTGGTAGGTATGGACTCGCGGAGCTGGAGGAGCAACTTCATCTTCTCATTTCTACTCTGGAGGCGGGATCCCTGGATCGGACCTCGAATGAGACTCATCAGTCGTCACAAGATCTGGCGCACGAGCCGAGAGCTGAAAGTGGGTCCAGTTCCGAGGAGTCTGCTCAAGAAGACGTACATAAGACTGTTTTGATCGCAGATGTAAGAGGCTCGGGAAACAAGGTTCCTGGATCTATACGAAATATCCAGTCTCAGACATCGAAGCTGTTGTCGGCCCATCCTAGACCAAACACAGCGTCGCCACGTCACTCGGGTACAAATGCCGGGCATACTATGCTTGAAGTACTAACCTCGCCCGTCACAGGGCCAAGCTATGATGTTTGGGATGAGAAGCCTCAGACCTCGCATTTGATAGCAGTGAAGCCGGAGTTGAGGCCACTCGTTCCGCAAACAGTATCACCATACGGGAGCTACACAGATAATGGAGAATGGGCTTATTTCTTGTAGATGATTACATAGTGTCATGCAAGAAATACGGAAAGTCAGTGCCTTTCCTCAGAGCTTGGAGTGGTTTCAATAGCAACGAAACCTCGACGATTACTTAATGACCGCGGTATTCATTCTGCATATCGTGCATTCCAAACATTGTTAAGAGACAAATGCGATGATCAGAGGAAATCTCAAATTTGCAAGGAGTGTTGATTGCAGCAATAACCTCCTGATATCTCAAGATCTTCCCTTTGATCTTACTGCACAGCGGGTGGACAGTGCCTCGTTAGTGCAGTGTTTTCTTGGCATTGAGGCTTTCCTGACTGGGTGTCAGAGGGGCGGCTGACACGGCTGATTCGGCTGACTCGGGGATATTAGGGAGCCGTCTGTTAGCCAAGCCGAGCCAAGCCTGGCAATATCATCATTTGAGGGTCCGTTTCGGCCCGAGCTGACACCCAGTTGTGACAACTTCAAGGGGCAAAGCGCCAAGTAAAGAGTCGCAAGTGCTTGACGTAACTTATAAATTGACCAATTGTATAAATTTTATATGCGTGGGTGCACGAGCAATTTAACTGCGAGTTGTGTGCGAAGCTTTCTACCCTGTAAAAAACCCTAATATGTTTGACGCGAAGATGTATTCTTGTCTCGGGCCGCTGTTCAACCGAGCGTCGCCAAGGCCTCGAGCTTTTTCAAAAAGCGTCGGGTTGTACTTTGCTACGATTTGATGCTACGGGTGTGCCGTTCAGAGTTGCTACGACCGCTACGACCCGCTACGACCCGCTACGCATCGTGCTACGAGTTTGCTACGAGAGGTCTGAACGCCCCTATTGACATAATACAATAATATACTGTTGATTTCGCTGTAATAACGTGTACGTAGTGTTGCCAAGAGGACCCTGAATTGCGATCGGGAAGCAAGAATACGACTGTTTTACCGAATCCCGCCCCAGACCTCCGTAGGAAAATGTTCCATTTTGAAAACCGTAGGGGTCTGGATCACGAGACAAATGTATTCCTAGCACTTTTTCTGGGGTGGAAGAGACATCATCAGGCTTGGCAAAAGATGTCGCGGCGAGCTGACAATTTTGCCCTGTCAACGGCTGATTACACACCCAGTTTCCCTCATGCTATACAACGTCGCATCCCTGATGACAGAACAGAATGTGTCTCATCCTTCTTTCTGCTATCATGCATCGCCGATAAGCATCTAGGTTGTCAGCACCTATCATCACTGTCGAGAATCAGCATTATTAGCCTTACTGGCTGCGCAATACTGCCTGTATAATCACGGTCAACTACACAAATCAGCATCTTGCTCATGTCATCAACATCCTCCCATATAATTAAGCCGTTTTAGCTTTCGCGATCAGCATTGTGAATGTAACCAATAAAGTGCTAAGACAAATTATAGCTTCATAAGATAAAATAAGCCAACATGGACCCCAATCTCTAGTCGAGAAGCACCGAGAGGTGGAATGCATTAAGGCGTGAATCTGAAATCGCAGGTTATGAATTCTCACAATATCCTACAGACTCAAAGTAGCTTTCACCATGCTTTTGCCATTCCAAGCTTTAAACACCTCTATCACTTACGACTTATCCCTGTCTTTTCTCAATTCTACCGGTATTTCCTCCTCTCGTTTACCCGATTCAACTTCCCGATACCCTCTTGAGATGTGGACCCGGTACTCCAATGATTGAATAAGCCGAATTGGTGAAAAATCTTTGTATTAGCTAGTCCTAGGACTACGAAACATCGAACGTTCAGAACCTCCAGCAGCCTCCATTTCTTGGACAAGCCATCATCTACACATAATCCAAACCCGGGTATTGACTTATTCTGCGAGTTTTGCTTTCACCAGCCCATTCTGGAGCTGTTCCAAAATACTCTTGCTTCAATTGCTTCAGATGTGCTGGCATTGTGGTTGGGGACTTTCCATCACCGTCCAAGCCGCTAGAGTACTTGCATCCCTTTTTTGTGAAGTACCTAGGTATGATTATTCAATCTGAGAGGCTAAAGTGCAGCTGTTATCTCAATCAGTTGGTCAAATTACGAGTAATTACAATCATGGTCTTTAACTGCCTTGTCTTCCCTCTCCTTATTCTTCAATTATTCGACTTCCCAATTCTTCATCGCTGCGGCAGTGCTCCCTTCAGGCTCGCTGATTTAAAACTTGATCAGGCTTGGGCTGTGTCAGCCCGAGCCTCGTTCTGCTATACTTTGAGTAGTTTTTCAAAGATAGAAAGATGTCGATCAATAGAATTGAACATCATTGTTGTTTGAAAAAGAATCGAATTTGAACCCCGACTTAGCATGGCTCGATCTCCGAACCACTAACTGTCGAGAACAATCTTTTTCTCGATTTTCCTGGCAAAAACTCTTCTGGGTTTCGCTACAAGAGTCGATTGAGCGACTTGGAGACGCGCGAACGTTTCTCGATTCAAGACCCGTCCGGAAGCGATTTCAGAATAAACACGATCCGTCACCCACGTAAGCAACGAAGTCGGATGCTTTATGGCTGATGAATGACGAGTAAGATACCCGTACTCGTTGATTGAACTCCTCTTGCGAGTCAATATAGATTATCTCACGACCAGAGGCATAGGATGCCGAAGTGGAAGGAGGCCGATATCCGTATTTGTGATTGAACTCATCTTTGCGGGTGCATGTTGGGCGAAGACTCAAAACCGAAATCTGTCAGTATGCCTCAGATTCGGTCACAAGTGGGACTGGACACCATGACGCGTTTGCGCGATTGAAAGTCAAGTATGCGCCAATCGACACCTTCCAATCACACACGGTATTTCGGTTCTCAAACAGGTCTTGCACTACGCCCCTTCTTGGCGTGACATTTAAAACGCTAAATGTGTTGAAGCCGGCTGACTTCCCCACGCCCCGGTGGCGAAACACTTTTCTTCTTTTCCACCTCCTTCTTGTTCGTGACTTCTGCTTGGTCTTCGAAATCGAAGTCGCAGAACAACTTGATTATGTTCGTTGGCTCCGGAGCATGGTGCAACTATGCGGCGGCCTTAGTGACATGGACGTTGTGCGAACGTCATCTCTGCATGGCAAGCTCAAACTGACGGCATGTGGTTGGTCGGCTGTGCCGACTGATGTCCCTTTTCCCCCATGGTGAAGTCTGGTATGCTATCAGAAACCTGAGACGTAGGAACGAGGGTAATCTTCGCGAGACTGGTGAAGGCCCTGGAAGCATTGGGTAAGATCTGCTCTTCTCTTTTCTGAAAGAACTAAGAATGGCTGCCCAATCCTCGTTGAGTTCCACTTGCTCGCTCGCTCGTCGCACTGCCACCAATAGACTATGCTTATACGCGTACAGTGTAGCCGCTGTCATTTCTCAGAACACGACTGTCTCCTCACCGTCCATTGGCTGTGTAAGTAATCTGGTGTACTGCGGAATGTGTACTGCCCCGAGGCGCACAAAGTGGTACTTGCCTAACGAAGTAAGCTCGACGCTGGTCTTCTGGCTGCGGAAATGCCTCTGCCCACATTAGATCCGTCTCTTCCCCCAACGACCCAGTATACTCATCTAAGTTGTTCGGCATTGCTTTCGAATTACACATCATTCCCATTTTCCATACACCACCCTCGGCCCGACAATTATGGATTCCCGCGATGACCGTCGACGAACCAATTCCTTCAAGCTCGAGAACGTCTCATTGCCGAACCAAAGAGTTGTGACATCTATAGCTGAAGGCCTCGAGGACCCCGATGATGCGCCGCTAGATCATCAGTGGACAGCTGGCCGTCCAGAAACGTTACGAAGTAGTCTCCGAGCTAGGACGATACCGGTCAGCATACAACCTACAGACTCTCGGATATTGAGATTGCTCCAAAACTACTGGTACTTGTTATTGTTCTTGACAGTCCTTGCAGCGATCGGTGTCCACTTCGGAGTCAGATATGGTCATGTCCAGCCGTTGGCCGGGTTCATTACTATTTTTCTCAGTCTTCTTCCACTGGCATACTTACTCAGTGAAGTTACTGAGAGGCTTGGCGTCACCCTCAGGAATGCCTTTGTCGCGGTTCTAATCATTGTCTTCCTCAGGTGGGTTCAATCTTTGGTGCCCATGTGAGTTGACATGGATACTGAGCTCGTTCTAGTAACGCTGTCGAGCTCGCCTTTAGCCTCGTCGCTGTTTCGAAACAGGTAAATGGTCTCACCACACAAGGCCTTCTTGGCAGCGCCGTCGAGAACATCGTTCTTGGCCTGTCCGGGTCTAGCTTGCTCAACGCTTGTTACCAGAAGAACGTGAAGCCCAAGAACAACTTCCTGTTGACTTCAAGATTGCAATTTTATTTCTTGAGCGCTAATGCTTTCGTGCTTTGTATATTGACCGTTTTCTATCATTTCCTGGACGACCGATCAAGGCCGGCTCTACATAACACATTCATCGCATATCACTCCATCACATTGGTCTGGTGGCTTGTTTTCATTATCTTTCAGACGGTTGAAACACGAAAGAAAAGACTCGATGAGTCGCAATCTTCGCAGCCTTACTCGGGACGTACCGGAAGTCTTGGCCTTGTTCTTTTCTGGGCCCGAAAGCATCCTGCTTTGCTGTCCGTCGTGAAACTCTGCGTAACGGTTGCTGCACTCGGGGCTCTGTCGGACTTCCTTGTCAATGATGTCACCGCCTTCTATCATGGATCGTCTCTGATCCCCGAATGGGTGGGAGTAATACTCATTCCCATTGGCAGCAATCTGGCTGAGAAGGCCATCATCATCGCAATTGCGATCAAGAAACCAGACGAATGGGAGTCGATCATCTGTACAACAGTCGGCTCTGCGTGGCAAATCATCGGCTTTGTTCTTCCAATTGTCTATTTCACCGGAATGGGGTTGAAAGTGAACCTTGAAGATTATTACGACTGGAAGCTGGTTTGCCTCTTGTTCGTGATATCACTCTTGGCGACGCCCCTCTACTACAACGGTAGGAACGCTCTATGGAAGGGCGCTTTACTCGGACTGGTTGGTTCCGCGTTACTTATCACTGTGGCATCGGGTAAGATCACCAAATAGGATCTCTCTTGGCGTCTAGTCAATGATTACCAATGGGATTGGTATGCTGCTAAGAGCCTGTTCACGGTTGAAATCCTGGACCTACTCGTGGTTAGGACTGGCACTCATTCCACTGCGCCCAGAGAGTGACCTGCAAAGGCCCCTATTATGGCCTCAATGAATCCTCCGAATAACCACCAGCGTAGCAACATCGTTGGACTAAGACCTCCAGTAATCAATTGCGAGGACAAGGTCAAACAACGACAATCATTATCGCCCAGATCCTGGCCGCTTTTGTGGCAGTACCGCCATATTTGGTGGAATGTCGGTTTTAATTCACAAGAAGACCGGGTTAGAGTAGATAGAGTATGATAAGATTAAGCTCAGATGTGCTGGGACGTAGAAATTTCTGTCCACTGTCGAAAAGTCCTGCCTGATTGCGCCTCCGTCTAATTATCGAATGCGCTCAAAGTCGTCTTGTTTTGTTTCTAGTCTCCTGGATTGGGGTCTTATATCTAACGTTCTTTAGCACGGCCGCCATGGCCAATTCTTTTCTACTAGGCAACACAGACGTCTGGACATCAAAGATGTGGGGGAGATTCGACGCACTTGTTGCTCAAAAGCGTTGATCGTTTATGGGATGTCGATGTGATATCTCTGCGTGTTCGAAGAGCGTTGGGTTGGAGCTGTTGTCTCTCGGGTTCCCGACTGTCGACGGATTGAACTCTTGATTTCAGATATTCCGATGGTTGATACACCTCGCAGCCGCTCGATCAAAATTCGGAGAACTGCCGGTTACGCATCGACTCTGGAAAAGATGCAGTCACATCAGCGTCCCCAAATCTCCAAGAAGCTCAATATGCCTGCGTCAGCATACGAAGCATGCCTGCAGTCACGTCAATACACGGAGCAGCCTGCAAGATCGCCGGAGATACGGCAAAGAAATACATCGAATACGTCTTGCTTCTGCACTAAATGCCATGTACTATCTCGACGCTCCTGAGCTTGCTTGCCTGCGCCGCAACGTTTGCCGACGTGCACGTCTTGCCCTACTGCCTGGAGATAAATTGGAGAAGCCACCGCGCCCTGAATCTATAAGGATACACTTTCTCAGATCTCTCACCATCTGTTAGCAGGATACGCCTTTGGGGGAGCACTTTGAGAGCTCTCGTCAATGGAGAGGACATGGAGAAGTCTATATGCCTTGCACCTATTAAGGCGTATGTTCTCACGCTTCTCACTGGTCTCCTGGTCCTTCTGCTAACCGTGGCCTATAGTAGATACTGAGGGGGAGTGTTGAAAACCGGCAACCGGCGGTTTCCCAGGTTCAGTCTATACTACATACGGTTAGCGCAATCGCGTGACTTCGTCACGTGATCTCTCCTGTATATAAGGTACGTCCCTTAACCGTGGGTGCCCCACTAAAATCTGGCAAGCACATCTTAGTGGGCCGCACCTCAAACACCAATGCGGCTCAAACACCAAATATTTAGTACTTTTTAAAAAGATTATATTGATTCTTGTTGAAAACCGGCAACCGGCGGTTTCCCAGGTTCAGTCTATACCACATGCGGTTAGCGTGATTGCGTAATTACGTCATGTGATCTCTCCTGTATGTAGTCAGGCCACTTGGTCTTTGCAATCTACACACTTCCATGCATTATCGTTGCCCATTATAGCTTTTTTGGATAAGACTATGGACCTCTATTCAAAAATTCTACATATATGTACTTTACAGTATCGTCGCTAAGTTGATATCTTATCCAAAAACCTGAACATTCCATCGTCTCAAACAAATCTTCTAGTCCTGCATGGCAAAAAAGTAAATCACTACTTACAAGAAACATTTTCTGGAATGATCATTGTAGGCGGACGTTACATCGCATAGCAATGCGATGTGATGCGAGCGAGGATTAATCAAATACGCACCAAGAACCAGCGTCTATCTACAATAATTATTTGTTATATTAGACACTAGTACATGTAGATGGTATAGTGACATTGCAAAATAAGCAGAAGATCTGATTACTGAGGCAAAGTAGAACTAGTGATTTGCAAAATTGACAAAGTGTTGCGACTCGAGTTCGATTGACTCTAGACCGACTGAATAGTGGTAAGTCTGGCTAGTTACCTGAATCCTCCCCTTCTGCTTGTGAAAGTCTTGCTAATATCTCTTCAGTCGTCCTATCGTCGAGGGCCCAATCTTATTATTCCCATACTGGGCTGGCATCGACCATGTCGTACCGATGCCGCCACTATACGATCGAGAATGCCCCGCATCATGATGTCCTGTCTGCAAACACACCTTGCATCAACTGTATAGTAAGCGACAATCATGTTCTTCTAATCCCTAGGAATTGCAAAGTCCTTTAAAGAACGCCGGCTACTATCGTCGTATCCCAGCTCCCACCCAAAGAACTGTGTGCATCGACAAATTAGTCCCTGCGTCCACCCCGAAGACTCTCGTGTCGGTGGACACATCGAAAATCAATATGGATTGCCAGGAGAGCCGAGCTGATTATACCGTCTGTTGGATGAGCCTAGACGACTAGGATACCACTTGTTGAGCAAGCTAGAGGAGGTTGGAGGACTTTTGAGCGTCCATCTTAGTGTGATCTGTTTGCGACTACTCGAGAATATGTCCCAGTGGGTATTTCTCGCAGAGAATGTCTCAATTGAATGGTAAATCATTCGGGAGAACACTTGTCTGTGAGTTTGTTGGGATGAAGCTTGATAGTCGCTTCTTTACTCATCGCATTAATCACGAAGTAACTTCGTTCTCATCAATGGTTCTTTTAGTATATCGTGCGGAGCAGGTTTCTGTAGCGAAACCGAAAAGTGAACATCGACTTTGGCTCGCAGGAACACATCTAAAACTTCACTCTGCAGATCTACCAACCAGCGCAATCTATAATGGTTTATTGTCAAACTTTGTGCAACTACAAAGCATGATACAGTAGGCACTCGCAGCGGATGGCGTATATCAGAGCTTGGCATCAGCTGTAACGATTGATTGGTCAGAGTCTCGCTACGCTGTAGAAATCAAGGAAAAGCTCGCCGCCAAGAGAAACAACACTAAAAGCACGCTTTCCACCCGCTGTGCACTCTACAATTTGTGTGAATTCTAACATATGTAAATGCATATTGAAGTGATCACAAAAGTGCGTTCTGAAACGCTGTAGCGCTACGTGAGACTGTTCAAAATCAAATTTGCTTAGGGTTGTTAGGGTTATGTTTTGGAAAAGCATTTCCATGACGCACGCTTGAGTTTTTATGTCTCAAAACCATGCACAAGTTGTAGAGCATATAAAGTTGTGTGTCGGGCAAAACTTTGGCATAGCCTAATCCTTCATTGCGTTAATGGCAGACCTGCAAATTGAAATCTTAGGTGTGCGGGCCAAAGTGGAAACGCTACGTAGCGACACGGGATACAAGGCTGATGCCAACGAAGCGAGCCCGGAAGCGCTTCTCTAACGCTATACGCTCCACTATCACCTTGCACAGGTTCAGCAAACTGATGTGAAGTAGATATACTCATTCAACTCGGAGAAGCTGCAATGCAGCTGTTATTTCCATCAAACCATAAGTAATTACATTCAAAACCTTTGAATGCCTTGTCTACCCTCTGTTCATTCTTAAAATCATTCGACTTCCCGTTTTCCCAGCGCACGGCAGTGCTCTCTTCAAGCCCGCTAATCTCATACTTTCGGTGGATTGCGCTTGAGTCATTTGTACAGTAGCTTTCCCTTGAGTCCCCGACGATCACATTCTGACAAAGCTTGCAGGCAGTGCAAAGTCCTTGGAAAGCTCTTTAGCCAGCTCTTCTCTCCTCAAGCGTCAGCACCCTCACAAGCGACTTATTAGCCATGGGTCAACTGCCACTACATGTTAAGATACTTCGAGCTCTTCAGGAGGTGGTTCCAGATCACGGAGGACCCATTCTCGCGAACTGCAAACATCGGACTGTCATTTGTGACGAGGTTTTGACCAGGGATACAGTTGAAAACAAGCTTCGGCCTCTTCTACCATCAGAATCTCTCAACAATCGGCCTGTTATACACCTCTGGGATGAGAACGGAACATCGGGTGTTTTATTCGCAGGATCCGTGTCCTCAGAGTTGTACGCCTCAATAAGCAGTTGGATTGAAGACCAAGATTGTTCTTGCTACAGTTGCGAGCAAGTTATTGATGATCTGTATGAGACAGTAGGTGATTCTGGACGAAGTTTCATCTTTCATCTCGCGATTCGGTGCGACTCCCGAATGGTTCCTCTGATTAAGCAGATGCAAGTGCTCGACAATACCGAATTCACGCCGAGGATATCAAATTGGCACTCTCTGCTGAACGCAGATGGCGCACCGTGCCTCCATGTGGCCGCAATATTGCACGACCTGAAGCCTGCTATCATTGAGGGTCTGCTGCAGCAAAAGCCAGAAAAACTCAATGAAAACTTTGGGAGCAGAGCTTACACATTGATGCATGTTATCGCGGACAACGGGCGTCAATATCCGCGAGACATCATTGAATTCTTGATGAGCAAGTATCGTAGTCCTCGCGTTGACATGTACGCGGGGGACTGGAAGGGAAGGACACCATTGGAGATAGCTTTCTCTCGTTACATGGTCAACGCGGAGTCGATATACAACCTACTGAGTCCACATGATCGTGACAGCCTGGACTACGGCCAGCTACTAAGTACGATAGCTCGCAACAGAGGTCATAATATAGAGTACAAAGTGTACTTGATCAAACTTATCACCACCAATCGCAAAATCGACTTAGCGAACGCGCGTAGCAATCCTTACAATGCTATCATAGACAGTGTCGGGAACTGGAACGAGAAGTCAACGAACACAGCGATAACAATGTGGAAAGCTCTGATCGCTAATAAAGTCCCCATAAACCATTATGACGATCATGGTACCACGTCTTTGGCCCATGCAATCGAAAAGGCACCGTCAGCATTGCTAGGAGTTCTTGACAAGATGACAGAGGATGAAAAAAAACAGCTGGGCTGGAACTTCCTAACTGTAGACAAGGACGGCGACACTCCTGACACTCTCGCCCAACAAAGAAATGATCGAAGCGTACTCGATATCGTCAAGAGAAACATTGTAAAGCAGAGTCAGAGACCCATTCCGGATCACGATCCTCGTTCAGCGGCAATGGCTTGCTGGATCAAGAATGACTTTGAGCAGTGTCTCCAATACCTGGATCAACTTCCAGAGTCTTGTTGGAGGCAGCTCATTATAGCCAGAGCACATCTCGGACTTGGCATGTGCGTACCTGCTTTGGAAGCGATCTCCAACCTCGAGGAGTGCGGTATTGTCCAACATCTTAAAGGTCTTATCTTCGAAAAGGCTAAAAACAACAAGAGAGCACTCAGTTCCATTCACGATGCATACAGCAAGGAAGCGCGTTCTGTTGAGAGAAAGAAATTGGAGCGAGATTACCGCCATATGGTTCTTAAGCTACTGCCTAGATACACCGAATTGCCCATTCTTCCCCACGAGCTCGTGATGCTTATTTGCAACATTGAGACCGAGTAGACAGGTCGTGGCTTAGCTGAGAAATTAGGAGCACCCAGATCATATATTCACTTAGCTCAGCAGGCAGGCTCCCCAGAGTGCATAATGTTCGCGAACCGCCGATGGATCGACCGGAGGTGCATCGATTTCGCCTGATTTGTAGGTCGCTAATGGGACGGAGGTTGTGACTGGTAACGCACACAAGGTCAATAATTCGAGGACACTCGACGCTACGAGCTTAGGGTAGACTGGGGAGTAGAGGTTGACGTCTATAGGATGACAGAGCGTTCCATCTATCCTACGTCCTTCATAGATCACTGCATATCCAGCAGATGAGGACAACGGTCTTGCAACGCACTTTGCAGACGGACCCCGTCTTTGAATTGGGAGGCTAATCCGGCCTAGTGCCGGACCCGGAAAGGATGGACCGAACAGGATAGTCCAGCTATAAGAACATCACCCCATCCAGAAATACCGACATGGCCGGAGAACGGTTCAGCTAGATGCGCGCACGAGAGAGCGAGCGCTGGATCGCATCGTCCAGAATTCTCGTTTGTTACACTGGAACTATCAGTACGTACCTTATCTTTCAGACGCACAGTCCAGCTGACTCGTGCCTTCCATAGCGCCTCCAGAAATTGATCAACCCTTCTTCAATTTCAACCTCCGCAACCCGCAGCATACGCAGGAATGTACCTTTCTCACATCGACCAAGATCTACCGAACCTTCTTAGATAGCAGCAGCGCTGGTGGCTTTGTGTTTGGTAAATACAAAGAAGAACTTCTGTTTGAAATCAAAGATCACCAAATGGACCAAATGGTGCCCGAGGACACAACGAAGTAATCTGTCGAACGCCTGATAGCCTTGGTCTCGATGATACTCAGTTATATCTTGTGATGACTACGCGGACGGCGACGATTGCAGACGGACGTACTTACTGCTCCAGGCTAGGATAGAGCGAGCGGTCGGCATTCTCCCACTGGCGATTGGTCAAGGGGTAACAGCCCTCGAGATGCAGATCTTTGTGTGGGAGTACGATCTTTTACAGCATGAGGCGAAATCGGTAATGGCTACATTGGACAGAAGGTACCCGATGCTGTGACTCTTCTACGAATCCTTTGCTTCGGTGACCCTGAAGGCGTCCCGATCAGCATCTTCAGGGAAGGGTGCGACGCTCTCCACCAGGAAGATCTGTGGACGATTAGCTGAAGGCCTGGTCGCAGAGGTTGCGCAGGCTGCGTCTGCCTCCGTCGCCGCCCTGCCTCTTTGCTCCTTATCTAGTGATTATAATCCCTATGTCTGCACAGGTTGCTCTGGTATACCTACAACAGGTCTTTGGTACTGTTATTCTGCCAGCAAGCATGCGCAGAATTGGCAAAGACAGTAGGGGAATTTCTGCATGGAGAACTCTTTCTCAAAATTCTTCTGGCGAGAGACCCACTGCCTCCGCTGTATTTTTGCGTGTCTCCCAGGACGAAA
>JAABUL010003912.1_pt1 | contig 20991 bp, 34 predicted proteins | sample 5559151 | NCBI WGS metagenome assembly JAABUL01 (sample SAMN10711876, study PRJNA513368) | rock metagenome | isolation source: Antarctica rocks | place: Antarctica: Victoria Land, Pudding Butte sud | reverse complement strand
GACTTGCACCTACGCTTGACAATTCCAAGATCTCGACCAAAACCGCAGAGGTCAGTAGCCTCTTTCCAACTGCCCATCGGTCATCGGTGTTGATGTCCCCCCCCCCCCCCTACAGGTCACTCGAGATCGAGATGATTCGTCCCCATCCGCAACCTCTTACTCTCCATCTCCATCTTCCTCGTCCCAGGCGACTCAAACATCATTCTCTTCCCGACCCTCTGGCGATTCCGATCACAAGGTCTCGAATTGGTTGAGTCGAGCGAGCGACCGCCCCGTCCCGGGCACGGACGCGAAGTTGGATCCGTTTCCTGTTCCTATTCCGGGCTCGGGTTTGGGCTCGAAACTTGGAGATGAATGGAATATGATTCCATCGGAATCAGAGTACTCGGATAGAGAGGTTAGGGTGATCATGGTTGACAAAATCACTATGGATCGGTTGGTACGACTGAGAGCTGGGCGAGTTGGTATGTGAGCTGCATGAAGATATTGTATATAGATAATCAGACGACAAGACGATGCACGTCGCTGAGTTGGTGATTGGATGACCTAGCGACAACCTTAGTATCCCTCACGTTTCCAGAGAAGTCCAGCTGCATGGCGCTGCAAGGATGCCTCTCCCCGTCAGAATCCTCCCCGGATCCGCCCAGGTGAGAGGTGGGGTCGAGAGATGGTTGAGCAGTGATTCGTGGTGCTTTAGTCGGGCGCATCAGTGGTGAAAAAGGCTGAAATACTCACAACCGACGAGACGAAGACTTAGTTCTAGCTATGTCAGCCATGATGAGAGATAGAACGGTGATTTGACCAGAGGGTACGTACTTCCTCTTCCCCTTCCTCCCCCCCGCCTTGCGCCTGCCCGGCACCACTACACCGCATGTCTCACAAGCGCCATTCACCACCTCAGATGCGTCTTGTGTCCATCGGAGGCGTCAACGTTGATTGAGCCTCGCTGCGCTCGGAAAGATTACTCTGGTCCTTTCCGGGCGAGAGTCGAGTAGTTTGGGAGTCAAGTGATTGACAGTCAAGGCGTATCAAAAGGAATGAGGTAGGTGCACTAAAGCGCCGTCTCTCTCTCTCTCTGCTCTTCCTCCCGAGGTCATCTTTGATCTCGTTATGCGATCATTCGCTGACCCTAGCTACACCAGCTGGAGTAGTTTGCTCCTCGAGTGAACCAGATCGTCGACTCGTCCATTAACCTCCTGGCCGACACCATCGTACATCGCGTCAGGGGAAACCCATCCTCACCCTTCTGTGTGTATTCACCTCGCTTTTACCGTTGCCATGTATCTGAGCGAGACTTCAGCCAATTGACATGCTGGTGATGATACGGCGCAGTCCGAGACAGGTGGTATGCCAAATATCCAGGGAGAATCTTCGGTGATCGACTTGCAAGATCAGGCTGGGGTTTGAGCTGTTGCAGGGTTCCCCAAAGACGATGACTGTGCATGGGGTTGATGTTGATACTCGATAAAAATCTATCCTCTTGAGCCAAGGCGTTCGGTTATTTGCTAAGCGAGCGCGGGCTTCCGGGACGTTTGATCCTTTGAACCCAAACAGCACGACATCTTCTCAGACTACTACTCTCCCAACCTTCACCATTCCACCACCCATAGCTCTCTTCCCTCTCACCGACCTGAAGGGCGATCTCTGAGCTCTCGAGCCCATAACCGACTATGATCGCGCCTACTCAGCAACAACGGGACGAATACCGAGACATCATTTCAAGCATCCCGTTCGCTCAATCGATCGCTCACAACAGCCATCTACGCGCACTGGATGTGATTCCGGAGCCAGACTCTCTTGGTCGGAGAAAGGTGGACGGATTCAAATGTGCTTTTGAATGTACCGTCTCGGACGGTCAGTCCAAGCGCTTTTCCTCTGTCGATCGTGGCTTGATCTCATCGCAGAGATGAGGAATCATGTGGGTATTGGAACGTTGCATGGGGCAGCCGCAGCTTGTATTGTCGACACGTAGGTCTCCGATGCGCTCCGTGTGCTACACTGATCACCAAAACGTTCCAGCTTGACCTCGACTGCTTTGTGCATGATACATACACCGACATTCTGGGGTCCGCCGATGATGTCGGGAGTCTCTCTCACACTCGACATGACATACATGAACGCGGCCCCAGGTGAGCTCTGGGTCATGCGGTCTACATCAACGCCGACACGCTGATTTGAATGTTTCTTCCTATAGCGGGTACTAAGCTGCTTGTCACATGCGAGATCACAAGATGTTCGCTGATTTTGGCCAACTTGAGATGCGATGTGAGTGCAGGTGGGAACCGTCCAGAATGCTGAATGAAGTACACTGCGTATAGATAACAGACTTGGAGACAGGGAAGCTGTTCGCCAGTGGGACGCATGTCAAGACGTGGAAAGACCTGACCGCCAAGTTATGAAACCTTGGTCATCCTGACATCGGTGACTTGTGTGTGTCGTAGCACATCAATCCACTGACTTGAACTGGGACCGTCGCAACGTGCCTACTCGCCCGCCCATCGAGCGACTAAGCAGTCCAATCTCGCTATTCTCAACAGATTTGGGGGTGGGGACCGGACATGCGTATTCCTGCTTGCGTCACCTTGCAGCATCGTTCTCAACCTCTGCTCCGAGATCTTCAGAGAAGATCGCATGGCATGCAATCAAGCAACTCGTACGCTATAGACCCTTGCCTCATTGCTTGTACCGCTCACCAACTATCGTGCACTCCTAGGGGTACTCCCTTTAAATCATGGTGGTTTGACTTCTTCGAGAATGAATTCGGTCCAGATACGCCGGAGGACCCGCTCCGTCACCCTGATGTCGCTGTTCAGGCAGAGGAATCTACCCGGAAAGGTGGTAAGCAGACGAGCCGCGCACAGGCCATGGCTAGCTTTGAGAGCGATGCGGCGGAGGTGAGGAGATCACTGCGGACGGCGAGTCGGGGGATGATGTTCTACCTCGTGTGTCGCTGTACCCATTTTACTCTTCAAAGATTCAGCTGTAGACGATGTGATGGAAGGCGACTAAATCATGCACAAAGCAGACGTCAACGCCTTGTGGGACGGTTCGACGACGACCGGACCCCATGGCGAGTGGTACCATCACCCGGAGGATGATCGCCTGGGACGAGTGGAAGAGGGGTGCTCGCGGCGCTCTGCTCTACCTGGGAGCTGCGGTTCTCTCCATAGTCTACTGCTATTCCCGCCTCCCAGAAATCAAGTACCGCGGTTTTGCGATATCCCTCCTCTTCGCCAACAAGGTTTCCGCTCGCAAATTCAAAAGCACCGTCGTCGACCGTACGTCCCCGTTTCTTGCACTTCTTCATTAACGATGACTGATCTATGGGTATCAGAATTCGGATCCGGCGAAGGGATGGGACCCAAGGAGCTCGTCGTCGCGGATGAGGAGGAAATGGCAGCCCAGATCCAGCACATTGAGCGGTCTGGCGACGTCGAAATTGCGCAGTTAAACCACGATTGAATAGATGGGACGGAGGTCCAAGTAGTTTCCTTTTCGGTACTCAGTCAATCGATGTGTTTGGAGGTGCGATGGGTTCCGCGGGAGCCCATTGTATGAGGAGATTGGTGAGATTTCACGGCAACTGCCTCCCAGAGCCTTACGTCAATACAGTCTCCTGCCGGCCTCGTTCGCGTTGAATATTACAAGAACGGTCGAGGGATACCGTCAGAGGGATACCGTCAGCCTCCTCTCCTCTCCTCTTTGAACTCGTCCATTTCGTATTCCGAGGAAATTGAACACTCGTTATCGGATAGGCCAAATTGACGGGATCAAACCCTTGGATCCAACATTCCGGGCACCCACCGTACGGCCAAGAAGCGGGTGCATGCGAGACATCCAAAAACCAAAGTGAGCCGGCCATCCTTTGGCGACTAAGATGTAAAACAGACTGTCCGAGTGATTCTCCCGTCAGCACGCTGTTGCTCAGCCAAGACAAACGACGCACAGCACCCCTTCAATCCTCATCAAAGTCGAAGTCGACTTTTTGTCCCTCTCCATAGATCTCGTCATGCTTCGCCTGAATCACGGGCCCCGCCAAGAACTTCTTCGAGTCCCTCGAATTATGCCCCCACTCTTCCGGTGTATTATCAAATACCATCCACTTCCTCAGATCCCTCCGGTACTTCCCCGCCCACCCTTCACCCTCATTCCCGCCCGCCCGGTGGACCACCGCGGTGTTGTCCCAGATCACCACGTCGCCAGGTTGGTCGTAGTACACCTTGGTGACGTATTTCTCCTCCTCGACCTTCTTTCGTAGTCGGAGGATGAGTTTCGAGGACTCCTCTTCGAGCATCCCGTCGATATGGTGCAGGTGGCTCGCAATGTAGAGGTTCTTCCGCCCGGACCCTCGGTGCTTGACTACGATGCTGTGTTTTGACATCGGGTACTTCCATGGGTCCAGCGCGGCGAAGGTCGGGAAATTGGGTAGCGCGACTCGGCGGGAGTGGAAGTGGGAATGAACGCCGACTTTGTCCTCGACGAGGTCCTTCGTCTCCTCGTCGAGATCCTCGTACGCCGATCGAGTATCCCCAAACTCGGTAGGCCCGCCCGTCCCCTTTGGCGGTAACTCCCTCGCTATGATGGAGGTCAACCGGACCCTCCTCGCATCATACGACGTATCCACATGGAACAACGCCGTCTCCTTCGCCATGAACCATCTCAATTCCCCAGGTTTCACAATACTCCCATCGAGGTAGAGATTACTCGGATCCCCCAGGTTCTTCGCCGAGAACCGCCGACTCTGAGGGGTCTCCGCGATCTCCCCGAATCGTGAACCCCACGCGACGTATTCGTCGTCCGTCATTCCCGTGTTCCGGAAGACGAGCATCCCGTGTTTACCGAGTGCTTGGCGGATCTCATCCATCTGGTCTTCCCAGATGGGCTTCGAGAAATCGACGCCTTTGACTTCCGCTCCGAAGGTAGGGTGGATGGGCTGATATTCGAGCGTCTGGGGTTTGAGCACGAGCGTAGGCGTCTGCGAGGCCGTCTGAGTTTGCGTTGTAGTCATTGTGAGGGAAGGGCTGATAGTTTATCGATCGTCGGGTTGAAGGATTGCTGTTCGGGTGAGAGGCGATTCGTCGGAAAGGACGCCGGACTTTCCGGCCCGGGGAAATCCCTTGACCTCCACTTTGCGCAGACACAGGGCAGCAGGAGGGATGAGCGGCGAAAACCGCTTGTCCGAGATCCGATGGATCCACGGGTCGCCGCTTCCGGAGCCTGTCATAGATGGCTGCTGAAATCGCACTCTGACCGAAGGCCAAACCCTTTCGTATTTTACCAAGCACATGAGGCCGTGTACCACACGCCAAGCGCGACGAGAAGCCCGATCTGGGCTATCCCACTCGCGACCAGTCTTCCGGAATCCCTTGGCTCATGAAATCCTCGAGGGACAACGTGTTGACGACCGCATGGCTCATGCATACTCAGGAGTCGTAGAACATCAGTAGCCTAGCTGCTCGTGTCGTCTTGTGGACCTTGTACTGTTGAAGGTTGCCACCAAGTCGTTGACGGTTGTTAGCAAGCGTTCACGATCATCAGCATGTTCTCGCTCGCGGAAAGCCACGTCAAGAAGCGCCAAGACAGTACGCCAGCTCTTCCAGGCTACAGGCTCAGCGAAAAACGTCGAAAGGTGAGGTGAGTATTGTTTGTCCGGCTACGGAGATCTGGCGATGGAGGGGTAAGCCTAATCTGGACGGCTACGTCTCGACTGAGCGATGAGAGGACAAGCAAGCCGAGGACAAGCAAGCCGTCTGCCGCTTCGCAAGCCTTTGCGTCGAACCCGCTCCTGATTCGCAGGCATTCAAGGGTGAGAGAGGCGAGGGGAAAGGGAAAGCAGCGTAGGTCAGAAGGGAGGAAGAAATCGCCGTGATGACCAAGTGCCCAATGTCGTTGAAAGCACCACTGTCCAGCACTCATACATGCCCATCATCTCAATCGAATCGCACACTCATCCCCCATCCTAACTCCGCGAGCGAGAACGAGAGGCATACCCACCTAGAAATGCTTCAAAGCGTCATTCACCATATCCCCCCCAAACGTCGCTCCCGCACCCCACATTATCGCATTCCCGAATTTCGCGCCCATACCCTGTGCCCACTGATGATGCTACGGTCGCCCCCAATCATCAGCACCTCCCTCCATCCTAGTATGACCATACGGGTGAAAGGAGGACTCACGCTTGGATGGCTTGGATGTGCTGGGTTCTGGGGATTCTGAGCGTCCTGCGCGATCTGCTGGAATGGTGGGGGTTGGGAACCCATCTGCCCGCCGGAGTAGCGGGGGTCTACATATTGCGATGGTCGACCATCTTGCTACGGCGACCCATCAGTCGTGACTCAGCAGGTCCAGAAACAGCCGCATGGATGAAAGCTAGATTGGAATAGGGAAGGGACTCACCGGGAGTTGAGCGAGAATCGATTGGAATTGAGGAGGTGAGAGGACGCCGGAGTCGCGAAGGTATTCGAGCTCTGTACGGATCGTGCCGAGGGAGCGATTGACTTGAGCAGAGTCGATCCCCATTATTGACGATGATCGGGTGCCTCGGCTTGGGTCAGGGTGTAGGAATGACGATGGAAGGGTGAGGAAGACGTTTGTCGGCGAAAGATCGGGACAACGGCCAGAGCGACTTTAACCGGTCCTACCGACATGCTCAAGCCACAGTCTCCGTTCTTCCATAGTACCGAATTTTAAGATACATAGGGTGAGTTTGGAGTCCCGAACTTTCGCCGACCATGTTCTCAGCTCCCGAGTTTTCACCAACAACAGTAGTCTCACGCTTACAGTCTTACAGCTTCCCTCTCCATGTATCATAAAAGTACAGCTCGTCCTCATCCACCACTCAAGGCTGATACGGCGGGGGTGTATGATCATATTTCGGGTCCATGATCTCCGCATCACTCGGCGGTTCAGCTGGGTACATCGATTGCAAGACCTCGTGGCGGATGAGTCGTTCCGCCCTATGGCCCTGACAGTCGAAGAATTGGACGTGAGGGTCTGCACGGGCGACGCGGTCGAGTTCGTCGGCGTGGCGGTGATGGTTAGGGCAGAAGTCGCTCGAGCGTTGCGAGAGCACGGGAGGGGGGGGGCGGGGTCGGTGTCGAGAGCGTGGTACACAAAGTATGCCAGAAGGACATTGAACGTGGTGAGGCGGGGGAGATGAAAGAGGCATCGTCAACAATGCGAAGCACGACTCACTCGGCAGGATCGTCACATACTTCCAAGTCTCCCCCAGCACCTCCAACTCCCACTCATCCATATCATCGCCTTCCCATCGAGCAGGACGAGCAGAGACAGTTTGACCATCTCGGGTCCGGCCTGTCAATTGTACACCGGGTCGAAGGTCGCGCCGCATGCTTTGCCGTGCTTCTGGAAACGGAGCTGTGCAAACGTCAGCTGGAGTTCGGATTTGTGGGGCAAGAGTTCAGGCAGGACGGACGAGACCACCCACCTGTTTCACATTCTGCCATCCTGCCATCACCCGTGTCCCCATCCCAACGTAAATTTTATATTTCCCCCCACCTGTGTGCGGCGTAAGACCTCCGATGTGGTTCTGACATACTCAGGTGAGATGACATCTCGCTCAACTAGCTCGCGTCAATAGTGAAGGCGGATATCGATCTGCTTTGCTCGAGTGTGGCCAATTGGATTTAGTGCGATTGCTATCGAGGCTTGATGATCGTCATATAGGGTGGTGGCTGTGTTGAAGCCAAGCTCGCCAATGATCGAGCGTATCCACGTCGCTTCTCGAGCAAAGCAGATCGACATCCGCTTTCACTATTCGAGCTAGTTGAGCGAGATGTCATCTCACTTGAGTATGTCAGAACCACCTCTATGCTTGCTGATGGTCTCACCAAGCCACTACCTCCGACCTCGTTTGCTCGATTCCTTGTCATGCTTGGCTCTGGATCCAGACCAGGTACCTCAGACACATTAGCCCTCATAATCTGTTGTAAATTGTGAATGCATAGGCATAGATTATCAACAAATCTACCGCCTCTCGGCCGATCGGCCGAACCCGGGGCATAATCAGGGGTACCCGAATTCCCTCAACCAAACCCCCTCACGTCTCGCCGATCATCTCCTTGAGCTTCTCCCATAGCTCCGTCCTGTTCTTTGGATTCTTCGCCCATGCACCCGGGACTTTGGGCATGAGCTTATGGTCAAAGAATTTTCCAGGTCCCAGCTGCTTCGGAGCATCCGGGCTCACCGCGATCTGGGGTTCAGCACGGCCAATCAGATTATACTCACGTAGACTGGGACATTGGCGTAGTCCGCCGGGGCGACTCCCATCGTTTTGAGACCGAGTGACACGACCCATCGGAGCGGGATTGGGAAGGCGTCGAGGGTGAACAACTCGGATCGGACCAGGCCTGCGAATGATTCCCTTGTCAGCTATAGACACCGGTAAAGAAGGGTCACCGGCGCACCTGGAAAGACATTGAAGTATCGGTATTGAGGGTAACGAGTGTTGAATTCCTGCTCCATATCAGCTCAAAGCTCGCTCAACTCGACGCCGCGAAACCCACCTCGAAGAACGCATCCAGGACCGTGCTATCCCTTTTCGACTGATCCAGCGCCAAAGAAGCCTTATACTTCCCCTGGTACCGCTTCCCCTTCAACGAGAGATCTTTCACGTCCAGCCCGTCGAGGTTTTGGCCCGTATTGCAGATGGACATGACGACTGCGTTGGGGGCGAGGGTATTGTGTGTGGTGAGGAGGTAGGTGAGGGCGAAGCGGGAGAGGGTCTGAATGGCGAACTCGACGCCTTCGCTGGATGATGACGACTGCGTCAGCAGGAATAGAAGGGGGAAGAACATCCTCACCCGTCAGCGTTGGGCGTGATGATCCCTGTGGGCGGTCCATTCTGGCACATCACCTAGAAGTCACCATCAGCTCTCAGTTCTAAGCTGCAGGGAGAGTTTCCCTACGAGATAATCGATCCCCTTCAACCCTACAGCGCTCTCGATCCCCTCCGCAGCCGCCTTCATTCCCTTGACATACCTGCCCCGTCCTTCAACCTCCGCACTCCAGTCAGAAGGAAGAGTCGACTCACGAGACATCCCCCTTGACAAACTCCACCTTCAACTCCGACTTCTCCGGCGCGATCCCCCTCATCGACTCACACACTTCCTCACCCCTCGCCTCGTTCCGACCGAAGACGATGACACGACTACAACCGAGTTTGGCGTATAACCGGGCGACGGCAGCACCGATACCGGTCGTGGCGCCTATGATCACGGCGGTCTTGTTCTCACCGCGGAGTGAGATGCTCTCCAGCTCTTTTGATGCGTTGGGCGGCATGATGGGCGGATGGAAATACTCAAAGGAAGAGTGAGACGAGGAAGAGGTAATGAGGGGAGAAAGGGGAGGAAGAACGGCGGAAGGAGGCGGGCAGAAGAACGGGGATTGGCCACGACGCGTGCCCGTTGCCCGGATAACGGGAATACGCACGGGTCTTTGATGAGAAGCCCATGACGGGGTTTTGAGAGAGACGAGGTCTGAAGAGGGACGTGCTCATCAGTCCCACGTATCGACGCGCTGCGTGGAGCGGAAGTTCTTTGAGCGAAAGATCTACTGTATCTAAAGCGAAGCATGGGTGGCCATTCCGTTTTCCTTTGTGCTAGAAATCTACGTTTAGCCGGCAGGACCGGCCCGAAGATCCCAACCAGGTCATATGACCTCCACCCCCTTGCTCGGTGTGGACCCATACCTCACCTCATCCTCCCATCTACCTCCGTCCAGCTATCACCACCACCATGTCTCACCTCACCTCCCATCACACCCTCCCTCCCTTCGCCCAAGGTCTCCGCACCGCCCCACTCGTCTCCATCTCCCTCGCCAAGCTCGAATCGGCCTCCCCCGTTGAATCGGAAACTTTCTTCGATGCGTGCAAGAACCTCGGATTCTTCTACCTCGACATGAATGCGTCACAGCTGGGCGAGAGAATGGTCTCGGAAGCGGAAGAGCTGAACGTGCTCCAGAAGGAGTTCTTTGAGCTTTCGAATGCGGTCAAGGAGGAGTATGGGAGGGAGAAGTTGCATCAGTTTTACGCGTATCGGTATGAGGAGTTCGCTGAGCGCGATGTCAACATGCGGAATGAGAGCTACAACGTGAGTCACCTTCGACCTTGACTGCTGTCCACTGTCTACAGGTCGTCTCGCTAAGTCCCGGCAGCTTCGAAAAGACGACGTCCTCGGGAATCGTGAACGCCTAGCCTGCCACCCCATGATCCTAGCCCATCAACCCCTCTTCGAGAAATACACCCGCCATTGTCGGACCGTGATCGACCTCATGCTCTCCCTCCTCAACAGCCAGCTCCAACTCCCACCCAATACCCTCGCCTCGCTGCACCGCCTAACCTCCCATTCCGGGGACCACGTCCGCTTCACCCAAAACCCGCCGACTACCTTCGACCCCGACCGGGCTGCACGAGGTGAGCATACCGATTTCGGATCCATCACCATCCTCTTCAACTGGCTTGGCGGGCTTCAGATCCGGACACCCGATACGAATGAATGGGTCTATGTCCGTCCCATCCCGGGATCATGCGTCGTGAACCTCGGAGATGCCATGGTCAAATTCACAGCGGGTATTCTCAAATCGAACGTCCATAGAGTAGTCCCGCCCATGGGAAAACAAGCGACGGTGACCCGGAATAGCTTGGTGTACTTCTCACGACCCGAGGACGACGTGGTGTTGAGGAGATTAAAGGGTGGGTTGATTGATGAGGTGAAGGTGGCGGAGAGGGAGGAGGAGGAGATGACGAGTGAGGATTGGGTGATGCGCAGGAGTCATGGGGATTTACATGGGGTTTATACGGTCAAAGGGTTGGAGAGGAGAAAGCAGGATATGATGTCGAGACCGGTGGCTGTGGACGTCAAGTAGCAGGATGTCACGGTGATGTATGGAGTATAGTTGTCCCGTGCTCGTCTGCACATCTTATGCACCAGTCGATCCGAGAGGATCAGTCACTCGATCGGATCGTTACTCGTGGAAAAGAGAGAGTCTATATGAGAGATTCACCACGGCCCGTCCCGCCGGTCGGCTCATCCGAACCGGTGACCATTCCTCGACCGTTCCGACTCCGCATTCCACGGTCCATCTCGCCTTCTATCCCGCGCCTATAGCTTCGGTGAACCAGATTGAAGCGCAGCGCGTTCACGACATCACCTTCTTTCCCCCTCTCCCAAATCGTCGATTGACTCGTGGTCCCACTGACCCCTCGCCCACGGGCAGATCACCCAACATGGTATCCATACCCAAGTACGACGACCTCCCCATCAAGCCTGAGTACCCTGCCCACTCGGCATGGGGTGTGTGGGGAGAGGATGACGAACTAGGCACCCTGGTCAGTCCATCCACAGCTGCTTCGGCTTTTTGACACCGCTGGACATGCTCAGAACTTCCTGACAAAAGACCGGATCCTCGATGCGAAATCCGAGATCCAACTCGGGGAGCGGGTCACCATCAAGTGCGTGGACCCCAACCCCACCCGCAATGCGTTTGACTGATAGTTGGGTGTAGCTGGTCAATGGACCTCCCCACCGTCCCAAACTTCGATCGCCAACCTTTCGAACATCGTATAATGAGCAAGGCCCCAAGGGCTGTGCATGATGATGTACTACACTTCAATACTCAGAGCGGGTCACAGTGGTCTGTCCATCTCTCCACGCCTCTTTGAAAGGCGAGGGCTGATGTGAGTATTGATGGGTAGGGACGGACTGAGACATTATGGGAATCAGGAGCTGAAGGTCTTCTATAACGGTAAGCTTGTGGTCCCATCCAGCGGTGCGATGCTGAAGATTCGAGGAAGGGGTGACGCCGGAGGAGGTCATGTCTGGCAAATCCTTACGGAACGGCATCCATGGTACGTACCAGTATTACAGCGAGTATGAGGCGTGAGACGTAGTCTGATGGGACGCAAGTCATGGCGGAAGCTGGAATAGCCGGCCGAGGAGTCCTCCTCGACTACTACTCCTTCGCCCAACAGCATGGCAAGCCTTACAACCCGCAAGACACCCACCCCATCTCCGTAGCCGACCTCGAAGCCTGTCGCAAAGCGCAAGGAACAGAGTTGAAGCCTGGTGATATCCTGCTTATCCGTGTTGGTATGTCATGTCCCCCTTCGAAGCTGATGAGAAGGATATACCGAGACGTTCAACACGCTTTCGATGGCGGATAAGAAGGACGTGGCGCTCCGCCGGCCGATCCGGTTCGCGGGCGTGGCTTGTGATATGGAGGTCCTAAAGTGGATGTGGGAGAACCAATTCGCTGCTGTTGGTGGGGACTGCCCTTCTTTCGAGGTCCAACGTCTGTCTCCCTCCTTCCTTTCAGTCGTTCTTACTGATGGTGGGTAGCATTCATCGAATGGAGCTTGCATGAGGTATTTGGATCTCCCTGGAATCGACGCTGAACTGTGGATCTCCCTGGAATGGAGGCTGAAGCTAGCAGTATATCCTCGGCGGATTTGGATGTCCGATTGCGGAACTCCTCGACCTCGAGAGATTGTCGAAGGTCTGCGCGAGGGAGAAGAGGTGGAGCTTCTTCTTCACGGCGAGTCCGCTCAACGTGCCGTGAGTATTGTACCGAAGCTACCCGACTATGTGAGCATGATGACTGACGCGACGGTAGTGGTGGAGTAGCGAGTCCGACGAATGCGATGTGTATCCTCTAATCGATGCATGCGAATCCCTACCACATCAAACGCAATGCAAGCGCAAGCACTAGACTCCAGCCAGGTATCACTGATGGTCCCAGCTACTTTCTACGCTCTCTCCTTCTCCCCATGTAGTTTCTCCCACTCCACCATAGGCCGCGCCAATCCGGAACGAGACGTTTGCGAGCTCGCCGTCGGGTCCGAGCATGCTGATCACGCCTTGGATAGGCGAGGTCCGACGGATTTGAGGTATTTGTCGCCCGATGAGACCCTAGACCACACTCGGAGGTGATCGCCCCTTAGTCCCCATCCCATTTCTTTCAGGGGTCTAGCCTAGCACCCAATTTTCCCGTCATTTTCGGCTCCGACAACGTTGCTGACAAGCGAAATCTCTGAACGAGACTTACGTTATAATTAATCCCTCCAATTCATTTCCTGGTCCGACCCACGATGCGAAACCCGCTGTGTTCTTCAAAATGGCATCTCGTCGAAACGCCCTCCTCATCCTCTTCCCCGGCCCTTCTCCTGCCCACCGCCATCTTCCTCCACTCCCGATTCTCCGTCTTTGGCGTCTTCCGCTCTCATTTCCGCTCAGCTCCTTCCTTCGCGGCGGATAACGAGCTCTTGATGCTCGACTCGCTCAAGCAGTGCGAGGACCTGGAGCTGGTTGGAGGGAAGATCTATACAGCTTGTCAGGGGAATGCGGAGGGACGGTGGGGGTGGTGGCCGCCGCTGTTGACGCTTGATCGTCCGGATGGGGCGAGGATCGCGGATGGGGGGTTGTTTGTCATCGATACAGAGGTGAGTGTTGGTCCTGTACGGGGAATGACTTGAGCTGAGGGCGAAGCTAGACATGGAAGGCTGAGAGGCTAGTGATCGAAGGCTGGCCCGACCCCTTTGTCACCCACGGGATTGGCACCTTCCTCGACCCCTCCCACCCCGACGACCTATACATCCACGCCGTAAACCACATTCCCTCGGCCTCCTGCTAGGACGATACCACTTCTCACTGCGTCAACGCCCCTCGCATCGAGATCTTCCATCACAATCTCCAGTCCAATCCCCCATCCGCTCCACACGTCCGGACCGTGATTCATCCGGAGATATATAGCCCGAACGACATCCTCTCCCTTGGTCCAACAAGCTTCCTCGTCACCAACGATCACTTGACTCAAAAGCACGGTTGGCGGACCCTCGAGGAGGTTTTTAACCTCAGATGGACGAGCTGGACGAACGTTGTGCGCGTCGACTTGACCTCGACCGGGGAAGTGCAGGTGGAGACTGTCCTGGCGAAGGAACACAATGCGAATGGTCTAGCATGGGGTCCTGACGGGGAGATCATGCTCGTCGACGCGTCAGGCGGTGTCATATCACGTCTCTCCGCCCTCCCGTCCGGCAAACTATCAGTGATCGATCGAGTCCAACTCGACACCACCCTCGATAACCCATCCTACTACCACGACAACTTCGCCACGCCCCAGCGCAACGCGTCCGCCTACATCCTCCCCGGCTTGACGCGGGGCATCGACCTCGACAAGACTTGTCGCGATCCGCACGGTGTGAACCCATGGGTCGTCTGGACCGTCAAGCGCATTAAATCAGGAGGGTGGGAGAAGAAGGTCTTGGTGGAGGACGATGGAGGGTGGATGAGGAGTGCTAGCTCGGCGGTGATCGTTGGGATTGACCCGGAGGGGAATGGAGGGAGGAAGCAGGGATGGGTCGTCATTGCGGGATTCTTGGGTGAGGGGGTCGGGGTGATCAAGCTAGATTTGTGATTGTGAGATTACATTTTCCACTTTCCGGTGAATTATGTCAATAAGAGTTGATCCGTTCATGACTGTGTGAGTCATGAAGCCATACTCGTGGGTCCCTCTTTGTCGGTACCCAAGAACCGCGTTTGACTTCTGCTTCTTGATCAAATATACCCCTACTAATGTAACTCGGATCGTCCCAGGATCAGTCTCACGGAGCACGATGAATCTCAGATGATCAGAGATTTGTCCAATTTCATAAAATCGCTCCTGTTATTAGCTTCAACAGCTAAATCCAGAGTCACTTTCTTTGCGTGTGATTCCAGGATGGCACTGAAATACCAGCTGTGAATGTCATAAGTTTCCCGGTATGATCCATTTCATGTGTCCTGATCTTACACATAGATTGCCTATGCAACGGCCTGCAAGGACTATTTCTGGACCATCTCTGATCTGGCCAGATTCAATCAGTATTGAGAAAGATTGTCATCTCTGATTGTCATCTCTGCAGAAAATTGCGGGGATCTGGATGCGTTGCGGCAGCTGAGGCAATATGTCATCTCGGCAGACTGCCAATGGACCACATTGCCTAGCTTTCACAGATGAAGTCACACGTTTGACTTTCAGATAGTGCATGATCAGTCTACCATGTTATCCTGCCAATCCGCCTGTTCCCCACCTCAGCAATATTAGTTCTCCTCAGGGTCAAATCCTGAAAGAAATCCGTGGACACTATCTGCGGTCTGGTTCACCTCAAACGACTTGAAATCGTCCTTGACATAACGCACCCTGTGAATCACATCAGCCAGCTCAGAGTGTCTCTCATGAGCCTTGTTGTAAGTGTTATCATAGTCATTGTCTTCCGTTGAAAGCTCTTAGAAACAGGTACTTGTGGCATTGCCAGCTTGCAGGACGTATTGGACATATTCAGAGACCCACTCACCAGGTTCCCAGTCCACAAACACGCGCTCATCGTTGCCGACCAGTGATAAGGCCCGACGTCCAACTCCCACGACTGGCGATCGTGGCCGAAGGTGGCGATTGATAGGCAAAGAGGGTCCAACGTCAAAGGTACTGTCGGGGACGTATGAGAACGTAGCCGAAGTAGGCACTGGTCGGGTAATTGTTGGGAATTATCCGGACACACGACCGCTTGCCGGATGTTGAAAGGCGTGTGTACATACCACCTATCTATTGGCCAGCAGGCCTAGTTGGCCGCTTCCCCTTCATCATACTTCGACTCCGTCTTCAAACACCTATACAAAGGCGGCTGAAATCCAACATCGGACATTCAACGTGTGCATCGGCTTCTAGACATCTGCTTCTCGCATCGTTCCCCATCAAAACCTCTTCTTCTCCTCTTCTTCTCAACTCACTGATCCCGCAGGACTCCCAATCATCATGTCAACCATCGCTCGCATTGCTCGACCGGCATCACGCTCGCTCACTCTGGACCATGCCGGGCCCTCACGCTACCTCTCGATCGCTTCCCTTCGATCCTCCTCCTCACGCGCTTCCCTCCCCTACCAATCACTTCGCCTCCCTCCATCATCTCACATCCGCTCACAATTCGCCCTCCGACACTTCACCACCGCCCGCCTTGCCCCACCACCTCCAGCCACTATCCCCCACACCCCCACCTCCCCAAATCTCCCTCTCCCCACACCACCCCCCGAACCCGAACCCGAGCCTACCACCGCGTATGCCCGCTTCAGACTCCTAACCAAGCGTTACGGCTGGTGGGCCTTGGGGATGTACCTCCTCCTCTCGGCACTCGACTTCTCGCTCGTCCTCCTGGCCGTGCATACTCTCGGGGCAGAACGGATAACGCCACTCATCGCCTCTGCTCTCCACCAATACCGCCTCTCCGCCCATGGCGCCGACGGAACCGTGCGTTTGGAGGAGGAGGATGAGAGGAAGAGGCTTGAGACGGAGAGGAAGAGTGAAGAGGAGGTGAGAGGGATGAGTGGGGTCGAGAAGAAGAGGCGTCGGGGTGGGGGTTATGGGAGTAGGACGATGTGGGCGGAAATCGCGCTGGCTTATGCGATTCATAAGACTGCTTTACTGCCGTTACGAGCGGGATTGACTGTCGCTTGGACACCGAGGTTGGTCGGGTGGTTGACGCAGAGGGGCTGGGTCGGGAAGGTGAGTCGGGACTGTACCAATCATCAGTCTCCCTGAGATCGTGATCGTCATGTATTGTGGAAGAGGCGCGGGTGAGGAGACTCCTCCGAACAGAGGAGCTCGTGGAGACACAGAGGGGCCGGAGAGCGAATGTGTTTACGAGGATGCTGCTGACCAATCGTGATGTAGGGCGGCATCACTCGAGCAGCGACGCACGCGCAGGGGAAGATCAAGAGTGCTTCCGATCGAGTACGCGAAGCGGCGAAAACCCGGCGTGAGGGGCCGACCTAACATCCGCCTGGAACCGACGGCTTGTGCCGACGCGCGAGCAAACTATGATCATGACACCCAAGAGGAACTAGACAAGACAATGATGTCGTAGCTACAGAATGCACCTCTCGCAATGCACAAATCAGACCTCCCCGTCCTCCATTGTCTTCCTCCTATTGGATATGCGTCACCCCTCCTTCTGCCCCAGCATCACCTCCAAAATCGTCCTCTTCTATCCCTACCTCGATTCCATTCCCCCGCTTCTCTAGCTCTACAGGATGACACACGACTTCTTCTGCCTCTTTTTCGCCGCGACTTGTAATCGATCGGGTGGGGCGAGGACGGCTCGGATCGCCTCATCGAACACGCTCTTCAGACCTTTCTGGCTGAACGAATTCTCGTCAGCACCTGCAGATCCCCATCGTTTCGGTCGCTATCCGCCCTGTGTCTCATCAATCTCATCGTCAGGTCATCCTTCCCCCTAGGCCTTATCTGGCTTTTCGTCCGACGTCTCCCCATTTCAACGTAATCTGCCTGCGCCCTTCTCCCTCCCCCTCCCCCTTGCACCGGCAAACAAGCATGGAGAACCTATCACTCACGTCTTCGAACTCGCCTCGATATACTTGACAGCCTCGACCTCCCTCGCACAAGCCATCCCCATAGGATAAGTGACGGGTGAGAAGCGCCGTTCCTTCAGCCTTTGGAGGGTGACCGGGTCTTCCCGGAGGTCGAGCTTGGTGCCGACTAGGATGAGAGGGACGCCCGGGGCGTGGTGCGCTATTTCGGGGATCCACTGAGATAGTCAGCCGGGCTCTGGGAGGAGATCTGTCACGGTGCTGAGCGAGTACGGCGCCGAGAGGAGGGTGACAAGGGAATAGTGAGCGTGTAAAGTGGTCAAGAGGGGAAGCGGATGGAGCTTGTTTTCGGAGCGATTGCCTCCCCTTCCGACTTCGCTGTTCGGATGTAGATCCCTCGGGAAACATGGGACAGAGCCAGCCAAGAGGCGAATGCTCACTTTCTGCGATACTACGTCAGCGGTGAAGGGATCCCGACGGATGCACGCACCGTTTTGATGTTCTCGAAGCTAGGCGGGGAAACGACCGAGAAGCAAACGAGGAAAACGTCGGTCTGAGGATATGATAAAGGTCGTAATCGGCTACACGAGCATCAATGGCTGCCTTCTCTGACTCGCCCCGAGAGATATCCATCTCGGCCGTAGCTGAGGTGGTGCAGCGGAAGGAAGAGGTCTGATAAGGGTTGACCCACTCGTAATCTTCCTGTCCTGCTGTGTCCCACAATCCCAGCGATACCGGCCGTCCGTCGACGAGCACTGATGCGGAGTAGTTGTCGAAGACCGTTGGGACGTATCTAGACAGAATATCAGCTGCTCTTGCTCGAGAAGGGAGCTGAGCGGTTGAGGTGGAGGTGGGGGAGTGTTGACACTGCGGGGATGACTCACTCGCCGGGGAAGGAGTTTGTCGTGTACGATATCAATAGGCATGTCTGTCTCATCCGTCAGCGGGTTTGGGAGAATGAGATAACGAGACGGACTTTTCCGACGGCACCGTCTCCTACTACAACACCTGTGTTCCACCGACTTCAGCATGAAACGGTGGAGCTGATGGTCAGGGACTGACACTTGATGCTCTGCATGGCCTGCATCTTCCCGTCCGGTAACGAATCTTTGAGTGTCGAGTTGACAGTGAAGCCTGACGTCAGCAGACGAAACGATTCGGCGGGGGAAATCACCTCTTGGGAAGGTGGGAGATCGCGTCGGTGTATTCCGTTGAGGGATGCAGGATCCGGGAGAAGCTGATGATAGTGTACTGATTGCTTTGAGCTATTCACACCGAGGATTCGAGGCAGGTGGGAGCGGGGCGCTACACAAACATGGTTAACAAGGACATAACAATCTGGAGTTAGAAGGAAAGGTAGAGTCGCGTCCAAGTTAAATTGGCACGGCAAAAGTCGCCGGGAGCTCCTTGGGTGGGAACATGTCAAATCCTTCGTCTCTCCTAAAACGCACATACTGAAAATCGCGGGGAAAAGCATAAGTGTGTGTCAAACTCACTGAAGCGCTGAGAGTGATACATGACCATGCATGCAGTGATCCACGGCCCAAACGCACAAGAAGATCCCGCCGCCACGCTGAAAATGCCACACCTGCAAACCCCGGTTATCGACCGGAGCTTTTCCGAGTCTGCGTCAAGGAGCCAATGACTGCTCAGTCTCACTGACAGTTTTCATACCCTTCGTCATCTTCCGATACATGTCGCTACGTACAAGTACCAGCCGCTGGATCACACTCTCCCGAGCTCCTCCAATTCGAGCAATTTCGACGAGCTTACCCCGCCGAGCCAAACATGGCGAGCATCATGATGACCCTGCCGAGGATTCGAGCTACAACACCCATGAATGTAAATTGATTTCCGCCCGTCAGACCCCCGCACATCAGGCGGACCGTCATGCTATTCTCCTTCCCTTCCTCTTTGTCACGTGTCCCATTCATATTATCGCTGACATCCCTAGCCTTCTTCTCCCCCGCCTGGCGCAACACCCTCATCCTCCTAACCCTCTCCGTCCTAGCCTACCCCTACCTCCCCTCCCCCATCTCAACCTCGTCCTCGCCCACCCTCGACCCCGAGAAACACACCTCCAACCGCACCGACCCTTCCACTCCATACATCACCCGCCTCATCGCCCGGGCTATCCCCGATGCGTCTCTCTGGACGGAGAGGAACGATAGGCATCTGGCACTGACGAAGGAGGCGGCGGAATCGAAGTTGTTTATCCAGGATGCGGAACGCCCCAAGATCAGACGACTGGCTATTTTTAGGTGAGTTCGTGGGTGAGGGTGAGGCTCGGATGCGGCTGATGAGCGGGGGAAGCTCGTTGGAGATGGGCTCGCCGCATGGGGTGCCGGTGGGGCCGCAGGTGGATATGTCGGGCGTGGACCGGAGGTTCTGATACGTGATGGATAGCGATGGACCGGGATGATCTGGTGAATGAGAAAATGGCAGTATGTGCAGGTCAATCAACCTAGAAATGTCAAGTTCAAGCTGGATTGCTCGACGACTCGGATGGAAGCGCGAAAAGGGTCCGGCGGATAGCGCAGGCATTATGGGTGGGAATGAGGTCACGTGCAAGTCAGCGGATTACAGCTGGGTCTTCGGCATTCGGGTCGTCAGCAAACGAAAGGGGGATATCGTAAATGATGTGAAAGACGGGCTGATGTTGAAGCGGCCGCGAGGAAGAGAAAGCTCGGGGTCATTGCAGCGTCGCCCAGTAGAGCTTGTCGGTTGCCGCAGAGGTTGTATGACACGTCACACTCTGTAGATAGCCGGAACATTTAGTAGATAGCATGCGTCGATGGTAGTCTTCTCCTATGGGCACCTGTGGAAAGTGTTTTCGACGTAGCCCGAGACTCCGCTAAGAGAGCGAGGCATATTTTACATACAATACACTTACCATATATAAACATCATGTTGCTCACATACCTATACAAAACAACACTCACATACACCTCCAATCCTTCCTTCACATGTATGTACACATTTGTTCCAGCAAACTTCTATCCCAAGTCCTGACATAACTCGCAGCACTAGAGAACGACGCGTATTTACATACAATACACTTACTCCCATATCTAAACATTATGTTGCTCACATACCTATATAATACTATACTCATATACACATACGATCCTTTCTTCAGAGGCCCCAGCTCTGGATCATATGTCGACCGTGGTTCTTGTACCACACCTCTAGTCCTAGTCTAAAGTCCACCTCATTGAGTCACAGCCCCAATACCTCTAGTGACAAGTCAGAGGCACTCCGTGTTCCATCCAGTCTTAGTCTGTGGCACCCCCCCCCCCCCGATCCGATCCGTCGTCCGTGACAGGATCCGTGACAGTATCCAGAACTTATACCCTTTGTTGGCTCGCTACCGTAATGCTGCACCGCCTGGTCCGAGCGCCGGGCACGTGATGCATACAGACTGCGCATCCCGTCCGCGTCCTCAGGCCAAGCCAAAGGCCGAGCAGCGCGGAGCGGTTGCGAGATGAGGAGGTGGATGGGTGTGTTACTCGTCCCCCCACCAGCAAGCCGCTGGCGGGAGAATGCCGGTAGGGGCCGACGGGTTGACCGTAAGCGTAGCCCGTGAGATGTCGGCAAGCTGTGCGGGCGTTGACTC
>JAABUL010003908.1_pt1 | contig 21012 bp, 23 predicted proteins | sample 5559151 | NCBI WGS metagenome assembly JAABUL01 (sample SAMN10711876, study PRJNA513368) | rock metagenome | isolation source: Antarctica rocks | place: Antarctica: Victoria Land, Pudding Butte sud | reverse complement strand
GCTCTTCGATGGACGTTGAGGCTAACGGCAGTGAGTCTAGGAAAGGTTTCTACAAACCATGGGCCTAGAGGGACTGAGAGGATGGATACTCGTGCGTGGTATCTGACACCCTCTTCAGCCATGCAGCCGATGATCAAAGCGATGCAGGGTCTCAATTTCTACAGCAAGAGAGCTGCGAACAAGGAGAGCCGCCCTCCCCTACCAAAGAAGGTGTGAAGCAGCCAGTACCAATGGAATATCTTGTGGTTAGAAAAACATCGACCGGAGACAGACACAGATCCTAACAGCCGAGATGACGACGCGGCCTTGTCTTCGCAAGCGTTGGCGACGTCGAGGATTGAATCGAGCCACAAGCCTCGGGAGCAACAATCAGAGCTCGCTTCAACGGTTGGAAAGGATAACCTCGGAAGCCCAGCAATGTCCTCGAGCGATTCTCAAGGATAGCGCAAGCGCCCTAATAGAGACCAATAATACCAACCCGCTGCCGAGCCTCCATACACAGTTCTCATCAATAGATCAGAAGTCAGACTTTTTCTCAAGGCTCCAACTACAAGTACCATATCAGGCGAAACGATCGCTTCTCGACTGTGTGTTAAACGATAAGCGACATGATCGTATACTGCGAGCTATGCGAACAGTACCCCATTCACATTGGCGTGTTGAGAGGTCTAGACCTTCTAATTGGGCAGGCGCGACCCCACCCCCAACACAAACCGGCAAATCTCAATCTAATAACGAGACTGCTGAAGGCAAAAGACAAAGACTTGGCAGTGCTGCCTGGATCTCAAATTGACAACGACTATTGAACTTGATATCAGTGCAGAGAGCGGTTCGCAGTTGCTGGGACAAGAGCGACAGAGGAAGAGGATGGACGTGTCCAAAGCGGTAGAAGAATTTAGTGCTTGTATGTGAGAGCGAGTTCGAAGGAATCATCCATGCGTGCCATTCATACCGTGTCCAAGGCCTATGAGTACCAGTATGTTGGAGACTGGAGTACGTTGTTAGCAGATATACGTACGCCCGTAACAGAAAAGCCTAGACTTTGAAACGTTCCGTAATCTCGTTGCATGGTCTGTTGATTCGATGCTATATTATTTGTCTAGCATCCTCAACTTTCAACCGAGACTTCCATCACTACCTGCTCCGATCGAAACCCTCATTGGAATTACCATAATGGCAGAGTCTAGCATGAATTGCGTCAACGCCTTAGCCAGTACATTTGACATGAATTCTCAAAGCGAATCTCGACCGACAGCTGAAACTTGAACTATTCAGCGTTATTGTCCCGGACCAGTGATGCCGGGTTCGTTGGCTAGCCATTATGCTGTTAGATCTGCGAGCGCCGTCAGACCTGGTCATGTCCTTTTCTACATTATGGCATTCTCTGTCGGTGGTCTTTCAATGATGTGGGTGCTTGGTTGGCGATTTGGTGGCCAATGATCCGTGCCGTTTACGACAGTATGTCGACAATAATATTCCACCAGCAAGCTTGCGCAGAACTTCCAGCTGAACCATATGATGTCAGCTTTTTCTCTGGGAAAGTTCCGCTCAACTTCACCAGGCCTCTCAAAGTACTCAGTGTATGAACGCCTGTCCTGCTTGAGTTCAATGGGTTGGGCAGACTTTCGCCCAAAATACTCCGAGTTGTATATACTTCGCGCACAACTATCTCCAGGAACTCCGTATTCTGGGTTGATAGCCACCTTAGATAAAAAGGCTCTAAAGGTAGTTGAATCCACTGGTGGCTTTGAGAATTGTGAAACTCTGAGGACTTCTTTTAATCGATCCGAGATCAGCATATACCTTGTGTTTATAGAGGGAAACCAGACCCGAATTCGGAGATCTCCGGAATGGAAATATCCGCCTGGCGCGAGAAATTGGATCAAATGCTTTCATAGCGATATGGCCGACTTTGTCAAGAGACAAGTAACAGCTACGTTCGAAAACCCAGACAGTTCGGAATTTCCGCATCTCGATTCGACCGTTCGATTTCTGGCGGCTAACAAGGCGTTCGATGCTGGCGCCTGACATCCACAAGGTTGTTAAAAGCGATATTCCCCAGTCAAGAGATTCCGACGCTCAAAGAAAAGGTCGATGTGCTCAGGGACTCTCACAAGGCTTCTATTCTGTAGTTGTGCCTCGATGGGCTTGCGCAACAATGTATTTGAAGAAGACAAAGGGCGGCGTTCGTAGCGATTCTTATTGAAGCTGCCATACTAGGTCAGATTGAACTCGGACTCGAAACAAAGCGATACGAATGATGGAAGAGCAGAACAATTATCGCAAGGCGCTACCAATGCAAGCAATGCTCGGAAACGTGAAAAGAAGATCCCGGAGTACATAAAGTATCTTGAGAATCGCGCTCTCAGATCCGAGATATGCTGCCCTAAATGTATATACCTGAAGATCGTCCTTATCCCACCTCCAAGACATCCGACTCTTTGTCCATCAAGTTCTTGATAACAAACTTCGGACATGGCGAGACGAGAAAGCCAATGATCTGTACGCAAATTCCTACTTACCTGGATCTGGCTCCGCTATTCTTTCGAAAATCTTTCAACAGATCATAAAAAATATGCGGAATTAATTTAGTCCGAAGCGTCCTTGGCGCGTTTCTGCGCTGGTTGGACTGAACGAGAGACGGATAAGAGCGAAAGTCTAGCAACGTGCAGAGAGCCTCCGAGTATGAAAATTACGAGTAACGAGGCGTGGAACTTCTGGAGTGATACGAACAGAGCCAAGAAGACTTGAAAGGCACAAAAAAAGAATGCGCCGAAGCTTGTTACACCCACCTTATCGCCAGAAGAGGTTCGTCTCCAATAATCTTTGTAAAACGAATATTCTATATTGCTGGTATCCGCTCCACGGTTCTAGATCCTCATTGCCTTCTGTGGTGTCCTTGTTCAGCATAATAGGACCGATAGAGTAAGGACAAGTCTTGTCGTAAGATATTTTCTGTATAGTAGACATCTGCAAACTAGCTTAACATCTGGCGAGAGCTGGCGATTCTTGCAAAGCTCTAGAAAAGGTAATCATTAAAGCTGTATGAATAAAGTGTTTGCGACATTAGATATATGTAGTTAGCGATGCAAATTGTAAGACGATGTTAATACCACGTTGCATTGTTCTTTCGCCTAGTCGCCCGCCGGATCGATGTCCTACAAAGTCAAAGTTGTCCTAAGTTGTGATCGTGTCAGAGGAGATGCCCTTGGTACGGATCTCTTCCGCACCCAAACCCGATAATCTCTTTCCCGTGTCTTGTGCGATGGTGTATGATACTGTAACACCAAGACTCGAGAGAACGTCGATTGTTCTTTTTTTTGGCTCCGGCATCTCTCAAATAAAGAGCCAGTGTTTTAGGCAGACCACCTGCACTTTTTGACCTGCAGAGAGTACAGAAACATTGACACTCACATAATTTGCCTTGTGTCCTGGCTATTGCTTGCATCGCCGACTAAGATATATATATGTTCTTGGGCGGTAGGCGACATAGCGACAGTCTGCTTCTATGAAGTCTAGCCACACGAGGATCAATAATGGAACTGCCACCATGCCGCCAAACTCCCCCCTATCTAAGCGACTGGGGTGAAGGAGTAAAAAGAGAGGGTGGGTGGGTCAAAGAGACGCAAAAGGATGAGAATCTAACATATTTTTATATGCAATCTGTACTTCAAGTTGCGAAGTTCCTCGTCGGAGCCAAATCTGCCCAAGCCGTGAAGTAAATGTCGCAGATCCAAATTCTCTTGCTTCAACGATTGCACGGCATTTAGAACTTTGTCTCTTTTAGTCATAAGAGTTGCACAACTCGACTTTCGAGCTCATTCTGCCAGATTTGTAGCCCGCTTTCGATCGACTCTTGACGACTGCGTATTCTTCTGCGACTGCGTGTGCTTGTACAGCTTTAATAAGCGCATTGATTGTAGGGTAGTGCGCCGCAGGCGGTGGTTGTAGCACCATAATAGCGATGATGAGTTTTCGCGCGCGTTCGGGCCTGATTAACTTTTATCCGAGCGACCCTAGACTCAACCCTAGGATTGGGTGTGCATTTACCGAAACTGGGTGGGTGTGCGCACACTGGTTACCTAAATTAAGGGAGCCCCTAATCCAAGACGGTTTTTACTATCCCAAAACCGATCTTACTATACCAAAACTGCATAGATTTCATACCGTGCCCGACAGTTCACACGGGTGAAACCTCGATCGAGTTAGCGTGACCGTTTATGGTTAGATCCGAGCGGAATTCGCCGCGAAATACAAAGATCCGACAGTGCTGCAAAACCTCATGTGGTTAGCTCTCGCCCTATCGATAAAGGTAGGGCTAGGGCTTAGGGCAACATCTTCGACCATAGGTTGAAGATGGCCTCGACGTCCGCGGGCGTCGTCACGTTCCTGTACTCGAAGTTGTCACGCTCATTCAAGAAGCAAGAAGTAGATATGGATGCCGTCGGCGTCGTGGGCGGTGTAGATGGGCGTGATGGTTCTAAGGGCTTCGCGCGTCTCGCGCTATGAGCGACCGGACATGCTGCCGGAGTCGTCGATGAGGAAGACGGTGTCGAAGGTGGAAAGGGAGGAGAAGTAGGTGATTTCGATTGCGGTGGAGCGCGGGGCGACGGTGGATGAGGAGGCCGTAGGTTTGGCATCCCTGGGGGGTATGGCGCTGTAAGCTGGTGGTGGGGTGGAGGCATAGGGAATGTTGCTGTGGATGGCCGGGCGGCTGGTGGAGAGGGTCTTGCCGAAGATGGAGCCGAATTGAGATTTTAGAAATGGCATGCTGTCAGATGGTGGTGGATTGACGGTTGAAGCGCTCAGACTTATGAGGTTTGTCTTTCAAGAGAGAAGGGCATGCTTGCTGAGCTGCCTGCGAACCGTAGGCGCTGCTAGCCACTCATCTGGGCTCAGCCCCATAGTAGGGCATCGCCTGAGAAGACCAAGACCTATGCTCAGAAGGCATTCCTCGGTACCTCTCATCGGGTAATCTCTTATGTTCAACATGCGACCGGCGGAAAGAGGATTGGGTATCATTCTCGTGATTGAGATTTCCCTGTAAACCCTTTCTGCCCGTTCTCTGCCGGGTAGTTGCGAAGTGATAGGTCCAAACATGGGTTGCTTACCTGGTTTAAGTTATGATCTCGCGATCCTATGGTTGATGTTTAGGTAGCGCCTCTGCCGTTGCGTCTCTTTGAATAATTCCTCCCATCTGTTGTATATCCTAAGTACGTATCATGACGTATTCCCTCGCCGTACCAGATATTCCAGGGATCTCAGAAGGTTCGCATTTTCCTGCACTTACTCTGACTACGCTGGCCTCTGTCGGTGTCCTGTCGAGTCGGGTTCGTCTTCGCGTCTTGCGATCGAGTTTCGATTCTTCCTCTCATCCACCATCAGACGCTGCCGATGCGTAGGTTGGATGTGAATTGCGTGGTCACATCCTTTGATTTGACTACTCGTGCCTTCCAGTCGACTTCTGGATTGTGCTCTTTCAACCAAGGTATTCCCAAGACAGTATCGTGAGTGGCCATTCCAACTATATCAAGGGTTAGTTCCTCGTGGCGTTGTTGAATAGCTACTGGTAGCGGGTTCATTTCGTCTCCTCTTCCATCTCGTGCCATGAATGGGTTCTACATTCATCATGGTGTAGGTGTCAGATCTCCCCCCTCAACTAGAGACCTGCTCATAAAATTACATGTCGCACCGGAATCAGCCGTTGCGATAAGTCAATGGCAATTGACCTTAACAGTTTGTGGTAAAGCAATGTGTGTATGCTGTTGAGTTGAGCTGTTGCTGTGATTTAAAATATCTTTTCGTATGCTATTTACCAAGGAATTTGAACCTTTCCCGCCTGATCTGCTGCGACTTCTGCCTCTAACTCTCGTTGCTTCTGGAGTTCCCTTTGTCGCTTTGCTGCTGATTTGGGTATCCTGGGAAACCATCCTGATCCTTCCTTGTCACTAAGGTGGATATAGCATGCGTCGTCGTGACAGGCTGTCCAACTGAGACTTGTGTGCTGATTGTGGTGGCGTTGTTGCATAGAATCTGGTTCCATGGGCTTGAACCCTCTGTAGTCCGGGTCGGCACACCTATTGTTAGAACATGATCCTGCACCGTAATATCAACTTGTAAGTCCAGGGAAAGTTCCTGCCTCCCCATGGCCTGGCTGGTCGAGACGTTCCTCCATAGCACTTTCGTTCATGGGATTTGATTAATGCAACGTCAGGCATACAAAATGCACACCGATGCAGCGACGCAGTCTCGAGCGTGGCATGTGGGCCCAATAACAACGGTCACCGAAGTTCGGAAAGAGACTGATTAAAGGATTTGGGTTACTATGATGACATGATGCAAGAGCGGCACGCCTTCTAATCAAAAACATGCATCAGCAGGTACCGAATCCCTGTTCCAATCATGCCTCCGTGCTGGACCAAGCAGTAAGCATGCTGACAGGTCAGCGTCTTGCTGACCTTCTGATCGCGCTAGCAAGGGTCTCCCTCAACGATTTAGCTCGTTCATTGTGGAGTTCGGAGGCGGCTCGAGACTCGAGCAATGCTATATGTATAATCAAGAGAGAAGTTAAGATGTCAAGTCCCCTTAATTTCCTCCTGAAACCCTCGAAATCGTATAAGCAGAGGAATGGCCGTTGGGCTGGCAGAAGACGAGGCAAGAACATTTTACGTGATTCAGCTCGATGTTGTTCTGAGCTCCCTGTGTACTGCGGCCGTTAGCTTGCGACTGGCTGCACGCTGGAAAGGCAAGGCAAAATTTGGGTGGGACGATGGATTCATCGTTGCCAGTCTTCTCCTATTCTACGGCATGGTCGCCTGCAGTGTTCTTCGTATGTATCAACGCGTTCGCAGAGACATAATGAGATGCTGAACACTGGCAGTTGTACTGAAAGGGGGTTTAGGTAAAAGCATGGCTACCCTCGATACCTCTGAGGTTTCTTGCTTCTTGCAGGTGCGCTCTCTGCTCATTACTCGTTGGAGAGCTATTCCTAAGAGTTGAGATCTGCAGCTCATCATGGCAAGCATGATCGCCTACTCTATTACCATCACAACCGTGAAGCTGTCACTATTGCTTCTCCTTCGCCGCATCTTCGATGTACCACGATTCCGCACTTGGTCCGCAGCCGTGATATCACTCTGTCTAATTTGGCTTTTGACTGCTATTCTCACCGACGTTCTTCAATGCGTTCCAATCAATGCCGCTTTTAAGCCGGAGCTGCTCGACACCGAGAACTGTCTTCCAATACGATCCTGGTACTGGGGCATAACGATCACGAATCTGATCCTCGACCCCGCCATTCTTATTTTGCCTATGTGGAGGATCATTGACTTGAGACTCCCTTTCGCAAAAAAGTGCCTGCTTTGCGGAATATTCAGTTTTGGGGGCATGTAAGTACAACATGTGCTAGTATAAACCAACTGTCTAAGTATGTTGCAGGGGTTGCGTCGCTGGTGTCATGCGCGTCGTCGCTATTGGCGGTCTGCAACACGATGATCTCACTCGTTGGTGTTTGCGAATCCATCTTCCATCTGTGGGGCTAAGACAGTATCAGACACTATGGTCATGCAACACGTCTGGAGCCAAGTTGAGCCCGCCATAGCGATAATATACGTCTACGCCAGCACTTATCGGCCTCTCTTTGAGGGCTGGAAGAACACAACCGCAAAGATTCCTAGGCCGTGTAGCACACGTCCCCCCGAGCCCGCCAACGTCGCCAGCTGCCACAAGGCTCCTAGGGTTATATATGGCTCATCCGACCGGCCGATGGAACCCAATGCGAGCAGGGTTGACCATCATATGACCGGCATTCATAATCCATGGTGACCAGTCTTGCGCTGACTGCTCTTGACCAGTCATGAGTGTGTGACCAGGCGTTGCAAAGACCAGTCTAGGAAAGGCGATTTCAGGAACATGATATAATTCAAGGGTGAAAATGTTGTTTCTAAAAGACTAGCTTTATGACGGTGAAAAAAGCAAAGACGTTCTACAAAGACTTGATATCAGACCGCGCAACTTCGGAGAATTTCTTCGCGTCGATAATCGGGGTAGTCTCGTCCCCCAACAGGCCTCATAGGATGGTAAGTGGTGAGAGAGAACCCGCTCGATTACTTGGAGGTCTTGTGGATCACTTCTGAATGGGTTTGAACATGCATCTTGTCCTTGAGATCAATGTTGCACCGCGGATGAAGGCATGCAATAGGTTGCCCGGCTGGATGATGGCGGAGGTGCTTCCGATAGAAGTGCAGTTTCAGGTCGCCATGACTGGAGAAAGACCACAGACGTCTCGGCGCCGACAGCTCTCCATTGCCTAAGCAGAAGCTACGCTGAGTCGACATGCATTCGACCGGAAGAGACGCCGAGAAGGCTTGATCGCCGGACAATGGTTTGCATGATCTTCTTTTGTTCAGACTTGATCGTGGAAAAATCCTTCCTACGCCGGAAGCCACGGCTTTCCTATAATCGACAGCGCAAAATCCATAATGTTAGGTTTGTAGAACGGACTACTACCCCGCAAGCCGATGCAGAAACCCTGAGAAAAACGCCTAACATGGTTTCTTTTGTGTATAAGTGAAAATCATAGTAGGTTCCACTCGACACACCCCTTAGTACAATGCTAGGCGGCTGTCTAGCTGTGATCTGGAAAAACTTGGATTATGAAGACTTGAGTCGGGTATGTCCACTGGAACCTCTGATTGGATATGGAGATAGATATCAAAGAACAGGAGCGATAGTAGATCTCGAAACAGCTATTCAATGATATCAGGAAGCTCTTGATAACACACCGGAAACTTATCTGCATCGAGCACGTTGACTAGAACCTCTTAGAAACGGATTTGGAGGTGAATATCAAAGGAACATGAGTAATAGTAGATCTCGAAACAGCCATCCGATGATATCAGCAAGCTCTCGATTATTCATCCCTCCAATATTCTAGTTCGATTAGAAGTCAGTATGAACTTACTCCAATTATACACGGAAGCCGAAAACTGGTCCTCGATGTATCTAGTCGCCTCTACCGGGGTATATATTATCTTCAGCTCACACGCGACCAACGTTGATATCGTCCTTGATATCTGAATCGTCTGATCCGGCTCTTGAAGGTTCCCCCATTGGGGCCGTCCCAGCTGTCTTCGCCCGCATGTATTTACCGCGCAGGGTTCATCCGTCTTGCGACGCTTCGCACAGTGTTGTTCTTTTCGTGTGACCATCCTTCCCAGAATTCTGCAGCTCTGGCTGGAGATGTGATTCTAGCTGAGGACACCCCCTGTTCCCGAAGAAGTCTCAAAATCTGCAAGATATCTTGATGTAGTAAATGGTCATTCCCTCGCCAGCCAGGCGTTCTGTTTTCTTTGTAAACAGAGCTTAATCTGCTTGTCCAGCCGTCGCCGCCACCTCAGCCAAGCTCCTCCACGTATCCCCCGACCAGCCACCCTCGAAAGGCATATAGCCAGGCAAGACCTGATTCAAAAGCACACTCCACGCGATATCCACACAGTATTCACACGTTTCTGGTAGCTAAGTTTCTGCTTCTCCATGATTGTCGCTTTATGCAGCTGCTCGGTGATGGTCTCCTCTAACACCGCAGCATAAATCTTGTTGCTTCCGATCTTGGATTTGAGCCGCATGTCTCACTAGCGGAGACTAAATTAAGAAGCTCGACCTTTGAGCGGGAGAGACCTTTGGAGAGGAGGTTCTAAGTAGACGGAGGCGTGTCGGGGTTCTGGATGCGACGTGGGACAAAAGTGGGATGATAAATGAGATTGGAAGATCGGAGTTATCGGTCGATCGATCGTGATGGGCTATCGACAGTCAGTCATCAACAACTACCTGGAAGTCATCCATGCTTGATAATATCATGGTAATGGCGAGAATTATTGGTAACACGGGTTGGTGGTTCCGCGGAGCTAAGCCCCTCCCAATCATCGCTAATCACTACCTTCTCGGTCTAAGATAACGGTTTCGTAACGGTAGTATAACTGTTTTCTGTAGATAACGATGTCGATATGTACACCGTTTCATGGGAGTATTTCCATCAGAACGGTGTTGGCCAAAAATCGGTTGCCAAGCCATACGCCCAAGTTTTGCGCTCAACACCGTTTCAACACCGTTTCGTAACCGTGTCCAGCGCAACACCAAACCAACAAAATAATCAAAATATTATTCAGATCGACTCATCCAGCTTACTCGTAAATGTACTAAACTAGCGAAAGAGTACATGTAATTAACTGTTATTGGTCAATTGTGTAATATATATTATTGCTACTATCAGGAGTCGATCTATTAGTGTATGATACAACGATGCTACAGCTTCACAATCTACAAATACGTCAATGTTACTAGATGTTCGACATTCCTTGTTAAGGTATAATCCCATGGAGTAAGATTTTTGGATTCCGTTTTGATCGTGGAAAACCGGTGTTTGAATGGTGTCCGTGTGTGCCAAAACACTAGCTAGATTAAGACACAGCGCCAATCAATAATAAACCATTGCGTAACCGTTTTTGAACGGGCGTGATTATACGACTAGGATAAAACCGTTTTACTATCGTGTGTTTCTGATAACTGTGATGCCGCGGGTGGCCCCCGGGCGCATGCGCAACACTGCCGCCTAGTATATAGATGTAATAGGTGGTAATCAACCCGTTAGGGGTTGATTACTGTGGTCTCTTGGCCCGGTGGGCTCTGGGCACCTATTACCCCGGAGGCGTTGCAATAACCGTGAAGAAATCGTTACAAAACCGTTACAATAGAGGGGCTTACTCCGGGAAGATATGACTCGTGTTCTCAAACATACTGTACTCGTAATATCTGTAGTGACTGAATTCCGGGTTCCTCGGGCCTTCACTCCCACTTGTGAATCAGCGCGTCGTACAATTCAGTCATCAGAGTCAGTCGCAAAGATACTTCGAAACGTCGAGCATGGAGGGACAAGTCTGATGCGATATCCAGCCCGGCTCATGTCGAACATGCTGACCAGCGTCAGGCTAAAACCCAAGGACACGAAGTCGTTCTCACAGTAAATGTTCGCCATACCTTGGAGATTTTCTATATTCTTATCAATTAAACAGCAACAAGGCCGTCAAGTCCGGCTGGGGTAACCGTCTGAATTTTCATGCTTCCTATGGCCTGAAATCGACGCAGGAAGATTATGAGGAGGGAAAAGAGATCTTGAAAGCCATGGAGAAGGCAGGGGAGGAGACGGCGAACAAGCAGGCGAAGTAGCAGGCACATATGCAAGTGCGTACTTTAGCACAGCCACTGAATCATTTTCGAGTAGTGTCAGCTATATTGATCCACGATTTTCTTTTCCTCGAAGTAGATCCTGTACGAGTGACCTAGACTTTTGAACGAGTGCTACAGCCAGATAATCCACGCCTTCTCATCTGGCTGCTTCAGTCTTTTCTCTCCCTCATTGTCCTTGACTCATATTGTATCGTCGTGCTTATTTCGTAATAGCCCTTTCGTCTTACCTATACCTCCTCACGATTTGTTTGCGCACCAACACTCGAACGCGAACTTGCTCAGCACTACTTCAAGCTAACAACGTCCTTTGGAGGCCAATCCTGCATCTTACGGAAAGACCTTAATGGTGACTCCCGAGAGCAAGTACTCTACTTCTTCTTATGGTGCCACACTAACACCGCCATTCTCCAGCAGAGGCGCCTTGTTTAATTCAACTATCGAGAAGTTTGGTCGAAATTGTTCGAAGCATTTTTGAGCCTTTGCGTCTATTTTCTTCGTTGCTGCTTTAGCGATAGCTGTAATATTTTACAAGTCGACAACCTAAAGTGCAAGCTGCACGACGCCCTCGATTTGAATACGAATGCTTTCGTCGATCCTTAGGGCTTGGTGGATCTCGGCCATATTGCAGTACGTCTTTGCGCTCGTCATATCTAAGTACTCAATTATGGAGCAGCTATCAGTGGCTTCTAGTGGGTTAAGCAGAAGGAGTAGATTATAAGCGTGGGCTTGAGGCTAGGTAACAAAGCCCCGAAATTGGTGACTGGCATTCACGCGGAAGACAAAACCATGAAGTGCAAATACTGCTATATTATTTCATCAAGCCTCTGCTATGTCGACCAGAGGCCTAAACTAGCGTACACTACCAGTTGAAACCGTGCAGCTTGGTTTGAGGCAAAAAAGGCACGGTTTAGGATCAGGGCCGGCATTTAAGTTTGGTTGAAGGCCAAAATGCACGGTTTAGGACAAGAGCACGCGAGAAAGCGGTTGCAGGCGAGCTTTGGGAGGCAGATGGTATTGACCTACGAGGCAGCTAGATAAAAGGCGAGAGCACCCTCATTCTCTTCCCTGTCCTCTTCCGTCTGGCAATCCTCTATTTTAGGCTCACGGGGTTCTCCTTCAATGGCATCGCGTCGAGCCTTAATATTCGTCGCTGGGGCAGAATGCTCTCCCGAGGTTGCGGGTGGCTGTTGTTGGAGGCTAGGGTTCTTGAGTGCAGAAGATTCGACCTTCCCATCTGATTTCTGGACAATCTGAGGTAGTCGGATCCAGAACAGAAAAACCGACTATCGCTCTTTGAGCAGCATGGCAAGCTTGTCCACGCACAGGACCTCTACCTTCATCGTCTGACCTTCAAGGGTGACATCGTGTCTCTGTAGTGTAACCGCGCTGTATGGATAACCCAACGCACCGTCCGGGCTTCCACGGCGTACTACAATCCCAATTTCATCCACACCTCGAATTGGCCCTACATATATGTCTGGGATCCACCCGGAGGCTTGCATTGGCTGCTGGATATTCTGGTTGGCAGGTGGAGTCGGGACGGAGGCAGTCGGGACAGGCGGAGTTGGGATCGAAAGAGGCGAATTCATCCTAAGCTTCTTGGTTGTCTCCGATCTGATATAGCTGACTATGTCCTTTCCCACCGTAAACTGCCAGTGAGTCGGAGCTATGGTAAGGTCGGGCGCAAATTGTTTCATCCACAGTCTTTTGGCCCCCTTTTCTTCGTGTACTCTGCCGTCAGAGGACTCGACTCCATACCGCAATCGTGATACTGGCGCAAGTCCCACTACTTAACGACGTCGACTATCGGATTGACGTCGGGATCCTGGCGACGCATGAGTTTCAAGTCCATGCGGATGCTAGACGATCGAACATTGGTGACCTCGACACGAATTTTGCAGGTGGTGTAGTATTCATCTGTCGGCTTGGTGGCGATATTGCCGAACGCATCCCCACGTGCAGGCACATCGCTTTCCGTGCCGAGTACAGCCATCGCTGTGAAGGGCTCAGGCGTGGTCAATTCCTCCTCGGTGGACTTCTTCTTTCCTTTCTTCTTGTCAGGCTCGTTGTCGCCCGAGTCGTCCATGACTTGAGCTGCCCGCAGAGTGGGTTCCGCCTCGGCGGCAAACTCCCGTCCCTCTGCCTCGGGAGATTGCATGAAACGGGGCGTCCTTCCCCCGCGTTTGGAACTCCCACCGCGTGCCATATCCGAAGGACTAGACTCAGGGGTGTAGGGAAGGGGGAGAATGGAGTGAAGGGACCTAGAAGCCCACGTCAGTGTCTAAAATGGTTGAAGGCACAGAAGGCAACAGAGGCGCTCGTCGCACGAGAAGGCAAGCATGAGGGGCTCATGTGAGGGACATGGCGAGGGCACTCACCAAGACCACAATTGCTGCGCGAGTGCACAGGTGAGAACGGTCTTTATCGATCTGAAGGCAGTCAGTATAGGAAGCCACCAGCGCTACGCAGGCGCATAGGCTTCGGAACCTACCAGTTGCAAGCTCACCCGATGTGCTAAGATCCTGTTGATGCAGGTGAAGTGGGGTAGCGTGGACGGATGCAACTGTCGGATAGAATCGTTGGTGGTTATATCGGCTATATGGAAGAGATCCAGACCGCGAAGTGAGGTTCGCAGATAGCCGGAAGGTAAGGAAACGAGCTCAATGACGCGACACGGAAGTGGGTGATGTAGGGATGAGAGCTTGCGAGATGTGAGGTCGAGGGCTCGCAAGGTGTCAGGTCAAGGACGCACGAGCTGCGAGCTGGAGGAGGGCCAGATGGAAGATCAAGGAAGTGCGAGGTGCAGAGGTGGATGAAAGGTTTGTAGATGGTAGAAGACACCGCACGTTGTGCAATGGGCAAGAAACAAGGACTTAGGACGAAGTAACGCGATGGCTAACAAAAATTGCAGGACAGACACTAGTGAGGCTTTCGCTGATGCGTCGGCGGTGAATGGCAGGTGAATACAATGAGGGCAGCCTTCGCCTACATTTAGCATTTCCATGATAGTCCGCTGACTGCAAGCAGCATGCCATTCGATCCAATTCGAATACCTCACCATTGGCATATGCGGCCACCGGGGGTACGTCTCTTTCTTTTCACGGCGGACTATGCTTTCCACCCACTGTCATCGGATTCCCATATGCCCTAGGCGATGCCTCACCATTGAATTACAGGTTCGATTCGGGGGGGCCTTCAAGACCACTTGCATGTGAGCGCCTCGACGCCACGACATCTGCCCAAGGCAGTCGGAACTACTTCAGCGCAACCTGGGGGGTAGAGTGAGCATCGGATCGCCGCTTGTCCGCCTGATCACCAGCATCGAGATGGGACAGACAGCTCTGGCAGGACGAGACCCTACAGGAGATATTCATCACGTTTCTGCTCCATCTGCGCTGACTGAAACGTTCTCCCCCACCGAAGTGGATAGGCGGCCGAGGAGTGACCGGATGCAGAACGAACGCATCGATCCCCCCCAGTCATCTATTCGCGACCATCCCTCACGGTTGCCGCCCTGTTGTCGCCGCGCACACATGCCAACCCAGTCGTATACGAGGGCCGGTGCCCGGGCTGTCAACCACACGGGCTGTTATGCGGTAATCTTGGAGGAGCCATCTACCGATGCGCCACCGGGGCCAACGGAGGATGGGTTGCACTAGGTGCGCAGCAAGGGAAGTGAAAGGGGAAGGTTCAGGTAAGCATCAGGACCGGGAGGGGGAGGCGGTGGCCTGGATGGGAAGGAGTGGTCTATCAGAGCATGGGTTAGCGGGCGCGGACAGTGGGTATGCTCTCGATTATTACTCTGCTAGGGCTAACACTGCAGTGCCCGCCTCGTTGCCAGATTGTCCGCCATCCACTGCCCTCCCTCCACCGGACGCCCATCCAGAATTACAGCATCGTTGGCGGAAGCAAGCACCGACCGGGACGGCAAAGATACGGCAGAGTTCACGTCCCGAGTTGACTGAGTGACGGCTACGACTTTTCCATCCACCTTTCCCCCACACCCTATCGCAGGCGTCATCGAGGTGTCGGCAGTATCGGATGCGTCGTGGGAGCCATATCTCCCAGCGTAGGGAACGGTGGGTATATACGTTGTAGGCGCAGCGTGATGGCATAACGAGGCGTGGGACAGTCAATAAGAATACGTTAGCAGCCAAGGACAGCAGGGAGCTTCACCAGCCTGATGTCGACCCGCTGATGCGGTTATTTCCTCGCAGTGTCGAAGCACAATCCCAACCACTTCAAATTTTACCCCAACGCAGTTCAGGTTGGTCCCAATAGTCACGTGCAAGCGTTTGACGGCTGGCGGGTCGGCCCGCCAGCAGGTGGCAGCCTTGCTTCTGCACCAGGTCAGACGTCAGGACGACGCCATAGTGCTAGGCCTTTCTACATGTATCTATCTTGCTTGAGCGCTGAAGTAGAAATACTTATTGCTTATGCCACGGAAACCGCCGGCAGCCCGCGAAAGCAACCCTCCATCTCTAATTTCATGGTCAAGGCCGCCTCAAGAGCAAGAATAAAGATATGCCTCCCCATTTTCCTAACAATGCAATTACTTCTTGCCTCACCCTTTTGGTTTCTTGAACAGGGGCTCAGACTTCTGAGATGATGGGAGTCCCGGCTCTGTCTGTTCTGAATCCGACGTGGTGAATTGGCTGTCGTTCTGTTCGAAGGAGTCGAGGGTTGATTGCTGGGAGAAGGACTTAACAGCGAAGTCTTCTGGGTTGGGCAGCTGGTCAACGGCGGAACAGATTCTTTCGTGGTGGATTGGATAAAACTTGTCGTAGACATTCCTTGTAAACGTGTACGAAGTCCACCTTTCTTCGCCATCCTCGCTGGTGAAGTCGAATTTCTTTATGGGATGACGGTAAAATAGAGTATGTTTTTCCTTGATCAACGCATAATGCCCGTATATTCTTACGGCCTCATTGTCGTGGGAAATCGAGAAGGTAAGGATTTTCTGGTTGAGCTCGTCTTGACGCGATACCAATCTATACAACTCGACGATAGCATTTGCCGCAACGGCGGCGCTATGAGCGTTTTGCCGATCCGCGATGTTGAGAGCCTCGTTGCCGCATTTCACCTCCGACGTCAGGAATGGGAAATACATCTCATCGGTAGCCACCAGACAAGATGTAGTCTGCCAATCACCAATAGAGGGTTGTAATTTCTTCAGCTGCTCAGAGGTGAATGCAGACGATTTGAGCCCCACGGCAAAGTCGGGCTGCGGGCGAGGACCTTTGACGAGGGGGATGGATTTGATCCAGCTTTCATCGACGGTTTCGATCAAGTGCTTGAGGTGTTTTGCCCCACGACGAAACAGTTCTTCTGGAGCGGGAACGATCAATCGACCAATGTCCTGGATGACTCTCGCCTCGTTTCGGTTTGCTATATCTTCACAAGTCGATTCAAATAGATCATCGTTAAACATAGAGTCTTTTGGAACTGGCTGTTCTTTCTTGAGCAGTTCTTGGCAAAGGGCCTTGTCAGTTTGGGCCGCTCGCAAGTGCGGTTCAGGCTGGCCCATGTAGATGCCCACGGATTCAAGTATCTGCTGGTAGCGCCGACTTCTGACGGCGGGATTCTTTCCCTCTCTCAGAGAGACGCCGCTGATATCCGATTCGTGTTTGCTAAGAGACGGAGTGGACCTTTTCCGGGTGAGTGGCTGACTCATGTTGCCGTCTTCCTCGAAAGTTCCTCCTGACCAGCTTCCTTCTTCGATCCAGCGTTGGATCGGATTGACGTCGCTGTTCTTGTTGTAACGGCCGAGATCTGTACGTACAGCGCCCTCAACAATGGGATTTGCAGCTGAGACTCGCCGTCGTTTTCGTATGGGCCTCTCCTGGTTCTGGGAACGCGGACGATCCGGTGCTCTGGCCCCAGCGTTTTGATTCTGTCCAAGCTCTTCACCTCGCTTTCGCTTTCGACCTGGATGGGAAGGTCTGATCGAGGCTGATGGATTGTGTGGACGCTTCGGCTGGAGTCAGCGGTCGTAATTGTATCAGGATTGGGGGACGTACCTCTTTGTCAAGAGTGGTACTTATTGGTGAAGGAAGTTGAGGGAGTTGCTCTTGAATCTCCGGTTGCTGATGGAGACGTATAATCTTTTGTAGACGTGCGCTCCTACGGACAGGCGTAACCGACCTTTTACGTTTGATACCGCGTGGTTGTGCCGCTACAGGTTGTCAGCTGAAGAACGGTTTGGAATGTATAGTGGCTGTTTTACCTTGGGTTTTCAATGGGTCCAGCAAAGGTTGCCGCCCATATCTCTTAACATCTGACTTTGCTCGTGGTGGGGACATGATGATTAGGAATGAGAAGAGGGGAGACAAAAGTCTTCTTCAACTGATGCGCTGTAGGATGGTGTGTTACGAACATGCCAGCAGGAGGTGTGGTGGTTGGCAGGCAGCGAAGCCTTGGCGGCGGCACAGTCCTTGGGGCTGCGACAGTAGCTAACCTAATTGGTCCATGAGTCATCGGGATCATCCGCCGCCCGCCTGAAACACATCGTTCTACTTTTAGCGTTCTACTTTTAGATTGGCAACCACTGCAACATTGATCAGATCGCGAGGAAAACTATCTCTACGTTGATCGACTTGCATGAGAGATGGGAGTCAATGAACATTACACTACACTTTTGTGTCTCTCCCTCACCCTTGGCGCTGTGACGCCGTATTTAGACTTGTCGCTGACTCCATCGCCTACCTCGGCTATTGTGAGCTGCCTTCGAAGTCAGCCTTCCTCCTCCTCGTGCATCCCAGTCATCTCTTCAATGACGTCCACACACGGCCGGCCTTTGAGCTGGATGAATTTGAAGGAAGATAGGGGAGATCTTACCAGGATGCAGAACATCACCTCTGGTTTGTTAAGGGTTTGATAGGAGGTGGGCATTCCTTGGAGTTCCATAGGCGGAATATGATTTATGACTTCCGGCCTAAGACCGGTGGGTCATGCCGTGGCATTGATTAATTGGGCAAGAGGGCGTGAGTGCGAATGCCCACTACGCGTAAATAGGGAGTCTGCATATGCAGGGTCGAATTACCAGGCCATATACTAGGCCAGTGTTCGAAATAGAAAAGATGGGCCGATATGTCCCAACCAATCACAGAATGTAAGCCACTCTTGTGAGTGCCGTCTGAGCAATTTCAGCCTGAATGTGACCTACTGCCACCCCGCTTATCGCGGCACTCTGACACCGGTCAAGCGATTTCCTTCCCTTTTTTGACTGGAACAAGAACGCCGCATCGGCTTTCTACCACTGACAACCCTTCCAGCATCTAACGAGATCTACCGCCCTCGCCTCCCAAACTCCGCTTCTAAGTCTTCTGCCCGCCTAACCCCGTCTGCAGGTTGATGGTGGGCCCCACCCACAGTAGCCCCACACTGGGGACACCTGGCCGTCTCCATCGGCATGCCGCAATCGCCCACCGTGAACGGATGGCCATTGGCGCAGTAGTACCAGTGGCCCGTACCCTGAAAGCTCTGCGCCATGGCAGCGTACACAGCCGCCTTCTCCACATTCGTCACCGGCGCGTAGAATGTCGAGTCGCGCAGCATTTTCTCCGCTGCGGACACTTCCTCCGACATGCCGGCTGTTTGAGCCGGGTTGGTGTTGCAGATGGTGCGAGCGAGGTGGAGTTGGTCTCGGGCGCGGTCGACGAGCGTGGTCGTGTCTGCGTCCGAGAGGCTGGCAGAGCGGCTGCGCTCAAGGGCGACGAAGCGGGCCCAGTACAGGAGACCCTCCACTTCGTGAGCCGGTTGTTGCCGGGATCGCGACTGTTGCCGGGATCGCGACTGTTGCTTTAGATTCTCGCAATCTTTTCGATTGGGGGCAAGCTTGTGAGACACACGTTTCCAAGATTTCCGCCTGAAGCCACGTCGCAGCCGTGAGTAACGAAATCGGAGAATATGGCGTAGTCGCAACGGAGGAGTAACACTGTTGCTAGGAGCCTATTGTGGACTTGAAGAACGGAAGGCAAGTCAACGAGTTCGGTGTTGACACCACGATGTTTACGCGCGTCTTGTACGAGATCATGAATAGGCATCCTTCCAGGGCCTCAAGGTGGTGGTGGAAGGAGAACAGCCGGTCATAGAGTAAGTTGTTTCGCACCGTGGCAAGAGCCTGGTCTGACTTCATTCCGGTATCGTTGCCGTCCATGGATTGAACGGACATCGCGACAAGACCTGGACGGCAGCAAACGGCGTCCACTGGCTCCATGACCTCCTCCCGGTCGACATCTCAGATGCGCGCATCTTTTGCTGGGGATACGATGCAAATACTCATGGCGACCGCGTCAGCTGCCAATATCTCTATGACCATGCGAGGTCGCTAGTGTCGGATCTGTGCCTTGAGAGAAGGCTTACAAACGTAGGGTGGAACATGTGAGAAGCTGAAGGACGGTTCTGATCTTGGCAGACAACGAGACGGCCGATCATTTTCGTGGCACACAGTCTCGGTGGGATCGTTGTCAAAAGCGTCTGCCTCGCATCTATCTGTTGTATTCATAGCTGACCAGGCCAGGCTCTCATTCACTCAGATGCAGCGCGGAAAGGCGCTCTGGAAGAACATCGATCGATCAAGATATCTACCTACGGAATTATATTCATGGGCACACCTCACCAAGGCAGCAGCAATGTGCAGATGGGAAAGCTACTAGTGAATGTGGCATCAGTGTTCGTGGCCGCGGACGATCGGTTGATGAAGCATCTTGAGGAAAACTCGGAATGGCTTCAGCAGCAGCTCGGACAATACGGTCCGATCAGTGGGGAGTTTGTGACGAAGTTTGCGTACGAGGAGTATAAGACTTCAACGGTAATGAGGCATTCGATTATGGTAAACTCTTTCGACGCTTGTAGCCACACCGTGAGAAACTGACCGAGCAGGTCGTCCCACGGGAATCAGCAGTCGTGTCTGGCGCGGCCGATGCAGAGTCGATCGCCATCCACGCCGACCACATTAATATGGTTAGATTCTTGTCGAAGGAGAACAATGGGTATCGAACTGTATCGGGGCACTTGCGCATCATGGCTGAAAGCGCCTGCACCGTTATCGCGTCGCGGTGGGAGGAGGAAGAGAGAATCAATACGGGTATGTAGCACGCATGGATAGCTAATTAATCATGAAAAGTACGAATAAATGTGTCTGCAGCTCGTATCAATTCTGATGCGAAGTTCTCACTTGTCTTCAGTCTATCCGAAGTCACCGAGACGAACCACTTAGTCGCAAGACAAGAGGAGCTTGCTGCAATGCACAAGACGCTCGGTAGCGGTACGGGTCGCCGGGCAATTACTCTCCACGGCCTAGGCGGGATTGGCAAGACGCAACTCGCAATTGCATACGCCAAGGCCCATGTTAGCGACTACTCGGCGGTACTTTGGCTGAACATCAAAGACGAAGACTCAGTAAAACAGAGCTTCGCAAGAAATGCTAGACGGATTTTGCGGGAATATCCTTCGACCAGCCAGCTCGTTTCCATTACAGATGAAAGCCAGCTGGATGATTAGTAGGAAATTACGTTCGCATCGTCGCTCTCGCCTCTGATTTGCGGGAAGTCTCCTTTTATAGCGCAACGGAGCTCCTTCACCACAACTCCACCGTCGAGCTCTTATCACTCCTGATACTTATAAAGGGGTCGTATCCGAGCTTTAAGGCTCACTACCATGCCAGGAAATCGTTATCAGCCTTTTGGCTGCTGTGGTACGCAAATTCGTGCAAGATTGCCACGCGGGTCGATACCTTTAGTCCAAGCGATCAACGAATTTTGGTTA
>JAABUL010003906.1_pt1 | contig 21030 bp, 35 predicted proteins | sample 5559151 | NCBI WGS metagenome assembly JAABUL01 (sample SAMN10711876, study PRJNA513368) | rock metagenome | isolation source: Antarctica rocks | place: Antarctica: Victoria Land, Pudding Butte sud | reverse complement strand
ACCTGAGGTCGCCCGCAGGCCGGCCAGCTGCCCGGATAGCGTCTCGCTCGGCAGCAGCGGCTGGCCGGACAGTATCGGCTGCAGCATGCCGCCGGGATTGGGACCCAGGTTGCTCAACCGCCGCACTGTCTCGCGGCTGCTGCGGCGGCTGGGTGGCGGGCCGGAGCGGCGGGCCGGCCCGGCCGCCGGCAGGGCAGAGGCCGCGGGCTGCCGCAGCAGCGGCGGCGCCGCGTTCTTGTCGCCGAGGCTGCGCCGGGCGATGGTGCGCCGTCCGTCTAGCGCCTCCAGCTGCGACAGGTCCACCGGGTTCTCCAGACTGCAGGAAGGACTTTTAGGTACTGAATAGTTACGGGTGTTGCACGCTTCGCACATGTGGATCGGTGGCACTTCACGACATGCTGTCGGCTGGCAGCGGCACCGATGCCAGGGCACGTGCTGTGCTACCTGCAGTTGGAGTTGGCTGAGCGGGAGGCAGCAGAAAGTGCGCTGCGCGGCGGCGCAACAGCTGTGTGTGCGCTGGACCGGCTGAAAACAAAACCGTCGTCCCTGCTTTCAGTCGACGCTCACAGAGCAGGCGGAATGCTACGACGGAGAGAACACTGTCGCTCGCGCACCTGCGGCGAGTGCGGCGCACGGCCGCCCCGCCGCCGCGGCGCATGCCGCCAGCCGGCTGGCTGGCGCGTCGCACTCCACCGCGCGGCGGTAGCTGCGTGCCGCTGTCGCCGCCGCTGCCGCCGGGCGCGCCGCCAGCTGGCATGACGGTCGGAGTGCCGTCAGCCGCCATGCGCACGCTGCCAGAGCGCCGCGCCACGGAGAACGCCGCCACCGCTGGGTTTAGACCGCCTGCGCAGGGTTTAGGGTTTAGGGTTTAGGGTTTAGGGTCAGCTCATGTAGGATATGAAGTTCATGGTCCAACAGGACCTCCACTATGAGTAGTCGACTCTGCAAGTCGACTCTACAAGGCGTGTCTCTATCGAATCCTCGTGTTTACGAGCGGCAGAGCTGCCTATGTCCATCTGCTACCCAGATCTGCACAATCCTGCTACCAGACCACTGCAGGGTGCCAGATGACGGCAGCAGAGGTTGTCTTGCTGGCTGGGCCCTGATCAGACAGGGCACACTTCTTACAATAGGGTTTAGGGTTTAGGGATTAGGGTTTCGAGCCCCTGGCCGGGTCGTCAAAGCTCACCGGTGCTGGCGGCCCAGGCCGCAGGGGCGCTGCCTCGGCGGGTGCCGTTGTACCTCCTTCCTGCATCCAGCAGCCGCCCGCCGCCCGACGGCGCGCCCCAGCTGGCCTGCCGGCTGCTAGCGCCGCTGCCCACTGGAGGAGGACTGCCGGGGCCGGATGTCTGGGAGAAGCCGCTCAGCGAACGGTCGAAGGGCTCGGTGCTGACGCCACCATGACCATCTGCACAGGATGCACCAATCGCATGGCGTCGGCGGCGGCGGCACTACAATGGACTGTAGCCTGATGTGCAGAGATGTAAAGGACTCACACTGAAGGTTGCGGAGAAGCTAACAACCGGTTTCAGACAGAGCAACCAAGCTCTCCTGTTCAGCTCAGAGGTGGTGCCTGCAGGGCTGCGAAAGACATTACCTCCAGAGTCGCCTTGGGAGGCGGTGCCGGAGGCGTGCGACAGCACGCTCGGCGGCGGCGACGGCACGGGCGACAGGCTGGAGTGCGCCCGCCGCAGCAGCATCTCGTTGATGTTGGACTCCGCGGGGCTGGCGACGGTGGCGGTCGACATCTGCGCGGCGGGCGCGCTGGCAGCCGCCAGCCCGGGTAAGCCCGCGAGCGGCAGGTCGGGCATCGGCGGCACCATCGCCAGCATCGGCGACGCCTCCGCCTGCAGGCGATTTGAGTGGTGTACTTGCTGAGGTGCACAGGACAGCCATCGCGGGCGGTTTGTCAGAACAAAGCACAGGGCCCTGCCACAATACCAGCAGCAGAGATGTGATCTGTGGACTCACGACAGTCCACTGCGCACCATGTGCGGCTTCTGCGCCAATTATGAGCACGAATAAACGTGGGCAATCAGAGTTGGACGGTCTGGCTCTTGTGGCGGCCGCACCTGCATGCGGTCGAAGATCTCCTTGGCGGTGGGCCGTTCCGACGACGTCGGCCGCATGCATTCCTTGATGAGCGCCGCGATGCTGGTGGGGCACTGCTCCGGCACCTGCACGAAATTATTATTAAATATAATTAATTATTATTATTTTTATTTTTATTTTTTTTGGGTGCACCATCGTTCCTGTCAGCTCTCGAGTGATGCAGCGGAGCGCTGCATTCCAGTCGACCACGTGATGCGAGTCAGTGAATGCAGTCCCTGTTGAGCGTACATTTGGCGCCCACAGCCGGCCGCGGTTCGGCGCCTCGCCGGTACAGATCTCCCACAGCACCACGCCAAAGCTGTAGATGTCCGCCTGCAGCAGTACTGCCAAAGATGCCAGTTCTGGTGCCAACGGCTGGAGACGGCAGTAACATGCAGAGGCGCCGTGAGTCGACAGCAGCACGGGATGCAAACGAGCAGCAGACAAGTCGTGCTCGCGTACACAGGCGGTCGAAGCGTGTCACCTTCTCGTCCCAGTCCGCGCCGAGAAGCATCTCCGGAGCGGCATATGCAAACGTCCCCACTGCAGGGCGTCACAATATACGATGACGGACCATGTGTCCTCCAGTGCGCTGCATCTCACTTTGCGCTTGTGCGCGTGTCGTTGGCGCAGCAGCAGGGCTTTGCAGGAAGACTAGCGACATGCAGTGCAGATCAAGCAGGATCAGGGCGGAGCACGCACGCGTGACGACGGTGTTGCTCTGCTCGGGGGCAGCCATGACACGCGCCACGCCCACGTCGGTGATCTTGGCCCAGCGCCCAGTGATGAGCACGTTCTGCGCCTTCATGTCACCGTGCGTCACCTGCAGCATCGTCAGTTGGATCAGCAGCCTGGATGTACGACGAGCGAAGCGTTGTGTAAAAGGCCGCAGGATGTGGGTCGCTGCTGTGATCCCGCATGTTTGGCCGGAAGGAGGCAGCTGACAGAGGGAGCAGAGGCTGTCCAGCAGCTGTGCCCCCGGGTTCGAGCCAACAGCCTCGGATGGGTGCTCTTGATGCGGCCGGCGGACAGGTCGAAACCGCACCCCCGACTTGTGCAGGAAGTGCAGGCCGCGGGCGACGTCCAGCGCGATGTGCTGACCCGCGGCATACCAGCCCAGCCGCCGCTCGATGCCCGTCGCCTCCGACATCTCCCGGTCCGCCGTCAGCGCACGCCTGCAGGCATGTGCTTTAGGGTTTAGGGTTTAGGGTTTCGATATTTCTACGTTGTGCTCAGCAGCACAGGCTGAATGCAACGGTGTGTGAGGTCGCCGTGCATCAACAACCTACAGCGCCACCAACGAACGGTGAGCGGCAGCAGTGAGCTATCGTGCTGCTTCCGTTCGTCTTCCAGAGGAGACGTACCGCACGTCGCCGCCCTCGCAGTACTCCAGCAGGAGCATGGGCTCGCTGGTGGCGGACTTGAGGCAGGCGCCGTAGAACTGCACGATGTTGCGGTCGTAGCTGATGGACTTGAGGATGCCGATCTCCTGCACGGGCGCAGCAGCAGCAGGCAGCAGGTCAGCAGAGTGCGGCTGCTGCGCAAGGTGAAGCCGGCACCTCGTGCGGCCTGCGCTCCGCTCCAAGAGAGAGGCAGCGCGCCCCACCGTCCTACAAAGAACGGACACGGCTGGCTGCTGCTCACGACCAACACCGGCAGTCCCTGACACGACCGCCGTTGGGGTAAACCCTACTGAGGGCGTACCTTTCGGAAGGCGGTCAGCTGGTCCTCATCGGTGCACAGCAGCACCTTGACTGCCACCTCCTGCACCCCGCCGCGCAGCGCCTTGTACACCTGCAGGTCGTCATAACAGAGTGGGTCTCGGTTTGTTCACAAAGAGTGCTGGCTGCAGCGCAAAGCACCTGTTCTTGCAAGCTGCCATGCAGCGCCTTGCATTCCTGCGAAATTGCTGCCCGACAGGGCTGGCACGCGTGGATGCTGAGCTTCTCAGGCTTCTGCTACATATTGGGAGAAAAGAAATGGCCACAAATGCAGGCTGCCGCTGCAGCCGCCAGGTATGGAACATCACTGAGCATTCGCCGTGTTGTGGATGAGCCCACTCTGATGAATGTCAAGTATCAATGCGCCCCACCTTGCCGTAGCTGCCCTCGCCCAGGAGCCAGTCGGAGCCATCGGGGCGGCGGCAGAACTCTACCTCAGACGGGTCCACGAACCAGGACTGGATCTCCAGGTCAATGCCCTCCATCACCGCCATGTGCGGCCCCGTCTCCCGCACTACAGTACTCACGACAGAAGCTCGTTACATGACGGGCAGAGAGGCCATAGCTCCAGCAGATGCAGGATGTGCAAGACGATTCCCTCTATCACCGCTGTGCACATCGTGCATTGGACCAGAGACTCGTGAGAGACGTGAGGCGACGAGACCAAGCTTTCAAGCTCAGGCTGGGGCAGAAGGCATGACACAATGCCCTCTGTCGCAGTACGGCCTCTGTCTCTTGCACTGCGTGACGTACAACAGGCAGCGCGAAACTGGCCATGTGCCTTTTCTTCACTGACGGCCCGGGTGCCAGCAGACTTGCACACCCATGGGGCACATCCTACCGCTTGCTTCCAGGGTCAGTACAGCAGTCCGAACCGTCAACCGACACATGACATACCTGACTGGGAGGAGAAGCGGCACGTGCCGGCAACCGCCTGCTCGACTGCCGCATCCGCTGCCGCTGCGCCGCCAGCACTGTTGGCATGGCCGTCACAGTTGACGCAGCGGCCCACGCTGATGGCGTCCTGCCCGTGCGGCTTGCAGGGTTTAGAGTTTTCAGGGCCCGCCGCCGCCACGGCCTTTGCCGCTGGCGTCACCTCCACCGGCTGCCACCCTCTGAAGCTCGCGACCTTCTGTGCGGTCGACATGCGGCGCACCGCAGTTGTCATGTCGTCGCTGTTAAGCAGCCCCACCTGCAGCGTTTCATCAGCAGGCTTTAAGCCATCATGTTACATGTAGGGCTTGACACTGCTGCTGCTTGAGGCACGGCGCGCGAGCAGAGACTGGATCGTTCCAGGACACGACAATGGTGCATCTCGCCACCGTCTGTAACATTCAGCCCACCTCAACGTCGCCGCCGCCGTCGCGTGCAGCCGCAACTGCTGCCGCAGCGGATCGCCGCCCGAGCCAGAAGCAGACAATGCCGACCGCTGCCGCCAGGACCGCCATGCCGACCACGATGCCTGCGAGCAGGCGGCTCTGGAGCGGTGAGCAGGGGCTGGGCCTAGATGTCAACAATGGTTGTGAAAGGCAGCGTTGGGGCACTCGAACGTGGTCTTGCTTGGATCTGATGGCGGTGTCGCATGTTTCGAATGCAGGCATGGCATACATGGCATTTTGCAGGTCGCAGGCTCACCCGCGATACTCCCGCCGCCCAAGCTGCCAGATGCCAGCAGGCGGCGCCGCTGCTGCGCACTGCCGCCGCTCAGCTGCATGCTGCCGCCTGCGGCCGTGTGCTGCAGCATTGCCTCCGCTGCGACGTATTTGTCCCCCGCTGATCCGACAAGGATCAGGAGGCATGCCGCCGCCAGCAAGCGCATCATTGCCGGACGCTCACAGCCTTGAGGCACCCTCCGCCATGCTGGGTCGCCCAGGCGGACGCACGCTGTGCCCCTGCAGCACACGATGCAGCTGCCGCCAGCCGTGCAGGAGAGGAGTTTCCGGCTGGAGCCCCTGCAGGATGTTCAAATCCTGCAGCGTGAGATGCCCATAGCGGGCGGGCCAACAGCGTCACGACAGGGTGTCACTCTCAGTTAAATTGCACTGTGCGAACTGATCCAGCACGTCCCACGTCTTTGCCGTGTCGACTAGAGTGCGCACCACGTTTTCTCACATGGTGCGCACTCTAGGTGCAAGTACGCAACCCGGACGCCGAGCATCGCGTCGCGTGTACTCGGCCTGGCTGGCCGATAATGTAGGTCAGGCGCAGTCGGAAAGGACACACCGTCGTACCAAGGATGCAAATCCTGCCGATCTACTACCACGTCAGCGAATACGAGAGCAGCCTCCCCTCTGCATGTAGATGGCGAGAACAGATTGCCAGACTCAGTGCAGACCTTGAGTTCTGTTCGGGCGGGCTGTAGACTTGCCTTGGCCTTGGAGCACGAGGAGGTCGCCGCAGGGCCAGTAAGTTTGACACGACGTCCCCTGCTGCGGTTGCCACGACTACTGCGCGGCAGTGGGTGCTGCTACTCACACGCGTTCAAGTCACGGTGTGATTCAGTCAGAGAGATGTCGATGATCGGGACACGGCCTGCAGAATGCGCCGCTGGCGAAGGAGCAATACCGAGTGCCTCCACGTGAACAACGCATAAAAACCTATTTTGGTACACACCAGTGCCAGGGGAGCAGTGCAGTACGCAATATTGCCAGAGCAGGGAGCCCAGACCATGCCAAATGGAACCAATGATATGCCTGATGTACAGAACGCTTCCAAGACCGTAGTCAGGTGATTACTGTTGCTTGCTTTCGAATCGAATGGTGAATGGTAGGCTCGCGCGAAAGAATGGAATCGATGGAATCGATTACTCGCTCCTGCAAAGCTCCGCCAACTGCTCTTGACCCTCTCCAGATGCATCTGATGGTGGACCACTGCAGTGCGACGCTGTCGACGGCCTCAACAAGAGCAGGTGCACCGCCGCCAGCGACTGTCGCCGGCCGCAGCGCCCACACCCCCTTTGACACCGGCTGGCTGGCAAGGGCTGTGCTCAGTCCTCGTACACCCTGGGCAGTGACACACATACATGTCGGCGAGGGGATTTGATTGCATTTCGCAATCTGATTGCACTTGCTGAAGTAAAACTTGGGAACCACGACTGAAAAACTCAATTCCACTCACCGGCACTCATCGGCGTCAGGGTTGTCTTCGCAGTACCTGAGCAGGGAAAGGAACGAGCGGTTTCAGGCTGCTTGAAAAGTGGCGGCGGCAGGAAACGCAATCGGCTGACGGTGAGCAGCAGACACGTGAGGAGCAGACACGTTCCATCCACGAGGAGGCAATCAAGGGTGCAGGCCACTCACTCCTCCAGGACGTCCTTCTTGTTGCTCTGGGCGGAGGTGCGCTTGTCGGACAGCGCAGCGCTGATCTCCTCAACATCATCCCACGCGTTGGCGCACTCCCCCGTGGAGCCGCCCTCGCACGTCTCTTTTGCGTTGTCGATCGCTGTCTCCACTGCGCTGCGCTCCTGTGACTGCAGCGAAAGTTTTGCTCAGACGCAGAGCGAGCTTTGTCTATGATTTGTCTGCTGCCGGCAGGGTCGGAGGGGCAGAACCTGTCAGCGACTCTGGCGCTGCGCTGGCGCATGATTTCATCGTGCGCAGCGAAGGAAGCAGCCTATTCCAAGCGTGTTTGAGCTGTCCCGACATGCCATCGCATAGCGGTCGATGCTCCATGCAAGCCGCCTGAAGCAGGCGTCCCGCTGCTGAAATGGCGCAAATGCCTACCATCTGCAGTATCGGCACCAAACCCAGCTGCCATGCACAAGCTTGTTCACCATGATTGATCCGTGGATCTTGAGCACGAGTGCGGGACTGCGTGGGGCATCAGACTCTTGAGCCTGGAGTTTCTGGCTGCAGATGCACTGCACGAGGGTTGTGCAGCCCCAGGCACAGACCCAGTCCAAGACGCCGCGTGGACACCACGTACTGCTGTGCCATGCCTCTTGGAACAACAAGGACCGCTCGGCGCTGCAGCGGGCCCGACACGCTGCTGCAAAAGGGCGTTCGCCAGCAACAGTGTGGGCAAAGTTGACAGCTGCTCTAGTATTGGCTCGCGCTGGCCGCCCCTGCACAGCTAGCACCATCAGGCTGCCGAGTCCCCGTCATGCCAGCTGCCTCTCTCAGAACCTCACCGGCGTGGCGCGGACTGTGACCATGCGCCGAGCCTGCAGGGCCACACGGCCCGCTGGCCGCGGGGCTGCCGTCGTCTGCATGCGCACGCTGCGCAGGCTCATCGCTGGTGCGGTTGTTGCCATGGCTGCCATGTTTGTTGGGTGCAGTGATGTGAGCAAAGGTTCTCAGATAATGCTGGGCTGGACAAGCGCAGTGGAGCTCTGAGGCGGATTATTACGCCACAGCCCCTTCACATCGGAATGCGGTCGTCAGTACATGGTGACTTAGTTTGCCACAAGGGGACTGTCAAGATGTCGCCTCGTGCCAAAGTGTGCAAAACTCGGAGCAGCGATCATGTTGCAATTTGCATGCAATCCATACATATCGGACCGTTCAATTGAGGCTGTTGTGCTTAGTCACAGCGCTCGCGGCGGCGCAGTTCCGTGAGCATCGCTGCAGAGTCTGACAGGGCTCGGACCTGGCAGTCATGCAGCCGCACGCCTCGCTTAGTGCGAGCTGGCGCGTAGGCGTCACAGCCTCTGCGGCAGCGAGCACCAGCGGGCGCCCCGCAAGCAGCTTCCCAACGCCATGCTACCGACAGCGGCACGCCAGTGAGCGCTGTTGCTGCAGATGAATTCTGAGCCACTGCATTGCCTGGTTTAGCTGTGCATCGTGGCTGCAAAACGGCGCCTCGGTAACGAGACAAGAGCACGCGTGCGCGCGCCCAGCAGGCACACAGGAGCAGCACCAGCGGCGGCGGGACTGCAGCGTGGGCGTCACCAACACGGAGGCGGAGCTGCTTGCTGCTGGCCACTACGAGGTGGCGGACAATGACTACGTGGAGATCAACCGCATCCAGGTGCTGTGATTCACAAGATAGTGACGGCCTGTGTCGTGTGAACTGCCACCAGGGCTGCGTGCACTGATGGTGCATGCCCACTTTCACGCAAGCCTGTGGACTGGAGGAGGCTGGCGGCGGAAAGAAAACAGACATCCGCACATACCAGGCTGATGTGCTACTCAAATATTCGCGCATTCTAGTCGATTCACGAAAGCGTCAGCAGCGGCTCCATGCAGCTGCCCTGCGTCCCAGGAAGCTGCTAGTGTGATGTCTTGCGCGCACCTCTCGACGCAAATCTTTGCCGCGCGCAGGTGCCCAATCCTGAGCTGGGCCCCCTGGAACAGCGGGTGTCGTCGACGTATGAGGAGGCGCTGTTCACTGAGGAAATCAGCCCCGCGGACACCCAGTACTGGTTCACAGAGCCCCAGGGTGGGTTTGGCGGTTGGTGTGGGCAGCAAGTGGTGCATGACACTGCAACTGTATGAGACTGCACAGCTGTATCGTTCGTGCGTTTCCACAGAGGTTTGCGACGCCACAGAGGCTCGCGACGCTGCGTGCTCAGACAGCCAAGCTTCGGCGGCGATGCAACTGACGCACTGCCCAGTGACGCGATGCACGAAGACGTCCTGCCACGCGTTGTCAACGTTCATCGACATGTGTTCAGAGGGCTGGCGCACGGAGCCAGAGCGCGTGCCAAAGGCACAGCTCTTAGAGAACGAGATGCCGACGCCGCTCAACCCGGGCGAGGGCCGGGTGCGACTTTCCACTGATGCAATTTCCCTTTGCACTGATGCAATTTCCCTTTCCACTGATGCAATTTCCCCTTTCGGCTGCACCATGCCTCGTGTGTCGCAAGTTGGCCTGCCACGTTTTGAAACTCGATTCGCACCTGTTTGTCTCTTCGTTGCGCTTTGTCGACAGTCACCGCGCAACACACCTTCTCCATCCGCGATCGGCCAAGCGCGGAACAATCCAGTGCTCGCACCTGCGTGGTACAGCCGCTGCATGGCATCAGGCCTGCATCACGATGTCGAACAGCACTGTCAATCTGACTAGGACGACGTCCACTCAGCGTCTGAGTCGCAACTGTTTCCGTGGTCCACGGCTGCCGCACTGACCAGCCCGATACACGTGCCCACACCCGAGCTCGGCAATTCGGTTTCGCCAGCCGAAAAGCCACGACCTAACCTTGTGTCTCCCCTGCAGACGCCGCTGGACGGGCTGAAAGCGGGCACCGAGATGACGGGCGTGGTGACACGCATGATGCTGCACCACGGCGCGCAGGTGGACCTGGGCGCCCAGTACGATGGGTGAGTCACCTGTTAGCGATTGCTGCTGCCGAGGCTCTTTGTTGTGCATGAACCCGTTCTGCAGAGCTGTATCAGCTGGAGCAGCAGCGCATGGCGACGCAGCGGGCGGCCTGACCTGCAGCGTGTGCGAGAGCACCTGCGCGACTGCAGTCACAGAGGCTCTTAGGGTTTAGGAGGCTGTCGACTCCTGCACCTGCCGCCATGACACTCAAACACGGACCCGACCTCAGGGAAACCCTACTATCGGTTGTCAGCACAAACAGCACAGCACCCTCTTTCGTGCGCGCAGGTTGATACCCATCTGCCTTGACGAGTGGACGGACGAAGTGCAGAAAGCGGTGTTCATCGACACCGAGGTCCGCGTCCGCATCTTTGCGGTGCGTCACGAATGTCAGACATGCTTGCGCACTCCCTGATAGGCCGTGGGAGGTCCAGCTTCTCGCCGTCGGCTGCCCTGGTGCTGCCGTCTGCAGCCTTCTGCGAGACCCTTCGATCCTCAGAGCTCTTTAGGGTTTTCAATTAAGTCACATATAGCACAGTCCGGGTTGTGCGACCAGAATCTCGATCCGCGCCACACACCATCTGCAGTACTCTGCGCCCCTAAACCCTAAACCCTAAACCCCTGCTGCAGGTCCGGGACACGAAGCTGTACCGGTGGCCAGTGCAGCTGGAGCTGCTGGAGCCGTCCCCCGCAGCCGCACTTCTGTGAGCACACCTCTGCATCTCCGTTTTCCACCTCCCACACATGCTCGTGCATGCTTGCTGACTGCTGCCGAGGTTGGGAGGTTAAGCGCACATGGTGGCATGCATCTAGACACAGGAAAAGTCTAAAAGTCAGCTGTGGCTTCCTGTGAGCACTACACATGTCAAAGGCCCGTCCCTAAACCCTAAACCCTAAACCCTGAAGGCCCGTCCCTGAATCCGCATTCCTTGCGCCCAGGCCGCCGCCGGAGGCGCACCGGCCGAGGCTGGACCTGCGGGGTCGCTCCGACATCGAGTCGCTGGTGGAGGAGACGGGGCGACCCTACCACACCCTCCGCTATTGGACGGAGATGGCGGACCAGGACTTTGACGTGCGCCCTAAACCCTAAACCCTGCCTTGCGTCGCCCTTTCTCCTCATCCTTCGTGTCGTTGATGTCAATGACACGCTTGAGCGAAACTTGAGCGAAAGCGAGGTTCGGCACGCCGAGCAGTCTGCACCGCCACAGCCTCTGCAATGTGCTGCAAGGGAACAGTCGCCACGCGACAGTATTGCTGTTTTGCTCCTGCTCCTTAGCACAACCTGATCTTCATCGCTGCCATCAACTGTACCGTCGTTCTGCCATGATTAATATCGTCGTTCTTACTTATCGTCCTGCGCAGTGCGACGAGGAGGCTGAGGAGGAGGGCCTGACGCCGCGGGAGCTGTGGCACCCGGCCGTCATCCACCGCATCTCCGAGCTCGGCGCCAGCTTGTGAGGGTTTAGGGTTTAGGGCTTTAGGGCAGCCCAAGGTCTCCTCTCGCCAGGACCTCAGGCTGCCTCCGGGACTGCAGGACACACAGCAGCATCGACACTGGCAGCACGGGCTCTAAACCCTAAACCCTTGCTGCGTACAGCTCGCAGAATGCAGTTTCGCGGAAACAGAATTGCACTGCACGCTGTGGTGTCAGCTGGGCCGAGAGCTGGACCGCCTGCATCGGCTGAGGTTGATCAGCATGCCCCGCTACTGAAGTTGGCGCAGCTGCAGTACAAATGACCCTCCTTGTGAAAGATTGTTGTGCCACTCTGACAAACAGCTGTGAACCCTTCATCAGAACATGCAGGCAGCAGGTGGCATATATTTGCAGCAGTCGGTCTTTATAACAGTTCAATCAAAACCGGGCAGTCTTCCCCATCGGACCAATTGAAGCCCGTCTCCAAACTGACACTATTCCAGTCGTCTAAAGTTGCTGAATCGATTCAAAGGTCACATCACGAAGCATCGACGCTTGAGCGCCGCCGCCGATAGCTCTGTCAAGGTGTGCCAATTGATCAAATCATGAACAGTGCCGCATGAAGCTCGTCCATGCGGACGCACTTCCAACCGCTGGGCTGCTGCTGCCGCCGCAGCCGCCGTCACGGCTGCCAAAAGACCTGCCTTACGGCACACGTGTCCCTCATGACGCTCTGGCCGCATCGCTACGGCTGCTGTCCGCTTTGGCACAGCACCGCCACCATCCCTGCCTGGCGACCGAGGCCCTGGCCGCGCAGCGTTTAAACCCTGAACCTGCCCCCAGCGCCGGCGCACACGCTGACGCCTGCCACGGGCCTAATTCAGACGCCAGGGTGCCACTGGCCGATGCCGACGCCGTCGCCCAGCGCCGCGAGCGCCTTGATGCTGTCCCACGCGCCCGCTGCAGGACACGCACGCAACGGCTCGGATCAGACGGTGTGCCATGAGGCAGGATTCAATGGGCTGTCAAACTGCGGTATCCGCTGCGCACTCTAAACCCTAAACCCCCGGGGGCCCTCTGCACAGTCAACCCTAAACCCTAATAGCTGCTGCTGCTGCGTGAAGCGGCGGCGCCACATGCAAGAACGGCGCAGCAGCAGCTATTAGGGTTTAGGGTTGAAATAGTGCTTGTCTGCCTGAGCTTATGTGAGGTCGCAAACACGCCGGCCAGGGGCTGGCAAAAAATACGCGGCGAAAGCCCATCGACACCCAGCAGGACCACGATGTGGCGGCTGACGGGTGCACAGGGCTGTACCTGAGCAGTCGCGGTTCCCCGGCTGGTGGTTGTGCAGCGTGTACATCTGGTGCCACTTCCTGCTGCGGAAGCCGCCCGTCCGCCCGTAGCCGCTGTAGCGGCTGATGACCTGCGGCGGAGAGAGATGCGTCTTAGGCACTGTTGACCGTCGATGTTGACGATCGACTGCATGCTGCATCATCACGCGACTCCTTTTCGCACGCCCCGCGAGCCCACACTTCAAAAGCACGTGGCGGCCGCTGCCGCAGTCTTTTGCACGGGAAGGGTTTAGGGTTTAGGGTTAGGGCGCACCTGGAAGTCGGTCAGACCAAACAGCCAGTGGTCCATGGCGGCAGCCCGCAGCGACGGCGTGTTGCCGTTCTCGTTCAGAAAGTGGCCGACGCTGACGTTGGAGCTTGCCGTCAGGACCTTGTCTCCGTACGCCTCGTATGCCTGCAGGCACACACCGTGACATCGGACATGGCGAAGCCAGGGTTTAGGGTTTAAGGTTTCCTGGGATCGCTCTCAACATCCGTGGGCTCACTGGCCCTGGTCCAGCAGGCGGACGTTGTCCATCCAGCGCATGTGCATGATACAAAAAAACGCACCTGCTTTCGAATCTGGGTGCTGTCGGTGATGAGGAACCAGATCACCTCCTGGTTCGCCAACCGATAGTCTCCCTGCACGGCACGAATCTAGAGAGGTCGGGCCTGCACGGTCTGGTGCCAGCATGAGATAGGGACAAGGCACTTCCCTTCCTGCTTGCCTCCTCCCCCTGCCTCGCCCCGTGGCGCTGGGGCAGGCCGTATGACTCCAGCAATCGTCACATTGGCACGGGTCTGCACCGCCTCCAGCTGGTTGGCACAGGGGAAGAAGGGTTGGCGGGTGTCCAGGGTGATGGCAGACGTTTGGTGGAAGCCCTGCCGCCCTCAAAAAGTCCCAGCAGCAAAAGCGCACCTCCAGCTGGTCGGCGCAGTTGAAGAAGGGGCGGTAGGTGTCCAGGTTGATGGCGATATCGCCCAGCAGCCCGTCGCCGGCGCGGATCTGGATGCCGATTTTCAGCGGTCCTGGGCGCGTAAGCCTCTCGTACTCGTGCGCATGCTCCTCAAACAGCTGCGGCAGGGAATATGCAAATGAGTGTCGCGCTTCGCTTCTCCAGGGTTGCTGGCTGAGCCAGACGCGGGGATGCAAAGATGGCCGCGGCAGCGCTGCGTACCTCCTCGAACAGCTCTGCAGGGTTAGGGTTTCTGTCTTCAGAATGCAACCGGTCTGGAGAGCTGAAATCTCAGGGCAGGCATCAGCCGCATGTTGTGTGGCTGCAGGCTCCGGTGTCCGACGGCAGGCACAACAGTCGTGAAAGACTGCCGTTTCCTGAAAATCTCAGCGCCTGCAGAGGTGCAGCGGGCGCACCAGCGGCTGCGGGTAGAGCAGAAAGTCGTAGCCGCAGCCGTAGGCGGTCTCTGGCCGCAGCCCCAGCGCAAACAGCTGCTCCCGGTAAAAGGGGTTGTCAAACAGCCCTACCGAATACCTGTGCAGATCATAAACCCTATCAGACACAGGAGCGGGTCAGAACAAGGGCTGACAGCTCGCACAACGTCACGGCCAGCGCATGCGTCACACCGGGCAGCAGCTGAGGCTGGCAGCTCGAAATGGCTCGAAACCATGTCGCCGATGCTGCAACAAGGCACCCACTCCTGCGTTGTGCCGCTGGACAACAGAGATGATGCACGACATGTGCACTGGCTCTCTGCGGAGCAGCCCAGGAGCTGTCGCACTGCACAGACTTTAGGGTCGGCTCGTCAGCAGCTGCACGAAGAACGTGCACCCAAGGTTGGTGGTGATCTTCACGGTGCGCACGTCCTCCCCGCCTATTGCGCTGAGGTTGCCGCACTTGAGCCGGTCCTGCCACTCCCAGTCCTGCAGGGATGTGGCTGGTGTTCAGGGTTTAGGGTTTAGTGTTCAGTGCACGCTCTGAGCAGCCTCGGGGATGCGGCGCCGGCCGCCGGCGGCGGCCGCTGCGGATCCGTGTGTCTGTGCGACAAATCGAGCTGGCAAGCTGCCCGCGATGCACAGCCATCGAGGGCAGGTGACAGAAGAAGCAAATGTGCCTCACCCCAAAGTTGTTGGGATCCAGCTGGAAGCTGAGCCGGTCCGGGTCGTCAGCCTCCGTCGGGGTCCAGTCGATGAACGGTTGGTCGTACATCCACTCGTACCTGCAAGATGACATTGCGAGTGTGACGCTCTGCAGGAAGCGCAAACGGGTTTGCGCTCCTGAACTCCAGGTCGCCTTTTTATGGACCTGCGCCTGGGCATTTGGCAGTCCTTTTGGACACCTAGTGCATTTGGCAGTCCATTGGACACCTAGTGCATTTGGCCGTCCTTTGGACACCTAGTGCATTTGGCAGTCCTTTGAACACCTAGTGCATTGGCAGCTCGCCAAAGTGCTTCGTGAACGGCAACCAGCTCAATAAGCCGGCGCTTGAGCTGTGCGCCAGCTGCTCGTGCGACTTCAGCGGAAGGAAGTGACGCACTTGACGGAGTTGCCGCGCCAGTTGGTGGGCGTCATCTGGAAGGCGCGGTTGGTGAGCAGCGCAAGGTAGAACACCGTCACCGCGCCCACGATGGAGTCTGCCAGTCCCTCCCACCCCTGCAGCAGCAGGCAGTGCATGACAGGCTCTGGCCTGCGTGATTACTGCGCACAGCGACGCATCGGACCGCTGCATGCTCCAGGGCTTTGGACGCCATCTGCATTTGAAAAGGCGAGCACCAAGCAAGCTAGAAAGCAAGCTAGATTGGGCGGCGTGCTCTCACTTCCCAGCAATAATCCATCGGTGGATCTGCAGTCTTGCCTGCGCAATGGCATAGCGCTGCGGCGCCTCGCCCGCCAGGATGCGCCGGTGCAGCTCCGCGTACTTCAGGTGCCAGCCATTTGGCCCAATGGACCCGCAGCGCTCTGGGTCGAAGGCTCCTGTCATAGCAACCACGTTGTCACCTTTCGGAAGGCAGGCATTCGCGGAAGGAGCGCCCCAACAGCAGCTACCAGCCCCATGCAGCAAGCTTGCCGACTGCTCGCCTCCAGGCCCTTGCCGTTCCGGGTGACTGGCGCACAGCAGCAGCTCTTCAGTGCTGCGCTTTCCGACCCCGTGCAGCCTCACCTCCCCTCGACACCATCTCGGTGTGATTGAACTCCCGCGGCGGCGGCGGCGGTGCCGCTCCAGGCCCTGCATCGCCCAGCAGCCCGGTCGCCCACAGCAGGAACGCCGTGACCGCAGCGCCGGCCAGACCGTACACCACTGGGCGCTGGTCACGCAGCACGTGCCGCGCCTGCGTGGTGCGAGGTGTGTGAGGCTACTCAGATGAGGGGCGGCGCAGGCGGCAGCACACTGCACAGGTTGGAAATGGCGCACCATACAGTGTAGCATAGGAGCCATTCCGGGAGGCGCTGTGCTGTGTGCAATCACACAGGACGGCGGGATCCTTGAACAGAGGTGTAGCGGCGCAGGTGCACTGGCAGGAACACCTGGCAGTACTTACCCGGCGCATGCTGCGGCGAAGGGCGCTCATCCGGTACAGATGCTGCTGAGGGTCACGAAGCCGCTCGTGGCAGAGCTTCTGCCCTCACAGCTTCCGTTGTGGTGTAATTTCAATCCAGCAGCGGGATCCTCTTCAACTCTGCAGCTGCCTGCTGGTGCCATGCGCAGTCATCAGCGGGCGCCGCAGGCACTGCGCATGACCTGATGTTCGCTGCTACAGCACCTCCAGCATGTGATCCGTTCAGCGGACCATTGCGAAAGACGAGGCGACGAACTGCATCAGCGCCCGATGCTGCAAACGCAAAAAATCGCGAGTGGTGCTGCTGCCCCCTTGATCAAAGTGGTGCCAAAATGTTATGCAGCGACCGAAGTCCCGATAGCAATAGGCGATCTCCTTTGACCGTGATATGGCCACTGAGACTGGGGTTTGCCAACAACACCGGGCTGCGCAAGGTGACACTGTGCACCACGCTGATTTCTGCAGGCGCAAACTCCTTCACAATTGTACAAGCCCTGTGTGTACAAGCCTTCTGAATGATGCTACGTCGAGATCATTCACAGAGTTGTCGGCAGTCGCACAAGAAGGAAGAATTGGAGTCTGCAAAAGACGCATTGCCACTGGCCACTTGCCAGTTCATGCCTTAAACCCTGAATTCATTGTGACCCGTCGTACAACTCGTGAAGTCAATTGTACTACCGTACCAACAACACCTGTTTGCAGCCTGGCCCCAGACAACTGAACGAGTCGTTCTTGCAACAGACTCACAGTTTATTCTCTGAATTCTACCATGCCGTCTTCGCCCGTACCCGCTCCGCCACGCACACACAATCTCTGTGTTTCACCCTTCTCGAAAATGTCTTATTCTTTTCCCCTTCTCAGATTTTGTAGTCGGCCGTGCTGTTCCTTGCGCTGCACGGAGCGGCGGTCCTGGGGTCGCCGCAGATGACACACTCCTCAAAGGTCATGCATCGGCAGTCCATCCTCAGGAGTCGTCAATCAATGGTGACGCCCGCCCTGCGCAGCGCCCCCGACAGCGCCTGCAGCGCTTTCAGGTCCTCCGCGTCGAAGAGGTCCTCCGGCTGGGTTTCCGTCGCGGCTCTGCTGCCGCCGCGGCCGCCGTCTGCCGCTGCGCCCGCCGTCGGTGCGCCGCCGGCGGTGGGTCTGACTGCGCGGCCCGAGGCCAGCAGGTTTGTCAGGCGGCTCCACAGGCCTGGCGCCGACGGCGACCGCCCCGTCGCCTCATACGCCCAGGAGAACGCGGCCCTGCGGTGGTCGGGCTGGTGTTTCGGAGAAACGGCGTGGCAGCGGAAATGGACTGGCAGGCTATGATGCACAACAGCTGCCGCAAGTGCTTGAGCAGCCATGAAGGAGAGCCAGATGAGCTCACTAACAAAAGAAGCTCAGCGTGGGACTGAGGGATTGACACCTCAGATCCGAGGGTCCGGCCGCAATGGGCGCATCAAAGTGGCAGGGGATGATTTGCCGGAAGCGCCAGCTGGAGGCGATGTCCTCTATCCAGTTGACCACCTCGCCTGGATTCTGCACGTGAGGCAGCAGCGACTCTATTGAGATGCTGCAGAAAGATGGGGACCAGGCACAGGGTTTAAACCGCAGAAACAGGGTTGCCGAGGGTGCAGGCATGCGCAGCACAAAAAATTAGGGTTTAGGGTTTAGGGACCACCTGTGCATCCATGCATCCATGTGCATCATTGCCGCAGTCCTCACCTTCGAGAAGACTAGCACCCGGACAACAGGTGACACGATGAGGCGGCCAGCAAAGCGGCGGAACGAGGACTCCGGCTCCAGCAGATTCACCGGCGCAAAAAACAGCACCTGGAGACACATCCGCATCCAGCCTGCATTGCGGGGGACCACGCTCAGCGTCCGCGGGCAGCTCAGCGCCAGAAGCAGGCGCTGCACAAGCAGTCCGCCTGGATGACACGACATCCAAATCTCCGGCAGAGCTGAGCAGCCAGCAGATGTGAGGTTGTTGATGGGGCGCACCGATGCGCATGCGCCGGGCTTCCGCTGCCGCCTGTCCCTCCTCTGCTGCACTCTCCTGCTCCTGCCTCTACAGTGTTGAGGCAGATGTAGGGTGAAGTCAGCCTTGTGCACTCCCTATACGATTCCGGCATCGGCACAGCACCAGCACAGCACCGGCGACACGACATACACACCAGCCAACACGCCTCACCTCTGGACTTGCGTCGCCGTACAGCAGCCGCACGAAGAAGTTGCTGCTGTCGCCGGCGTCTGCGAGCGCCCACTGCGGGATGACCGCTGGCGGCGACGCCGGCACGCACACTGCGGAGTCCACCAGCAGCAGGGTTTTGCTACTCTTGTGGAACAGCGCCACCTCCGAATACGGGCCCACGCCTGCACACAGCATCCAGTCAAGGGTTTAGGCTTTAGGGTTTAGGGTTAGGGAGCTGAGTCTCATGTACAATCTCGTTGCGTTTCACTGTCATCAGCAGGATGCTTCGCCTGCCTGTGCAAATCGATCCAGCCTGGCGCTACCCAGAATGCACTGGCTTCAGTCTTGCGGGGCGCACGCGTCAGCTGCCGCACGTGCAGGAAACTCCATCGTGATGCCTGCCACCCGCCTTTGGAGATGTTGATGGTCAGGATGCGGTGGTCGAACTCGTCCGACCAGGGGTACCGCTCCCCTGGCTGCATGCTGGTGGCGCGGAAGATGCCAAAGAACGCCGATGGCAGGCGTAGCGGGAAGGACCACTGCTCCGGCGCCACATACACCTGTGCGCGTTGGTTTTCAGCGCACGGGGCTTCAAAGTCTGGGCCGGAAGATGCTATGAGCCGCTGGATGATGTCCGACGCAACATGCGGGGGTTGCTCTGGGCTGTCGATGCTGCCCCCCGCCCTGCGTTTCTCACATGCATGGAGCTCGGCAGAGCACCTTGTCTCGACAGGCCTTGAGAAGACCTATCTTGATCCTGAGGGGTGACATTGTTTTGAGGGTGAGCGGCAAACCTGAGCCGATGGGAAGCGCCGGTTGAAAGGCCCGACAAAAACCTTGTGCTCGTACGCAAAGGTGGGCAGCAGGATGTGTTCCACCGGCGCATCCAGCTCCTTCAGCAGCCGTATGCACTCCCTGCATGTCAAATACATGCTCGAGAGCGAAGATCATATCCTATGTGTCCTTGCTCGGCATTGTGTGCGCTGCCTCAATTGGAATGCAGAGCGCTTGCACTGGCAAGCCCTGTCATCGTCAGCGGCCCGGCGGCAGCCGCGCCGGCGCCGGCGCCGCTGGCGCCGCAATTCCGTGCTGATGTGGACAACCCTGAACCCTGGCGTCAGAGCTAGACCTGGCTTGCCTGGTGGGCGCAATGGGCGAGTAGACGAGCAGCCCGCCGGTGCGCAGCTTGACGACCGTCATTCGCACATTGGTGTGCACATTGGAACCTGCCAGGTTCTGCGGCTGCTCGAACGTCCAGATCTGCCCCTTCACCGCCTGCGGCAGGACGGCGGCGGCTTGCGTCAACAATCCGAGGTACATGCACCACGTTGTATCTAGTGCACACGACTCCTGACCAACGTGGAGCATATTGGTGCAACAAAAGCGGGCACTCACTGCAGCGCCCATCGCTAGGAGCAGATGCGAGAAGAGAAGGCGAGGGACTGTCAGCGAAGCGCACCTCTGACCGTACCGTCGTGCGCTCAAAGAACGGCCCAAGCGGGAACGGAAACCCTGTGACGAGGCTGTACTTTCGCCCCTTGCCCTTTTGAGGCGCTGCGTGCTGCTCTGAAGGCTTGCCGCCAGCCGGCGCGGGACTCCGCCCCGCTTGGCTGACCTTGACGGTCTTGCTGACGCCGCTGGTGCTGCTGTTACCCCCAGCACTGCCACCGCCATTGCTGCGCGCATTGCGACTGCCGGTCTGCACGGCTTCGCAATGCACCTGAAGCTGCGGTTGCCGCGCCGCTGCCGGCGATCGCTGCCGGTCTGCGGCGAGATGCCAATGGAATCTGCAGGATGGTGCAGACTCGAGAGGCATCGAGAGGCTGTGATGCGAGTGATGAGTGCGGCGCGCACGGCTGAAGGGCAGGGCAACCAGTCTGCGTGAGGTCAGCTGTGCGCCGGAGGCGTGGCGCTGTCCGCACACCATCTGTGGTTCTCGACAGGTTGTGTGCGGGCGTGCAAGCTTGCTTGCTTCTGATCACAGTTCGATTCGAGATCAGCACATTCGCAATGGCAGACCAGGCCTGAAGGAATAAACAGGAATAGTGAACACAGCAACCTGTCAACTCGGTACAATCCGGTGGTCAGCCAGGTCTCGTTGCAAGTGATCGACTCTAACGATGCAAGCCGCGACTGATTTATGGTGATCGCTGCTTGTTTTGCGATCGACAATTCGCTCGACAACGTGACAATGTGTTTTTGCCAACCGTGCAGCAGCTGTCGTGGCACTGCGAGCATGCAGCTGCAGTACAGGTCGCAAAGCCAGGCTGTCCTCCTGCAGTTCATCAGTAGCTCATCGAAACTTGATAAACAAACGCGTATTGCTGATACAGACCCTTGGTCGCTGGCGAACTTGCATGAACAACTGCACAACTTTGAGCAAGCCCGGTGTGCGGCCAGGGTTCGTGCTTAAACTATTTCGAGGAAACGCTAAACGCTAAACTAAAAGGGTGAAACGCTAAACGTTTAGCGGTGTGCGCTAAACTATTTCAACACGTGTCAGCACGTGATAGGGTCCTGAG
>JAABUL010003904.1_pt1 | contig 21032 bp, 18 predicted proteins | sample 5559151 | NCBI WGS metagenome assembly JAABUL01 (sample SAMN10711876, study PRJNA513368) | rock metagenome | isolation source: Antarctica rocks | place: Antarctica: Victoria Land, Pudding Butte sud | reverse complement strand
CCACGCTGCTGGCCCACGACCAGCTCACCGCACCGGCCGACCTCGACCAGTTCGCCGCGCAGGTCGCCTGACGTGGCGGCTTTTCATGAAATCTCTACTGTTCAAAGTTCGCTTGACAGACTACTAGGGAGTGGGCGGTCGTTCGTTGTCGTTCTGCCGCAGTGTTTTTGCGCCGTTCCATGCGGAACTCAGGCAGCGGTGAAGGCTTTGGCGAGATCGGCGAGGGTGCGGATGTATTCGGCACTGAGAAACGGCCCCACGTGAGAGACTAACGGCACTCGAAACTGGCCCCACTGGGCACGCAAACCCGCTACCCTCGCAGTACAAGGACGCGAGGAGGGAGCGGGGGAAAGGCATGCTACCAGTGGACGACATCGAGATGATCAGACGGGCGTACTACGTCGAGCACAAGAGTATCCGGGCGATTGCGCAGGAGCAGCGCCACCATCGGCGGGTGGTGCGGGAAGCGATCAGCGGGGCGAGCCCCCCGCCACGCCGATACCGTCAGCGGACGCCACGGGCGCGGCCGCTGCTGGACCCGGTCACACCACTGATCGACGCGTGGTTGGAGGCGGACCGGGAAGCGCCGCGCAAGCAGCGACACACGGCCAAGCGCGTCTACGATCGTCTGGTCGCGGAGCACGGCTACGCGGGCAAGGAGCGCGCCGTCCGGGAGTACGTGCAGCGCTGGAAGAAGGCGCAGCAGGGCGCGGCGCGGGGCTTCCTGCCGCTGGCGTACGCGCCGGGGGCGGAGGCGCAGTGCGACTGGGGCGACGCCCTGGTGCGCATCGCCGGGGTGGACCAGAAGGCGGCGCTCTTCTGCATCCGCCTGGCCTACTCGCTCAAGCCGTTCGTGTGCGCGTTCCCGGCGGCGCGGCAGGAGTGCTTCTTCGCCGGCCACGAGGCGGCCTTCGCGCTGTGGGGCGGCGTCCCGCACCGCATCACCTACGATAACCTGACCAGTGCCGTCCAAAAGGTGCTGGAAGGGCGGAGTCGCACGGAGCAGGACGCCTTCGTCGCCTTCCGCGGGCACCACCTCTTCGCGAGCCACTTCTGCCTGCCGGGCCAGGAGGGGGCGCATGAGAAGCCGCTTGTCGAAAGTTTAGTTGGGTACAGCCGCCGAAATTTCCTGTTGTCGAAAGTTTAGTTGGGTACAGCCGCCGAAATTTCCTGGTGCCCGTCCCGGATATGCCCTCGTGGGAGGCGCTCAACGCCTACCTCTATGAGCGCTGCGTGGGGGAGGACGCGCGCCCGGCCTCAGGGCGGGGCGACACGATCGGGGCGTTGGGGCAGGAGGAACGGGCGCACCTGTTCCCGCTGCAGCGGCACGGCTACCCCTGCTGCCGCACGCGGGCGGCGCGGGCGACGCGGCAGAGCCTGGTCACCTTCGAGCGCAACCGCTATAGCGTGCCGACGCGCTACGAGGGCCAACGACTGCTGCTGCGCGCCTTCCCCTGGGAGGTCGAAATCAGCGACGGCCAAACCGTCGTGGCGCGGCATCCCCGCCTCTATGGGCGCGACGGCGAGCAACTCGACCCGCTGCACTACCTCGCCCTGCTGGAGCGCAAGTCGGCGCGTTCGACCTGGCGCGCCCCATCCAGCAGTGGGCCGCGCAGTGGCCGCCGATCTACCGGACCTACCTCGACGCGCTCGGGCAGGCCCGTCCCCAGGAGGCGCGGCGCGCGTTCGTGCGCATCCTGCAACTCCACGCGCGCTACACGCCAGCCGTGCTCGCCGCCGCGTTGGAGCGGGCCTACGGGTTGCGCTGCTGGTCCGCTGATGGCGTCGAGCAACTCGTCCACCAGGAGCTTGACGCGCCGCCGCTGGCGACAACGGTCGACTTGGTGACCCTGCCCACCCTCACGCGCCTGGCCCAGATCCAGATCGCGCTGCCCGCCCCCCATCGCTTCGATCAGCTTTTTGAGTTAGAGGAGGTCTGCCCATGACCGCGACACTGACGCCCAGCCCCGACGCCACGGCCCAGACGCTGCTCTTGGAGGAGCACCTGCGCCGCCTGCGCCTGCCCGTCGTCCTGGCCCGCTACCCCAAAGTGGCCCAAGACGCCACCCAACGCAACCTCTCCTATGACGGGTTCTTGCTCGCGCTGCTCGACGAGGAGTTGGCGCAGCGTGACGAGAACATGCAGAAGCGGCGCCTGGCCGCGGCCAAGTTCCCCACCCTCAAGACGCTCGACCAGTACGACTTCTCCTTGCGCTGTTGAAGCCGCTGATCGTGAGCGCGTAGGTGTACTTGAGCGCGCCCAGGGCCAGCCGCCCCGCCGGCGTCGTGTCGGCGTACAGCGCCGTCCGCGCCCCGCGCAGCCGCTCGTACCACGTCTCCATCGCTCGGCTATGCCGCGTCCAGACGTACGCCTGGGTGATCGCCACGGCCTGACCGCGTTCCAGCGCCCACGCCACCGTCGGCGTGCAGGCCCAGCGCTCCTCCGCGCCGGCAATCCGCGCCAGCCAGTACCCCGGCAGTTTCTTGTCGAAGGGCAGCTTACCAGCCGGGTCGCGTCGCTCCTCGATGCCGGATAGGCCCAGTTCCACCACGCCGGCCGCGCTCAACCATTGCGCGTTCTTGTCGTAGCTGTGTAGGTACGCCTTCTCCCGCTCGGTCGGCGAGAGCGTGCGCAGCCAGCTCAACTCTGTCACCGTGTCGGCCTGCCCTGCCGGTGCCGGCAGCCGCTCGGGGAACTCCCGTTGAGACCCGGCGCCGCGCTTGCCCAACTCCTGTAGCAGGTCCAGCCCCGTGCGGCCCGGCGAGCGGTAGTACGGCGCGCCCACGGCCTGGGCGTAGGCCAGCAGGCCGCCCAGTAGCGTCGCGCCGTCGGTGTCAATCCCCCACACGGCGTGCTCGTCGTACAGGGGGAACCCGATCGACACACCCGATCCGGCCTCGCCTTTCTTGCGGAGGTCCAGCCAGGGCGTGAGCGCCGTGGGGAAGGCGTGCAGGTCGTTCAGTCCGTCGGAAACGAACGCATGACGCAGTTCGCGGAACTGGCCCGAGGTAGCGAGCGTGGCGGGTAGATCGGCCGCGCGCACCCAGGCGTCGGTCAACCACAGTTGCGTGAGGCCGTGCCGCCGTGCGCCGTTATACAGGTTGCCGACGTGCCGGATCGTACCCGTGATGGGGGCGAGGGGCCGATCGGTCAGGTGCAAGCCGTCGACGTCGAGCACACCGATAGTCGGCGAGGTCGCGCTCGCACTCATGGCGTGCGTCCTTCCGCATCGCCCTCGTTGCCCTCGTCACGCGTAGCGGCCGAGTCGCCCAACGTCGCCTCCAACTCCTCGACCGTCGGCAGGTTTCCCCGCAGGTCGGCTGGCAGCGCTTCCGTCAATTGGTACGACGAGACACCGATCGGCGTGGCGAGGTTGCGCAGGGCGTACTCGGCCACCACCGTACTCTTCCCCTTACACAGGATGATCCCGATGCTCGGCTGATCGCCCGGCGTGCGCAGCAAGTCGTCGACCGCCGACAGGTAGAAGTTCATCGTGCCAGCGAACGCGGGCTCGAATTCCACTGTCTTGACCTCGACCACGACGTAGCAATGCAGGCGCACATGGTAGAACAGCAGGTCGATGTAGTAGTCGCGGCCGTCCACGTCGAGCCGGTGTTGGCTGCCCAGGAACGCGAAGCCGACGCCCAGTTCGAGCAGGAACTCCTGGATGTGCGCGATCAGGCCGCGTTCCAGCGCGCGTTCCCGCACCTCGTCGCCGAGTGCGAGGAATTCCAAATTGTATGGGTCTTTCAGCACCTGCCGCGCCAGGTCGGATTGGGGCGACGGGAGCGTGTGCGCGAAGTTCGTGGTCGCCTGGCCCTGGCGGTGATACAGGTCGCCCTCGACCTGGTGGAGCAGCAGGGAGCGGCTCCACCCCTGCGTAACCGCCTCTCGTGCATACCAGTCGCGCGCGGCTGGGTCGGGCACGCGGTCCAGGAGGTGAGTGATGTGCCCCCACGGCAAATCGCGCAACAGCTGTTGCGCGATCTCCGTGTCGGGATAGGCCCCGGCGAAGGTGCGCATATATTGCAGGTTGCGCGGCGAGAAGCCCTTCATGTCCGGAAAGGCCCGGCGCAGGTCGGACGACAGCCGCGCGATGACCTGCGCCCCCCACCCATACTCCTCCTGCCGCTGCTGAATCGCCCGGCCGATCTGCCCATAGAGCGCGATCAGTTCGCGGTTGACGGACAGCGCCGCACGGGTCTGTGCCGCGCGGATGCGCTCTTTCAGGTCGCCGAGCAGCGCCTGGTACCCCTCGGGCACGAGGCCCTGGTCCTGTGCCATAAGTCGCCCTCCTATTGTCCTACTCGCGTGTGTGAGCGTTCACCGCACGGCCACGCCGACACCCCGTTCCATTGACCGTGTTCATAACGAACACGGTTGAATGCCCATGACCAACGATGGCCGTGCGCCCGCACGCTCCTCTCCTGTTCAGTATCGTGCGCGACATGCCCTGTGGCGGCATCTTGTCCCGATCAACCGTGGCCGTTACGGTCACGGTTGCCTCCTGAATCGGGGTCATCATGACCCCGGTCGCTGTGTCTCGCCGCGCTCTGAGAGCGGCCATCCCCCGGCGCGCTAGCCGCCGCGCACGCCAAGTTCTTGTCCGTGGCGTGTCGGTCATCAGTCCAGTCCCGCGAAGAGCGACGGTTGCGCGCGGGCGCGCTCCCACGCCTCCACGGCTGCAGGGTTTCTCCAGACGCTTTCGATCCGGCGCAGACCCTCGCGGTGTCGCGCCGCGCTGATCGGCATGTCGATGTCCGTCCGTTCCCAGCCGGCCTCTTCGAGTGGCCGATGCACCGCGTCGTGCCGGTAGCCCGAGAGCACGACCAGCGCCGGTGAGGCCAGCAGCGCGGCCGTCAACTCGTGATGGTCCTGCGTGGTCATCTCATGTGCATACCGCTTGTCGCCGGCCCGTGTCTCATGGACGTAGGGCGGATCGACGTAGATGAGCACGCCGGCGTGGCCGTAGGCGGCGAGCACGCGCCGCCAGTCGCCGCACTCGATCTGCACGCCCTGCAGGCGCTGGTGGACCTCCGGCAGCCGCTCCACGGCCGAGAGGTAGCGTTGCGCCGAGCTCGCCACACGCGTCCCGTCGGCGTTTCTGGCACTATAGCCCCACGTCCCTGGGAGCGCGGCGCCCGTTGTCTGGACGCTGTATTTCCAGCCGTGCCGCGCCGCGCTCCCTGTGGCGCCACCGAACGCTTGCCGCACGCCCACGAACCAGGCCCAGGCACGCTCCACCGGATCGTCGGCGTCGGCCCACGCCCCCCGGCAGCCGTCGTACTCCTCGCGCGCATAGGGCGTCAGCTCACACAGCAGCCGGAAGCGCGCGTACTGCTCCGGGTCGCGCAGGACCCGATAGAAGCGCACGACGTCGCCCGCCAAGTCGTTGATCGTCTCTAACCGAGCGCGTGGTTTGTGAAACAAGATGGAGGCCCCACCCGCGCATGGCTCAAGGTAGCACTCGTGCGGCGGTAGGAGCGGCACGATATGCCGTGCCAAATGGCCCTTCCCGCCGAACCAGGTGAGGGGGCTGCGCAGGGGCTTGTGCGCGACGCTCATGGCACCCTCCTCTCGGCCGCGCGCTCCCGCGCCCGTCGTTCCTTACGAGGGCAGCGACAGGGTGCGAAAAGGCAGTGGGCGCAGCGTGCGATGATCCCCGGCGATCCGCGCGGTAATGAGGCTCCGGTGCCAGAGCCCGGCGGTCCCGTCGCCGTCGGCGGTGCCGTGCCGGTCGGCCCCGCGCGGGAGTGGCAGGTACAGTCTCCCTTGTGTTGGCCGCACCCAGCGCAGAGGACGAGATGGCCGTACTTCCCCCCGAAGTAGTCAATCGGCGCGGGTGGCTCCTCCACGGCGGGACGCTCACGCCGGATCTTGTCCAATTCGACGCGCACCGTGTTGATGGTGATGGTACGGAAGTCGGCCGCGCCGCGCAGGGCCTCGATCAGCAGGGCTTCGCCCACGGCGGGATCGACAGCCAGGGCGTGGAGTTGCTTGTTCAACCGATCGGCCGGCTCCGCGCCCATCAGTTCACGGTAGACGGCCCGCCAGCGGCGATCCTCGGCGGTCAGGTCCTCGCGGTCGATTACCGCCATGACCGGTGCCGCTCCCTTCTTGGCCGCGCGCCGGCGCATCTGCGGCGTCCCCACGTCGTAGCTGTTGGGCAGCCCGCGCCCCTGGGGTGTGCTGCGCAGGTAGCCGGCCTCCTCTAACTCGCGCAGGTAGTTGTAGGCAGACTTGTAGCACACACCGACATAGGCGGCGATCCGTGCCACCGTGCGGATGCAGCGCCCCTGCCGATTGCTGTGGTGCGCCACCATGACGTAGGCCCGCTTCGCGCCCTGGCTCAGGTCGGGATCGCCGAGCACGGCGTTCGGGACCGTCGCGTAGCCGGTCTCGTCGTCCCGCGCCGGCGCGGCGGCGAAGTGGTAGACGTTGGCGTGGCCGCGGCCACCCCGCGTCACCGTGACGAGCGCGGCCCGGCGCAAGTCGGCCGTCCGGCGCTTGACCGTGCGCGTCGAGCAGCCCAGCTCCGCGGCGAGATCGCCCTGATAGGGGTGGCACTCATCCTCGTCCCAGGCGTAGGAGATCAGCAGCACATGGGCGAGCCGGTCGTTGTCCAGCGGCGCGGCGTCCAGGAACGGGCGCGGGATCTGCGTCCACCCCGCGCGCGGCGTCGGGGTGGACGTGGTGACGGATGGCTCCACCAGTGTCGTGCGCGCGCTCACCAGGCGCTCCCCATCCGCAGGGCGCGCAGCCGCCAATAGCGGTACTCGTCCCACTCCCGCGCGGAGGTCTCGGCCAGGACTTGCCGGCGGCCCGCGTCGCGCCGTGCTCGCGCGTCCTCGTCGTCGGCGCGGCGGTGACCGGCCAAGTCCGCACGTACGCGATCGAGCACGCGGGCCAGGCGGGTGTCGTGGGACAGGGCGGCGGCGATCCGCGCGCGGCTGTTGAGGGCCGTGGTATGGTCGGCGCGGCCCAGGGCGTGGGCTGCGGCGCTGTTGGTTAGGTGATAGTCCTCGGCGAGCAGGTAGGCGCAGAGGTGCCGCGCCTGGACGATGTGGGTCGCGCGGCTTGGCCCCAGGATCGCGGCGGGGGTCACATCGGTTTCGAGATAGTACACGTCGTTATAGGCGCGGACGACGGCCGCGATGAGGGACGGCGTATCGACCGTCCCGGCGCCTGTCCGCGCGTGGGGTGGGCCAACCTGTTGACAGGCGCGCGAGTCCGCGCTATCCTGTCGAGAGAGCATGGGTGTGCTTTGAAGCATAAACGCCTCCTGTGCAGGCCCGCTACCCGGTTCGGGAGCCTTGGAACTCCTTCGGGCGACGGCCTACGTTTTGGTGGCTCTGGTGGTAGGCTTGGCGGCTCCAACACCAGCGCCGGTGCTATTGAAAACAGTCAGGGCATGCAAGAGACTCACCGGTTGGTAGCCGGTGGGTCTCTTGCATTGTGGCCGCTTCGACCACGCATTTGTGCTACATAACGCACTCCTTCATGATGAGCATTGTAGCCCACACACTCCCCCCGCGTAAAGGCGACGCACGCACGCACGCCCTGTCCCTCCCTAAACGGCGCTATCCGGCGCCGCATGGGTGCGATCATGGGAGGCCCGTCCAGTCGTACGCTGTGCCATGCTTCACCGGGGCCGTCGGCAGCCGCGCTGGGCGAGATGCGGGCGCTGTTGCCGTCGCGGCCGGGTCCGTCGCCGACGCCGGGGCGGGGGTTATTGCCGGCGTCGCCTTCGCCACCACACGCACCGGCACGCTGGGTGTCCCGGCCCGCGCCACTCGCGCCGCTTCGGTTGCGGGAGTGTGCGCGGGTGCGACGACCGCCGGCGCGGGAGGGGACACTGCGGGTCGGTGCTCTAGGGGGGCTTCGACGCACGCGATGGGCGCCGGGCGCTTCATCAACCGGCGCATGGCCCGCACGGACCACATCGGCCGCGTGCGCAGGTCCATGGGCCGCGCCTCACGGCCGATGGCGACGACGCGCCGCCGCGACGAGGCCGCCAGGTCGTCGGGGAACAGCAGGGGCACGCCGGTCTCGCTCACCGACTGGCTGCCCCGATCGCGGCTGCGGCCGAACAGCCCGGCCGTCCGCGACTCGCCCTCCCCGTGGGCCAGCACGGTGCGGTTGCCCAGCGCGTCGCTTGCCCACTTGGCGTCGTCGCCGCGCGTCCCGCCCAGCCAGCCGAGCACGTTACACGAGTCGATGATGGCCTTGGCCCCCAGTTCCCCATAGTCGTCCACGAGTTGCGAGAACGACTGGAAGCTGATGACGCGGGAGATGCGCGGCTGCCGGCAGATGTTGAACCACTTGGGCGCGTTGGGGATCGCCCCCATCGTGCCGAACTCGTCCAGCAGCAGGCGCACCTCGCGCTCTAGCTCCCCGTTGGGCAGCGTGCGCGCGCGGTCCAGCAGCACGGTGAACATCATCGTGAACAGCGCCGCGACGAGGGGGCGCAGCGTGTCGTCGCCGGCCGGGATCACGATATAGAGCGCCACCGGCCGCCGCCCCGTCCGGCCCAAACGGTCGAGGTCAAGCGTGCCCTGACCGCCGACAACGGCCTTGATGGCGGGGTCGGCGAGCGCGGAGAGGCGCGGGGCCAGCCCCGAGGGGATCGAGGAGCGCAGGTCGCGGTGCTCGGCGATGAGCCCCAGGAACTGCGCCGCCGGCCCCGTCTCCGCACCCGATGGCCCGTTCTTCAGTGCCTTTTCGATGGCCTCCACGTTCGGTTGCAGCAGCAGGGCCAGCAGTTCATCCAGCGTGCCGCTCGACCGTCCGGCCGCGGCGGCAACGGCGTGGACGTGCATCACGCCCGCCGCCATGAGGAGGAGGACGGCCTGCTCGAAGTAGGGCTGCGGCGGGGCGCTGTCGGCGGGCTTGGAGTTGTGCAGCCAGGCGCGCGCCCAATCCTCGGCCTTGGCCGGCGTGCGCACCAGGGCGAGCGGCGCCCACGTCACACTGTTGGCCGGGTTCTGCATGTCCAGCCGGTAGACGTCGTGCGTCCGGCTCAGCGCCGCGGCCGTCTGGTTCCACCCGTCGCCCTTGTTGTCGGTGGCGACGTAATCCACGGCGGGGTCGGGCTCCAAGAGTTGCGTCTTGAAGAAGGCATTCGACTTGCCCAGGCCGGTTGGGGCGTCGATGGCCACCCCTTCGAGTAGCAGCGCCGACCGCACGCCAATCGTGATCCGTCTGAACCCGCGCCGCGCCGTGCCAAGCACCATGTCACCGGGCTTGGCTCGCCGCCGCTTCAGCTCGTCCCAGGTCTGCCAGCGCGCGCCGCCGTAGGTGTTGGCGCGCGTGGGGTCGAGGGCGCGCTTCCGGCGGCCAATGAGGATGAACACACCGAACAGCGCCAGGAGCACGAGCACACTGCCCAGTTCCACGGGGGTCGCCGCGCGCACGGGTGCCCCGCTCGGGCTGTGCAGGGTGGCATAGCGCCAGGCCGCGCCGTGGCGCATCCAGCAGGCCGTCTTGCTGCTCATGGCCGCGGGCATCATGCACGTCCACGCCGTCGCCGTGGCGGCTGGCCGCCCCACCGGCACGCTCGACGAGCTGCGCGAGTTGCTGCTCAAGCCCTCCATCGAGGAGATGATCGCCGCGCTGAAGAAGGGGCCGAGCGGGGCCGAGACGGGACCGGCGGCGCAGTTCCTGGAGCTAATCGCCCAGCACCGCGACCTGCGCTCCTCCATCCCCTCGGGCCTGGCCCCGCGGCTCTCCGCGCTCACCGACCCGGCGATCCGGGCTGTCGTCGGCGGCCAGGGTACGCTCGACCTCGATCGTTTGGGGCGGCGCGGACGGCGGCCAATCATCCTCTACATCGTGATCCCGCCCGGCGACGACACGCTACGCCCGCTCGTCGCGGCGCTGTTCACGACGAAGTTCACCGTCCTGCTGGACCGCGCGCGCACGCTGCCGGGGGGGAAGCTGGAGCGCGAGGTGCGCGACCTCCTCGATGAATTCGGGACCATGGGCGCCGTGCCCAACGCGCCCAAGTGGTTCAACATCTGCCGGCAGCCGCGCATCTCCCGCGTCATCAGCTTCCAGATGCGCTCACAACTCGTCGACGAATACGGCCCGGAGGGGGCCGAGGCGATCATCGAATCGTGCAACATCCTGGCCTGGTTGGGCGGGACGCGCGACAAGGATGCCCAGTGGGCCAGCGGGTTGCTCGGCAACCGTACCGTGCTGGCGCGCGGGGAGGGCGACTCGGCCGCGCCGGGCGGTCTGTTCGGGCGGCGGCCGGAGCGCGACAGCCGCTCGGCGAGCGAGACGGGCGTGCCCCTCCTGTTCCCCGACGACCTGGCGGCCAGCTCGCGGCGGCGCGTCGTAGTGAGCATGCGCGAGGCCCGCCCCATGGACCTGCGCACGCGGCCGATGTGGTCCGTGTGGCGGCTGCGCCGGCTGATGAAAAGATCGGCCCCGGTCAAGTGCCACGAGACCCCGGTAGAGGGTGGGGCCGCGCCGGTCGTCGCGCCGGCGATGGTGGCCGCTGCGGCCACCATCGCCACGCCAGCAGTGCCGTCGGCATCGACCACGGCGAAGGCGCCCAAGGAGCCCAAACACCTCAAGGCCGACACACCCACGACAGCGGCATCCTCGACGCAGCCGGGCACACCGACGAGCGCGGCGCAGGGCTGGACCCCCGCGACACCTGCGCACCCTCAACAAGGAATGAGGACACCGGTCAAGTGGACGACGCTGCCGTGACCGCCATCGACAGGACCGAGAGAGAGGAAGCGCGCGTGCGAGGAAACATTGCGGTAGGGCAGGCCGTGGGCTACAATGCTCATCATGAAGGAGTGCGCCATGTAGCACAGATGCGTGGTCGAAGCGGCCACAATGCAAGAGACCCACCGGCAACCAACCGGTGAGTCTCTTGCAGCCCTAACCTATTTTAATAGTGACCGGCGCTGGTGTACCTGCCCAGTAAAGCAATCACCAGAGCCACCAAAACGGAGGCCGTCGCCCGAAGGAGTTACCAGCTCCGAACCGGGTAGCGGGCCTGCACAGGAGGCGTTTATGCTTCAAAGCACACCCATGCTCTCTCGACAGGATAGCGCGGACCCGCGTGCCTGTCAACAGGTTGACCCACCCCACGCGTGGACAGGCACCGGGACGGTCGATGCGCGGTCCCTCATCGCGGCCGTGGCCCACGCCTATAACGACGCCTATAACCTCGTGGCCGACGTAACCCCCGACGCGATCCTGGGGCCGAGTCGCGCGACCTCTGTAGCCCAGGCGCGGCACCTCTGCGCCTACCTGCTCGCCGAGGACTATCACCTCACCAACAGCGCGACGGCCCACGCTCTGGGCCGCGCCGACCACACCACGGCCCTCAACAGCCGCGCGCGGATCGCGACCGCCCTGCCCCAGGACAACCTCCTGGCCTGCGTGCTCGATCGCGCGCGCGCGGACTTGGCCGGCAACCGATGCGACGAGGACGTGCGCGCGCGGCGTGACGAGGGCCGTTGCCGCGCCCTGGCCGAGGCGTCCCCCCAGGAGTGGTACGAGTATCGCTACTGGCGGCATCGTTCCTTGCAGGCGGGATACGCCTGGTGAGTACTCACACGACCGCCGCGGCGACGGAGCAGCCTACACCGCGCGAGCGACCGCCACGAGCCGGCTGGACGCAGGTGCCGCGCCCGTTCCTGGACACGGCACCACTGGACAATGACCGGCTGGCCCACGTCCTCCTCATGTCCTACGCTTGGGACGAGGACAACGACTGCCACCCGTATCAGCGCGATCTTGCCGACGAGCTGGGCTGTTCGGTGCGCACGGTCAAGCGTCGCACGGCCGACCTGCGTGCGGAAGAGTTGGTGACGGTGCGGCGCGGGGGCCAGGGCCAGGCCAACGTCTACCACCTCACCGTCGGCCCGGTGCATGCGGGTGACGACGGGGTGGGCTACGCCACGGTGCCCAACGCGGTGCTCGATGACGCGCGGCTGTCGCAGGGGGCCAAGCGCGCCTACATCATGCTCTGCCATCACGCTTCGGCAGCGGGGCGGTGCGAGCGCACCGTGGGCGAGATCGCGCACGATGTGGGGGCGGCGTCGCGGCGCTCGGTGTACACCTACCTGCGCGAGTTGGCGCGGACCGGGCACCTGCGCATCGCGCCGCAGGGGCAAGGGCTGCCCAACGTTTACCACGTCGGGGCACAGAAGGCCCGTATGCGCGCGGCCCGGCGCGGGACGGCCCCGCTGCTGACGGTCGAACGTCCGGAGGACGCAGTGGCGACGGCGGCCGACGCACACTGGCGGGCGCTCTATCATGAGTTGATGGGGCCGGAGGCGCCACGCCCCGCGTTGGCGCGTCAGGTGTGGGCGCTGATCGGCCGCGTGGGCGAGGCGACGGTCTTGGAGGCGCTGCGTGGGGCCGCGCGGTTCGCGGAGAAGAAGCGGCTCGCCACGCTGACCATCGGCATGATCCGCTACGCAGTCGACGAACTGCTGCGTGAGCGGGACGCGGACGGAGGGACGCCGGCACCGGGCGCGCGACCCGACGTCGAAACGGTGGAGATCGCGCCGCCGGCGCCGGACATGGAGCCGGCCTGGCGCGACACGCTCGGTGAGTTGTGCGGCGAGATGACGCCGGAAAACTACAAGCGGTGGTTGGAGCCCACGACGGCTAACGGCTTGGACGGCGACCTGCTGCGCGTCGGCGTGCCCGACAGCTTCTCGCAGCAATGGTTAGACAAGCGCCTGCGCGGGTCGATTGAGCGAGCGCTGGGCCGTGTCGCGCCGGGTGTGCGCGTCGCGTTCGAGGTCCGGGGCGCGGAGGGGGGCGCGGAGATCGTCGTGGCCAACGCTGACACGGAGCACCCGCCACCGGCCGTGACTGCGCCGACGGTGACGCTGGCGCGGGCCTCGCCGGGCGTCGGCGAGCGGCTGACCATCGAACGCTGCCGCCATTGTCACGCCCTGCCGTGCCGCTGTCCGCGCAAGGAGCGGCGGGCGCGGGAGCGCGCGAGCCACACACGGAAAGGGGAGAAGGTGCCATGACCGACAATCCGTTGGTCCCGGAACTGAGCGTGTCCGATTTTGCCGTTAGTCTCCGGTTCTATACCGTCGTGCTCGGATTCCGCATCGAGTATCAACAGCCCGAGGATCGGTTCGCCTACCTGTCCTATCAGGGGAGCCAGGTGATGATCGAGCAGGCGCACGGGACGTGGGAGACAGGGCCGCTGGAGCATCCCTATGGGCGCGGCGTCAATTTCGAGATCGGCGTCGATCGAATCGCCCCCCTAATCGAGGCGCTGCGCGCGGATGGATACCCGCTCATGGTCGAGCCGCACGAGCGCTGGTATCGACGGGATAACACGGCGGTCGGGCAACGGCAGTTCCTCGTGATGGACCCTGATGGCTACCTGCTGCGCTTCGCCCAGAGCCTGGGGACTACACCTTTCCTGTCGGATGAGGGCGACGGCGCCGCTTGCAGCGACCATCCATGAGCGTCGAGGAGGAGACACCATGACGACAACGGCAGCGGCGCCGGCGATCGGCGTGCTCGACGTGGACGGCCTGCACCTACGCGATAAACCCGTCGTCCCGATCTCCGGCGCGATCCGCCACGTCGGCGACCTGTACAACGGCGCGCGGCGGCACGGCCTGGCGCAACTCTGGCTCACCGATGCCTGGGTGCAAGCAGCGGGGCTACCCGACTCGCTGCGCGGGGCCAGGGGGCGGCCGCGCCACCTGCCGCACACCTTCGTCGCCGACGGCCTGGCCGCGGCCGAGCTGCACGCCTGGCCGGATGGCCTGTCCCACTGGCTCGCCTTGGACAAGAAGGGCGTGGCCGGCGCCGGCGTGGCCATCGTCGTGCCGGCCTACGACGACAACGCGACCTGGGGCGAGGGCATCGACGCCGACACGCTGCTCGCGGCGCTGCACGCCTACGCCGGCGCGCTCGGCCGGGCCTACGTACGCTCGCCGGGCAAGACCGGCCTGGACCTGCTGATCGAGACCACGCGGCGCGGGGGCAAGCGCGACCCGGTGGAGGACTGGCCGCCGCCGGCGCTCGACACCAACACCGTGCGCGACCTGACCTGGATGCGCACGCTGTCGCCCGACGAGCGTGGCCGCGCCTACCTCCATTCGTACGACAAGAATGCCCTGTGGCTGGGGGCGGCGTCCTCGGTCGAGCTGGGCCTGGGCGACATCGAGGAGCGGCGCGATCCGGGCGATGGGAGCGGCGTGGCGTTCGACAAGCGGCTGCCGGGCTACTGGTTGGCGCGGCTGGGCGGCGCGGAGGAGCGGTGGCACTGCACGCCAACGGTGGCGCGGGCCATCGAACGAGGCCAAACCGTCGCGACTAGCCAAGCGTACGTGTGGACGCGCCGGGCGCGCGCGTTAGAGGGCTGGTACGAGCGGCTGCGCGACGCCCGCGCGACCCTGAAGGCCGATCCCTCACCAGCGGCGCGGCTCGCCCTCGACGTGCTCAAGTACACCTACGCGGTGACGGTCTCGACGCTGGGCGGGACGTGGTACAAGCACGACGACCCGCTCTACCGGCCCGATTGGCGCCATCATATCATCGCGCAAGCCAACGCCAACCTCAGCCGGGCGTTAGGGCGCTTGGAGGCCGCCGGCGTCCCGGTAGTGGCCATCAACGTCGATTGCGCCTACGTCGTGAGCGACGAGCCCGACCCGGTGGCGGCCATGAAGGGGACACTCACGCTCGGCGAGGGCTTGGGGGACTTCAAGGTGCGCGATGCGGCGATCCCGCTCGTGGCGGTGGTGGAGGCGTTCGACCCGGAGCGGCAGCGCGGGGAAGCGGCCGTCAAGGCCCTGACGCGGCTCATCGCGACCGCCGGCGGCACGGGCGGCGGGGGGTAACGATGCCGTCGTTAGAGCGCGAGTTGCAGGGGCGGATCGACGCGCTGGTGGCGGCCGACGTGGCGCTCGACGCGGGCGTGATCCGGGGGCTGGTGCACGAGCGGGGCGGCGGCGAGGGCCGGAGCCAGATTGCGGAGGGCAACCGCATCCTCGCCGGCGAGCTGGGCGTGTCCGTCAGAACGGTGCAGCGGTGGCAGAAAGAAGGCGGGGAAGCACGGGACGTGAACCGCTCGACGGCGGGCTTGAAGATCAGCGTCAAGGCGCTCGCCGACGCGCAGCAGCGGGCAGCGAACGTGCAGCGCCTGCGCGACGACGGGCTAACGGTGGACCTGTGCGAGTGCTGGGTGCAGGTCTCGAACGAGCAGCGGAGCCGGTTCCGACGGGTGCGCCAGGTCGATGACAACGCGCCGCTGCGCCTGGATGGGGCGACGATGGGTCTGGTGCTCGACGAGATCGACGCGGGGCACGCGGCGACGGCCGCCGACATCTTCGGGGCGGGGATGCTGGGGCCGTACGGGATCAGCCAGGCCGCGGAGATCACCGACGTCGAGAGCCTGACCATGACGTACTAGACATCTAACTTAATTGACGAAGATCACGTACATTCTCCTCACGTTCTATACCCGCAGGTTTTTGCGCCACCAGGGGCAGAAACCCGCAGGTTTTTGCGCCACCAGGGGCAGAAACCCGCAGGTTTTTGCGCCATTAGGGACAATGATCTGCGGGTATACTGAGACCATGGCTATCAACGAAGGTGACGTCGCGCGCGCCGTCCGTCGGGACAGCCCATGGTGGCGCGATCTTAACTGGGTGAAGACCGACCGCGACTTGCGCGACGCAGCGGCTCAAGGCATTGCGTATGATCCAGATCCCCTCGGCACATTAGTTGACGATGGGCTCTATCTGCTCTACGGACCGCGTCGGGTCGGCAAAACAGTCTCGCTGAAGCGCAAAATCCACCAACTGCTGTCCACCGGCCTGAACCCGCTGCAAGTGGTCCGTGTCAGCGTCGACGGATGGTCGGCGAATCGGCTCGGGATGCTCTACGAGTGGGTCACGCGCACCGCGACGACGTCACTCCCGCCAGACGCGGGCCGCTACTGGTTCATCGATGAGATTACGGCTACGCAGGGCCAGTGGTGGTCGATCATTAAAGATCTTCGTGACAATACGGGTTTCCGTGACGACTGCGTGGTGCTCACGGGCTCGTCTAACAGCGGGCTCGATGACGCGATCAAAGCACTGGCTGGACGGCGCGGACACACCACCGACGCTAATCGAGCCTTGCTCCCGATGAACTTCACGCACTTCTGCCATGGCCTCGGCCTGATTCCACCCATAGGGGCGGCGGTACGGCCTGACGAGCTGCGCTCAGACGTGGCGCGCGCGATCTGGAACGCTCTGCTGCCCTACACCGACGACCTTGTCGCCGCCTGGCAGGCGTATCTCGACGTCGGGGGGTATCCCCAAGCGGTCGGAGACTGGAAACGATCCAATAGTATCGACAGCTCGACCGTCAGCGCGCTTTTCGATGTCGTGCGCGGCGACTTGGGCACGGCCGGCCTGCCCGAACCCCAGGCCCGCGCGCTCCTCACCGCCCTGGCCAAACGGGTGACAAGCACGGTCTCTATGATCGGTCTGGCCGAGGAACTCGGCATTGGTCGAAAGACGCTCGATCCCCTCATTGCACTGCTTGTTGATACCTTTATCGTGTGGCGTTGCCCAGCCGCGGATAAGCGCGGCCGTCCCGACGAGAGCCGTCAAGCAAAGCTATACTTCTACGATCCGCTGATCGCTCGCCTCCCCGAGATCCGCTTCGGCCAGCCCCCCCTCGACATCACGCGCCTCACTGAACAACAACTCGGGACGGCCCTCATGGCGTGGTGTGACCACATCATGCCCGGGACAGCGCGCGCGGGAGGATGGGTGACGCATTACAAGAACAGTCGCGCTGAAATCGACTTCGCCGGCGTGTGCCCTGACACGAACGCGCGGATGACGGCGCTCGATGGCAAGTATGTCTCGGGCGCGTGGCGTCAAGAGGCGTTGACTATCCGCAACAGCGACATCAAGATCGGTGTATTGGCGACGCGCGATATTCTCTCCATGGATGCAAGCGACGATGTGTGGGCCGTACCAGCCTCATTCATCGCGTACAGTGTTGGTCTATAGGCTTGTTGGTAAGCTCTACGCCAGCAAAGCCGCTAAACCGTTCTGCTAGCCAGCTAAACTAATGGACACTCCAACAGCTCCCTTCATGTTAAACCTAATCTCATAGCTAACAAGCCGATTGACTTGCAGCCCTTGGGCTATGTTCCCTGCGATTTGACGCATGGGTAGGTATATCTCTGTGGCGCCTTGGTCGAACTCTACAGAGGCGGAGGCGTACGAAACACAGCTGACGCGTCCGGTGTGGCGCTCGCGTAACAAACCAAAGCGGAACCGTCTAGGCTCAAATCGTTCTTTATTCGTCACCACGAGTTCATCAAGTTGCCTAAAGTAGTCATTAGCTGATCTATACTCTCGTCGTGAGAATAAATACGCTCCGTAGGCTAACTTGGGTCTGTAGTTGCGCTGAGGACCAAGGAGAGCGGCTTGGAAGTGGTTGCGGATTTCCGTGTCGCGCTCAGGCCGTATAGCGGCTAAGAGGACAGCGAGACGGTAGTGCAGTTCAGGTTCCGCTGATGACACCTCAAGGCCCTCTTCCAGCAGTTGTAACGCTCGTTCCGAATCACCCTGTTTTTCTTCGAGCCGTGCAGCCATGAAACGAGTGATGATGTCGCCTGGTTTCCCCTGCAACGCATGCGTGAAAGACTGCCTCGCCTTGTCTGGATTGCCGAATTTCTCCTCAAGCTCCCCTAGATATTGCAGGAGCATAGACGCAGACGTACATTTATTTAGACCTTCTAGTAACGTTCCGTATGCCAGGCTTATGTAATGAAGCCGCTTTCCATCCCGCTCCTGGCGGTCAGCCCAGTTGATGTAGGTCTCAGCGAGATGGCGATATCCAAATGGCTCATCTCGACGCCTTTGAATATTCCTTGTGAAAATCTCCTCCGCGCGCGCGAACTTCCCATCTGCCATGTAGAGATTTTGCTCGGAATTGGCATTCATCAATACTAGCCGCCCCTCCGTATCGCGAATCGAAGGGTCATTAGGGCGCAACTCAAGCGCCCGATTGAGATACTTCGACGCCGGACCAACATTGCCTTGATCCAATTCCATCATGGCAGCGTGCTGAAGTGCAAATGCATCCGTTGGATCGATATGGACGAGCTGCTGCATGAGTTCCCGTCTATTATTCACATCATCGAAGTCGCGCAGGAACTGTTTGTTGCGACTGCGGGTGAGCTTGCGATAAGCATCTGCATCACTGCTGTACCCTAGGTCCAGATGTCCAATAAGATCGGCATAATACTCCACGCGGCGTCGCTCTGAGCCGATCTTGCGGTCGAAGACGATTTCGGCGATGAGCTGATGCCGCGTGGAGTAGTAATGTTCTGACTCCCCCAGGGCGTCCCGTGGCACGATCACCTTAGTCGTCGGATCGAATACTTGGTGCCCAAGGTCGGCAAGGGGCAGGTTCAAAGCGCGATGCAAGAGACCCGCCCGCGTTAGAATGCCTAATCTGTGGAGTGCTGCGACAAGAAGATAAGCGCGCTGACCTGCGGGACTAGGGATGCGATCGTACTCATCAACCACGATATCGTCAAAGGCTTTGCCCTCGGTAGCCTCACGAAGTGCGACTAAAAGCTGCTTGTCCGCTTTAGATTTGAAAGCAGCAATTTGTGCTTCACGACTGGCACCAGCTAAAAGGCCGAGTGCATTGTGCTTGGCAAGGGTTGAGATAATCGCATCGATCTCCTCATCGCTTAGGGCTCGTTAAACAATTACTTCCCGTTTTTGGGCGCAGGCTCATAGCCGCTTTGCCCGACAGCGGCGGGAAGTTATTCCTTGGCGACTCCTTAGTGCCTCGAATGCGAAATCGGAGAAGCCAGGGAATGAGTAGCCTTCTTGGATCTCGCGCCATTCATTGGTCCGAGCCGCCGCTAAGATTGTTAGCTTTATGTTGGCATGACGGGCACGGCTCAACGCCTCGCTGATTTCTCGTGCTTGACTACTGGCATCGTCCACAAGTACATAGATGCGCTCGTCAGCGAGCTGCGCCAAGCGTTCCAGGTCTAAAAACTCCAAATCCCCATACGGTTTTAAGGAGATAACTATGTGGTCCCAGGTTAGCGCGAGTTCGACGCCAAGGCGCCGAAGTAGAGTTGTCTTACCCGTGCCAGCCTCAGTATGGAGCAAAACGAACTGAGCTTCCCCACGATCTAGGGCAGGCTCGTGCAGAATAGGATCAAGGATTTCGTTCTTCAAGTCGCGAGGCGCGTCGATATCGGCCGCGATAGCTCCCCAATTTGGTGGCGAGCCTCGCAAAAAATCATCAGTGTTTGGTTCCTGCACTCGTATGCTCTCGTCGATGACCTCAAAATTCCGCCTGATCTCAACAAGCAGCTCTGTAGTTATCTTGGGCTTGCGTCTAATCAGAGGTGCTATCTCTGTCTGCTTCTCGTCGGCGTGAGTCACAAATCTTTGGTCTAAGGGCAGGTGTGATTCGAGCGCGGTAAAGAAATTCGCTGCCTTAGCGTCGATCAGCGTAATGCTCTCCTGTTCCCAACGACGGGCCTCAGGTTCGGTGTAGCCGGGCTGCAACGCGTAACTTCTACGTGGTCCCATTAGTTGACCAGCTGCGCGCTTGACGCCGAGCCGCACCCGCGTAAAATCTGAATCTTGTCGGCCGAAGCCCACGTAGAAAATAGTAAAGTCGGAGGCATCGTCAAGTAGTCGATTTAGGAGTCTTTGCCGGGAGTCTTCCACTCGCGCAAAATCCTCCTGTGTCATCGTAAGATAGCCGTCGTCAGAATTAGCACGCGATAAGCATCCGTGCAGTTTATACAGTGGGACCTCATTGGAATGCAGCCGTGCTAAAGAATCCTTATCCGAGTAGAACGGATGAAGATCTTGCAAACGATCTGGTGTGCGAGCGTAGGCTGCTTCGAGAAGAAGGTCGATGTTGACCGTGTAAATGCTTTTCCACTTGAAATGAGGGATTGATAGGAGTGCGCCCGCCGGCTCTAAGCAACGAAAGCGATCAAGGAGATACTCGTTAAGAACGGATCGTCCCTCATTGGCATCGGTCAACTGGCATGCCATATCGAGCGAATATGTTTTGGGCGGGACATCAAAGAATTTTTGGCCAAGCTCATCCGCCAGCCCCTGTCCGTCGGGGGCTCCAGAGTCAAGAGAAACTCCTGCGCCCAAAAAAAGCACGCACTCTCCACTTTGAATGGTTTGACTAAGGCGGCGAAACTCTTGCGATTGTAGATAGCTTTCAGTAGCAACCATGCATTCATCCTTAAGCTTGCAGGACCCGTCGGTGTAGACGACGTAGGCCGCCACGGGATCAGCGATAAGCGCGTCTCCCCCTGTCCCGTCGTCGCGAAACGCATCAGCGTCGCTCATAACGCCGCCTTAATCGGCAGAGCGGGTGGATCGGTGGTGCCAGCGCGTTCGAGGTTGAGGGCGAGGAGCCGGCCCAGGATCTCCTCGTCGGCGAGATCGTGCGGCCAGCTGTAGGCATCGAGCACGGCACGGTCGAGCTGGTCGTGGGCGAGGGCGAGCCAGGTGGGGCGGTCGTTGTAGAGGGTGGTGAGGGTGCGTTCCCGCAATGTTGCCTCTGTAGCCTGTGGTGGGTTAAGCCAACGGTCGCGCAGTGCTGTAAGGTCGCGAGCCGCATCGGCGATAGCTCTAACGTGGGGGGCATCGCCCGACTCTGTGCCCGGCACCCAGGGGAAGGGGAAGGTCTCAAAGGTACTGGTCGGCGTGTAGCGGAAGCCGCTTTCGGCCTCGCGGAGTTGAGTGCCCGTACCGCGCGCCCACAGCTCATGGGCGCGCGATTGGACCATCCCCAAGAAGTAATCGTCGTCGCGGGCGAAGACCAACGTCCCTTGATTGCACAAAACGACGGGGGCGACCCATACGAAGATACGGTGCTTAGGATTCGTTAAGGAATAACGTCCCGTTTTCGCCGCAGCGCCCTTCCATTGGACGACGCGGCGGGATAGAATAGGGCATCAAGCTCGGGAGTGCTCGCCCAGGAGGTCGGTGCCATGATATCAACGGTGGTC
>JAABUL010003903.1_pt1 | contig 21034 bp, 22 predicted proteins | sample 5559151 | NCBI WGS metagenome assembly JAABUL01 (sample SAMN10711876, study PRJNA513368) | rock metagenome | isolation source: Antarctica rocks | place: Antarctica: Victoria Land, Pudding Butte sud | reverse complement strand
TCTCCAACCTCTTCACCCTCCTCTCCCTCGCTCTCACCGCCTCCGCAGCCGTCATCCAACGCACCTCCCCATCCTGCAGCAACACCCAGTCCCTCATGTGCTGCAACACCATTACCCAGCAAGTCACTGGCGGTAAAGTCGAGAACGTGGGTGTCCAGTGCAACCCCGTCAATGGTATGTCCTCTGTCCTTCCATGGCCTCGGACCGAAACATCTCTGCGCCAAAGCATGTGGAACTATTCTAACGATCATGCAGTCGCAAACGTCCAACCCGGCCTCTCGGGCCAATGTATCGGAACCCAACAACTCGCCTGCTGCAACACTGGGGGCGTCAACCAGGTAAGTCCCCCTCTGATTCTTCCCCAGTATAAATATCCAGCTCAAAAGACCTAATCCCAAACCCAGTCCGGCACCGTCAACGTCAACTTCGGCGGTATTTGCCCCGTCATCTTCTAGACCCTCCGTCGTCGAAACCGTTATCACGAACTTCGGATACGTGTCTTACAAACCGTATATAGATGGCGCGCCGTTCAGCGGGGTATGCCCGGTTGTTTTTTAAATCAGTTATCGATCGACATTTCGACGAAAACTTGTTTTCACAAAGCCAAGTCATGGTAGGAGTAATGGGTTGCACAACACTGGGTGCGACAACTGGATATGCACACAGCGCTACTGGAGTCCGGATATTGCATATAAAATAGTATACTAGCATACATACCCCTACAAAACCCAAACCAAACAATCAACCAACCAACCCCCCCTCCCAATACCAAATTACCCGTATCTCATACCCCATCCTCCACAACTAACTACATCCGCTCCCCCCTCCTGTTACGAACTAAAAACACACCAGCATCAGTTATTATTTCCCCTTATGTCATACCTACCATATCCACCCCCCCACTTTCACTCACACCCTCCATCCTGACCCTCCCCCGTATCTCATCCCCCACCCCATCCCACCCCATCCCATCTCCACCATAGCGAACCCAAAGAAACAATCTGGAAATACACCTACAGTAGATAAATACAGGTGCATTATCCCATCCACCACCACCCACCCACATCTTCCCCACCCCAGTGTTTGCGCGTGTCAGTCACCATCCACTACACAGAGCCAGCGACTTTTCTCTCTCTCTAAAACACTCGATTACACTTGAACTGACTGACTGACTAACAGTGAGAAAGATATATATATTAAGAAATCTGTTTTGAATATATGCGTTCTGGCATTTTCTCGTATTCTTCTAGTTTTGAGGGGGGGGGTGCTTGCCCTTTTTTTTTTCGTTCGTGCTCGACGTTGTCTCATTCTTTGTGGGCGTTTTTGTCGAAATTTTTCTTTCACTATGGTTTTTTGTCTTTGGCGGGGGTTTTGGGCTTGGTGAGTGAGTGGGTTTTGGTGGGTTGGTTTGGTGGGTTGGTTTGGGTTGGTTTGGTTGGGGTGGAGGGGTGGATAGGGGATTAGAGGGATTAGAGGGATGGAGGGATGGAGGGATGTAGGGATGGAGGGATGGAGGGATGGAGGGATGAAAAGGGGGGTGAAAGGGAGGGAGAGGCGGGGGAGACGACATTAAAGGGTTGATATTTGATGTTTAAGATATCTTCATATCCTTTCATCGAAACTTCCGAATCGTAAACCCCCGAGTCATACATCGCCTCCTCTCCTTTCAACAGAAAACCAACAATCTTCCCTTTACAATATTCCATCGAACGGTGCAAAAACGAGCTTTCTCGAAGAACAGCAAAGCGGAATTTTCTATTAAAAAAGAATGATTATTTTTGCACATGGAATTTGACAGAAGAGGGGGGGGAAAATGAACTATGTACTGGGTTTTAAGGTACGGAAGACGTAAAAGATTGATTGTGGAAATGTAAAGATGGGAGCTGGGGATTAGTTGGTTGGTAGGTTTGATAGGTAAGTAGCGAGTAGGAAGGATATTGGAAAGAAAGTGAAGATGTTGGGATGGATTGAAGGGTTGGGTATACAGTATAAGATGCACGGTATAAGATGTACGGTAAGGTGGAAGTGAAGGTTATGAGTGATGGGGAAAGCGGGAAGGGGATAGGAGAGGGTGAGGGTGAGGGTGGGGGTGAGGGTGGGGGGGGTGTTGAGTTGGATAGAAGAGGAGGCGGGGGTGGGAAGGTGAGAGATGTTGGTTTATGTTATCGTTGTACGGAATAGAAAAGACGGAACTTCAATCATCCACCCACCACCCATCACCCACCACCCATCACCCCTTTTCACCCACACCCACCATCCACCCCATCCATCTTACACCCCATCACATTCCCTCCTCACCACCCCTTATATCCATCACCCATCACCCACCACCCATCACCCTCTCAACCTCTCAACCTCTCAACCCATCACCTCACCCACCACCCATCACCCACCACCCACACCTCAACCTCTCAACCTCTCAACCTCTCAACCCATCACCTCAACCTCTCAACCTTAAATCGAATCTTCTTCTTCGACAGTGAAGACGATTTTTTAAATTCGAATTTGAAATTGGTAAAAGGAAAAGAGAAGAGTGGAGGAGAGGAGAGGGATGGAAGGGGAGATGTGGCAAGGGGAGTGGATGTGGATGTGGCGATGTGGGGATGGGGCGATGTGGCGATGTGACGGGTTAAGCAAGAGAAAGTCTGCAAAAGACCATAATGACGCGATGAGGTGGCAGAGAGTTTTTTTATTTTCTTTTATTTTATGTCATGTTAAATCTCTTCTGACGATGGACATCAATTCCTTAGCTTTGTCAGCCAGTCTCCTTTAACATCATACATATATTTATTTTCTCTATTCCCACTACTGCCTCTAATTCCCTTCTTTCCCCTCTTCTTACCGATTTATTTCTTCATTCTTCGTTCCTTTTCCCCGGCTCGACATACATCTTCCTTTGCATTTCCGTTCTGTAACTTGTTCGCTCGGATAAGTACTTGATAATGCATAGCCGAACTACGGAGTCAACGGAGGTTGTTTATAGGCTCTTGGAAGGGGGGGAACGGGGCAGATGTGGTGGGGAGGAGCATGCAGAGGGTTTCGAAAGGATTTCTCCTACGACGTCATTCGTATTCAGAGCTGCTGAGTTGCTTACCCCAATCTGTGTTTCCACGGCAGAAATTGGTCGTTTCTATGGTGCCAAGTCCTTGTCGTTCTTGACTTTATCCAATATATCCCCAACATATCTTGTAGACGTGAACATGGCAGTATACAAGCTCCAATACCAAGGTGCAAGCTCATTTTGCTCGATCAAGCCCGTCTCCTCCACATATCCGCGGATGTAACTCAGTATAGCTGACTAAAAGTTTTCGTAGGTTAGCCCCAGATCGCGGATCATGAGCAACGTGTAGGCCTCCAGTAGTCGGTTGGCAGAGGGGATGCTCACTGGATATAGCGTGGGAGAGAAGGCGCCTTTGCCAGGACCTGGCCTGTAATATGGAAGGCAGGGATCTAATGCAAGCATAATATCCATGCTTGCCAAGTTACCTCCACTCTCCTCTTCAGGAGGCGAAGATAAGGGCAGCTCCAAGCGCCATAGTGTTTGCGATTTCCTGAAGAGCGAGATACAAATGTCCTGGTTGAGATGTACGAGTACATGTTCACTTGGTGCAAGCGAGCAGCGAAAGTCAACGTCGACTACTGGGCTAGTAGAATATACAGTGCGTCCTTGAAGCCTGCATTTATGAGCGTTGAGGTCGCGGTAGCGATTATACTATCTGGCACAACAAAGGAAGCATCCTAGTGTACGTTCGCAGTGCATTGCAACAACTGTACTGTGGCGAACCGACATCAACGCTTGTCGGCACCCCGAAGACACTCAGTAAATAATTGCCCCAAAGGACACTCGGGATACCCGCTTCATCCAATATACGAGCAATGCCGGCAACGAGATTGTTGTCGAGACTTTGACTCGGGAGTTGGGACGCAACTGTGACATGGTTATGAAACGCATCCGTACATGTCGAGCGAGTAGTAGGAGATGGATGAGCCATAGTCGCCTTTGCATCTTCGAACACTGAACCCGACACGTCACAATTCTCTATTGTCACCACCTTCTCCGCATCGAATCTGCCGGCTTGAGAGAAGTAGTACCCGCGCTGACTTGTGACTACGTGCTTGCCCGTCCCCTCATCTATAAAATCGCAGTTGAAGTGCGTGTGCCCAAACACAATTTTCACGTTTTTGCTAGTCCAGCACGTTTCAGCCGAAAGATCCGTAGCAAAGGCCGATGCGAGTGGGCCTGTCGCATGCTCCGGATCGATAGCGTTGGATGTAATGCAAGGACTATGATGTGTAAGAATGGCAATACGGCGGTGCGGTGCCTCATGCGCCAAGGTTGTCACTTGGCCGTTGAGCCACGCCCAGTCATCCTTGTGTACTTGACTGTGCTTCGAGACGTCCCAGCCGTCTTCAATGCAGTAGAAATCGTTGAGCCCAAAACTGACGTGTTCCTCATGCTTCGCGTCGATTTGTGAGTGCAGGGTACAGCCTAGTATGGTAAAGTCGTCTGTAACATCGTAGCGTCCTTGATCAAGGAGAACGAGCTCACCTTGACCTTGCTGCCTATTCTTCTCGTGGGCGGAGTTGAAGTCCCGAATTTGCTCCCGAACCTGAGCCCAGGAGCCAGTGTAGGGTTCATAGTTACCTAGCACAAGCAAGACGGTGCGGAAGAGGGAGAGCTGGCGTTCTAGAAATTGTATCCAGCCGGGATCGCGGGCTTGGCCAATGTCACCGAGGAGGGCGAGGATGGGGCCTCGCGGTGTGATCTCAAAGGTATCATAAGCGGCCGGCGCCTCGAGGTGGAGGTCAGACAGGATTTGGAGTTGGATCTTGGGCAAATTGAGGTTTCGTGGTGGTGCGCAGGAGGAAGTTGTGACTCCAGTGATATATGATGAGGGTTGAAATTTGTTTTCTGAACGAGTCTCATAGGTTGAGAGGGCGAGCGGAGGGGCTTTGCTTTGTCGGTGTGAGTTAATGGAAGGCTGTGAGCTTTACGCAGTCTAAATGAAAACCAAAGAGAGATACAATTCTCGAGTACGGGGTCTCGAAATACAACGAGATGGCACCAAAGTACGGTAGCGAAGACATGCTCTTCAGCAGAGGTTAAATATCTCGGATGTGTTTGATTGATTCACTGCAGGAACCCTGTGGTACTCCTCTTCCTCAATCTCAATCATTCATGTTCGAGACATCGACCTATACAACACGAAGCCCACTTCCCCCTTCCTACCCCTCTCTGGAAACCTCACCAACACTTTACTTCCCAAAAAGACATCAGTTCTCATCCTATCTCCCTATCCTACAAGATCGCCCTGTCCTACTAGTTGCATCATCGAGATTGCGAGGTTTGGGATGTAGGCAAAGATGTGATGTGGAAGATAGAATGTTGATTGAAGGGTTTTCAGGATTGGAAGGGGAGTCTGGGTTTGGGGGGTTTTTATGAAGTCGAAGGGTGTGGTGGAAGTTGCATAGATTACATAATACTGCATAACCCTATCCTGCATAACTTCCCATATTTCTTGAGGTAGGTACCATTTTACGAGTAGACATAAGAAGAAACCAGCGAGCGAGCAACATCAACGAGAACCTTTGAAGCCGTCCAAGAAAGTCGCAAATACCCAGGATTTTCCGAATCTACTTTCTCAAAAAGTCCATGCAACTCCCATATATCATACGGCCGTTAATAGACATTACACCCTATCCTCCCCCCCTTCCTCCCCATCACGCAAAAACCAAAACTACCACTATAAGAACCCTACTCCTCCTCCCCCACTGCATCCTCCTGCCCCTTCCCCCCACTCGCCCCCCTCCTCCTCCTCCCCCCAACACCAACAACCCTCCAACCACCCCCCACCCTCTCCAACAAACCCTCCCCAACCATCCACTCCTGCAGCCTCACATCCTCCCTCTCCTCGTCAGCCGCGGTGCCCTGCTCCAGATGCCTCGCGACGTGCTCCATGCGATCATCCCAGGACGCGGGACCCGAGAAGGTGATTTCCTTGCCCGGTTGGTGCTCAGGTGTGTCAGAGGATGAAGAAGGGGAGAGGCAGTACCCGCACGAACTGCGCGGCGGCGGGGAGCGCAGGCTCTTCCAGCAGCGCTGGCGGATGCTTTCGAGGGTGGCGTCAAAAGCGTCGGCGTCGGCGGGGTTGGGCGGGCTGTGCATGCGGCGGATGTGTTGGGTGAAGAGGTCTTTGCGGTTGAAGTCGTTGTGGCCCATGCTGGATTCTTCCACCTCGCCGCGTTTGGTTGTGGTGGAAGCGGAGGATGATTTGCGGCGGTGCTGGTCCAGGCGTGGGACGCAGGAACCGATGTCGCAGCGGTAGATGCCTAGGCGTAGGTGTTGCGAGCTGACGTGCCTTTTCCATTCGTTTTTCGATCCGAATGTTGCGGGGCAGCCGTAGCGTGTGAATGGGCAGGTGAAGGGGCGAGTGTGGGTTGTGAGGATGTGTTTTGCTAGGGCTGAGGCAGATGGGAGGATGTCGGAGCAGCGGGTACAGGTTGATTTGGTTTTGGACGTGCTATTGGATGGAAGGGTGGGCGAGGTGAGAGAGGAGGGGGGTTTTGAGGGGCGCTTGGTGATCTTTGAGGATTTGGTGAGGGTGGTGGTTGGGGAGGCTTTGGAGCGGGAGGGGCGTTTTGTTGTTGGGGAGGCGGGGGCTTTGGCGCGAGAGGTGCGGCGGGTGGAGGTACGTTTGGTGATGGCAGCTGGGCTGTAATCAGATGCGTCAGAGTCGCCGCCGTCATCTTTAACATCGTCTTCCATGTTGGCATCATCGTCTTCTGCTTCTTCCTTGGTGGGAGAAGCGATCGAGTCATCGTGGATCGAAGAACCAATGCCTTCGTCATCTTGGATGAAGTGGACAGACTCCGTTCGAGGTTGGTACGGTGCTGGGGTCTCCATGAAGTATGACGCTGCCGAGTCTAATTCCTGTATCTCTGGTTTCCTGTAGGCATCTTCAGAGCCGGCATCTGGGTACTCTTGGACGTCTCGAAGCGCGATACAGGAATCCGAGCTGGAACTGTTGAAAGATCCGTCCTTGGGAGTTCTTGGCGAACAACCAGCGTCGAATTGAGAGGCAATGCTCCCTCGTTGGCTGTTCCAGCTAGCGAACCCATAGCCAGGGCCTGCTTCGTATTCTGGACGACCTTCACTTGTGCGATCGCTCCTGGCACTGCTACCGGAGCATGATTCCTGTTCAATCGTGGATCGACCGCCAATCCAGTATCCATCTGGCGATATCCCACGAGGAATCGTTTGGCCGCGGGGCCATGGCTCTGATGCGACATCACAATGGCCCAGTGACAGAGGTGTATAATTCCTTTCGTCCAATCTGAAGAACTCGGTTTGCCACGACGGCAACGCATTGAAAAAGCTTGGTTGTTCTCGGGAATTTAAATAACGCTTAACGTTGGAGTTGATCTGATTGCTCTGCAATTGGATTGACATGTCCATGCCACCGTTCGCAATCGCGTCGTTCGTCATGCTTGATGGACCATAAGGAGATGAGTAAAGTTCAAACGGCTGATGCTGGTGAAGCTCTTCCTGAAGCTCGTTAAGATCATGGAACATGTGGAGAGCTGCCATGGTTTCGAAAATTGTTGGGGCCTAATTGCCTCGATTATTGCCTTATTCGCCTTAGTGGTGCAGCAAACAGATCGGTTTGTCAATGTTTTGATGGTAGCCCTACGCGGGAAACGCAGAATTCTTTCGTGTTTTCAGTTGTCTGACGACCACTTACGATCACAATTTGGTCGGAAGGATAAGGATTAATTTCCAGCGGCCATAGGGAGACCACACGTATACTTATCATCAGCAAGACTAGCTTTCTGCTGTACTATGATGCTGCGACGAGAGTATCGAGTTTCCGAGCGGAATAGTATAAGCGTGACAGAAGAAATTGAGGCGAAGCAAAAGGGCTTTACGTAGGGCAGACACTGGGATATATGAGCAAGAAATAATAATCCTGCTTGCACATGCATGCTTGAACGGATGTAGGTACTAGACTGCAAAGTTGAGCCGCACTAAGAGAGAGGGAAAACGTGTGGATCTCGGAATGGAAAACCCGCAGATCGATGCTATGTATGGACAAGCCCTGATCCTGTATTGGCCCTTCCTTCTCAGCACTAATGAAATCAAAGCAGACTTTACTGGAAGAGACGGCTAATATAAAAGGAGGAAAGGAGGATACTACCCAACCATCAACCCCTGCAGTAGGACGAGTTTACTTCTGGGGTTGCACAAGTATCGGCGTGTCGAGGGTATGTGTCGAGGATGGAACTCATGGCGGATTATCGTCCTGACACTTGTGGGGTGACGAACCTAGATTGGAACCAGGGGAAAAGCAGTCTCGAGTCTCGAGTGCTCAATGGCTGGTTGTGAGCTGTGCAGTCGAGTAGCTGACCCCCTCTACCACGTCCCTGGTTTGTACTAAGAGCACAACTGCGGCAGGGCGTATGGAGGATTTTGGGTTCCGTGCACAAGCCCGCAACTCCGCGACACCGCAACTCTGCACGCCTTCAGCCCCCACAAAGTTATCGCGTCGTCCTGCACAATCATATCGGAGACAAGAAGTGGGTGCTGTGTATGATCGACAGCCACCAGGCGCCTACTAGTTTTCTATGAGTCGCGCGCTAGGTTTCTTACTTGTAATTCGCACGTCTTCATTGACGGTGGAGATACACAACCAATAAGTTGTGGGCACGACGGTCTAATTCAGTTCTCAGAAGGCGGCGCATGCGGCAGTCGATAATTCGATACCCAATGTCTCAAGTTTGGTGCATCCGAATTCCCCGAGTCCCTACTTAGTACGTTGAATTGCCAGCAGTCTGATTCAATCTGCGTGTGGGGGGAGGACGCACAGACGTTTCGATTGGTTCGGCTGGCAAGTTGTGAGGCTCTTTCTCGACATTGATGAAGCCTGAACAGGCAACAACGTACTCAGCTGAACAGACCCTGGGAGAACATCGACGCCTTGTTTGCCTGCTTCAGTACAGATGGCTTTTAGCTTGTACACTCGGTTCACGCCAGCCAATAAGAGAGCCACACATTCCATGGCCGCTTACTTGCATGAGAGTGCTACCAAAGATTTCCGTTTTCGTTTTCGATGCCCGCTGTCACGTAAACTCTTCTTCGATAAGCTCCTGGTGCTCTCCCGGACTTTGCTGATTAGCCACGTTATTCCCAAGCGCCGGGGATGTTAAGAATATCTGGGTCTCTGCCACGGGAGTTTCGGTAAGCAGAGTACATGGTCGGGGCGTACTCGTAGGTAATAGAGCTCTAAACGTCGCTACCGTGTCTACCGAATGGATTCCTGGGACTGAGGTACTGTGTAGGCGTGGGATTCTTGCTTGACGTCCCACATGATCGATTGGTCCAAACCAGAATATTTCGTGCATCAACCGGTGAAGACGAGACGCTGTCAATGGTGCGCAATAGCAAGGTAGATTGCATCATGAGGCAGTGCAAAGGTCAGGCAAGGTACAGATGGACGTTGTAAGTGTGTCGTGTATGTATGTGTGTATGTATGTATGTATGTATGTGGTGATGATGGCTCGAGCATCATCTCGTGCATCTCGTGCATCTCGTGCATCTCGTGCATCTGATCTCCAAAAGGTTGGCGGGGCCTGGTGGGGCGTATTATTGCATTTCTCGGTTTCGGCGACACTAGGCTCAAAGCCAGCAAGCTCTGTCTACTAGCGTCTACTCTGCTATAAAACCGGGCGTTTTGGTGGCGTTGCATCTACCGATGCTTGGTAGCGAGTCAGATGACGGGGTGACTGTGGTACTCTACGGTCCGGCCGGAACATGTTTGCTTCAACCACCGCAACGGCGCATAAGGTACCTTCCACATCTTGACTGCACCTGTACCGTACGTCCGTAAAGGTAGGTACCTTAGGTAGGTAGGTACTCCGTTGTGAGATAAGTAGGACAGTGTAGAACTACCTAAAGAACCCCGCATTCCGCTCTCAGTCTTCCAAGTTTCAACAAGCCCCACAACCAAAGCCACTCTCCGGCTGTTTGTTTGTCTAGCTTCAATGTCTTGGCAAGCAGCACTGCCACAAAAAACAAGTGGTGGCTTGTGCTCGTAATACCTCCACTACCCGTACCTACCGTATCTCGTGTCTGTCAACATCTCATATTAAAACGTTAGGTATCTACAACGGCAGAACATTTGTCATCGCTTCTAGTTGCAGGGCAGTCTGTCTTGCAGTCGTCCGAAAATACGTTTGAAAATGCCTCATACATTGTCAGCCCGCAGCTTGAAAGCACAGCTCTGATATGGTTCACCAGAGCTTGCACACGTCACAACGCATTACTTGTGTATTATCCAATGTCCTCTCGGCCATCATCAGTCGAACCATTCACATCCTCTGTCCGTGTTCTGATATTGTCAGCGCTAATAGTCTGCCTTTTTTTAATACGTCAAGGCAAATATACCTCTCTGTGGAGGGCAAATGCCGCACCTCAGCTTCCATTTCTTATGCGAATTACTCCAACTGGCATATTTATGCTATTTTCGTGCCTGCTAACTTCACCAGCAGCAATTTCATGCTTCTCATACTTTGCTATTTTCATGAGACCGTTTGTCAAAGCGGTAGCCCAGTTTTAGAACATTGATTGATATCTCTCGGTATCAAGGGACAACCCTCATAATAATTTTCATATTTGGTCATAGGAAAATCTTTCGAAACACGGGGAAAAGCCCCTTGGTCAACTCGGTTTGACGGGGTTCGAGATCCGAACTTTTCTCGGCAATATAAATGAGTAGGCCATTTGTACGTCGCCATTGTCAAGATCAGCATACCGAATAACAAAAGGCCCCGCATAGAAAACGGATGTCGATGCGTATTCAGACATGCTACCATAGTCGTGCTCAATAACCAGAGTTGGTAACTTGATCGGTTTTAAGGCTGTCTGCGCTCAAGTCTCTTGGATCTCCAGACTCCTGACTACTATCATGATAGTCCCTCAAAGGTAAGCTGTGGAACAGAAAGCTGTAGATTGATTGCCAGTCCAAAGAATCGCTTTGGATTTGCTCAAAGATGGCAGTCGACAAGCTGTTGATATTGCAATACTGGGACAACCAAATCTAAGTCTGTATCAATATGGATCGACGTGCTGCATATCAAGGATTAGTGGAAGGTATACGCGAACAACGGAATCCAACGGGAAAAGACGAGTTCATTGCCAAAAAGACCACTTTCCAGCATTATCGCAAGCATACTGTGTAACAGCTCAACGTGGTTCCTGTCGTTTAAGTTCTTGGTTCAGATAGGGCTGTCCTGGTCCACTGTCCCGCTGACGCCGGGGCGGAAAGTCCTCGGAATGGAATACACCTGCCCGGACCCTCCTCGCCTATTTCGCGAATCATGTAGGCCAGCAGGAATGCCTGTATCACACCCCTTTTATGTGCTTCTGTGACTAGTGGCACCCAGTTGGGTCCGTCCAGCTATCGTTTCAAGTTTGCATCTAAGATGCGATAGCCACGTGCGAGACTGCGAGTTCATGCATGACTTCCGACAAATAAGAGTCCTTACATTATCGTATTTGCGTGTGAGCTGTTCTCTCGGCCCAGTCGCTGCTGTTCCCCAAGCGCCGGGGATGTTTCAACAAGTTTTCGAACTCAGGGAACACGCATCACTCCCCTGGTGTTCGCGCCGGGAAGATAATGATGGATCTGCCCATATACAGAGGGCGTAGCGTCCCCTCGGATAGATATACCTTGTTTACTGGGTGCAACGATCCAGCCGCCAAGAACAGCCTTGGCCTTGGGCTGCCCGGCCCTACGGTTGGTCTGTGATGGTGCTCCAGGACACTTTCCCTGCGGTGCAAGCGATCGCAGTCGGCTATTCCTCTAGAAGAGGTTGGCTGCTCCCGCCGGGATACGAAGCTCATGTTTCAATCTCGAGTTTCGTGTCTACCCATTAGAAATATTGCTATTGTTCCACATGCTCATGGTCCATGTGAGGTTCCTAGTCTTGGGTCGTGGGATCGCTGCCTGGCTTAAGGTACGTGTGGCATCAAAAGAGACTGCTACATGACATAGCATTTGTTGGCCCGGGGTTAAGCTGCTAAGACGTATGGCGGTGAACCGTCATGTGAAGGAGAACAAAGCCGAGAATGGTTCGGATTTCTATCCTGTACCATGGGTCTACACATATCAGATCCCCCTGATCCGACTGATTGAGCCGGCAACGTGAGTATGCACTGTTTGGCTTTACGCTGTATTTTCTCGCTCATAGCCCCTTCCGATCCAGACGGCATTGGCCATACAGGCCTATAGCGTTCCATCCCGATAGGAAAGGCTACTTCCTCCAGAAGAGATATCGCATGCCGTCATATAGGCTGAGGAAAGCTCTCCAAGCAAGGGTCCTGAGTTTCTTTCATCCAAGGTAAGTGAAAGTTAGGAATAATGGTTTATATGATTTTCTGATCCTGAGCGACTAGCCAAACCTCCTATGAGTATCAACCGCTGCCTTCGACCCGCCATGTACGACTCGTCCACATTCAGCCTGGAGAACGCTCAGCGGCCTTGAAATGCCATATAACTGTACATTTACTTGATGATCCACCCCAATATTCGGCCTTGTCCTACACTTGGGGAAGCCCTGTTCAGGAACGCTTCATCGATTGTGATGGTCTACGCCTCGGCGTTACTCTCAATCTTTGGAAAGCGCTACGAAGCCTTCGGCAAGCTACCGGTACACGTACTTTCTGGATAGATGCCATTTGCATCAATCAAAAGAACATCCATGAGAGAAACTCGCAAGTACGCTTGATGAAAGAAATCTATCAAAGGGCGGTGGAAGTGGTAGTATGGCTCGGAGAAGACAAACAAAATAGCGCTGATGGGGTAAGTCTATTACCACGAATACACGCTGCTGCATTGAACGGCAAGCTATTGCAGGGTCCAGATAGTCTGTCCATGAGGCTCGACCAGGCAGGACTTCCAGGATTCGACTCTATCGTGTGGACATCTCTTGCCGAATTGTACCGTCGGAGTTGGTTTACGCGTATCTGGGTTGTCCAAGAGCTTGCCGTTGCGAAGCCCGCTACGGTACTTTGTGGAGGTCGCCGTGTTCCATGGGCCTACTTTGCGCCTGCAGCTGTTTGCCTCCAGACAGCGGCCAGTATACATTACTGGGATGTCAGATTGCGGTTCGATTTCGATCGTTTTAGTTGCATGGATACTTGTCATACACAATTTGAAAATGACACTCCTCCTGGTCTACTAGATATACTGAGCGCGACTCGTTCCCACTTCTCGATGGATCCTCGAGACAAAATATTTGGTGTCTTGGGCCTTGCTTCCGATGCGGACGCTCTGCTTTCTAACCCGGACTATTCGAAGTCAAGTGTTGAAGTCTATTCCACCTTGGCGATAAGAATGATAGTGGACCAAGAGTCGCTAGATTGTCTCAGTCACAAGGAAGATCCTTGGTTCACAGGCATTAAAGGACTTCCCTCTTGGGTAGCCGATTGGTCTGTACACCCTCGCTCACATCCACTACGGGGAACCTCTGTCTATCGTTCCTACCGAGCTACCGGTGATTCGCGGGCAAGGATCAGAACAATGGCAGATTCTGGCACCATATATCTCATGGGATTTCAGATCGACAAGATCAAGGAATGTAGCGATCCCCTTTTGAGGTATGAGCCTAGAGACAACATTGTCGGCAACTCGCTTAGACGGATGAACCTATCTGACTTTAACTACAATACTCACATGTATCTTGAACAAGCGCGAAGGAAACAGTGGGAACGTCTGGCTCTCAAACTCGACACCTACCCCAATGGGGAAGTCCCATTCGAAGCGTTCCTCCACACATTGGCTGGCGGCCTCGATATGCGCGGAAAGCTGTCAACTCATGATTTAAAATTCCTCTATGAAGCTTATCTGAAGAGTTGGGGTTGTCTCCGTGATACAGGACCTATATACTGCAACAAGGAGATGTCAGATGATATCTGTACTCATTGGGTCTGGTATCGAGATGCTGTAGAAGATGTGGCGTATGGAAGATTGCTCTTTACTTCGGACAATGGATATATGGGGCTAGCGCCTCCATCCACCCGACCTGGCGACCTGGTCTGTGTTTTGTTGGGAGGCAAAACACCATACGTTCTTAGGCGGGTTGGGAAGGAGCATCATCGTCTTATCGGAGAGTGCTATGTCCATGGCCAAATGCACCGAAGCATGGATGGCATCGACGACAAACTTGAAGAATATGCTATCCGTTGACAAACAAAACCAGAAATATCAGCATTCCTACCTACGTTCTCCAAATATCTACAGTGACGAAGACCGAGTGCCGGATATTGCCGCCGCTTCGATCAGGAGAAAGCATGCTTTGCATTTGAGGATGTCGGACTGGCAGCTCGAAGACAGAAGGTCAGGTCGAGACCTAAGATGGCTCAAGGAGCAATCAAGGAGCGCCCATGTAATTTGAAGTGTGAAAGGATATAAAAAGGCCCTGGTGGATGATACACTGTGAGAGAGGAGTTCAGAAGTTGCCCGTTGCGCCGTCGAAGTACTGCTCTTGGGGATCCTTTAACGAACTCCCACACGAAGTTCGTCGGCGATCGATCAAAGGCAAAAACGCTTATGTCCCCTGTCTTTCCTTTCCACAGATACGATAACACCATCGCGGCACAAGCTTTTCTATTCACTGCAGCGATAACCCTTGATATAAGGCCTATATGAAGATCACGCATGGCCACGACCGACACAATAGCATCGGTGATGGACTCGAAACTCACCGCTGCCATTGTATTTATCACATGGTGATTCAGAAGAGTGAACTAAACAATTCGACACAAGAAGCACTTCACAAACTGATAAACTCTTGTCGAGCCGACGATGACTTCAAGCCAGTAGCCCAAAATTACAAACTTAAATTACATAGAGAATAATAAAGATATCTACAACATATAGAAGCATGCTCGGCAGCATATCATCGTAATTGGCCGTCCTTGTAACTATTTGATATCTTACCCTCACTTTATTATGTTTATCTACTCAGTCTTCTCATTCTACACACCGGCAAAGAGCGTGCTTCATTATGCCGGCAATGCTTACCTCAAACTCGCTCAAAATGTCCGGAAAAGTAGACTGGCGTCCAAGGACCTTCAATATACATGTAATATTTGATAAGAGATTCAAACCCTTCTAAAAATCAACATAGGTCCTCCACAAAGGCTCTCAAGGAATTTCAGGATTATCCTAGTAGAAACGGTTAATCAGAACGTCAAGCGGGAATTAGAACAGCGTCAAGTACAACCGGATACGGATGTTCTTTCTTTTCCTCGATTTCCAATTTGGATTTGCTCGGCGATGGTCTCTTTCAATCTACCAAAGCTGTCTCAACCTCTCAGTAAACCATATTTGACCTCTTCTTCCTACTCCTTTGTTACACACCATCGCGCCCCTCATCCCACAGAAAAATTTCACCTCGTTCAATACCTCTCCCCTTGCCCACCCCTCCCTTTCCCATCGCACAACCACCATCCTCTTACCCTTCTACACCCACCCCCTCCGTCTCAGACCCACACCGCAGATCCACTTCCCAAGCCCTCCCATTCCCCATCCCAAATCCCACACTACCCACTCACCACCACCACCCATCCCTTCTCCCTTCCTCTCTCCTCCCTCTCCCTCTCTCATCCCCTCTCATCCCCCTCAACTCCACACCCCAACACCGCTTCCATACCTCCTCTCCCCTCCCGAGAATCCTATAACCATTTCGCCAATACTTGGACTGCACGTTGTGGGGTTTTTTTCGCTAGGGCTTGTGGGATTGGGGGATAGTGGGATGGGGAGGTGTTGTGGGTGTGTGGAGGATGAGAGTGAGGGGGGGTGGTGGTTGTTGAGGGGGTTGAGGGGGTTGAACGTGTGGTGAATGTGTGGTGAATGGAAGAAGAAGAAGAAGAAGAAGAAGGATGGGTGGATGGGATCGAGTACACCCTCCTCATCCGCTCCTTCCAAAGCGTCAAGCCCAATCCCATCATTTTTGTTGTTGCGTATGTTTACTACATAGGGAAAGGTTGGGTTGGTAGTGTTGGTTATGTAAATAAACGATTATTTGAAATTGGGCTTGGGACGTGTTTAGTGTAGATGCTGAAGAAAGAGTTGAGGAACAGGATCGTTTATTTTGGGGTAGATTGTGAAGTAAGTGGGTTGGGGAAGGCGTTTAGGGAGTTGAGAGGCATTCAAAGTAACCGTTAACACATCGTCTTCTTCCGCTCTATCAGCTCTGTCGTTCTCTTCATTTTCATTTTCATCTTCGCCTCTCTCATTCACTCATTCCCTCTCCTTGTCCCCCTCGCACCACCCTCTAATTCTCTCTTCGTCTTCGTCTTCCCCTTCATCTCCTCTCCCCACAAGCCTCGTACCACAACCCCCCTCCATCTCTTTACTAGGCCATTTTACTGAGTAGACATGTGTAATCTTATGTCTTGAGCTATAAAGATATTAAAGGGAAGATTTAAACACAAGGTGATGAGAAAGGGAGAAAGATGTCTTTATGAAGTTCGTGAAATAAGATATGTGAAATGCTTCGAAGAATATCATAGCATGAAGTTATGAAAGCAACAGTGAGGTGTGAGAAAATAGATGTTTCTTTCTGTGATTTATGTGTGTGATTTTAATGAGAAATGAGACATGAGAAACAGATAATGAGATGCTGACGACGAAATTCCCAAAAAAATATGCTCAAAGCACAGTAACCGTATTTCCACCGAGAAATTTCTAGCACAAAACAACACATCACGAGCAAGCAGTCCCCACAAAACAAAACCCCCTTAAGCCCATGATATCCCCACCCCCCCCGTTATTCCCATCCATGATCTCCATCGCCCTCCCTCTCGCAATCGCAAACCGTGCAAACATCCACCCCCGCTAGAACCACGACGATTCGAATCGAAAATTGAGAAAACGCCGAGGAAGTGTGATGGAGATGAAAAGCGTTTCAAACGACGGTGTTGAAGGGAGGAATTGAGGGGTTGAGAAGGGCATATGGCGATTTGCTCGATCGGACCGAGACGTCGAGGGAACGGGAGAGAGAGAAAGGAGGGTGATGAGATCGATGGCCTGAAGTTATGGTGTAGGTGCGTTGCAGGACATATCCAAACCCCATGTACCAACCCACCCCCCCACAAGACCGAAAATTCCCATCTACAAAAACCGCCGTATCCCACCACCACAAATCCGCCCAAGAAGCCCCAACTCCAAAAAGAGGCCAACCCAAACACCATACCCCTACCAAAATCTTTTCTCGAGTATTCAAACACCCAGAACATGAGCATGTGAATGTGCGAGAAGCGAGCTGTAAAAGAGTGAATCAAACGGCAAAAATCTTGAACTTTGAACGAGGAAAATGTCAAGGGCAACAGGACAGGAAATTTCCCACGATCAGCACAAGGGGACGTGGGGGGGCGTTGCGAAGAGTTGGAGCATAGAATGGATATTCGGGAAAGAGCGAGAAACGAAAGTATGACCTTTCGGAGAAGAAGAAAAAAAACCAAAAGTCCGCAACTTCGATATTGCAGGGACAACTTCCAGTGTCGTCCGCTCTCTACCTGTCCAGTGGCAAGAGTCTTCAAGGCCATTGCTTGGGAACATTTCACTAACGCAAGGTATTTGAAGCATCGAAACAATTGGACGCTCAGCTATTAGTTGGAACAATTTGAGTGCTAAAAGCCCAAGCGATGCTATAAAGAACGACACGCCCCGCGATCGCAAACCCGAAACAGCGCAAGATATACACGCAACGGCCGTTACCGCAAAGCAAGAGCCAGGGTAGGTGATGTAACCCCTGTTTCCCTAATAAAGAGGTACAGACACAATCATTCAGCCCACCATCAAGCTCGCCAACAGCGATATTCACATTTTGGCAACCGCTTTTTTCTCCCTCGGCTGGATATAGGATTAACAGCAGTCGGCGCAGCACTCGCAACACTCGAGGCAGTCATCGATGGCGCAGCAACAGCAGACGGTAGCGAGACTGGTTGTGGGATGCAGGTTAGAAAATGTTCGAGCTTCTATAATATTGCGCGAAAGCAAGACAAGACGAAAGTGGCGTTCATGCCAAACGTTTCCCGAGTCTTGTAATAAAACATCTTGGAGGGATGGAAGGGGAAAGATCCGAAGAGTAGTGAGAACTCACATTGCAGCTAGACATCCTTTCTGGCCGTTGTTTGATTTCTGGGGGGGAGGCGCGGCGCTGTATTGCATCTACAACTCTTAGTCAGTGCCTCGTTCTTCTTATTTCCATCTCCGTCTTTGGCCAACTGCCCCCTCAACCACCGCCCCACCAAAAACAACCCCCCAAAAGACCACATCACCATCAAAAACATACCGGTGGAGCTCCCCCATACCCCTGCTGTGGAGGATACCCCTGAGGAGGATACCCCTGCGGTGGATACCCGCCGCCATAACTATATCCATCAAAGCAAGTATCAGCTCTCTCTATCCCCTCTTTAAAAAAAAAAACCAACATATGAGACGAAAACACGTCGCAACCAGGAGGAGAAAAACACACCTCTGAGGCGGGTACTGAGGTTGCTGGGCGTAATAGCCTTGGTTCGACATTGCGAATCGCTTTTTGGTTTCGCTGTGCGGGGTTTTGTAGAATGTATAGGAGATGATGTCTGGGAGAAGTTAGTAAAGAGCGATGCGTGGTGTGGTGTCGTGCGTGGCCAGAGCGGACCCGCGACCGACAACGAACAAACGCACGAGTTCTTCCGACAATCTCGCTCTTCCTTTGCAACAACACAGAAGTACACAGAAGTATATGTATCTGTCAAAGCTGCCTCTCTGAACGACTGGCGGTTGTATGCGTATGGGATTTAGGAACAGGTATGTCAAACGTCGTGGATGAAACGGAGAACGTCACAAGCTGAAATGGATGGAAGAAGGCGAAGCAAGGCATAGGACTAGGCCACATGCGTTGTGATTGGATGGAAGCATAGCGCGGGATCGTACGCAGAAAAGGCTTGTGTTGGGCTCTTGCCTTAAGGGGGACGCGCTAGGGGATTGCCGGTGTGAGGGCTAGAGAGGTTCTACTGTAGCTGGAGGGATTTACGGATTACTGTAAATATGTCTTCCAGTGGTGTAGAGTACTTTACTTGGTGTTTTGTTGTTGCTGTTCTGCTTCAGATACTGTAGTCTTGCTTCGAAGATGTCACCCAACTTGTTCCTTGTGCTAGTCACACCAGTCTCGCATTCCGTAACGCCACCTACTTTATTCTCAAAATCCAAAACATATTCTTCCATCCTAGGTGCTTCGGAAAATGCAGATTCGACTAATGTCCACATGCTTCAGTCTGAGGCGGTCTTGCTGCCGTGGAAGGATCTTCCACGAGTAACTAGCTCCTAGAGGAGGGAGCAAAAATACGAAAGAAGTCTTGACTTAACGTCGTGAACGACTAATTAGGCGACATGAGGTAAAATTTTAGCACACCAAGCAGTCAAACATGTAGCAGCAGTGAGTGATATGTGGTCATGACAGTCGTTATCCGGAACGTATGTACACAGAAAGAAAGAAGGGAAGGAGGCAAAACTAGATCTACTCCAGACCAACCCGAGAATAGCGAAGATCACGAATATTTAAATACTTCTAGAGAAAGACTAGAAGGCGACCGCTCTTTCCCACAGACTTACAAGAAATTGCAACAAGAAGATGCTGTGATCATGGAAGGACTCCAATGTCTTCCGAGCGTTGATGTCTCGAATGTCTGTTTGCTTCCCAAGGCCCTTCTTCCCTTTGAACTTGGTGGGACGAGATCCTGGACCAGCGACGAGCAAATCGAACGTCGATCTTCCCATGTTATCGAGACACCGAGCGGCGAGGTTTACTCAGTTATTCTATTTATCTCATCGTGTCAGGCACCCACAGCTCATTGAATCTCCAGCTCAATGAGTTATTGGACATCCCGATATTCCATGTACAATACTTTAAAATCGCAGAACTGAGAGGTATAATCGAGCCATTACACTGAACGCACAAGCGGTTCTGTCACACGACGATATCTCGCAGACTTGAAGGAAATTAGTTGGCTTTCCGCCAACAGTGGCTGATTGCACCAGGATGAGTCCAGACCCCCTATGGTATCCTGCATGTAAGTAAGCTTTACCTACATGAGTATAGAGTACTTACAATTTACGCGTGTGTCAACAGCTACACACTCCACGTAGGTGGAGCGCAAACAGATGAAAAGAGGTTAAGTGGATTTCTATTACTTGTTGCCATAGTATAGGTACAGGCCACAGCGAGAATTTGTGTACAATGTTATTGCCGCCGCTTTGTAGGACCAGGGATAAACGTTTGGGTTGGCGCTGCTAATTTCGGAGAGAGCTGGAAGTGGCTGTGGGTTTACGAAGCTGAGCGGCGTGGAAGGTAGGTGGAACTTCTAATCCGACAGATGGCGCGAAGGATTTGCCATCGTTTAAGCCATGCGACACCTCGGCATCCACATTGGTTGTTTGATACTCTTGTTTTCGAGTAGAAATTTGTCGAGTCTCGGTCGATGTTTGTCTGCGTTACCGATAGTATCTTGGAATCGAGAAAAGGCTAGAGTTGTGCTGGAAGGAGAGGAGATGCTTTTTAAATCACGGGCAACAAACCTGGAGCCAGAGCCTCTAAGAATCCAAGGACGTAGAGATGAACAAGTCTCCACAACAATGATAGTCGGACGGACAAAAATCAAGAATGAGAGTCAGAGATATATATTGCTCAAAATCTGTAGTTTCATAAAGTACACATGCCCGCAGCAAGACGACCAAGCCATACAATCGTCCCACCAATACCGTAACATCGTACTGCCGTTAAAAGAATAGCGCTTCCGTGTAAGAACACGCAAGGGGAGATAGTACAAGAACCGCACCACTATAACCTGCTAAGACTTGCAGAGACATTGACGAAGAAACGTCAGAAAACCAGAGCAAACTCCCGTAATCCCTCCACCAAAGCCACTGACTTTCCTACCAACCAATGTATGACGTGTACAAACAAAGCATACAGCCTTCCCATCGAG
>JAABUL010003901.1_pt1 | contig 21053 bp, 41 predicted proteins | sample 5559151 | NCBI WGS metagenome assembly JAABUL01 (sample SAMN10711876, study PRJNA513368) | rock metagenome | isolation source: Antarctica rocks | place: Antarctica: Victoria Land, Pudding Butte sud | reverse complement strand
GCCCCCCGCCGCGCGCCCCCCCCGCCCCCCCCCCCCCCCCAGTGCACCGGCGCCTCAGCTGTGGACTAGTCGAGGAAGCCCAGGCACATGCGCCGCAGGACCGGCAGGCATGCAGCAGCCGGCTGTGGTCGAGACTCACTTGAGCTGCCGCGCCGCTGCAGTGTGTCGACCGCGTTGATGAGCACCGCCACGCAGCCGTCGCATGACACGGCGTCCTGCAGGGGCGTGACCTCCGTGGCGGCCTCCGGCGCCGGCGGCTGCGCTGGCAGCAGCACCGCCGCCACGATCTGTAGATGGCCAGGCATAGCCATCATGAAGGGTTTGAGTATCTGTGCACCCGGCTGGATGCAGCGTGCCCATGCCAATTTTCGCCGCGTCGGCAATGTGTGGCCATGCGCTGCGGCTGGGAAGTGCGGCACATCGATCGACACATCCATGCTCACATGCTTGCAGGGTCACCCTCCGCCTCGGCACAGAAGTCAGGCCGCGAACAAGAGTCAGCACATCAAGCACTCCGTGAGGACGACTGCCTCGATGGGTGCACCTGCAAGTAGTACAGCAGCCGGGCCGGGCCGGCGCCCTGCAGCAAACCCGCCAGCGCCGCCGGCGCATCGGGCGCGCGGAGGGCGGCCGCCAGGGCGGCGACGGCGTCGCGCCGCGTCGGCAAAGCCTCCAGCAGCTGCACGGCATGGGTCCGCGCCGCGGGCAGCGGGCAGCTGTCTGCCAGCGCCTGCAGCGCGTCGCTCAGACCGTCCTGCGCGCATAAAACTCGGATTGATGGTTCAGGGTTCAGGAGCGGCGTGTGGGGCACTGCTGAGGGCCTTGATGCTTTAGAAGGGAGGCTTCTAAACGTCGTGCTTGACAGCTCGGTGAATTTTGCACCGTTCATCTTCAGGGAGACCCTAAAATAGTGTCCAACACGCGGCAGGCTGGCCAGCGAGGAAATTGAGGAAATTGAGGAAATTGAGGAAACCCTAAACTCAGTTTGTTCAGCATAGGTGTGCATTGTCACGCTGCTCTAGCATTGTCTGGGGGTTCCGGCTTACGTACCAGCTCTGCGAGGATCCGGGTGGGCCTGGCGCTGGCGCCGCTGTCCTCGGCGGGCCGCGTGTATGCGTTGGCCACAGGGCTGATGACGGCCTGGGAAAGACCACGATAAAGATAAATTTCAAATTATTTTTCCACAAACTGGTTTTTTTTTTTTTTTTTTTTTTTTTTAATTCAATTTATTAAAAATTATAAAAAAAAAAGAAAACGAAATTTTTGGTTTACAAAAAGGCATATGCGCTACAATAAGCAGCACAGTTTCCAGCTGCTTCGCTCCCAGCTGCACCATCTGGATCACACGGCGGAGAAAGCAGCCACACAAAAAATATTGGAGCGGCAGGACGCTCGCGCGCAGTGCAGCGGCCGTGCACGCGAAGAACCGAACATCGCTGCAGGTTGGACGAGCTGCCAAGGCGCCCACCTGCAGTTGGCAGGACCCCTGCATGTTTTCGTCCTGCAGCAGCGTGGCGTCGCTGCGGAACTCGTTTCCGCCAGTGATGAGGCGCACCAGCTCCGGGGCGACGCCCAGCTCCGCCGCAACCTGAGCGCAGAAAACAGTCCGTAAGGTGAAAGATTGTACAATGTCGATTGCCCAGAATGGTGAGGCGCCAGCTCCGGCGCAATGCCCAGCTCCCACCGCTGCCTGGTAGGGTTAGGTCCTGCAGAATTTGGGACGCTAAAGCACGCGGGGCGCCCAAGCTGCGGCGACACACGAAGTCTGCTGCTACCTGCAATAACCACTGACACTGGATTCCTGCGACTCGGCCTCCGAGGCAAGCACACGGCAGACCCTCGGGGGTTGCGGGAGTTTGCCGGAGTGATCATGCAGAATGCACAGAGACCCTGCATTGCAGCGCTGCAAGCGCCCAGCTGATTCAGGGAAAGCCGCACCTGGCGACGCAGCGAGCCGACGTAGGCGTTGTGGTGCGTGTGCACGCGCAGGCGGCGCTGCGACGGCCCGCCCACGGTGAGAACTTCAAGGTGCATGAACCTGCCGCGGAATGAGGCCCCGTGCGACGCCTCCGCCGGCATTGTGCGGCCCTGCATGGGCAGGCAGGCGGGGTGTCACGGACGAAGTAATCACCCTACTTATTGCGTCTTCTGTTTGCCAAGTGCATCAAACAGGAGCAGATGCCGAAGCCAGCCAACACAGGGCACCAAGCCGGGCAGCGCGGCAGCTGACGCGGCTTCCACGTGAGTGGATCAACGGGCGCCGCCAGGCATGCACGAGTCCGTCGCAGGCGCCACCAGCGCATGATGTCGCAGCTGTTGTGGTTGTGTGTCTGCACATCCCCGCGGGGTTGTGCAGAGAAGTTTTACAGTAGTACTAATGTGACATGTCACATACATCACCCCGACCCACCTGCCCATGTTTGACGACCTCCAACATGAGCGCCAGACAGTGGCTGCAGCGCAGCGCTGCGGCCCGCTGCTCAGGCGTCACCGAGGCTGCGTCGGCGTCGCCGCCCGTCACAGCCGTGGCGGACGCCTCCAGCAGCCGCTGCGTGCACGTCCTGCAGCGCAGCAGGCTCTTGGCATTCAAAGGGATACGCAAAGATGACTTGAGAAGCACTGGAGAAGCACTGGATGCACATGTTGACCATTGGAGTGCGCTGTCATGTTTGCATGCAGCAGCGTCATGTGGAGGACGTTCCTGCGGCGGGAGGCCACCGGCGTGGTGGAGCTCTGACCGAGGCCGAGATGGCCAGCGTATAACTACTACTACTAGCTACTAGTAGTAGTAGTAGTAGTAGTAGTAGTAGTAGTAGTAGTAGTAGTAGTAGTAGTAGCTAGTAGTAGTAGTAGCTAGTAGTACTAGCTACTACTGGGAATGAGCCTAGACTAGCTACTACTAGGAATGAGCCTGCCATCCCGCGCCTCACGCTGGCAAGCACACGCTAGCAAATGAAGCTGTGGATATCGCAGACGGCGCACCTGAGGAAGGCGGCTTGCACTGCGGGCCCCTCAGCGGCAACTAATAGGGTTTAGGGTTGTTACGATCTAGGGTTTAGGGTTTAGGGTTTAATAGTCGCAAACGGCGCACCTGAGGAAGGCGGCCTGCACGGCAGGCCCCTCAGCGGCGAGGGCGCCGCCCAGTTGCGTGTGCACCCGCACCAGAAGCGAGCGTGCGTCGGCCGACACCGCCTCGGGCGCGTCCAGCACCAGCCGCCACAGGTAGTCCAGGCCTGGCGCGAGAAGAGCCAGACAGTCAGCCGGTCAGCAGCTGGTGCAGATGAGTTCGACGCCAGCAGCGCCTTGCCTCCGCCGATACCACTCCAAACGCCTGGACCACGACTGGGCTGTTGTGCTCCTTCATATGAGCAATAGATGCGTGAAGCGCTGGAAGCGCGGATGTTGTTGCAAGTGTGCCAATTCGCTGACGCACACCACTTTTGAGACGGATAGCAGCACAGCACACCTGTGAGCTGGACATCGTCCACCAGGAAGCTGCCCTCTGCCTCAAACTGCAGCTTGTGCTCCTCCGCCGCCACCTGCATGAGCATGACGTGAACACGTGAACAAGCAAGTGCTTCACAGATGCACATGGGCGATGTTAGCATATCGCCGACATGGGGACGAGTTCAAACATGACCAGCAGGTCTGATCTGCTTGATTTGACGTCTGTGAGGCTCACACATACATGCGGCAACGGCAGCCTCCAGCAACATCCGACCTGATAGAATGGGGTGCAGGCTATACTTGATGGTTATACTTGATGGCTATACTTGACGGTTGCAGGCTAAACCCTAAACCCTAAACCCTAAATGCAGGCGCATCGACCGACCTGCTGGAACAGGGTGCAGAAGCACTTGAAGGTGGGCGGCGAGGCAGCGTCGGGCGCCATGCGCGGCAGGTGCTCCGCCAGCAGCGTGCGAGCGTCCGCGGGGGCGAGGAAGCCCTGCGGCTTGGCGGCCTCGCCGAAAAGGTAGAAGCCCACCTCCCTGCAGACGAAAGCAGACAGACTTTCCCATAAGACACAGTCACATGCGACTGTTAGGGCTGCAACAGGCTCAGACACATACCCTAAACCCTAAACCCTCTGCACTAGCCTGCCCTGGTGCGCTGCAAAGGACAGGGCAGCAATGCATCAGCTCGCTCTGCGGATGAGAGTCTCCCCCGCAGAAAATGTCACAGGCTTTTCCCAGACAGCGAGCTGAAAGCCGCACATGTCGCTGGCCAGGACGGGGGACTCGACGAGCGCAGTCCACAGCCGTTGCACATGGTCCCAGGGCATTGGCTGCCCGCGCCACGCAGCCGCCGCCTGCCATACAGCATACGATTCTGGGATCCGAAATGACTAAAAGCTGACTCCATCCTGGCGCGAGTGAGCAGCACTCTGGCTCTGATCGTGTGCAGTGGCTATGTGATGCCAGTGCAACGAGAAGTTGCTGTGGCTGTGCTCATGGACAGATGCACAGAGGCAAGTGTGTCGAACACATTCACCATTGTGACGGGTCGATGCTTTGGCGAAAGTCGTCTGCACATCACTCGTGGACTCCCGCATGGATGCACGGAGGAAACCCTAAACCCTAAAGCAGGTGTCGAATGCGGCCGAGTCAAACAGGTCTCGCAGAACGATGCCAAAGGGTTTTGAGAGCCTGCCTGCAGGAAGCTGGCGATAGTGGACACGGAGGTGAAGTGCGCTGCATTGCCAGGTGCGACGCTTGGCGAGCCGGGCTCGGCAGCTGGCCGCATCGCGCGCGCCGAGGCCAGATATCGCTCCAGGGCCGCCAGCACCAGCTCCGACAGCTGGTGCTTCGTCTCCAGCATGTCCGCCTGGTGCACCCACGCGCCGTTCTGCATGCGGAGAAGGTTAGCGTTGTGAAACCCAGAACTCCAATGGCGTCAAGCACTGTCTCATTGCCGCTAGGCAACTAGTCAGCGTCCCAAAGGACAAGCCCGCCCTGCACCTCGCTTTTCGACACGCTGATGTGCACAGGTGGCATGGCCGTGCAAGGCAGCACCGCAGCTCAGAAGCAGCGACCTCGCTGGACCCTCACCTTGGCGCCGACGGAGGAGTCGTGCACCGTGGCGATCCTGCGCAGCACGCTCAGCGCCGGCAGCGCCGCGGGCCCCTTTTGGATCTCGGTCACGCACTCCACGATGTAGCTGCACACGCAGCAATGGTGCACGGGTCGAGCGACGAGCAAGCGCACAAGCAGCTCCCCGATGCATGACGGCAGTCGCTCGGACGTTGCAGCTCCCAACACCGCCATGCACGCGCTGCCGAGGGTGGTCTGCACACCGACGGCGCAGGTGCGCAGTCATGCACTGCGAAGCATGTTGCAGCCCAAGGCCGGACGCCTACACCCTGCATCAGTGGGAAAGGCGCGCACTCGTGCTCCAAGTGGCGTCGTTCCAGCACGGCGTCGTAGCGAAAGAGCGCGTCCACCATGGTAGCCGTGGGGCCGTCGGGCGCCGGCTGCGGCGCCTCCGCCAGCGCCAGCCGCCACAGCAGGTGCAGCACCCGGTCCGCCAGCAGCCCCTGCGCGGCACAAGGTGCTTCTCGCTTCGTAAACCTTCAGGGTTTAGGGTTTAGGGTTCGAAGTTTAGGGTTCGAAGTTTAGGGTTCGGAGTTCCGAGTCGCCTGTACGCTGGGCCACAGACACCTTCCAAACCAGGCTCGACTACGTTGCTTGTGCACCATGTGCAAGGGGCGGCAGGCAAGCGCGAGGCCGGCTGCGTCAACACCTCTGCCTGGCAGACCAGAGCCGGCGGAAGATGTTGCCGCTGACGCTGCTCTTCGTGCCTCTTGTGCATGACGCGAGTACTCAGCAGCACCTACTTCTCGCTGGCAGCCCTGTGGCTTGCGGCACAACAGGCGTGCGGCCTGTTGCACGAGGCACCCTTGTAGCGGCGCCGGAACCGCACCTCCTTGTCAGACTCTGCCAGTCGGCGCAGGAGGCCCAGCAGCAGGGCATCGCCCTGCGGCACGCCGCAACCCCGGCTCTCGAACTTGCCGAACATGAGGTCCAGCTGGCGGCCGCCCAGTCGCATGGCCAGGCTGCCCAGCAGGTTGTACACGTTCACGCGCACCGCCTCAAAGGTGTCCGCCTGCGGCAGGTGACACTAAGCTGGTGGAAGTTGAGCAGAGGTCACCGTCTCCGGATGCCCCCTGCTACAGATGCAGGTGGCGTCTCCTGTTTGGCTGCTGCTTGGCCTTTGCCCGCGCGCCCATCGCCTATGCTCACAGCACATGGCCTGTGCTCGCAGCACAGGGGCAGGCGGCGACTGCAGGACTTGTGGACTGCCACGTTGTGTGAGCCAGCTGGCGCTGCACCTTCTGCGCCAGGTCCCAAAGGAAGGTGAGGTCCGAGTCGGCGACGCCGCCGTTGGGCGCCAGCTTGCGCAGAACGCGCCCCACCAGGTCGGCGTACTGCCGCGTGTGCAGGTTGGCACGCAGCAGCGCCGGCAGCACCTCCTCCGCATCCAGCCACTCCAGGGTGGCCTGCAGGCAGGGATGCGGGAACGGTGGTTCAATCCTGAAACAGAGCTTGGCAGCCTGGCGCATGTCTGCAAGGCCGCAGCAGCGCCGGCAACACCTGCTTCGTGCCTATCACTCCAGGGTGGCCTGCAAGCAGGACTAAGGGTTCGCTAGTTGTCAACTCATGATGACGGCTCGAGTTCTGACACCCAGCCCGCAGTGTCATTGCCAACGCCTCCTCGACACCCAGCCACCCCAGCACAGCTACCCTGATGCTGGCGCTATTGTGGTGAGGCCTGGACAGTACACCCAGCCAAAAAGTGTCACTAGGCTCGAGCACCGTGGCCAGGAGGCACCTGCGACGAGCTCTACGCCCTCTACTTATGGGTGGATGTCGCACGCAGCAACAGATAGGTGGGCATTGAGACGGGAGTGCTGCAGAGAGCGCTCCTGCTCCCACACCAGATTCCATCATGATACTGTCCCTCACGACCACAACCACAACCACAACCACAACAGCCAGGCGCTGCTGGAACGCGCTCGACAAACACATCGCCACCTCACCTGCAGCAGCTCGGCGGCCAGCGGCTGCTCCAGCTGCTGCAGACGGTTGAGCATTGCGTCGATCTCCCGCAGCGCCGCCAGCTGGCGCGAGAAGAGCCCCCTTTTCACCAGGCACCCGATGTACAGCCGCTGCAGCGCCGCCACCTCCTGCAGTGGGAGTCGAAAGCAATGGTAAGACGTGTGGCAAAGGATTGGCAGGCATGAGGTTGAAGTGAGGCTCACGAGCAAAGGGAACCGAAGACATGCTCATCAACTGGTATCAGCTCTACTTTCGAGCGAGACTGTCGTGCGTGTCGCCGCAAAAGCAGGGAGGGCAGGAGCGTTGTGCAGGAAAGCGCACGCACCTTCTCGACCCGCGGGCACTCGGACGGCGCAGCGCAAGCAATGGCCCACAGGCTGGCAAAGGTGCTCGACACCGCAACAGTCCTGCATGCCCAGAAAGATTCACACTTCAGCATTGGATGCCGAGATAAGCACGACTGACAGCGCTGGTGCAGTGTGTGGCTGGACGGTTGAGCTCCAAGAGTCGGCGTTCCGATGATCGATGGGTGAAAGGTTCGGAATGTCGAGGCGACAACAGTGCGTCCCATTTGACCAGCTTGGTAGCTTCTGCGGCTGCGAGTCCTTGATGCTACGCTCGCCAGCAGACGCTGCTCAGGTGCCAGGTCGGGCGTGCTGCTGCCAGCGCTGCCATATGCATGTAGAGACCAGACGCAGCACGTGACGCAGCACGTAAGCTTCCTCAGTCGCACCTCTCAGGCCGCGAGAGCGGGTCCTCCTCAATGCGCACTTTGACGCTCTCGACCACGAAGCTCTTGAGCCACTGCAGCGGTGTCGCACAATGGAGAGTTGGAGGACTGAGGGGCGGCAGCCACATCGCAGCAGCTGTGCACAGTGAGGCATCAGAGCAGGCAAGCACATGCTGAATGGCGGCAGCAATGCCATGCGCACGGGACGGCGCCCCACCTCGTTGAGCTCCTTCCTGATATCCTCGCACAGGAACGGCAGCGCCTGCAGCAGAGAGCTCGACGAGATCAGTGACGCGAACGCGGTGTATCGCGCACCAGAAAGAGTGATGTCAAAGCGTAGCATCCGCAGTCATGAAAATGGTGTGCCATTGATGCTGCCTGCGAGTTGCCATCACTTTCCATGGCGCTCATTTCCGCCGATCCGCCAAGAAACATCGAAGGCGCCAGACAGCCCAGAACTTCTCGCGAACAAGACATGGGCAGCCCCTGGAAGCTGAAGTCCACCTCGGCCAGCACGGCGAGGATGCAGTCTACTGCCGCGAGGTCGCAGCCGGGGCCGCCCTTGCGCGGCGGGTCCATTTCCAGCGCCGACCGGCAGACCGCCAGCCCGTTGCTGGCGGCAAACTCGTTCAGCACGTGTGCCTGACACAGCGTTCCACGAACCCGGTCATCGATCAGCAGTCGATAGGACGGAACAGGACACCGTGCATGGTGCTTCGACACAGTGCCTCGGGCGCTCGCTGCCTAGCAGCTGATGCTAAACCCTACCTGGAACGCGTAGAGCGTGCCGTCGCTGGACGCCGAGGCAGGTCCGACACTAGCGTCGTCGTCGTCCGAGTCGATGACGATGGCCGTGGCGTCGGCAGGCCGCGGCAGCGGCAGCGCGATGTCTCCCAGTGACTGCGCGCAGCGTGGCAGCGCGTTAGGGTTTAGGGTTTAGGGTAAACCCTAAGACACCATGCAGGGTCGGCTGCAGTGCCATTGCAAACACGGCCTTCACCTCTCAGGCTCGGCCTGAGAACAGGTGCCCGCGAGATGTTTTCAGCACACTGGGCATGCAGGCTGAGGATTGGAAGCCACCGCTTACGCTGTCAAACGCGGACGGCAGGTCCAGGGTGGCGTTCTGCTGCGCAAACTCGCTGTCGTGGTCCAGCACCATCTTCAAGTGCGTCAGCAGGACCTGCGCAGTTGCCGAGGCAGCGGTCGGCGCACGCGGCCACACCTCCTCGCAGCTAATGGCCAGAGGTGCTGTGCGGCGGCATCGAGCTTCAGGTTGCCAAAGAGGGAGCCACGAATCACGGACAACTTCTCGAAACAACTCGCATCGCACCAGGAGGTCATCCTCGTCGTCCACATCGATGTCATCGGGCGCCTCGGTGTAGCTGCGCAGCTTCATGGTGGTGAGCTCTGCCAGAGCGACACACGCCTGCAAGGATGCAACATAATCCCTCTGTGGCAGGGCGTGCGCGGTGACGTTTCAGGGTTTAAGGGGTCTCAGCGGGCGCCAAGTTGTGGCGCACAGCTGCACCAAAACAACGACCGGGATCCAGGGCAGCTGCCACCCCTTGGCCCCTGTCTAAACCCTAAACCCTAACCCTGCATTGCGGCGGCCGCCCGCCACACCACGCACCTTTGCCTCATTGATGAATGGCAACGGCGGTGGCACCTTGTGCAGGTGCCCATGTGCATCGGGCGCTAAGGTCAAAGTCATGCAGCCGGGATGTTGCAGGACATGCGCCATCTGTTCAGGACCCTAGACCCTAAACCCTAAACCCCGCACCAGGAGGATGTCGGACTGGATCTGGTCGCGCCAGCCGCGCACGGCGCGGTCCCCGATGCATTTCTCGAAGGCCGTTGGCACCGCCTCCTGGATCAGCTGCCGCACGAGACTGCACTCCTGCCGGGTGAGCGCCTGCGGCAGTCGCGCCGTGTCTCCCTGGCTGGCCCTGTGCTGCCTGCGCCAGGGCGGGCGACAGTGCACTGTCTCTTGTGCCAAGCTGGTGCGGCAGAGCAAATTGCAGATTTCCTTGCAGCGGATCCTTGCGCTGAGCCAAGTGCTGCCACCCATCATCTAGGTGCATCTGCATCCTTGGAGATGCTTTTAGAGCCAAGCACAGCGCCTCGACATGCTGCACAGGATTCACAAGGCGCTTTGGGACGCAAGGTGCTCCAAGTTCAAAGTAGGTCTGACGGAGACTGAATTATCAGTGCGTTTCAAATGAAGTCACGAAAGTGGCCGGTCATCCGCACCTGACCCTCAGCTCCAGGTTCACCAGCTTGGCGGCATCCCGCAGACACACCGCCAGGCTCTGGGGGTACACACACCAACTGATGCGGCGCAGGCCGTCCATGACCTGCTGAAAGGACTTGGTGTCGAACCGCGGCAGCACGCGCATCCCCATGCCGCTGGTGTGCGCCGGCGATGACAGCCTGCTGTCCGCGGTGTCCTCCGAGCACTCCTCGGTCAGATCCGTCACCAGCTCGCTGCTCTCCGGCTCGGACCAGCGGCCTGGGTCCGCCATGCGGCGGCTGCTGCCTCAGGCGCCAGGTCTGGGGCTGCCGTATCGAGGCGGACGGGTGCAGCGATCGGGAGGTCAATCAACACTGGTGAGTGTCCACGCCTGCTGCTGATGCAGAACCAGTGCACAGAGTCTCAGCAAACGTTTCTTATGCCAGCTGCCTGCCCTCTGCGGTACAGACACGCTCAAACCCGACGATGCGATATCAAAGATTCAAGTTCAAGGGATCGTTGCCTGGAAGCTGAGAGATCAAACAGCCGCGCCCTGCGCGTGCAGGTGGCAGCCAGTCCAACGCCGACTTCAGCTGCAACTCAAACGATGCCCGCGGCACTGCGAAACATGCACTTTACAGGCACGAACTGCAAAGCACGTTGCCCTTGGGAAAGGGAACCTAGGTCCCAGACACCTGGGAAACTAATCGTACCGACACATTCTCGGGCCTTTCTCCTCGCGATTTTCATAGGTTTGCAGCATTTGACAGACAGTCCCGCACTTCTTTTGACTGTTTGCATTGGCTGCTCTACCACGGCGCTTGCGAAGGAATCTGGGTATCCTGTTCCTGCGCGAGTCCCATCACCCAGAGCGCACATTCCGGCCATTGTTTATTCAGCTTCACAGCTCGTTCTAGTGCAGAACTTCTACGCATACGCACCGGGTGTACGCCAACGGACAGCCGACCACATGGCACTGGACAGAGTGTCCACCAGCGGCGCCGCGCTCGCGGCACTGCTGACCTCCCTTGCGACGTCTCCGAGCGATGTGGACGGATTTATCCTGGGTGACTGCCACCCCGGATACTGCACGGCACACTGCTCAATGCAGCACAGCTTTTCCCCTTGGTGCCGGCGCACAAATACAGTGTGACGCATCCGCTTCTGAATTCATGACTCAAGGGTTTTGTCTCCCCATCCCCTGCAGGCAGCGTGCGGTCGAGGACCAGAATTACGTTGCAGGACAACGCAGGTGAGCGGCACTGGCGTGAACTGTAGCGCAATGTTGATGTCAGCTCGCACATGGCGGGCGGGTGTCCGCAGAGCACAGTCTCCAGCTTGCGTGCCCTGACCACTGCCGCGCTCTCATGCAGAGGCGGCAACGTCACAGGCGCACGACGCCAACATCACCGCGCTGCCGTGCCTGGCCTCCAGCTTCAGCTTCTACGAGCCCTCCGGCGCCGTCGACGGTACTCCGCATTTTGGAACACATATGGGGATTTGCCTGCTACCTTTGAAACCTACAGGACCCAAATGCTGTTTTCTCGACGCGGCGAGCCCGCCGCGACGACGCTGTCAAACGCAGGCGACAGGCTGCGGGAGCTGACGGCCGCATTCGAGGAGCCCGTGCTGGGCTGGTTCACCTACCGCGCCGACACCAGCCTCGCGCCCTCCATGCGCGAGCAGGTGCACCCTGTGCACACAAAGCCAAAGACAGCACCATGTGCCTTTCCAACGTTGATGCCCTTTAATCGTGCTCATGGAGACATTCAAGTGGAAAGATGGCGTGTTTAAGATGGCGTGTTTAGGAGGCATTGGATGGCCTCCACTGTATGGGACCGGCTCTGACTTCAATTCGCTCTGTCTAAACTGACTTCTTGTGAACCTGTCTGGCATACGCCAGGTGCTGGCGGCGGCGGTGCTGCAGGCGCTGCGACAGCAGCAGGGCGTGGGCGAGGCGGCGTGCATGTCGCTGCTGTTCGCTAACATGTCCTCGTCGCGGCAGCACGGCGGCGCCAGCACCAGCTTCCACTACCGCTTCTTCCAGAACGGCGGCCCCCAACAGGTGCGCGCCGCTGCTTGAGGCCGCATGAGAAGAATGCATGTCTGAGCTGCAGGTTTGTGGACCTCACGCTGCCAGGGTGCGTGTGTCCCTAGTGTCAGGTGCTCTGCATGAGCAGAGCGCTGGCTCCTGAGATGTGACCTAGTGGCGTCATGACCTGCAGGGCCTGCAGCCAGTGCGACTAACGGTGTGCAACATTGGCTCGGCGCACGGCCACCACCGCGACTTTGCGCTGCCGGCGCCACTGGGCGCGCTGCCGGCGGTGCCCTTCGTCATCGACCCCTCCCCTGCCGCCGACGGCGGCCGCGGCGACAGCGCCACCGGTGGCGCAGCGCCAACCGAGGGCGGCGCGTCTGTGGCGGCAGCAGGTGGCGGCGGCAGCGGCGGCGGCGGCGGGAAGTGGGCGGCGGCAGGCGCGGCCGCTGGCGGAGCGGCAGTCAGCGGCGCGGATTCAGACGCCCTCCCTGACATGGCGCGGCAAGCAGTGGCCGGCGTCCAGGTGCAGGTGGGTTGTTTTTGCACCGCGCATCTGACATCGGGGCAAGACACCGCTGCGGTCTCCCGCAGCGATCTGCCGTCTCCACACTGCATGTGGCTTATGTTTCTCTCCACTTGCTTCCATGGTGAAAAATTTAAACAGGGTTGATTAAAAATATAATCATAATAATACTAAATTTTTAAATAAAAAAATTCGAGAAAAGTTTTTGCAGCCTCCTCCCAGCTGTGCATCAGACTGGTTCTCAGGGACTTGGAAGCGCCGACATTGCAGGTGGACAGCATCGAGCGGCTGTATTTCCAGCTGCTACGCGAAGTGGAGCAGTTGGAGCCGCTTGCGGCGGCGGACTGCGCCGAACTGCAGGAGCGGCGGGCAGCGGTGTGCGCGCTGTACGATTCCCTGGCGCTTTAGATTCCCTGGCGCTTTAGATGGCAGCAGGATGGCCTTCCAAGCTTTGGGCTGACGCAGGAAGCGCTGGGTGTTGCTGGCCGCGCTGGTATCCTCTAGTCGGCTTCCAGCATCATGAACATCACTCGTTGTTGCAGGAATCACGTAACAGCAACAGAGGTGCTGGGTTATCTGGTTTCACGTTTGACGATGGTCACTCAAAGCCCCTATTCTTCAGTTGCAAAACTCGTCGTGTACTTCAGAACAAACATTATTCCATCGAGGCGATGCTGCGCAGCTCGATGCTCTCTCTGACATGCTGCTTCAGCTACTTGCTCAGGCTTGCTCTAGGCGCGCATTACTCAGCGCCCCACTGGCAGGACCGCTGCGCTGGGCACCAGGTTGAAAAACTAGATGGCGACAATTTTTTGACACTTTTTGTAAAACAACCCCGAGATTGACCTACATTCCCAAGGGTCACGGTTACGCAATCAAGGGTCACGGTTATGCAATCAAGCAGCCGGTACTCATGCCGAGGACACGCTGGCGGTCCGTCACTGCCACCCCAGGAACGTGTCCAGCCCCCAGACGACTGCCAGCGAGGCGGGAAACAGCGCCAGCGCCGCGGCGCCCCACCAGGCGGGATAGGTCGCGCGGCTGCTGCCGGCCGCTCCCACTAGCGCCGTAACGCCTGCGGGATTTGCATTCAATTGTTTTCCAGGCCGAGGTGCCGCCTCGAACCCAAAAAAAACAAAAAAAAAACCCGGCTGTGTCATTGGGAAGGGCGTCAGTGCTGTGCGTGGTCGCCGCAGCTTTTGGGTGCTCAGGCAGCTGCCTAGGCACAATGCGCATCAAGCGACGGTCGTGCATTATCGGGCTGGGCGACGCCTACGTCGGTCGACGACGCTTTCAAGATTACATAAAAAAAGGCGCATCATGTGCGCCGCTGATTCGCACCCAGGATGACGGCCACCTCTGAGGAGTACACCCAATCGAGGCGCTGCTTCGCGACCACCAGCAGGAACAGCCCCAGGCACAACGTGTTGTTCATTGTCACCGCGCCGAAGATCTGCGGCGCAGCGATGCATTGCCTCACTCGCCACAGGAAGGTGTCATGTGGTCGTCAACGAAGATGCAACGTTGTCTTGTCGCCCCAGCCGAGTGCGGAGCCAGCTGTCACGCATGGCGCTGTCGCCGCCACACGTGCACAATGTCGTGACACGGCCCAACAGCAGGCAGCCTGGAAAGGGTGGGGCAGGGTTTAGGGTTTAGGGTTGGTGGGGCAGAAGCACCTGGGCAAAGGTGAGAGAGGCATTGCGCCGGCGCTTTCGGGCGGCAAACTTGAGCGATGACAGCAGCTCGCTCGCATTGCTGGCCAGCGGCGTCAGGACGAAAGCCACGAAAAAGGGTGGTATTCCGCTCGCCTGCAGAGGCATACACAATCCGAGTCACGGGCAGCTTTCGTGTGATGCTTCAGGACGCTGCCCTGGCTGGCTGCAGTTTGACCATCACATGCGGCAGGGGCGCCTTGCACTGGCATCAGTTTTTTAATGGTAAAGCTACTAAAATCTCAGAAAACCTGGTGAGAGTTTTTGTTTCTATTTATCAGATTGATTCATCAACAAATTGTTTTGGAACAATACTTTGAAATTTTACCGGATAAATATTACCGGATAAATTTCACCGGATGAGACCAGCATCCTTGCCAATGGTAATCATGCCCACGTAACACAGTCTCTTTGGTTTCGACTCAGAACTGGAGCCAGACCCCTCACCTGCGACAGGTGGGACAGGGAATCTACGAGCGGGTCGGAGAAGGCAGCGCACACCGCGAGACCGCCCGCCATGCCCGCGGCCGCCCGCACCCCGATCTGCGTGTCTGACAGCGGCTCCGCCCCCTCCAGGTCGTCATCGCTGTCTTCGCCTGCACCCGCTGCCGCGGCTGCCGAGCTGCCCACGCCCTCTGCGCTGCAGGGTGTGGAAGGGATGCATGGTCAGGCGCAAGAAGCAAGAGACAGGCTGCTGCATCGCCATTTGCAATGCCGTGACGAAGTGCTTCAGTTCACTTGCCTCGACTGTGCTTCAATTCTGTTTTGCTGTCTTTTTGGATGTCAAGACTGCTGTGGTGTCACCTCGCAAGAGGGTCGGCTGGGACAGCGCCGCCGCCTGCCACATGCGCCTCCGTCTCCCGTACCCACCTGCGAAGCAGTCGTGGCGTTAGGTCGAATGGAACGAGGAGGAGACCTGCTGCTGCGTCCATTATCCTGGAAGTCCTGGAACCGATACCGCGTGTACCCTAAACCCTGAACCCTGATGCACCGCTGGCCGCCTACATTCGAAGCAGGCAAGACTGGCGGATATCAGAGTGCACAAGCGCTGGGCTACACTAGCATGTTCTGTGCGCAGGCAGCAAGTTCCGGAAGGGCGAGGGCGACGAATATGCCTCAGGGTGCCAAGATCTGCCTAAAGCAGGAGCTCAGGATCTCGCTGTCTGGGTCGTGCGATGTGAATATTTCAGTAGTTGTATAAAATGAAACGTTGTTTAATTATTTAGCTGACTCATTTATTTAAGCAAGCCTGCAGTAGATAGTGAATAAACTGGAACGTTGTTTCATTTCTAAGACCGCGCGCCTGCCCAGGGCGGCGGCAAACTCGGAGCGGGTGATGCGCCGGTCGGCGTCGGGGTCCAGCTCCTTGAGCCAGAAGCGCAGCTCGCCCTCTGCGTCGGCCAGCCGCGCCGTCGTGCTCACCTCCAGCTCCTCCAGCATCGCGCCCAGCTCGCCTGTGGGGAGTCCGTCAGTGTGTTGTCAGTTTCCAGTATGCGGATCGACCATGCCAGGCGGCAGTGACCCTGATGTGGCCAGCCGCGCCGCCGTGCTCACCTGCAGCTCCTCCAGCATCGCACCCAGCTCCCCTGCAGGGTCGCTTGTTTTAGGGTTTAGGGTTTAGGGTTTAGGGTCTGACAGGTAGACGTCCTGTGCCACACACGGGGCTGCCGTCCGGCAGGAGGGTTGCCAGGCAGCCGCTTGCTGCTAAGGGCCAACAGCAGATGCCAAGATGCCACTGAATCACACACTGCCCTCCAAGCACGCATTGCTATTGCTATTAGAAACGACCCACTTGTGTCCACTGCGCCGTCATCATCGGTGTCAAAGCGGTCGAACAGGCCGGCGACCGCCCCCCGCCGCAGCGCGCCGCGCGCATCCACCAGCGAGCCCAGCGACTGCGCGGCTTCCGCGAGCGCTGCGGCTGCCGCGATGCGCTGCCGCTTGCGCCGCGCCTCCGCGATCTTACGCTCCTGCAGCTTCGGCACCGCCACCTGGCGAAAAGGGATAAAACCCGCATCATGCACCCAGTGCTTCCGGAGAGGAACTGGCGGGAGTTGTCATAGCTCCAGCAGGAAGGCAGAGTCAATGACTGCGGTGCAGACCAGCGCTGCGGCAATGGTCGACGCGGAGGAAGACTCGCATGCAAGAAGGCAGCATGCCTCAGCAACTCGAAACTCGAACCTCGAAACTTCTGAGGAGTTGCGCCTCCATGTGTGCGAGAGGCACCTGGTATATGCAGTAGGCCACGAGTGTGAGCAGGCAGGCGGCGGCGCCCGCTGATGCGGCCATTGGATCCTCGATGTCGCCCAGGGTTGCCGGCACCTGCAGGCAGCATGTCGTGGCAGTGAACAAGGCGCTCCATGCGCCGAGGAGCAGCACCGCCACACTGCGAGACGGCTGCAGCAGGGCCGCGGGCGAGGCGGCAAGTTGCTGCGCAGGAGCACGAGGCAGGCAATGTACGTTGTCGTAGTGGTTGCTTGCCGCAGCACAAGAGCCACGGTAGCACAGCAATCGAAGGAAGACACCTGCACGCAGCCGTACAGCAGCACGGTGGCCAGCATGATGCGCGCGCCCGGCCGCACGTCCGCATCCGTGGTGACGCCGGTGGAGACCCAATCGCCCTGCCGCGTCAGCGTCCTGTCGATCGCGCGGCCCTGCACCACGGAAGCTTCGAGCTCCAGGTGTCGTGCTGGATTGTGCGCCGTCAGCGAGTTGTCGGCTGCGGTATCTGGCTGGGCCGCCAAGTGCTTGTGAACGACCAACAGCTGCTGCTGTGCCTATACCCTAAACCCTAAACCCTAAACCCTGTGCTCCAGAGCCATGGCGCATGGCGATGCCACAGTGCGCGACCTCGCAAGTGCGTGCATGTTCGCATGCCTGAACCTGCAGGACCCGAGATACCGCGCCCCGCAGCACCCTAAACCCTAAACCCTAAGCACCTGGTCGTCCAGGTCGCAGCGGCCGGCAAGCACGGAGCCGCCCCATGCCAGCGTCAGCAGCATCACGGTGCTGCCCGCCAGCGTGCCGACGCCCACGGCCACCTAGGGTTTAGGGTGTAGGGTCACGCCCAGGCAGCATTGCAGCACTGAGAGCTGCCTCATGGAGATGCCTTGTTGCGACGCAATATCTCGCAGTGGCGATATGCGCAGGAATTCGAGCTGGACGACAGCCCTTGCTGAGCTGGAGGAAGGGAGAGAGGAGCCATGCATGAACCACGTACACGGTTGCAAATCGCAGCGCCCACCTGCTCGGCGACCTGTTCACGGCTGCCGCCAAGGCCCGACACTGCGATAATGAGCGCGTCTGGCAGCGCTCCGAGCACCGGAAGTACCAGGCCTGCAGGTGAACGGACAGGTACTTTTTTGTGCACGGTGCACATACCATGTCTACTGGCATGTGCCGGCATGGCATGCGCCTGCCGTGCCGCCCAGGCGAAATCAATGTCCAGATGCAACAGCGAAGCAGACAAACCCTAAACCCTATCAGCCATGCAAGGCAGGCTGGCAGGCTGCGCCCATGCTGCATCTTGTTGCACAATGGTGCAGGCTCTCACCTCCGATCAGCCCCGGGTCCAGGATTTCCAGCAGCAGCTCCGACCCGTCAGATAGGATGTTCGCGCCGCTAAGGATCACGAAACCAAACACCAGCACCTGCGATTATGCCGTACGCACCAAGCAGAACCGCAGTGATCTCACAGACCAGCTGCTCGGATTAGCATCCGATAGCGCGGCTCGGCAGACGCGCAGTAGTCCGCGGGCAAAAATTGCACATGCGGGTGGAATGCGGGAGCACACCTCTGATACAGAAGACGCAAGGGGGCTTCCGCTGAGGTGCACGGCACTGAGCACCGCGTCGGGTGCCTGCATCAGCGCGGCGGCCACTAGAAACGCCGCGGCCAGCGGCAGCTTCCGGGCTGCCATGGAGATCGTCGACATGCCTGGCGCCCCTGCGGCGTATCGTTCATGTGATGAAACATACGCTGGTGTTGGGGTCTATGAAACACTGTGTCAGCTGGCAGCCCACACAGTGATGTCTGCCAGGGACGAAGTGATGTTACCTTGTGGCTGTTGCTGCGTGGGCGCTCCTGAAGTGCTGCTCCCTGCGCGGCTCGCAATCGGCCTCCTGCGCTGCGGCTGCGCCACCCAGCACCGTGGAGCTGCTTTCACGTGCTGAGCACTGTGCAGGCCGGATGGACGGCGCGGATGGATTGATGCCGACGCTGATCCAGCTGCTGATGTGCTGCGCTGCATTCCCGCAGCCTGAGAAGCGAGATTGGGCAGTGCACCAGCGCCAGTGCCACTGCCAAGGGTCCCAATGCGGATCTGTCGCACTATCATGTTGGTGCTCAGTACGATTGGCATGAATGTCAGAGCTTCTTCCGTTGCAGCAGTCTTAGGGAGATTCGGTGCTGCACGACGGGTGTGATCTGAAATGGATTGGATCGAATGCCGCTTGTCGCAGCGTATGATCAGCGGACAGTTGCACTGCGGACATTGGCCAGCCTCTCTATCGACGGATTCTGCTGACCTACACCTAGCGCTCTCGCAAGCTGCACCCGCAATGCGGGTCTTGCATTGATGCCAGAGAGAGAGATAGATGTTACCCCAACCGAAGTGACCGCGATTACCCAACCGGAGGCGAGCAGCGGACCGCTTCGTCGAAGACTGACGTTGCCTCGTTGCCTTGCACACTTACGACCCCTCCACAAACTGGCAGTGGCCACAAACTGACGGTTCCTTCGGAGGCGTCGAAATTTCAATTTTCAATTTTCGCCAAGTTTCACCTTCTCGAGCGCACAGGCCTCTTCTGCCGGCAGTACCGCGCCTGCACAGACCGCTGTTGCTTCAGGAGACGCATCTCGAAGCGCCACACAGCAGCAGAGCGCCACCATGCACAGCCGGATGACGAGCCTGCTGCGCACTGGCCGATCGGCTGCTGCGGCGCTCACGCATCCGGCCACTGGCAGCTGCCTGGGCTCCGCCGAACTTTCAGGTCGACTTTCAAACTGCAATGTGAGACGACACCATGTTGAAGAGTGGAACGAGCCATGCGCGAGGTAAATACTATAACCCAGCCACATGTCTCTAGGTCTAGGCACACGCTGTCTGATAGGTATCTATGTGCATCGTCATGTCGCGCGGTTTCAAATTGTCACTTGGGCGTGAGCAGGCTGTGAGGTACAGTGGCCAAGACAGTGAAAGTGTGCAGACCAATGAAACTTTTATTCTGCGCAAGAAGCACGTGTTGACAGGCTCTAAAAGACTGTCAGGTTCCGCAAGATGCTCCTGATCGTGCTGTTGGACAGACGGCGGCGTCACCTGTTCGCTGTCCATACATGATGAGGGGGTGGCTGGAGCGGCCGAGAAGCCCGCAGTCATCCTCTGGCAGGATCTGGAAACCAAGCATGCCGTCGCGCGTTTTTTCGCAACGCTTGCCGGCGATCACGATGCTGGATGGATCAAGCGGAGGGCCTCGGTAGTTTGACACCGAATCGGCCACCCGCGCCGCGCTTTCGAGCGGTACTGCGCCTTCTGGAGTAGTGTCGACCTTGCGGATTTTGCCTTCGAAGCTGATGTGGACGACGCGTATGGGAGGCATGGGCTGCACCTGCGCGCATGGCACCAAACTCAGGGCGAGAGACACCAATCTCTGCGTCAAAACTCGTGAATGGAACCAAGAAACTGCCTTGCAACTGAAGAGCGCGCATCTCATCATGTGTTTTGATTGTGCAGCGTGTCCGACTGCACATAAACGGTCTCAGCTGGATGCTGTTCAAGTCGGGAATTTGATGCACGCAGGCAGCTTGCAGCTACTGCTGCTGCTGCGGCGCACATTTGAAGCTTGTTGAAGCTCGGATGTCAAGCAGTTGCAGACGTCGTTGCGAGGGACGTGGCCTGTGCAGCGCCAGCAGAATGGTCAGTATGCCCACAAGCCTTGCTCATCATATATCGTGCAACACCTCCCACGAGAAATGTCTGCAGCAGAATGTTCGGCTTGTGACACACGTGGCTCGTCAAGCGAGGCGACGCACACGCTGTTCCCGCACGCCACTCAGGCAGGAGCCAGCGATATACACGTCTGGAGGATGTGCACCGGCTAGGGGGCAATGCTGTCACGCTTGACCCAACTAGAGATCTAGTCAGCTGTTGTGTGTGAAGCACGAGCGCTGCGGCAGCGATGAGCGGCGCAGGAGATGCACTGGAGCACGGGTGCTGAACACGTCGATGTCACGCGAAAGTGCTTGTGCGTTGTGCTGGAGACACCGTCGTCTTGCGGCTCACCCCGTCCCTGTGTTCCACTTTGAAAGCCAGCCAAACCCTGCCTGTTTGTTTGGAGTTTAAGGGCCAGGGTTTACTGCGACTTCAGGGGCAGATGAAGAACATATGCACCCAGTTGTGTAGTGGGCTTAAAAGCCACGAGCATCTCTTATGACCAGGGCAACTTATCACCAGGGCAAACGACGGCGGACAGCGTGATGGCGCTGGCGCTGCTCTGGATGACGGCGGCGTCTGCTCAACTCTCCTGCAGCGGCGGCGTCAGCGGCAAAAGAGTGGCGCACCTGGCGGTGCGGCTGGCACAGCTGGCCGTGCGGCCGGCACAGCTGGCCCAAGACGCCTTCGAAGACGTCACAATTGCGACGAGAAACAACAAACTCCCACCTCGGCTTGGTGAGCAGAGCACAAGAAATGGGAGTAAAGCATTATACTGGAGGCAGATTCTCATGGCCCCTTGATTCTTGAGACAGTGGGACTGGAGGCCGCGGCG
>JAABUL010003900.1_pt1 | contig 21061 bp, 1 predicted proteins | sample 5559151 | NCBI WGS metagenome assembly JAABUL01 (sample SAMN10711876, study PRJNA513368) | rock metagenome | isolation source: Antarctica rocks | place: Antarctica: Victoria Land, Pudding Butte sud | reverse complement strand
ATATTTAAAATGTATTCGATAAAAGATTAATATATATTTAAGATATTTAAATTACTTTTGAAAGTTATTAAAATTATAAAAATATTTTTCAAATTCTAAATAAAATATTAATAATATTTATATAATTTTAATATATATTAAATATATTTTAAATATATTTTTTGTTTATATTTATTGTAAAAGTTTGCAACTCTTTGTTTTTACAATTAATATAAATAATTTAAATAATTTAACAAACAATTTTTTTTAATATTTCAAATATTTTAATAAATATTGTATAATAATTTTTAATAATCTCTATATTAATTTACGTATAATAGTAGATATTAATTTCTATTATAATTTAAGCGTATACTTAATATATATTGTATATATATTAAATTTACAATAATAATTCTTATTTTAATTCGAAATATTATATAAATTTGTTTTGTTTTAAATTTGTTTAAATATAAGATTTATTTTAAAATATAATTAATTTATAAAGATTTTAATTTAAGTATAAATATAGTATACAACAATATATTGTTAAAAAAATTTGTTAAAATAAATAATATTTTTAATTTATTATTTTTTTGAAGAACGCAATTGATTAAACAAAGAATTAAATCTAATTTTAATATAAATTAAAATTATATTTTACTTAAGTTAAATATATATTAAATATATATTTGTTAATTAATGTTTTAATAAAGATATTAATTAAGATCTAAATTAATATTGTGCTTTTTTTGTATACAAAATAAAGAATTCTTTTTAAATATATATATAAATATATTAGAATATTATAATAATTTTGCACTTTTAATATAACTATTTAATTGTGTTTTTTAAAAATAATTGCAATCCTATTAATATTAATAAAGCTCTATATATAATAAATATTAGCTTAATATATAATAAATATAAAGTATAAAAAAGAATCTATTTTTTTAAGTTTTATAAGCAATAATTTGTTAAAACTATTAAAATTTTAATTATTTAATATATTTTAATTTTTTTAATTGTTTATAAAAGTATTTTTGTTAATATTTTAATTATTTAATGTTGTATTCGACTTTATAATATTAATATTATTAAAATTCGAAGTTTATTTATATATTTAGCAAATATCTAATATATAATAAGTATAAAGTAAATCTTAATTTTATTTATTTATTGCAAAATTGTTTATTAATCTTAATTTGCAAAATTCTTAAATATAAGAGAATTTTTTTTGCTAAAAAATATAAAGATTTTAAAAACAAAAAAAATTAATAATATTATTAAAAAATATATTGTTATTAAAATTAAAATTAAATATAAACTAAGCTTAAATATAATATATATACAAAACAAGTAATTGAATTGCGCAAATATAAAACTATATTAAACTTATACTATGTTTAAAAGTAATTTATATTATAACAAAATATAATCTTGTAGTATATAAATTTTGTTTTTAAACTTAATTAATTGCGCGTTATAAATTTTATACAATCTTAAAAATATTATAAATATAGAGAATTAAATTTATATTTAGTATATACTAAAAAGAAGCAAAATTCTAGAAATTAATTTTTAGTTAATATTAAATAAAAAGATTTATATTTTATATAAACTATATATATATTAAGCTTGCATTTTAATTGCAAGCAAAAATCGCAATTAATTTCTATAATTCGAAATAACTATGCTAAATATAAGCTAAGTATCGATATAGTATATTCTAGATAGAAATTTCTATCTAAGATAAACTTGTTCTAGATGCGATTTTTGCATCCGGGATAAGCTGCAACTCGACAATTTCTTAATTGTTAATATTAACAAAAGTTTATCAATATTATTAAAAGAATTTTTGTTAATTAATTTAAAATAATTAACTTAGATTTTGTTCGATAGTATCTAGAAATCGAAATTAAATACAATTTTGCAATTTGAATTTTCTATTTAAGTTAGAAATATATTTGAAAAAGATATTAAAAAATTACAAAATTACAAAATATAAATTAGTTGCTATCTTTATAAATATATTTAAAATATATATTGTCGATTTAAACTATATTGTCGATTCAAATTATTGTTATATTTATTAATCGATAATTAACTTTCTTATATATACAATACTAGATATTCGATTAGATATTGTTTTTGCTATTTTAGTAATAAATAGATATACTTTCAATTCTATTAATATTTATTAAAAAATTGTTAAACAAATATTTTGTTATTTTTAAAATATTCTTAATTTTTGTTTTATTTTTTGTAAAAGTATTTGTTTTTTATCAAACTATATCGACATTAACTAAAACAAAAATTAAGATATTTGTTATTCTATTTTTGAATATATTTTTAATCTAGAGAGTATTGCTATTAGTTAATTATTTAAATATTAATTAATTGTTACTTTTTCTATTTGCAAAGTCAAATATATCGAGTAAATATAGATTGTTAAAAAAACTATCTAACTTTAAGTATTGTTAAAGCAGTTGCAACTATTCTATTTATCTCTATTGTTACTACTTATATCTAGAACTTTTGTTGTCGTAATACTATATTTAGTTGCTATTGTTATCTATTGCAACAACTAGAAAATTATAGCGTTTACTAAGAGTTTTGCGCAGTATATTTGAACAAAGTATATAAATATTTAAATTTAGTTTGTTTGCAAAAAGATTGCAAATAATTAGATTAAACTAAAATATATCTTTATTAAGAAGCAAATAGTTAACAAACTAATTAAAATTCTTTTCTATAATATATTTAAAGCGTTTTAATAAGTTTTTAAACTAACTTAATAACTAAACTATTTGTAATTTTAAATATAGATATAAGATTTAGTTATTTAAACAACTTGCAACTAGATAGTTACTATATCTATTATTGTTAATTTTTGTACTATCTATTTAAATTTGTATTTATTGTTCTTTTTGCTTTATTAATAAAGTTATCGAATATTATTAACAATATTTGTATAACTTTTTATCAAAAATTTGTTTTTTATATATTTTTTGAATCTTTGAGTATCTCGAACGTATAAATATACGTACGTCTATATATAAATTGTTAACAAAGAACTTTTATATATATTTTTTACTTTTGCTAGAAAAGTGCTCGAAACTTAATAGTTTTAAAATAAATTTCAAACTTAATAAAATATAAAATATAGTTTATATAAAAGCTAATTTCTAAATAGAAATTAAATAGAAATGTCGAAATACTATAATCGATCTAATTTAGTATCGATACTATTCGATTCAATACTATTTAGTTCGACATTTTATAATTGATTCGAATAGCTTTAATCAATATATATAGATAGACAAAGTTCTAGCTTCTCTATAGTAACTAAGCGTTCTACTATCTATTATTTTAATATTAAAGTTTGCTATTAATAAAGATTACAAAACAGTTATAATATTGTTCGAGTATTTTATTATATTAGATTAATTAAAGAAAAACAATAGATATCTAGCTTATATTGCAGACAATAATATAATTATAAATATTGTAGCTATTATTTTTAATAATTACAACAAGTTCTATATTAAATTTGAGCAAAATTCTTTAAGTATAAAGTAATTTAAAAAGAAAATATATTCGAAATTTAGACAATAAATTAAGTTTTTTAACTTGCAAAAAACTAATAAGTTGTTGTTTAATAAAGGTATTAATTATAATATTAATTTTGTTTTAAAAACAACTTTTTCAATTAAAAAAATCTACAATATATTTTGTTAAAAAAAAGATTATTAGAGTCTATCTAGATAATATAAAAAGTAAAAATTAAATTTGCAATAATATTTTACAATATATTGTTTTTATTTTTATAGTTAAGAAATCTAATAAAGATTTGCGTATCTATATAAACTATAGAGATTTTAATATTCTAACAGTTAAGAATTGCAATATTTTATTGTTAATTAGAGAGATTTTGCAACAAGTATATAAAATTAAATACTATAGCAAATTCGATATTATTGTTGTTTTTAACAAGATTCGAATATATTTTAATAACAAATATAAAATAATTTTTATTATTTGTTATAATTTGTTTAAGTATATTGTAATATCTTTTAAATTATATTTTAATTTTTTATTAATAAAATTCTCAATTTTTATTTGAACAATTTTTGCACAATTTATATAAATGATATTTTAGTCTACAATAATATTAAAAAAAAAATATTGAAATTATATAAACAAAGTTTTTGCTAAACTTTATAATACAGATTTTTATCTAAATATTAATAAACATATATTTTTTATTAAATAAATTAAATATCTAGATCTAATTATTATTATTAAAAAGATTCGAATAAATTTTAAGAAAATTAAATATATTTTTTAGTAAAAAGTTTCTATTTATATATACAATGTACAAATTTTTCTAAACTTTAATAATTTCTATTAATAGTTTATTTATAACTATTTGAATCTAGTTAAATTTTTGTTAGTATTTAGTAAACTCAAAAATAAAAATCTTAATTTTCTATAATAATTTAACAATCTCGAAGATCTTGTATTTAAAACTTTTAAAAAAAAAATTAATTAGTTTATTTTATATTATTTCGATCTTAATCTAAAGATTTAAATCGAAAACAATACTTTTAATTTTATAATTGTTGTTGTACTTTTATAAATAAATTTTAATAGATTGCTTTATTCGATAATCTATATATTTCAAATTATATTATTTACAAAATACAATTACAAGATCTATAACAAAAAACTATTAATTATTGTTTATATTTTTAAAAAATAGTATTTAGAGTATATTAATATATTTGTTAAACAATTTATTAAAATTATTATCAATTATTGCAATTTAAAATATTTTATAATTATTAAACAACTTAATTGTTGTTAAGTTTGCTAAATCGAATTTTTGTTTAAATTTAATTTTAAGATTATCTATTAATTAGATATAATAAATATAAAATTAAACAATTTAATTAAATAATTGCAAAACTTGTTTTTTAATAAAAACTATTTTGTAATTAGTTTTAATAACAAACAATTCTTAAATAATATAATTTAAGATTAGATATAGTTAAAACTATTATATTAATTTTGCTACTATTAAGTACTATCTACAATTTAGTAATAAAATTAATTTGTTTATTTCGAGATTTTATTAAGTTTAAATTAATTGTTAACAAAAAAATTGCAAAAAATTGCAAAAAGTTTATTTAGATTTTGCTAATAGCTAACAAAAATATAAAAATATTTTTATTTTTATTGTTTGCAATATTTGTACTATTTTAACAAAACAAATTTTGTTCTACTAGATATTTTTTTTTAGTTTTTTTGTTTATTATTGTTGTATTTATAATTTCTTAATCTATAGTTTCTTTGTTTTTAGCTATTAATTTTGTCTTTTTTTTAGATATATTTGTTTTGTCTACAATTTAGCTATTTTTATTTGCAATTTTTTTTACAATTTAGTTTTTATTTGCTGTTGAAATTAATTAAACCAAAAAAAAAACTAAAACAAAATTTAATTTCGAAATTCTTGTTTAACAAATATTAGAGATATATTTATATAATAAAAAGATAGAATAAATTATTTAAATTAAAAAAACTAATAAATAAAAGATTTTAGTTATTTTTTGCAAAACAATTAAGCTAAAATCCGAGAACTATATAATAATTAAATATTTAACAATTAAAGTTAAATATCTATTTGTTCAAAACAAAATATATATTTTTTAAAACAAAATTTATATTTTTTAAGTCAAAACAATTAGATTTTAGTATAAATTGTTAAATATTAAATATTCGAATCGAACAACAATATTTAAGAAAATATAATATTACTACTATTAATCTATATTGTATTTAAATATTAAAAAATATATTAAAAGCTATTTACTTTGCAAATATATTAGATTATATTGCAAAAATAAATATAATCTACTAAAGTCTCTATCTATTTTAGATTTTTATTAACAAAATATATTTTGCAATTTTATTATCTTTTTGTTGCTATATTGCTATAGAGAAAAAATCTTTTAGTATATTTTAATAATAGTCGATAGACTATTTAAGAATAAAAAGTTTATATTTATAAATTTGTTAAAAATTAAAATTGTTGTTTAAATTTTTATTAATTTTGTCTAATATATTAAAAACTTTTTAGCTATTATTGTTTTTAACAAAAATATTTAATTTATTGTTTATTTTTAATAATATTTTTGCAAAAGATTAGAAACTAAATCTAAATTGTTAATTGTATTTTATTTAGAAATTAATAATTAAATCAAAAATATTAATATTGTTTTTAAACAATATTTTCGAATATATATATAATACAATTAAGATAACTAAATTAATTATTTTGTTATTGTTGAATCTATTGCAAACAATTATATTAGCAAATCTATTAATTTATTATTTTTCTTTGCTATTAAAAACTATCTATTACAATTAGATTTAAAATTATTTATATTTTTTTCTAATAATAGTATATTAGAAGCTTGTTGCAATATAAAAAATATTAATAAAATTGTCGAGAAAATCGAAATTTTGCAATTTTTTTTTTGTTAAGAACTTGTCTAAATTTAAATTAAATAAATAGAGTTTGCTAATTGTAGATATACTACAATCTCGAAATTTAAAATCGATAATTAAATAATACTTAATATTTAAAATATTAAGATAACTTAATTATATAAGTTTCTAAAATATAAAAATATAAATTTCTATAAAATTATTCGAGCAATTAACAATTGTATCTACAAACTAAAATTGCTTAAGTTAATAAAAATTTATTTAATATTCTATTTATAATTTTTGTATTTTAACAAAAGCAAGTTTTTATTAGATTAACAAATTAAGTCTTTGTTGCTTATTAATATTGTTAACAATATTAACAACAATAATTTCGAATACTATATTAAAGATATTATAATATTATAATACAATATATACAAAAATAATAATAATATAGATTTAAATCTAATTGTTACTAATTACAAACGCAAAATACTACAATATTAAATTCTCTTTATAGACTATATAGACTACAATAATAAATCTAAATAATTAAACTACTTTATAGTGAATAGCTATTCTAATTTTGTTGTTAACTTCTATTGCGAGTATTTAGATACAGCAAAATTTTACTAAATATTTAAAATATTTTATAATTAAAAATCTAATAAGTAGAATAATTTGCGCTTATATATTTTCTGCGCTTTTTTGTTATTGCTGTCAAATATTGTTTAATATATATCTATAGCTCTTATTGTTGTATCTAGAATTAACTTCGAAAACATATTGTTAATATATTATTATTATCGAGAATTATTTGCTATATATTTGCTATATATTTGCAATTAAAATTAAATTTTTTTTAAATTAAACTAATTTAATATATTAATTTGTTTTCTATATTAGTTAACAAGAATTCCGAAAATATATTATTAATATATTACTATTGTCGAGAGTTAATTAATATATACTCGCAATTTTTGTTATTGTCTCTATAGTATTTTTGTTAAATATTTTATAATTGTTTTTTTAAAAAAAAAATCGAATAAGAGTTAACTTAGTATTTCTAAATATATATACAATTGTATATAAATTGTTGTTAAGATACTTTTATATATATTTTTTCTTTGTATTGCAAATTTAGACAAACGTATTCGAATATAGTTAAAATTTGTTAAATTTCGACTTTTTAATATTGTTACTTTCTTTTGTTGTTGTCGACTTTTTTTTAGATTATATAATTGATTAATTCTCTAAACTTTTTTAGATATAATTAATTTTTTAAATTTTCTTAAATGCAATCGATCTTTATTTTGTTGTTAATTCTGCGATTTTTGTATTATATAATTCGAATTCTCTTCTAGAATTAGAATTAGTAATCTTTTGTATTCTTTTAAATTTTTTTATATTTGATATTTTCTTAAATTTTTTTTTTTTTTTAAGTTTGTTGTTGCTCGATAAATTGTTCGAAACTCGATTTTTGTTGTTTAACAATTGTTTGATATTTGATTTCGAGTATTAGATTGTATTTAATAGATATATTCGATACTAATCGAAAGTAGTTGAAAATTAATTAGAATATTATTTGCAATATATATATTATTTGTTTTGTATATTACTGTTTTTTGTATATTTTGTTTTAAAATTTTCGATTACTTTTTTTATTCAACAAATTTATACTTTTGCTCGATATATATTGAAAACTTTAGTTTTAATTGTTGAACAATATTTAATATATATTTGATATTAATTAAAGTTTGTATTTAACAAGTATTTAAAATTAACTAAAATTAATTAAAAATACTAATTAAAAAATTTGATATTGTTTTGTCGAAACTTCCAAATAGAAAAAAAAAATAGTATTACAATTTTAGACTAGACAGACTTTGTTTTTTAATTATTTTTAAATTTTTGTTTTCTAGTCTCGAATATACTATAGATAATATCTAGCGTCTTGATACTTATAGTACTTATACTTATTTTCTGTATATAGTTAGTTCTGTATAGCTAGTATTCTTGTTAATTAACTATATACTAGCTATTAAAGCTCTAATTCTAACAAGAAATTATACTTCGAAAACTTTTTAATATCTTCTCTTTTGTTGTTTCTATTAGCAATGTTACTTATTTTTTTAAGTATTTTCTAAAAATTTGCTAAGAAGTTCTTTTAAAAAATAAAATTCTTAATATTGTAAATAAAATTTAGTATAGTATTAAAGAAGTTACTTAGTTATTTTTTTTATTTTATAAATTATAGTTACTAATATCTTGTTATAGAATATCTTAATATTGTTTCATAAAGATTTGTAAAAAAGTAAAGAAACAATATTATTATATTTTAGAGTAATTTAACTTTCTATTTAATTATTTTTAATAAAATAATTTTATTAATAATACTATTCTTTCTTATTGTTATTTCTCTTAATCTTACTTAATTTCTTTATTTCTAACTTAATTTTTTATTGTTTTATTAATTTAAGCTAGCTCAAACTAAATATAATCTAGCTTAGCAATTACGTTGTCGAACTTTCTTTTATATTCGATACTATTTTGTCTATCTATTTGCAATTTAAATCTTGTTTCTTTTGAACTATAAATTATAAATTATATTGTATTAATTTTAATTAATAAAATTGTTAATATAGTACTTTGTATATTCTTAATTTGCTAGTACAAGATATATATTGCAAATAATATATAACAAATTATAGAAGTATCGAGAGTACAAATGTCTAGAATTCTCGTTCGTATTTTTAAATAGTTTTTTATCTTATATATTTTGTATATCTTATTAGTAGCTTCTTTGTTAATTTAGTATTTTAATTTAATAAGTATTTTTGTATATCTTTGTAATTGCTTGTTATATTTTAATTGCAACTAATCGAATATTGTAACAATAAGTTGCAATCTTTCTATATGTTTGTTACTTTCTATTGTTAACTTGTTGTTTTAATAGTTTTTGTTAGATTCTTTGTTTTGTATCTATATACAATCTCTTTGTTGATTTTTTTTGCATTATTAAAAAATATAGTAAATAAAATTCTTTTCAATCTTTTGCAACTAATCTAGATTAATATAATTCTTTTTGTTTAATTTTTAACAAATTAAGAACTTATAAATTTTAATAAAATAGTTCTTAATTTAAAATAAGTTTTGTTTGCAAATATTTAGATTAGTAATATTGTATAAAAATTTAACTATTTTTTTGCGTTTCTTTTAAATAAATATTGCTAAAACATTTCTAAAATCTTAACAACTAAATTGACTATCTATAGCAATATTTTTAATTTTTTATTAATAGTAATTGTTTTTGTTAAAATTGAATAGTAGTATATTGTTATCTAAATTAAGTACTATTAATATAATTATTAAATTTTAACTGGATAAAATAATTTTTTCCTTCAATTCTTGTTTTGCAACAATTATTGCTTTAATCTTCAAATATATAATAAAGTCTTTTATAGCAACAAGATTATAATATCGAATATTGTATATTAATATTTGTTTTTTCTAGTTTTCTATTTTGTTTGTTCTAAAATAAAATTGTTTTAATAAAAACTTATATATTGTTTTTCTATACAATATATTAAATTTTTAAGTATTGTTGTATAATTAAATAAAAGCTATTCAATATATTAAAATATAAAACTTAAAAATATTAAAAAATATTTTATTCTTATTGTTTTTGTTGTATATTGTATTTTAAAATCAATATTTAACAAAACTTGTTTTTAAGTTGTTAATTCAATATAAAGTATACTCTATATAACTTAATATGTTCTTGTTATAAAATATATATCAAGCAAGTATAACAAAATCTATAATTGCTCAAACACAATATATAGCTATATTTTGCTTTTTTATTAAAAGAGATATTATTGCAAAAACAAGCTATACTACTATTATTTTCTATTTAACTTTATTTTATTGCTAGATTTTGCTAAAATACTTGAATCTTTTTGACAAAAGTATTTATTAAGTTAAATTGATTTCTTTAATTCGACAATTGTTTTCTCTTTTTTTTTTGCTTTGTTAATCTTTTAGAGTTAGTATTAAAAATAATATTATTAATTAAAACAATATATTAATTAATTAATTGTATAATTAGAATTTTTAAACAATTAATAAAGAATATTAAAATCTATTAAAATACAAATATTACAATACTTATAATTCTATATTTAGTTTTCAATTAAATAAATTATTGTTGTTTTTTTGTTTTTCTATAGATTCGAATATTGTTTAATAAACTTAACTTAAATATATTTGAAAGTACAATACTTTTAATATCTTGTAAACTTTTTATATTTTCTTAAAAAAACTCTACAAATATTGTAGTATTTGTTTTTCTCAATACTAGTAATTATAATTTGCTCTTTGTAGTTTATTATTATTTCTTTAATAATTAAATAATGGCTTTTCATAAAATTACTTACTTGAAAAATAAATCTAAATCTAAATCTAAATTTAGTTTATACTAATTTTAGTATTTTTGACGTTTTTGGCAATTCTATTTAATTTCTAATATTGAAATCGAAACTTAACTTAAGTTGAATTAAGTTAATTTTAAAAAAGTAGAAATTAACTTAAATTTTGAGTCGATTTCTAATATTAAAATTGTTAAGTTAAGTTAATTTTAATAGTTGAAATTGAAACTTGATCTAACAATTAGTCTACTAATATATACTATATTTGTACTAAAGTTTTTACAAAATACTTTGTTATCTTTTCTATTATATTTAATCTATATATTAAATATAACAAGATTACTCTATATTTTATATACAATAGTTTTAATATAAAACATTGTATTGCAATATTAATTTACAAACAATTTAAGAAATTTTCTATTAAAAAAGTTTTAAAAAATTTGTTTATATTTAGTTTAAATTTTCTATAAATTTAATTTATAATTTATAAAAACTAAATATTTTAATCAATTATACTCTTTAAAAAAAAATTAAAAGTATTATTTATCTTAACAAAAATTTCTAACAATATGTTATTATATATTATATTTATATTTAGGCTAAGATTTTTATAAATTAATTATATCTTAAAATAAATCTTATATTTAAACAAGTTTAAAATAAAATATATATATACAATATTATAAGTTAAAACAAATTTTTGTCAAATTATATAAAAATAAATTAAAGATTTCTTTATATTAATAAATACTAGTCTGCAATTATATTAATATTAAAAAAATTATTTTTAGAACAATAAATTTGTAAGATATTAGACAAAAATTATTACTATTTACTTCTATATTTAAATAGAACTTATATTTACTTTAAACTATATTTATACTAATTATATACTAAAATAAGAAAATATATTATTAAAATATTTAAAAAAAAAACAATTTCGAAATAAAAAAGAAAGTTCTATTTATTTAACGCAATTATAATAAATATTAATTATATTATTGCTTAATTAATCAAAAAAAAATACAATTAATTTATATTTTATTTAACTTAATAATTAGTTAAATTATAGATAAAAAAGATTAAAGAATTGCAAAATATTGTTAACAATATTTATATTTTTATTAGCAAATCGAGAAGATAACTTATCAAGTTTAAACTACAGATTTAATTTAAATAATTCAAGATATATCTAAGATTAGTTTGAGAGATTCTCGAAAATTTGTATTTAGAAAATCAAATAAAACTTAACAAAAAGTATAATTATTAATATTCGAAATACATACAAATTTTTGCAATACTTTAATTATATCTCTATTTGTTACTTGTTTATACTATAATAATTTATATAACAAAATCGAACAATTTGTAAGATTTCTATATAAGAGTTATGCATAAACAAGAATATCTCTATTGCGCAATTGTATTGTATATAAATTGTATTTGCAATAGATTGTACTTGTATATTTGTAAATCTTAACAACGCACAAGTAATATTCGAAGCATTTTTTACTATTTTTTAAATTTCTTGATTAATTACAAACAATCTTGAATCAATTGTATCTTGTTAATAAAACTCGAGAGCTAAAATATACGCACAACAATTTTGGAAGCTCTAAACAACTAAGAGCTTTCGAAAAGAATTATCTCGATTTGTCGATATTTCTTTTAATTTAGAAAATTTCTATATAATACTCTTTTTTAATAGATTTAATACTAAGTATAAAGTTAATATAAATACAATATCTAAATTTAATAACATTTTTTTTTATATATTTTAAAGTTGCAATTTAAAAATTATCTATTTAATAAAAGATTAATATTAAGTATTGACTTAGAATATATTAGATTAAAAACTTAAAATATCTTCTTTAATATAATAATATACAAAGATTGTCGGAATACTATAATCGATCTAGTCTAGTGTTGATATTATTTGGTTCGACACTATTCGAATCAATATCACGTAATCGGTTCAAATAGCTTCGATCAATATATATAGATAGACAAAGCTCTAGCTTCTATATAGTAACTAAGCGTTCTACTATTTATTATTTTAACAAATTATAAGCTCAAAACAAAGCAAGAAACTTATCTACTTATTAATTAGAATACTTGAAGCATAATTGATAAATCAAACTAACAATAGACTTACAATTACTATAATTAACTAAATTCTTGTTAATTTTTAATATATAGAAGTTGACAATTAATTATTTGAATATTTAGATTATTATTGCTTTAAGAATCGAAATATTAATACTATAACGTTGTCAAAACAATAATTGAAGAGTTGTCGAAACTTGTCGAACAATCGATCTCTCAATTATTTAAACAATTGAAATCTTTAATTATTAACACTTGAATAACTAATATCTAGCTAAAGATTTTAAACACAAACGTTTTATTAAAAAGACTAATATAAGTTGTAAAAACAACTAAGTTTATTTTATTCGCAACTCGTTGCTTTTGTCAAAAAATACTAATTATTTTTAATAGATATTTATTAATAGTAAGCTCTAAGAGATCGAAGAATTAGCTATATAACAATTATATAATTAAGAATCGATAATTAGATAATTAATAATTAATCAAAGACGCATTATTAAAGTAAGACAAGACTTTGCTTTAATATATTAATAAGAAAACTAAATTATTTAGTCTTTTCAATCTTTAGTTTTCTATTTATTGAAAAATTCTCTTATTAATAATTAAATAAATTAACTTGTTAGCTCGATAGCTAAAACAAGTACTAGTCAATTTCTCTTACTACAATATACAAAACAAATTAGTAAACTAGATTGCAAATATATTTCGAAAATCAAAATAACTTTATTAATTACTTTAAAAGCAATATCTAGATGCGACTCTTAATTAAATAGCAATTAATTTTGTTTAAATAAAATTAAAAAACTCTCAATTATTGCAAAAACGCAAAAAATTTAGATTAAAAAAATTAACACTTAATTTTATTAAAATAAGAAAACTAAAAAAATCGATTTAACAATTGCAAAAACGCAAAATAGTATTGTTATCTCTATAATTGTTAAGATTAAGAAAAAAAATAAAGAGATTAAGTAACTTAGTTAGATTTTAAATAGTTAACAAACTTTATTTACAATTAAGCAAAAACAACAATCTAATTAAAAATTATCTATTAATACTCTATTTTTTAAACAAATTAAGTCTATTAAGTTTGCTCAAATCTACATTTGTTATAATCTTAAGATAGAACAACAAAAATATAAGACTTATTTAAAAGTTTATTAATTGTTTATCTATTAAAACTTTGCTCAATTTATAATTGACAAAATCGATTAAATTAGCATTATTAACAAAAAAAAATATATTTAGCTATTTTTTTTATTTGAATTTTTCGAAAAATATCTATCGAACTAAATATTTAATTCGAATTTTATTAATTTACTTAATCTTTGTAATCTAATAGCTAGAATATTTTTATCAAAATTGTTATTGCGCAATCGCGTCTCTTTACTATATTTACTAGTATTATTATCTATTGTTTACAAGCTATTAGTAGAGCTCTAAAAATAATAAATTACGTTAATACTATTATAACTATTAGTATCTTTGTATTATCTCTCGTAGTTTTGAAACAAATTGCTAAAATTAACAATAGTATAATTTTTTTTATTTGAAAACAAGACTTGTTTAAGATTCTTAAATAGATCAAACTTTAAAAATATATTAAATCAAATATTAGATTTATTAATTTGTTCAATATAATTGTTAAAGAACAAATCAAATAAAATATTAACAACAAGAAATATATAAATGTATTTCGAAATATTGTTAATAGAAATCTATATTACAATATAAAGAAGATTAATCTAGTTAAAAAAATTTATTAAAAAATTGTTAAAATATGCAAATCTAAAAAATCAAATATATTAATAAGAATCTTTGTCAAATTTAAGTCTCTTAAGATTTTCAACTTTTAAAATATTAATAAATACAAAATTAAGTTTTGCAATATTATTAATAAATTATTTATCTATTTGAGCAATTTAATTATAAATAAAAATTAGCTTATCTTTAAATATCTAGTCGATCTTTATAATATTGCTTGTTTTTTTATTAATTAATAGATATTCAAGCATAAATTCTTTTACAACAATAATATTTAAAAGCAAAAATTGTTTGCTATTATTTATAATTACAAAATTCAATATATTAATTTAATAAATATTTCAACTATTAATATTATTTTGATTTTAATAGTAGTTACTAAATTAATTGCTATTACAAAAAATATATTTTTTGTTATCGACAATTTTAGCTTTGTATATATTAAATAGAAAAAGTGCACAAATTGCAAAAAAATCGATTATTAACAACTAGATTGCTAAAACTTATATTTAGAATTATATTTTATTTTAAAAAGCAATAGTTTTAAAAACAATTAAAACAATAACAAAAACAAGTATTGTTAAAATTACAATAATTAAAAGAAAGATTAAAAGAAGTTTAAATTTAAAAAAAATAAAAACAAATTTAAGTTTAAATCTAGCAAAAACAAAAATAAAAATAGTAATAACAAAAAATAAAAAACTATTAAAGCAATAATTTATAGATATTACTTTGTTTTTGCTATTGTAGCAATTCTATTTGCAATTTCTAAATTGTTTATCTTTACAACTATAATATTAGTTTTTGTTGTTAACTATTTTTTGCACAAATAAATCTTCGACACAAAATACTTGCAATATATATTTGAAAACTCTAGTATCTTTATATTTTATTCGAAAATATTTTAACAATTAATTAAAAATATAGAAAGCAATTTATTTGCTATAGATATTAAAAGTATTTATCTATTTGTCAAATGCAAAAATAGAAAAGCTTGTTATATTACAATTTACAATATATAATATATATTTAACTCTTTTTACAATTTGATTTTCTATAGCTAGTTAAAAGACGCTAGTATTGTTTAAAAAATTATTAATTATAGCTTTTCTATTAATATTTAGCAAGTCTAAGTAGTTAAAAATTTCGATTTTTACTTTTTAAACTTAAAAATACTTATTGCACTCTTTATTGCTATTATTGCTCTATTAACAATTAGTAAGAATGCAATAATTATATAGTACAAACAACTCGATTATCTAGATAAACAAAATATCTATCAATTGACTTGCAAAGATATTTTCAATTTTATTAAACTATTTTTAAATAATATTTATGTTTTTTGCGTACGCGCAAAAGACAAAGCAATATTTTATTAAATCTCTATTAGATCTAATTGTTGAAAAAACAATTTTATTTATATCAATATTATAGAATCTATATTTTTAGATAATTTCGATAGTATTTGCTACGTTTGCACTTAACTAAATAATAAAATCAAATATTCGCAAATAAAATATCTTAAAAACAAAAATAAAATTAGTCTACTAACTTTTTTTAAGTACTATATTAACAAATTTAAATATAAAAATAATAAATATACTTGTATTTATATTAACAACAACAATAAATATATAGATAAAGTTTTTCAAGTTTAATGCAAAAAACGCAAAATATATATCGAATTAACAATTGTTGTTTTTTTTAAAATAAATAGATATATCGAATATTTTAATTAGATTTTAATACAAAAGATTAATACAATAATTAAAGATACTAACTTAATTGTAAATCTCTAATTAGAGATTATTTAAACAATTAATTTATATTGCAATATCTTTTTTGTTATTAAGTATTTTGTTATTTCTTTCGAAGCAAGTATTAAATATCTCTATAATTACAAATATATTTAATATATTAATTAATAAAGAAAAGCGTTAAAAACTTAATCAAATATTAATTAATAGAAATTTTAGAATTGCACTTAATTCTTAGTTTTAGTAAAATACAAAAGAAAGTATATCTATTGTATAATAGATAACAAAAATAAAATTTAACAAGTATTAGAAGTTTATTAACTAGATAATAAGCAAATATTATTTAGTTTTAATATTAATTATAGCAAAATTAATTGTCGAAACAATAATATATATTTGCTTATAGTTTTATTTACGCAATCTAATATTGCAAATACTATTGATAAATTTCTAAATTTTGTAGAAACTAAATTGAACAAACTCTTTATAACAATATTACAACAACAACAAAGAGTTGTTTTGCTCTTAAATTATATCGAGAACTCTAATAAGCTAGATTTATTTATTTTATTTAAAATATTATCTTTTTTAGATTTTGAAGATATTACTCTCTTCGAGTTATTCTTCGATTTTAAAGATAGTATTTTTTTTAACTTTACTAACTTTAATAAATTCTCTAAAGTTATTAAATTACTAAATACATTTTAAAATTTATTGTTTTTAAATCTCGATTTAATATTGCAAAGATATTCGAAACTTCGATTATATTAAGATAAATTTGCAGATTCTTTTGTTTTGTTGTTTAAAATTATATTATTAGAGCTATATAAGTCTAAAATTTACGCTAAAACTATAATAGATATCTACTACAAAATAAACTAATAGCTAGCTAAACAAAACAAAATTAAATTTTTAAAAAAAAAACAATATCTATATTGTTTGTTTAGTATCTAACAAGTGTTATATATTTTGTAAAAGAGAAATCTACAAAATTAAACAAAAAATTAATAACAAAATTCTTTGCTATAAAGTTTGTTAAATTGTTAAAGATTTTAAACAATATAAAAATCTAAACTATATTAAGATCTTTGCAATTGTAATTAAGTCTATAAGTTATAAAGTTATCTTTATTTTTATTGTTGTTAACAATTGAAATTTGAAGCAAATAAATATTGTTATTGTTTTTTTCTACAAGAATATTAACAAAAAGATTTATATAAAATTGTTTTACAACTTTAAACAAAGCAAAAAAATTTATTAATTTAGAAAAGCTTTCTATAAACTTAAGCAATTATTTCGAATATAATATAATACTTTTGTAACATTTTTTAAAAAGTATTATTTTTGTTTATTAAACTTCGATCTAAGTATTTTTACTAATAGTTCTACTATTATTGTTATCTGTATAGACAATCTCTTAATTGTCGATATTAATAGAAAATTTATTAATATTGTTAAAAAAACTCTTGTTAATTGATTCAAAATAATTAATTTAGATTTTGTTTAATAATATTTAGAAATCGAAATTAAGCACAATTTTGCAATTCGAACTCTCTCTATTTAAGTTAGAAAATATATCTAGAAAAAATACTAAAAAACTATAGAATATAGAAATATAAACTAGTTGCTATCTTTATAAATATATTCAAAATATATATTGTCGATTCGAACTATATTGTCGATCTAGATTATTGTTATATCTATTAATCGACAATTAATTCTTTTATATACGCAATACTAAATATTCGACTAGATATTGCTTTTGTTATTTTAGTAATAAACAAATATACTTTTAATTCTATTAATATTTACTAAAAAATTGTTAAACAAATATTTTGTTATTTTCGAAATATTCTTAATCTTTATTTTATCTTTTGTAAAAATATTTGTTTTCTATTAGACTATATCGACATTAATTAAGACAAAAATTAAAATACTTGTTGTTCTATTTCTAAATATATCTTTAATCTAGAGAGTATTGCTATTAGTTAATTATTTAAATATTAATTAATTGTTGCTTTTTCTATTTGCAAAACAAAATATATTAAGCAAATATAAATTATCAAAAAGATTATTTAATTTCAAATACTATTAAAGTAGTTGCAATTATTCTATTTATTCTTATTGCTATTGCTTATATCTAGAATTCTTGTTGTTATTAAGATTTTTATTTTAATATTCTCGATATTGTATCTAGTTGTTACTATTATCTATTGCAACAATTAAAGAATTATAGCGTTTGCTAAAAATTTCGTGTAGCATATTTGAACAAAATATATAGATATTCAAATTTAGTTTGTTTACGAAAAAATTGCAAATAGCTAGATTAAGCTAAAATATATCTTTATTAAAAAGCAAATAGTTAACAAACTAATCAAAACTTTTCTCTATAATATATTTGAAGTATTTCGACAAGTTCTTAAATTAATTTAATAATTTAATAATTTGTAATTTCGAACATAGATATTAAACTTAATTATTTAAACAACTTGCAACTAGATAGTTGCTATATTTATTATTATCGATTTTTGTATTATCTATTTAAATTTTTTTTTTTTTTGTTTTATTAATAAAGTTATCGAATATTATTAACAACATTTGTATAGTTTTTTGTTAGAGTTTTATCTTTTATATATTTTTCGAGTCTTAAAATATTTCGAATACGTAAATATATATATATTTATATATAAATTGTTGACGAAGAACTTTTATATACTTTTTTTATTTTTGCTAGAAAAATGCTTAAAACTTAATAGTTTTAAAATAAATTTCGAACTTAATAAAATATAGAATATAGTTTATATAGAAACTAATTTCTAAACTTAGACTAGATAGAAATATCGAAATACTATAATCGATTTAATCTAGTATTAATATTATTTGATTCGACACTATTTGAATTGATATTACGTAATCGGTTCGAATAGCTCCGATCAATATATATAGATAGGCAAAGCTCTAGCTTCTACATAGTAACTAAGCGTTCTATTATCTATTATTTTGACAAAGATACTATCTAGAAAAGATAAATAGTAAATATTAGCTCAATAGATATTAGATAGAAATTCTAAAACATTTTTTTAATACAAAAATATGCAAAGACATTATCTAGAAAAGATAAATATTATATATTGACTCAATATATATTAGATAGAAATTCTAAAACATTTTCTTTAATATAACAATATATAGAGATACTATCTAGAAGAGACAAATGTTAAGTATCAACTTAATATATACTAGATAAAATTTTTAAAGTATTTTCTTTAATATTACAATATGCAAAAACACTATTTAATAAAGACAAATACTAGATATTAACTTAGTATATATTAGATAGAAAGTTCAAAACATCTTCTCTATTACATTAATATATAAAGATACTACTTAGAAGTCTATCTATAGAGTTATATAATCGATAGATATCGGTTAGATTGCAACTAGATATCTAGATTAGATAGATAATTTCTATTTATCTGCTAGATAGTAGTTAGCTATTTACTAGAAAGCAGTTTACTATTAATGAGAAATTGTTTTTAGATAACTAGAAGTTAGTTAATTGCTATATAGCAGTTATCTATCTGCTATTCAATCTATAGATGTTAATTTTGATAATTTGAAATTCTAAAATTTTTGAAAAAGTTTTAAATTTTACTAAGTTTAGACGCTAGTTTAATCGAGATTTCAAGTCTTAATATATTAAAAAGTAAAATATCTAAATTATTAGTTTGTTAATATATAAAGTTGTTAAGACGTTTTTGTATTTAATTCTACTAATAAATTAAGATTTTTAATCTTAAATTTAAAGTTTTATATATTTGAAATTGCACAGGTTGTAGCTTATCCCGGGTGCAGAAATTGCATCCAGGACAAGCTTATTCTAAGTAGAAATTCCTATCTAGAATATACTATGTCGATGCTCAACTTATACTTAATATAATTATTTTAAATTATAAAAATTAATTGCAATCTTTGTTTACAATTGAGATGCAAGTTTAATATATATATAGCTTATATAAAGTATAAATCTTTTTATTCAATATTAACTAAAAATTAACTTCTAGAATTTTGCTTCTTTCTAGTATATATTAGATATAAATTTAATTTTTTATATTTATAACATTTTTAGAGTTGTGTAAGATCTATAATGCGCAATTAACTAAATTCAAAAACAAGATTTACGTATTGCAAAATTATATTTTGTTATAGTATAAATTATTTCTAAACGTAGTATAAGCTTAATATAGTTTTATATTTGCGCAATTTAACTACTTGTTTTATATATATATTATATTTAAGCTTAATCTATATTTAATTTAAATCTTAATAGCAATATATCTTTTAATAGTGTTATTAATTTCTTTGTCTTCAAAATCTTTATATCTTTTAACAAGAAAAATTCTTTTATATTTAAATATTTTGCAAATTAAGATTAACAAGCAATTTCGCAATAAATAAATAAAATTAAGATTTATTTTATACTTACTATATACTAGATATTTGTTAAATATATAAACAAATATCGAATTT
>JAABUL010003898.1_pt1 | contig 21063 bp, 26 predicted proteins | sample 5559151 | NCBI WGS metagenome assembly JAABUL01 (sample SAMN10711876, study PRJNA513368) | rock metagenome | isolation source: Antarctica rocks | place: Antarctica: Victoria Land, Pudding Butte sud | reverse complement strand
GCCCGCGGATTCGTCTACGACGAGACAACCGGACACCTGACCGAGGTCACCCCCTGATACCAAGACACCAACGCCGCTGACCGGAGATACGGCAGTCACAAAGCGCTGCACGCCCACATCACAGGCAATACGAGCACGGCAAATGTCATAACGATCGTTACCGGCGCCGCATTCGGCACTGATCGAACCTGTTTTCAGGGCGTATGATGATGGTATGGTGACGATCCCGCTGACCGAAGCGAAAGCGAAGCTCAACGAGTTGGTGGACGAGGCACTCTCGACGCACGAACGGGTCACGATCACGCGGCGTGGCAGGCCGGCGGTGGTGTTGATCTCGGTCGAGGACCTGGAATCCATGGAGGAGACACTGCACTGGCAGTCCCAGCCCGGTGTGCGGGAGGACCTCCAGTCAAGTCGGGCCGAGGCCGAGGCCGGTCAGCTGATGGATGAGGCGTCGGTCCGCCGCCGGTACGGGGTCGGCACCGTCCGGTGAGCTGGATTGCCGGTCTGTCCTCCTCGGCGATCCGCGATCTCGATCGAATCCCACCCCGCGTGGTACCCGCAGTGCTGGAGTTCATCTACGGCCCACTGACGGGGAACCCGCGCAGGGTCGGCAAACCATTGCGCGATGACTTCGCGGGGGAGTGGAGTGCCCGCCGGGGCTCCTACCGGATCCTGTACCGCCTCGACGACGCCCGCGACCTCATCACCGTTTCCCGCATCAACCACCGTGCGCACGCCTACCGCAGACGATGACACCGACGCCGCTCCGGGCGTAGCGTTCGGTGCTCGTGAGGGAGGTGGCCAATGCTGAAGAAGATCATGGAGTTCCTGACCCTCAGGTGGCTCTGGGACCGCCGCTAGGCAGTCACCGGCCATTCGGTCTGCAGCACCAGGCGCACCGACTCGTATCCGAGGGCCACCACCAGCAAAGCGAGGCACCTCCGAGGGCTTCAGCCGCCTCGGTCACTGACGTGCTCACCCCATTTCGGTGACGGCAAGGCCCTCACTCAAAACAGGACAAACAGGCAATACTGACATAATATAGCTTATCGGCACATGAATTGCGTTGCGGGGGAGACCCTTTCGACCCCAGCGGTGGACCTCCCAGTCGATGGGGTGCGCTATCCGCTTCCGGGCCTGGGTTCCGGGTGGTGCTTTGTTGGCTCGTCGGTGGTGTTGACGGTGGTGGCACACTCGGGCGAGGTGAAGGTTCATGACTGATCCGTCCTACGCGGACTCTAAAACTGAAGGACACACCGAGGGCAGCGATCAGGGCCAGCGGCTGAGCGCTTCGCCGCCCGCAATCTAGGCCCCCGGGACGGGACGGGGCGGGGCGGGTCCGGGCCGAGTGGAGAGGCTGCCAGTGTGGTGATGACCGCGGCGGTGAAGCAGGAGTTGAGTGGGCTTGGCCTCGCCACGTTGTGCTGTCGACGGGCCGAGGTGTCGGCGTTGCTGCGGTTCGCCGGGGGGCTGCACATCGTCGGTGGGCGGGTCGTCGTGGCCGCGGAGGTGGATGCGAGTGCTCTGGCCCGGCGGCTCCGCCGGGCCTTGGGGGAGGTGTATGGCTATCCCTGCGATGTTCATGTGCTCACCGCGGCAGGATTGCGCACCGGGGCCCGGTATGTGGTGCGGGTGCTCACCGACGGGCCGGCCTTGGCCAGGCGCACGGGGCTCATCGATACCGGTGGGCGACCGGTGTGGGGGCTGTCGGGTCCGGCGATGACCGGCCGGGTGTGTGATGCCGCATCGGTGTGGCGAGGGGCGTTTCTGGCGCAGGGTTCCCTCACCGAGCCGGGCAGGTCCCCGGCCCTGGAGGTCGGGTGTCCAGGGGCGGAGGCAGCGATGGGCCTACAAGAGGCGGCCCGGCAATTGGAAATCACCGCCCAAGCACGGGAGGTCCACGGGGAACAGCGGGTCATCGTCCGCGACGGCGCGGCGATCGGGGTGCTGCTCGCCACCATGGGTGCACCGAAGATCGGGGCGAGTTGGCAAGAACGCCGGATGCGCCGCCAGGACCTCCGCGCCACCGGGAACCGGGTGGCCGCCCTCGACGACGCGAACCTGCAGCGCACCGCGCACGCCGCGAATGCCACGGCCACACGGGTGAACCGGGCCCTGCACATCCTCGATGACCAGGCACCGGAGCACCTGCTCGCGGCCGGTGCGCTGCGGTTGCACCACCGCCACGCCACCCTGGGCGAGCTCGGCCACCTCGCCGATCCACCACTGAGCAAAGACACCGTCGCCGGGCGCATCCACCGACTCGTGGCCCTAGCCGACCGCGTAGCCCACCAGACCGGGATCCCCGACACCACATCCACCATGTCCCCCGCACCCACATAGACCCTGACCCCATGCGCGCGACCATGACCCGACACCTCCAGCCGCCCGTGCCGGTGGCAGCCGACCCGGTGCAGGGTGGGCAGCCCAGCGAGGATGCCGTCGGAAACCACGTGCCCTGGTCGGTGTCGTGGGGCGTAAGCCGCTTGCTGACTCAGCGGCCCGGGCACCCGCGGGGCAGTGCTGGGCTGGCTCGTCCCGACCAGGTGCGCGCCGCTCAGGCCGCACAGTCCCGGCAGATGGGGCGACCGGCGCGTTCACCGGCGGAGCGGTGGCGGTGGTGGACGAGGAAACAGAACGAGCAGGTGAACTCATCGGCCTGCTTCGGCACGACCCGCACCGTGAGCTCCTCCCCGGACAGGTCCGCCCCGGGCAGCTCGAACCCTTCCGCGGTGTCCGCCTCCTCAGCGTCCACCACCGGGGACTGCGCCTGCCGGTGCACCTGCCGCAGGACCTCCAGCGAGTCCTCGGCCGCCGCGGCGGACTCGCCGCGCCGTGGTGCGTCATAGTCATCTGCCATCGCCGCATCCCCTGCCGTACTCATCGAGCCCTCACCGGTGTGTGGCCCAATCATGGCCGACAACGCGGTAGAAGCCCACTCCAGTTCCGGAAAGAACGCGGCACCCGCATCGAGCAGAGACCCCGCGTGCTCAACATGGTGGGCACCCCCTACGCCGCACTACACGGCGACGTGCCCCCATCCCGTTCTGGCACCACCTGATCGACTTCGACTAGGACCGATGCGGGGTGATGGCGCTCGCGGGCAGCCACTGCCGCAGCTCGAGAGCAGCCCGGCGGTTGCCGCTGTGCACGATGAACGTGCACTCCCCCATCCAGGTGCCGGTATTCAACCGCACCCATGCGTGCAGCAGGCCGGGACAGTAGCCGGTCAGCCGGAGACCACCCGCGGTGATACGCAATGGATTCGTGGTACGCACAGGTGGGTTGTCGCGGGCAAGAGCCTGATCGAGATTGATGATCACCGGCTGCGGCGGCACGACCTCCCGGTAGGACGGGGTGCGGAGAAACGTCTCATCCCACCGCACACTCCTCGAACGCATGAGCGAATGTTACTGCTGCCGTCGTCTTCGGCCGGTGACTCGCCGTGATCGGGAAGAGGCCCCCGTGCGGAGCGTCTACCGCGGCTGTTTCGCGCCCGGGTTGGCAGTGCAGGGCAGCGTGGTCCCGGCTTCCCCGGGGGTTGTCACAGTGCTTTTCTTCTCATGCCCGCTGGGGCTCTCGATGTGGTGGGCGTTCGTCACCGCCTACCCCGGCCACCGCTGCAGGTGAGCGACTCGGGGTTGCTTCTCCCCGTTGGTCTCAGTGCCGCAGCAGTGTTGAGCCTGCACCACATGGGACGTGATGTGGCGATGATGGTGTGGGAGTAACAGCTTGAACGTGGTTGTTTTCAGACGATGCGGGTGTCCGTCCACCAAGTGGAACCCGGGCCGATCACCGGCACCGTGCACGGGTGGTGCACGAGCCGCGCCGTGCAGCGTGCGGCCCGGTCGGTGCGGATGAACCTGGGGTGAAAGGGAAGTACCCTGTGCACCCGGCGGTGGTGTCCTCAGATATGTGTGCACCCGTGGGACGTTGTGCGAGGGGTGGCTGGGGAATGGTTGCGGGGTTGTCGTCGACCACGGCGGGGTGGACGGTTTTTGAGTCGGTGGAGCCGGGGTCGGAGTTGTTGACGTTCGCCGGCGGGGTGGCCTATGAGGCGCGGTCGCCGCTGCGGGTGTTGGGCAAGCAGTCGGGAGTTCTGCATCTGAGGGTGGCGCAGGGGGTGGCCCGCACTGGAGAGGACGTCCGACAGACGCTGGATGACGGGCGCACCGTGGTGGGCGAAGCTGTGAAGGGCCCGACTGGTGCGGTTCATGCGGTTGCGGTGTGGTGCGGCGAAGGCGCACCACCACCGCGGCCGTCCATCAACTGCTGGGACGTGAACTTCGAGACCCGCACAAGCAACGCCACCGGTGATCTTGCGGCGACGTGGGCTGACGAGCGCGAGACGAACCAGGATTACCCGTTCCCGCAGTTCTTGAAGGCGGCGCATCCCGATGATGTGGTGACGATGACGCGGTTGGCGAACCGGTTCGTGGGCGCCGACCCTGGGATGTTGCTGGGCATGCGTTGGTCGGTGCGCCGGGGCGAGGACGGGTGGACACCCTTGCAGTCCTACGGCCGCTACCTCATCGATGCCCGCGGCGATCGCCTGTGGCGCGGGCACAGCATCGATCTGACGGACGTGGATGCTGCGCATGTCCCGGTGCGGTCGTTGGTCGGGCAGCTCTGGGCAGGTCAGGATCAGCAGGCGGCGATCGTAGATCTCATCGACCCCTATGTCGTGCGCTGGTTGCATGAGGGCTTACCGAGGATCGCGTGGCCCGAGGATGGTTGGCTACACACGATCATCCACCCCGATGACCAGCACCCACCGGAGTTCGCGGTCGGCGCCTTGGCACAGCTGCCGATCGAGCAGTCCGCGGCCGTGCAGATCCGGCTGCGGGGCAAGGACGGTGGTTGGGTGCGCACAGAGGTTGTTGCCATCCCACTGGCGAAACCGACGACAGGCGCGGCACCGGCGATAGCGGTCTTTACCCAGGCGAAGGAGCAAGGGTGACGAAGGGGCAGGGGTGACCGAGGAGCAGAGCGCGGCAGAGGCGGGAGCGGCGGCGTATTCACCGGTACTCCTGAAGCTCTATGACGCCGCGGTGGTGTACGCGTCGAACAGCCTGCTGTGGCGATGCTCTCGGCACGTCCTGCTGGCCAACTACCAGGAGCATCTCGGCAAGCGGCACCTCGATATCGGCCCGGGCACAGGGTGGTACATCGACCACGCCGATCCCCCCTGGAGTCACTGACCCTGCTCGATCTGAACCCGAACAGCCTCCATGCCGCGGCCTCGACCCTGGCCAGGTATGAGCCAGCGCAGGTGCGGGGCAATGTCCTGGACCCGTTGCCAACCACCTTGAGGGACCTGGATTCGGTGGGTGCGAACTTCCTGTTTCACTGCGTTCCGGGCGACTGGTCGGTCAAAGGGAAAGCGTTCGGAGAAATCGCGCAGGTGCTGGCCCCGGGAGGAACATTCTTCGGGGCCTCGATACTCGGCTCCGGTGTACAGGCGACCCTAGGCGCCCACAGTGTCATGCGGCTGTATCAGCGCCGGGGCATATTCCACAACGATGCCGACACCGTCGAGGGCCTGCGGGCAGCGTTGAGCCACTATTTCGTCCACGTCAACGTCCAGGTGGTGGGCTGCGCAGCTCTGTTCCAGGCGGCACAGCCTCGGTAGCCGCAGCCATCGAAGGATCATCGCCCGCGACGTTCGGTGAGGATCGCCCGGACCTGGGCCCGCCCTGCCCCGTCGAGCGCGGCCCGACCGACCTCGCGGGCGGTGGCGGCGGCGGCGAGCTGTGCGGGTGTCGCGGCGATGCGCTGGGCGGCGGCGGCGGTTTCGGCGGCGGCGTGAGCGTCGCGCCAGAGGGTGGGGCGCTCGCCGATGTCACCGCGGTGCAGCAGGGCGAGGAGGTACTTGACGGGGTTGCGGGGTGTGTCATAGACCCGGAACCCGGTGGTGGCGACGTCGTCGAGGTGTTGGATGAGGTCGCGGGCCGTCCACCCGGCCTGAGCCCAACGGGTGAGTGCCGCCGTGTAGGCGTGTGGGGAGTACCGCCGAATCCACCCGGGACACTCTGGATGTGCCCGCAGCGCTTTGCTCAGCGCCAACCCGACCCCACCGGGGTCGCCCGCCCCCTCCCGAACCCCTCCTCGTGTTGATGTGCGGCGCGGAGCGCCGTCCGCTGATCCCGAAGGGTGTTCTGCGCGGGTAGAAACCACTCTCCCTTCGAGAGAGGAGCTAGCAACAAGACCACTACGTGGAGGGGTGCCATCTGGTGATTGACCTGCGGCGATACGCACAGGGTTATCCACAGGGTGGGTGCTGGTGTGGTGCAGGGCGTACACGGCGGTCCAGCCGCGGCTCTTGTCGCCGCGTTCGGCGGAGTCCAACCGCTCCAGCAGGGTGCGTTGGCGCCCTGCTTGGACTTCGGTGGCGAGCCCGACGAGGCGCAGGAAGGTACGGGCGCGGCTGATGGTGCGCTCACCGCGCCCGGTGGCTGCGGTCATGCCCCGATCGGCACCGGTCTGCCCGAGCAGGGGCCAGCTGTTGCGGCCAGTGGTGAAGTCGGCCGCGGCCGCGTGTGCGGCGGCCACCGCCAAGACTGCGGGAAGTGAAATGCCGCCACCCGTCGTGGCTACCAGCTGGTGGCGCACCAGCAGATAATGCCTGCGGTAGACCCGCTCGACGTGCTCGAGCCAGCGCTGCGCGGACCACCAGCACGGCACACGGGCATACGCACCCGACGAAACCGGCCGACGCAACAACGGACGCGACGGCACCGAACCGTCAGCGTCGCGCCGGCCCGGGGGTCGCGACGCAGAAACCGGGCCGCGGGGCGGGCGTTTTCCGCGCTCGCCGACACGCGGGGGTTGCTTTTGATCCAGATATGGACTGGTTTCAGGGTAAGAGGTACCCTCAGACAAGGCGCTCAAGCCAAGTCCCTTCGGGGCAGTGCACCAAGCCAGCGAGCTACCAACTCGTCGGCCCTAGCTGGATCCGAACCCTCCCTTGCCGGGGAGGGTTTTCGGCGTTTTAGGGGCTGCCTGGTGCGTGTGTGGAGTTATGCGTGCGGCTGCGCCGCTCACGTCACGCGCTGTGTGGCAGCACCTCCTGTTCAGATGCGGGCAGGAGGCTCAGGCCAAGACGGAGTGCCTGCTCGACGACCCACCAGTGGTGGGCGCCTCGTGCTTCAACGTCTTGGTTGATGGCGTCGACGACGTCTCGATTGATTTTGGCGAAGAGCGCCGTCGTGGGTCTGCCTCGCGGCCGAGTCTTCCGACTCATCCACTCGACCGTTGATAGCTGCACCGTGATGTCTGCGTGACCGGGGTCTGTCTCAAAGCCAGGCGGCGGCAAGAGCGGTAGCCCTACGCGCACTGCCTGCTCGAGCACCCATCGCAGTTGTGTCCCTCTTTCGGCAGCAACCCTCCGGACCGCCATGGCAACCGCTGGGTCTATTCGCACGCAGATGCCCTCCCTATGTTCGAGGGCCTGACGGCTGGCGGGGGGCATATCGATATCTCACACCCTCTACAAGGTGACTCGGCGGAGCGACACGCCAACAGTCGTGAGAAATACTAGTAATCTTATTTCCTGGCGTTGAGGCGATCCGTAACGGCGTCGTACGTCTGGTGCCAGATCGACCGAACCCGGTCCTCAGGGACGTTGTAGAGAACGGCGAGAACCTGGATGTGATCGTCGTTCACTGCCCGGAACCCACGCTCCATGTTGCCGACGATCGCCGTCGCAACCTGGAGATGCTTGGCTACTTGGACCTGGGTGAGGCCGGCCTGGGCACGGAGGTCTCCAATCCGCAGGTCGGCCTCACGAATCGGAGCCAAGTCGGCCGCAGACAGCTTTAGCGTGTGGGCAAGCGCGGCCAGCATCGCTGGCGTTGGCTTGCTTCGTCCGGTTTCCCACATAGCGACTGCCTGCTGCGAGACACCAAGGAGGCGGGCGAGTTCGTCGACCCGCAGCCCGGCGTCCGCGCGGGCCATGCGGAGAACAGAAGAGGAGAAACCTCGAACGCCGCTGCGGGGCATGGCTTCTCCTTGGTTCTGACTCCTCTCGGGCTCGGTCATTATTGCTCCTTCTCGAGGCTCGCGGTGGTCATAGTGTGATGTTTACTTGTCGGCTATGCTTGCATTAACCTGCAGGAGAAGCGTCGCCTGGTTGGGGTGCGAGCAGCGAAGGTGGTGGGAGTCGTGTGCGCAAGGTGTGATGGCACATACACTGTGTGGCGATCCCGGCGCACGGGGTCGTTCCCGCGGTTTGTCGCCCTCGGCCCGGATGACGCTAGGGGAGCTCTGTACTGGGCTCTCCCTCTCGATCATTCGGAGGCAGAGTCGTGACCAGCGAAAACAACAATCGGGTGGCTCGTCGGGGTCCGTCGTGGGCGCCTGTTGCTGCGGCGGAGACACAACCACCGAGCCCTCCCGGGGCCCGGCCGCCTGGGCAACCACTGCCGGTGAGTGCGGAGCGGGTTGTGGTGGAGAGGTCACCGCTGCGGGTGGCGGATTCCGGAGGCCGATCGCAGCCGGCCCCGACGGATACCCGGGCCGAGGTGCGGCCGCCCGGCGGCGACAACAGGGTCGCTACCAGCGGACCGCCTTCTCCGCCGGCTGGATCACCGGGGTCTGCTGAGCAGTCAGCTCGTGAGGTTGCGCCACTCCAGCCCGGCTACAGCCCGACGGAACCGCTCAGGACACGAGCACCCGCGCCACCGGCGGCCCCGCGCCATCACGGGGAAATCAACCGGGACATGCTGTTCCGGCCGACGAAACGACCACCCGCCTCCGAGTGGCGCCGGATGGTGCATCTGGTGACCGGGGGCGCCCTCAACCCCGGTGAGTCCCCGGCCGACGTGAGCCGCCGCCACAGCCAGACCCGCCTTCTCCGCGGTGCGCAGCAAGGTAATCGCACCGACCTGCGCCACGACCCAGTTCCGGTGGTGTCCACCAACAGCGACGGTACAGCGACGTAGACTCACTCACCTGAGTGGTGCTTCTCGATCTGGTATGAATCCGATCCTTAGCAAGTCGCATTATCCAAGGTCAGGGCACCATTCTTCACTCACGACACGGACAAGAAGTCCGACCGGCGCGAAAGCCCGAGGCTAAAGGCGGAGGAGTCATGCAGAAGCTACATCAGCGGGTAGCAGTGGTGACAGGCGCGGCGAGCGGAATCGGTGCGGCTCTCGCGAGGCGTCTAGCCGCCGAAGGCATGAAGCTCACGCTGGCCGACATCCATGAGGAAGGCCTCGCCGCAGTCACACGTGAACTCGTGGATTCGGGCGGTGAAGTGCTCTCCGTGCCGACCGACGTGGGACGCCCTGAGCAGATGGACCAGCTTGCAGAGCAAACCCTCAGCCGCTTCGGAGCCGCCCACCTCCTGTGTAACAACGCTGGGGTGGGCGGACTCGCATCCGCGGTGTGGGAGATGTCGCCGGACCAGTGGGACTGGGTTATTGGAATCAACGTACTCGGCGTGATCAACGGGCTGCGAAGTTTCGTACCCATTTTAATGCAGCAAGACGAGGCCCACATCGTGAACACCGCATCTATCGCTGGCCTAGACAGCGGCGTTATTGGCTCTTATGCAGTCACAAAGCACGCGGTTGTGGTACTGACGGAGGTACTGAACCACTCGCTAGCAGAGCGTGCGCCCAACGTCCGTGTCTCCGTCTTCTGCCCCGGCCCGGTTCAGACAGGACTCATGTCGACCGTACGGTGGCAGAGCGATGTGCGAACGGCCGACGATCAGGTGGTCGCCGCTTACAAGACCCTCGGAGAGCGTGTCGCTGCCGGTATCCAACCCACTGACGCGGTCGACATACTGATGGAAGGAATACGCGCGGACCGGTTTTATATCCTTACCCATCCTGAACTGGGGTCGCGGGTGCGGCTTCGTGCTGAGGACATCGTCGCCGGTCGTGCACCTACCCGCCCACCTACCGTGCCCGCGTCCGCTGATGCTTGAAATTCCTTAAGTGGGTTATCCATTTCACTGCCCGGCACGCCCTAAGACCTGCGCCTGTCCTGCAAAGGATGCTCGTCGGACTGCGCTGCCATCGGTTCAGCTGCTGCGTGGTCGGGTGTCGGGATGTGGCGCCTGCGGGGTGGTGCCCAGCGCGCGTGTTATGCCGCGGGAGGCCGTGATGAGGGCCGGTATCGCGGCGGCGGCATGACCGCCGCCGCTGGGGACGATCACCGATAGCGTGGCCATGACCGTTCCGTCGAATCCGCGGATTGGAACGGCTGCACCGGTCGCGTCCAGGTGGATGAACCCGTCGGCGATGGCGTAGCCCTGACGGCGGACGTCGGCGAGCAGGCGGCGGAGCTGGGTGGGGTCGGTCACCGTCTTTGGCGTGTACCGCTGTAACTGGGAGCTCAGCGCTTCTTCTTGGGTCTCTGCCGGCGCGTATGCGAGCAGCACCAGACCAGAGGAGCAGGCGTGGGCCGGGAGGCGGCTCGCGATGCGGGTGATGTTGACAACAGCACCACGGCTGGACAGGAGCTCGAGGTAGAGCACCTCCTTGCCCTCCAACACACCGAGCTGGGTGTGTTGTTTGACGGCCGCATGGAGATCTTCCAGGTAGGGCATCGCAGTCGCTCGCAGTCCGACGGCTACCGAGGACCGTGCGGCCAGCTCCCACAGCCGCACACCCACCCGGACCTGACGCTTGGCGTCCCGCTCCAAGAGGCCCATTCGCACGAGTGCGGTGACCAGCCGGTGAGCAGTGGCCACCGGCAGGTCGGCACGCCGGGCGATCTCGGAGATGGGCAGGGCAGGGTAGCTTGCGTCGAACACCTCGAGAATGCGCACCGCGCGCTGCAGGACAGATCCGCCTCGCGGAGATGTAACCACGGGGCTATTGTGCAGCGCTCGGCAGAGTGAGTGCCGAGCGGTATCGTCCCCCGTCGTCGGTGACAAGCGGTAATCAGCCACACCCGGGCACCGAAAACCAGGGCCGAGGGCGACCAATTGTTTCCCGCTGAGTGAGAAAGTGGCTGGTGCAGCGGCGTCTCACACAGCAGTGTTCGTGGTGGCGCCCGGCGCTCCGCGGTGTGGCAGATGGTGTCGAACGAGACAGGCGGCAAGCAGCAACAACCGTCCGGGCGGCCCTGACGAATCGTACTAACGGAAGGTAGGTGTGCCTTGGGTGAGTCGCCCTACATATCTCCAGGTCCCGTCGCGCCGACGGAGGTCCTCGAGTGCGACGCCGTGGTCGTGGGCACCGGTTGGGCGGGTCTGTACTCGCTTTACCGGTTACGCGAGTTGGGCTTGTCGGTGCGGGTGTTCGAGGCTGGCCGCAGCATCGGGGGCACTTGGTACCACAACCGCTACCCGGGGGCGCGCTGTGACATCGAGAGCCTGGACTACTCGTATTCCTTCTCGGAAGAGCTGCAGCAGGAGTGGGAGTGGAAGGAGCGTTACGCCTCGCAACCCGAGATCCTCGCCTACATGAACCATGTCGCCGACCGGTTCGATCTTCGGCGCGACATCCAGCTCGATACTCGGGTGGAGTCGGCGACCTTCGACGAGGAGCAGAGCCGGTGGAAGGTGCTGACCAATAAGGGCGATCACGTGTCGGCGCGCTACTGCATTATGGCCACGGGAGTCTTGTCCGTCGCCCAGGTGCCGGCGATGAAGGGGCTGGAGTCTTTCCAAGGAGACTGGTTCCACACGGGTGCCTGGCCGAAGGGCGTCGACTTCACGGGCAAGCGGGTCGGAGTCATAGGCACGGGGTCCTCCGGCACCCAGTTGATCCCCATCGTCGCCGAGCAGGCCGAACACCTTTTCGTCTTCCAGCGCACCCCAAACTTCACCATGCCAGCCCAGAACCATCCCATGGACCCCGACGTCGAGAGGCAGTGGAAGGCGGAGTATCCCGAGCGCCGCCGCTTCGCCCGCCAGTCAAGCTTCGGACACAATCAGGTCAGCAACGACAAGCTGGTGATGGAAGTTTCGGCCGCGGAGCGGCTGCGTGAGTTCGAGAAGCGGTGGGAACTTGGCGGCTTGTACATGATGCGGGCATTCAAGGACATCCTGGTCGACCCAGTGGGCAACGAGGAGGCCGCCGAGTTCGTCCGCAGCAAGATCCGCGAGATCGTACACGACCCGGTGACCGCTGAGGCACTCACACCGAGAGGTTTCTATTTCGGCACGAAACGCCTGTGCTCTGGCACCAACTATTACGAGACCTTCAACCGGAACGACGTGCGACTCGTCAACGTCCGAACGACCCCGATACAAGAAATCACCCCGACCGGACTGCGGACGCAGGATGCGCATTACAAACTGGACGTCATCGTGTTCGCGACAGGCTTCGATGCCATGACCGGATCCTTAACCAAGATCGACATCCGCGGGAGGGACGGCGAGACACTGCAGGAGCACTGGGAGCACGGCCCCCGCACCTATCTCGGTCTGGCGACCGCCGGGTTCCCGAATATGTTCATCATCGCCGGTCCGGGCAGTCCCTCGGTGTTCAGCAACATGGTCACCTCAATCGAGCAGCACGTCGAGTGGGTCGCTGAGTGCCTGAAGTATTTGTGGGACCACGACCTCGAGCAGATCGAAGCGACCAAGAGCGCCGAGGACGCGTGGGTCAAGCACGTCAACGAGGTGGGTAACCAGACGCTGTACCCGCGCTCGCCGAATTCGTGGTTCTTCGGGGCAAATACTCCCGGCAAGCCGATTGTGTTCATGCCCTACGTCGGCGGCGTCGGCAACTACGCGAAGAAAATCACGGAGGTAGCGAGCAGCGACTACACCGGGTTCGTCCCCCCCGTGCGTGCGTCGAGCTGAAATGCACAGCAAGAAACGTCCCGCGCCACGAAATCGATCGGCATGTGTCTCTTTCGTAGCGCCCGGGAGTGCATGGCCAGTCGCCGAGGGTCTCGACCAGCAGGTGCTACCGCGGCACCGCTTCGCACCCGCCGTGGAGCACCGCAGCACGGACTTCAACCTCGACTCATCGCCAAGGGCGCAGCCCAATTGCCACGGCGACAGACATACCCCATTGTCCCGAACACTGACCGTAAAGCCAACAACAACGAGACCCTAGTTGCCCAAGACCGTTGAGATCTAGAGCATGTATGACTGCAGTCCGGTCAAATCATGTTTGCTACGTGTACTCCTGTACGTACATTGAACGCTCGTAGAAGGGTAGCGATGACCGACAGCCCAGCTAGCCGCACCGTGCTCGACGTCCGCGACGTCTCTTTGCGCTTTGGGGGCGTCCGCGCCCTACATGAGGTCGACATGGATGTTGAAACGCGCTCGATCTGTGGCCTCGTCGGACCGAACGGCGCGGGCAAGACATCGTTGTTTAACTGCATCAGCGGCTATTACCGCCCGAGCGCGGGCAGCATCCGCATTAGCGGCCGGGACGTGCTGGTTATCTCTCCGCACGAGCTCGCCGGGCTCGGCGTCGCCCGCACGTTTCAGCACCCCATTTTGCAAGTGAGCGAGAGTGTGCTAACGAACGTCCTGGTCGGTGGCCACCTGCAGCTGCACGAGGGAGTGCTGGCTCACCTGTTCGCGCTTCCGTCCACCGGCCGCGCCGAGCGACGGCTGCGGACGCGCGCGCTTGAGCTGCTGGACTATCTCAGTCTCGGTGCCGTCACCGGCAGCCCCGCAGGCGACCTACCCTACGGCAGTCAGAAGCGCGTGGAGATCGCCCGGGCACTGCTCAGCGACCCACACCTGCTGTTACTCGATGAGCCGGCGAGTGGGCTGCCCCATCAGGAGGTAGGCGAGCTCGGGGCCGTCATCGCCCGACTGCGAGACGACCTCAGCCTCACCATCTTGATCGTGGAGCACCATATGGGTCTGATTTCCGCCATCACCGACAAGGTGGTCGTGCTGGTGGAGGGCGAGAAGATTGCCGAGGGCACCGCCGCTCACGTGCAGTCCAATCCTGCGGTGATTAGCGCTTACCTGGGTGGAGCGGCATGAGCCTGCTCGAGCTCCGCGGCGTCTCGGGCGGTTACGGCTCGGCTGAAGTCCTTCGGGAGGTTGACCTACAGGTCGAGCCGCGCGGGACCACCGCTCTGCTGGGCGCGAACGGTGCTGGCAAGACCACCACTCTGCGTGCAATCAGCGGCCTGCTCCGCTACCGCGGAGAAATTTTGTTCGAGGGCGAACAACTACCGACCGGCTCGGCCGACAAGGTGGCTCGACGCGGTATCGCCCACGTGCCGCAGGGCCGCGGCACGCTGCGTCAGCTCAGCGTGGGCGAAAATCTCCTTGTTGGGGCACTGCGACGCCGCAACCGCAGGGAGGTCAACGGCGACCTCGATCGCTGTAAGCAGATGTTTCCGATTCTGGGCAAGCGTGGCCAGTCGAGCGCGGGAAGCCTCTCCGGCGGGGAGCAGCAGATGCTAGCGATTGCTCGCGCCCTGATGAGCCGTCCCGCACTGCTGCTGTTGGACGAGCCCTCTCTCGGTCTTGCGCCCAAAATTACCCAAGAGGTCTTTGCATTACTGCCTGCGCTGCGTGCGGAGTGGGGCGTGGCGGTCCTGGTCGTCGAGCAGAACGCCCAGCTCGCTCTAGCGATCGCCGACCACGCCGTGGTCCTGGAAACCGGTCACGTGGCGCTCGCCGGCGTCGCGACTGAGATCGCCGGCCACGATGACGTCCGTCGTGCCTACCTCGGCGACTGAACGGAAGACCCATGACAGCATTACGGCAAATAATCGACGGCTTCGGCACCGGATCCATTTATGCCGCGCTGGCCCTTGCCCTGGTGCTGGTGCACCGGGCCACGGGCGTCATCAATTTCGCCCAGGCGCAGATGGCCGTCTTTTCGGCGTACATCGCCTGGTCGCTGACTTCGATCGGTGTCCCGGTGTGGGCGGCCATCGTCATAGCCATCGCTGCCTCGATGATCACCGGCGCCAGCGTCGAACGCGTGCTGATCCGGCGTTTCGAAAACTCCGAGCCCCTGGTCACGATCGTCGTCACGGTCGGGCTGCTCATTGTCACCAACGGGATAGTCAGTTTGATCTGGGGCAGCGTGCTGAAGCAGTTTCCCTCCGTCTTTCCCGGCGGCGGCATCGACATCGCCGGGCTGGGAATCTCCTGGACCACCATCGGCACCATCGTCGTCCTGCTGGTGGTCATCGTTGCCTTGCAGGTGTTGTTCACCCGCACCCGACTGGGGCTCGCGTTCCGAGCAGTCGCCGACAATCCCGAGTCCAGTGCGCTGTCGGGTTTGCCAGTTGGGCGGTTGCTGATGTTCGGTTGGGCACTGGCGGCCGCCGTGGGCGCCTTGGCCGCAGTTATGGTCGCGCCCAAGCTAACGCTCTCGCCCGAGATGATGGACACAGTACTTATCTATGCTCTGGCGGCGGCGGTGCTCGGCGGTCTGGACAGTCCCTTCGGTGCAGTGGTCGCCGCCTGGCTCATCGGTATCACCGAAAACCTCGCCGGCACCTACATCGGCCTGGTCGGTAACGACCTGAAGATTAGCGTCCCGTTGGTCCTGATGGGCCTCGTGCTCTTCCTGCGACCACAGGGTCTGTTCGGCCGTCGGGAGGTCGAACGGGTATGAGCACGGCTCGCGCTACTTCAACGGCGGCTTCTACGCCCCGCGCTGCCTCGTTGCCACGCCGTCCAGGTGTGCTGGCACTGGTAGTCGTTGCCATCGCGGTGGCGCTGATCCCGTTGAACGCTAGCCCATTCATTAATCTGCAGTTCACCCTGGTGCTGGTCTATGCGGTCGCTATCTTGGGCCTGGATGTGTTGATCGGCTCGGCGGGGCAGGTCTCGCTCGGGCAAAGCTTTTTCTTCGGCCTGGGCGCCTATGCCACTGCCATCGCGGTCACCCGCGGTCTGCCTCTGCCCCTGGCGGGAATTCTCGGAGCCGTGCTGGGCGGAGTGGTCGGTGCCCTAGTGGCCATCCCTGCCGTGCGCCTGCGCGGTTACGCCTTGGCCATGGTTACCCTTGCCCTGCCGGTGGTCGGCGTCCCGCTCGCCACCCGGCTTACCAGCCTGACCGGCGGCTCCCAGGGGCTCGTGGTTCGTACCGCCGACGCCCCTGCCTGGACAGGTCTGGCCAACGACCAGTGGCACTTCTACATCGTCGCGGTCGTCGTCGCAATCGTTTTCTTGCTCATCGCCAACCTTCTCCGGGGCCGTTTCGGACGGGCCTTCGCCTCCATTCGCGCCAACGAAGTGCTTGCCACCGCGATGGGCATCCCCGTGCAGCGCTATAAGATTCTCGCTTTCACCATCAGCGCGGCCTGCGGCGGTATCGCTGGTGCGCTCTACGTCGTGGCAGCGCAGTACATTTCACCGGAGACACTCGTTCTGACTTTGAGCATCTCGCTACTCGCCAGCCTGGTCGTCGGTGGTCTGCGCAGTCCACTCGGCGCTGTCCTCGGCGCGGGCTTCTATGTCTTGGTCCCCAACGTGGCGGGATCGGTCAGCGCTGGACAATCCTTTCTTATTTACGGGCTTTTCCTGCTTGTAGCCATGATAGTCCTACCGGGTGGAATCGCTTCCCTGGCGCGCCGCGCCCGATCCTTGCTTAGGAATCGGCTCCGCCGACACCCACCTTCAACAGATATCAATGCCAGCGCCGTCCCTGCGGCACCAACAGAAGGGCACGCCCCATGAAATCACGCAACGCCGTCCGCCGCACCCTGCTCCTGCTGCTCGTCGGCTCGCTCGCCATGGCCGCCTGCGGCCGGAGCGCATCCGACAACAAGAGTGGCAGTGGAACTGGTGCTTCGGCGCCGGGTATCAGCTCCGATACTGTCACCATCGGGTCGAGTTATCCCCTATCGGGGGCGTTGGCGGCCAACGGTACCGCCGCCCAAGCGGGCGCTCAGGCGTATTTCAACTCCATCAATGACGCCGGTGGAGTCACTTTCTCCGACGGCGCCAAGCGTAAAATCAACTTCGTCAACTATGACGACGGCTACGACCCGGCACGAGCCGTGCAGAACTACCAGAAGCTTGTTAACCAGGACCATGTCTTTGCTCTCATGCAAACCTTCGGCACCGCCCCCAACCTGGCCATCATGCCTAGCGCTAACCGTGACCAGGTGCCGCAGCTGTTCCCCTACAGCGGCGCGGCCGTGTTCAGTGAGAACCAAAAAGCCAGCCCATGGACGATCGGCTTGCTGCCGACCTACCAGGCTGAGGGCACGGCCTACGCCAAATACTTCGTCGCGCAAGGTAAACCGCTCACCGTCGCGGTGCTCAGCCAGGCCGACGACCTAGGCAAGGCCTACGTGCAAGGACTGGAGGCAGGCATCGCCGGATCTCAGGTCCAGATCACCGCACGGCAAACCTACGCCGCGACCGACCCCACTGTCGACAGTCAGGTCACAAACCTAGCTGCAACTAAACCCGACGTATTTTTTACTGCCGTCGCCATTCCCAAGCTTGAAGTCAGCGCGCTCAAGAAGGCCGCCGAGATCGGCTGGAATCCCACCATTGCCATGCTAAGCATAGCTAATGGGATCAACCAAGTGGTGAAGCCGGCCGGCCTTACCGGCTCTGACCGGTTGTTCACCGCCGGGTCAATCAAAGTAGCGGACGACCCTCAGTGGGCTAACGACAAGGCCGTCACCACGTACCTAGCACAAATGAAGAAAACTAACGCCAGTGCCGATCCGACCCTCTCGAACGCCGAGTGGGGCTACGCCGCGGCCGCCAGCCTCGTCAAGGCACTGCAGGGGATGAAGGAGATCAGCCGCAGCGGGTTGATGCAGGCTGTCCACGGCTTGTCTGGGTACGCGGCGCCGCTGCTGCTGCCCGACACGACGCTGGACGGCTCGGCGTTGAACACACCACTGGTGAAGAGTCTGCAGCTACAGAAGTTCACCGACGGGTCGTGGCAGCAACTGCCACCCAGCTGAACCACACGGGACGGGCCCCTCTCGCGGCTGCGCACAGCGCCGGTCGCCCCGATCGGGCTGCCCGCCGCGACATTGAGCGCGATCACCCCACCGATGAACGACACTCACACCGCGTGGATCAGTTCTCGGGGTCCGGCCACCTATGCAACGCCAAACCCCCCAGGTCAGCGACCCACTACAACATTACAAGAGCCCCGACAACCCCGCTGGTCGACCGATGTCGTCACGACGAAGCTGACCATCCACAAGCAGTGCGGCTTCACCAGGCGAGCCAACCACCATCCACGACAATTGTATGGCCGGTGAGGTAGGCGGAGGCCGGCGAGGCTAGGTAGACAGCAGTGCCTTTTAGATCGCCGACGTCTCCGATCCTGCCTAGCGGTGTTCGTCGCTCGATTTCTTGCACGTACTTTCCACCCGCCTCGTTGTCCGGATCCAGCAGCAAACCGCGGCCTATGCGTGTGCGGAAGAAACCGGGCGCTATGCCGCTGACGTTGATCCGGTGCGGTGCAAGGGTCTGGGCAAGGTCACGCACAAGGTTGACGACGCCGCCCTTGGCAGCTTGGTAAGCGCCGGGGGACGGGGCAAATCCGCCGACAAAACCATAAACGGACGCCGTGGCGATAATCCTGCCGGCGTCGCCTTGGCCGATCATGACTCTCGCCGACTCCCTGGCTGTGAGCCACACCCCGGTGAGATTAATGTCTATAACTTGCTGCCAAGCTGAAAGCTCCGTCTCAGGGAAGGGCGGCCCCTGCTTAGAAATACCCGCGTTGGCGAACGCCACATCGAGCCGACCCAGCTCCGCCACAGTCCTCTCAACCATCCACCGCACCTGGTCCTCGTCAGACACGTCAGCCCTCACAGCGAAAGCCGGGCCCTCCAGCGAGGAGGCCACCTCCTCCGCCAAGGAGTGGTCTATGTCGGCGCAAGCCACCGCCGCCCCGGCCTCGGAAAGCGCCTCAGCGTACGCACGGCCGATGCCGCTGCCCGCACCTGTCACCAACGCCACCTTGCCATCAAGACGGAAGAGGTCGAGCACCGCCATTTGACCCTCCATCCGCGCTTCCGGGTACTCCTAGACGGTCCGTAAACCGAGCCTTCAGTAACCAGTCTTGCAGCTTCGCACCGGGTGCGCTGCCCGGCGTCTGCTGATGTACCGTCTCCCGAGCGCGTCGTCGTTGCCGCCATCTGAGCTACCCCATAACCGCATCCACCAACCCGAGGCCGCCACCGCTTCGGGAGTCAAAGACGGACATGCCCCATCGACGCCATCCGCGCAGCCCGCGAAGCGCTGGGTTGCGAACACCTCATCGACCCTCGCCGGCGCGGGCAACGCGAAGCCCTCCGAGTCCTGGTCAGCACACGGGCGAGCGCGGACCCGCGCCATCAACCACCTCAAGGCGCTCATCGTCTCCGCACCGGGGGCGCTGCGAGCCGAGCTGCGCGGCATGACCAGCGACAACCAGATCACTTACTGCGCGTCGTTGCGGCTGCGGCCGTCTCGCGACCTCGAGCACCGCACCACGGTCCGGGTGCTTCGTTCCACAGCGCTACGGATCCTGGTACTACGGGAGAGGCCAACGATCTGGAAGCGGAAATCGAACCGCTAGTGGCAGCGATGCAGCCGCAGCTGCTTGCTTTGACCGGGGTGGGACCGATCAGCGCCGCGCAGGTGCTGATCAGTTGGTCGCATCCCGGCCGGTTCCGTTCCGAGGCGGCGTTCGCCGCATTCGCCGGCGCGTCACCGATACCGGCGTCCTCGGGACTGACCATCCGCCATCGCCTGAACCGCGGCGGCGATCGACAACTCAACCGGGCACTACACACCATTGTGCTGGCCAGGGCCCGCCACGGACACACAGGCCTACATCTACCGCCGAATCACCGAAGGCAAAAGTCTCCGAGAAGCCAAGCGATGCCTGACGCGCTATCGCACGGCAGTTTTACCGCTTCCTTCAGACACCCCTGTAACCCACAGCCCATCAAGTAATGCTGCTTGACGAGACATAGCAGCGTCATAGAAGCGTCGAGGTTACCAGGGCCGCGGGTGAGGTACTCCGATGTCATCCTGCGCTCCTCTCTGCGCGAGGACGGCGGAAGCCGCGCGGGCGACCTACGTAGTCGACGAAGACGATCACCGCCAGTTTCCAGACGCACTCTCAGAGCGTGTGTCCGAACTGTTGTGCGCGTTCCTGCAACACCGGCAGAGAGTTCTGGCGGAGTTCGGCCATGGAAAGCCGGGCCGCCGCGGTGCTCACGCTCATCGCGGCCCGGAGGTTTCCTCGGGAATCGCGCACGGCGACCGCCATCGAGCGCATCCCGAGTTCGAGTTCCTCGTCGGTGAACGCAACCCCGTCCACACGAGCCTGTTCGATCCTGCGCCGAATCTCCGCCAGTTCGATCGGCGTGTTGGCTGTACGCGCCTGCGGGTGGCACCGGTGGAGGTAGTCGGTCAATGCCTCCTCGGTTAGGCCCGCGAGGAGCACTTGTCCGGTGGCCGACACGTAGGCAGGCAGCCTGGCGCCGACCCGGACACCGGTCATTACGATTCGTTCCGCTTCAGCTCGGGCCACGAACAGCGATTCGTCGTCCTGCAATACCGCCAGTGATACGGATTCGCCCAGCTGGTCTCGGACTGCGGTGAGGTGGGGTTGGGCGAGCTGGGGCAGCGTGGCGGTGTCGGTGTAGGCGCTCCCCAGTCGCAGCATTCGCGGCGTCGGGTGAAAGTGCTTGCCATCATGGGTCAGGTAGCCCAGCGTGACCAACGTCAACAAACACCGCCGCGCGGTCGCTCGGCTGAGGCCTGCGGCGCTCGCTGCGTCGGTGATGCTCAAGTGGCGACGGTGCTGGCCGAACGCCTCCAGGATGGCGAGCCCCTTGCCGAGGCCGGCCATGCCCTCCGCGGGCCGCCCCGAGCCCTCACGAGCCGGCTTCTTGACAGGGGGCTGCCGGGAGCGCTTAATTGGGCCCGTTCGCAATTGCTCCATATGTTCGTTATACGAACATAAAATTGGATTGTCAAGTGTGGTGGTACCGCCCCGGGGCGCTCAGGTGAGGGCTCGGTATCCGCGGAATAGGAGATCTGATGGATCGCAGCGTCATCACCGAGCCCAGCAACCGCACCGATGGAGGGGCTCGCCGTGCGTGGCCGCCGGGGCTGAGTCGGGTGCCGTACTGGGTGTATCAGGAGCAGGACGTGTACCGGCAGGAGCAGCAGCGACT
>JAABUL010003896.1_pt1 | contig 21064 bp, 27 predicted proteins | sample 5559151 | NCBI WGS metagenome assembly JAABUL01 (sample SAMN10711876, study PRJNA513368) | rock metagenome | isolation source: Antarctica rocks | place: Antarctica: Victoria Land, Pudding Butte sud | reverse complement strand
GTGCTGCGCACGCAGCCGCTCATCAGCCTGGGCAACTAGAGCGGTGTTCAGGGGGTCATTGCCAGCCTGTCCTTGCTGATGTTTGCCGTGAATAAGACGCCGCCGAGGCGGCGGGAGTGCAGCGGCCTGGCTGCAACAACGCCCCGAGCTTTTTCTAGCATGCAACAGCGTTTTCGAATTGATTCTTTCCATAGAAATGATCGTAGACATGTGGAAAAGTTCGGTTCCGAAGAGTTTTGGACAAACGGAGCAGGTAACCGGCGGGATTTGGTTAGTAACCGTTGTAACCGTTCACCGTAACCGGCCCTAACTTCCGGTAACTGCCAACCCTAGTTCACACCGGATTCAAAATCTGCCTGAGAAATCTGCCTGAGAAATCGGCCTAGCGGGTTGGGCGAGATCCGCCCCGGCTGCTGGCCGCTGGGCCACTGCATCGGCCCGATAGGCTGTAGCGCCTTGGGCGCCGGCGAAGCGCGCGCTGTGGCGGCCTCCGTGCTGGTTTCCCGGCCGCCGGACATGGTCGCGGTCGGAAGACTCTGGGCCGCAGCACCTGCAACACCTGCAGGCGCCGCGGCACCAGGGGCTGCAGAGGCCGCCTGGGCAGTCTGCTGAGGCGCTTGGACCGGCTTGGCGCCCCGCTGGCCGACGGACAGGTCGTGCCCGGTGAGCCTTGGTGACGGCAAGCGCTGCCGCTTGGCCAGCGGACCCTGCGCGGCGGATGCCTCGTTGGGAGGCATTCCGCTGTCGATTGAGGCCAGACAAGGCCGCGGCGGCCGGTGCAGGCAGGCTTGCGCGACAGAAGCGGCCTTCCAAAATCAGCGTGAAATTCTTCCTGAAAGGCACGGGGCTCTGGAAGATCCTCAGGCATATGCACGGTATCCCAGGCTCTGATTCCCGCTTAAACCCTATCTGCCTGAGAAAAGCTCCGGTGTGAATAGGCCTTTACCGCGTGAATTACGGAGACACGGGTGCTGAATTGGATTGCCAATTGCGAAGGCCTGGCAATGGCCGGGCGATACCGTATCTAGGTCTGTACTTCAAATCAGCTTTCAATTCAGGCGGATCTAGGTCGGTCTGCCTCCTGCACCTCGTAATTGGTGGCCAGACTACCTACTTGAATATGCTTGCGAACCTGCCGGAATTTGTTGCCTCTAGTCCACGATGTAAATGTCGGGAACCATCATGAAAGCTCGGTGCAACATGCGACGTACACGTCATGGGCGCAGCGCAAAGACCAGCCGATCATAGCCCGGCTGCTCGGGCGTCAACACGCCATGTCGTATCAGAAAGTCGATGATGACCAGGCAGCAGTTCGGCTTGTATGCCCGCTCTTCGGAAATGATTCTGGCCACTTTCTCGATCGGCACCAGCTCGAAGCTTTCGACTTCGCCGTCCTGCAAGTTCAAATTCACCAATGGCGCTGCTGCATTGCTAATTTCCAAAATGCACAGCCTTTTTGTGCAGTGTCGCATAGCCTTGACGTGGCGAAAGCAGCCTGCTCAGCTCACTCTCAGCCTCATTGTGAGGTGTGGCATGTGACGGTTGTCTAGCAACCAATAAGCGTGCCCACCTGCGGCGTCGGCCGGAAGTCAGGCGGCAGCTGCAGGTCGTAGCAGAACAGGACATCCCGCTTCAGGCCTTCGTCAACCATGCCTGCGCATCAAAGTACATACATCAAAGTACATGCATCACACAGCACAGAGCACAAAGCCGATGCTCATACAACAGGTCATCACAGTACCTGGCCTCGCACATGCCCATCCATGCCGGCATCGCAAGCGCAGCGGCTGTCACCTGCATAGCTGACCACTCCCACTGGCCGCGCAGTCTTTGCCAGCGCCGCAGGGATGCTGGCCTCCTCCTGGCACTCCTTGACGACGTTGTCCATGCAGGAGAGGCCGGCCGGCTGCAGAGGGTGGCATGTGCACCCATCAGCACATATGGCGCAAAATGAGTTAATAATCCAGCAAATTCGTTGTTCGTGGTGAAAGCGGCCCAAATGTGATGACGACATGCAAAGGTTTTACATGCATGTTTACGTGCCTGGCCGCCGGCCACGATGTGATCGAGCAGACTGGGCCACGTCTGCTTAGTGGCAGCGCGCTTCGCCACCCACAGCGAGATCTGCCCGTCACGGACGACGTAGCCGTTGATGTGCACACCAAACGCCTGCAATCGACCAGGCTGCACCCGTCAGCCAACCAGCGAATCTGACCTGGCGATGTGGTGTCAGACACCATGAGCAGTGAGGAGATCAGGCGGCGCCCCGCGATCCAGTCGCCGTGCAGCTGCCGCCTACCTTGATGCCAAAGTACGCAGCGGCAGCTCGCTCAATGAGCGCCAGCGGCGGATCATGAAACGCATCTGTGACAGGGTATAGCTCATCTCGCCATCCCTTGATTGCGCCGGCATCTCTCAGCTGCCGCGTGGCATCTGTGCAGCGCAAAACAATCGCGTCAGTTCGACCGTATTGCGGCCACGCTCACCTAGCTTTGCGTAATGAATGCGATGCCTTGACTGGTGTGCTCATGCTGCAGTGCGGTCACCTTGTCACCTGCAAGGGCTGCGGTGCGATCTTCTCGTGTCTCTCCAGCCGTGTCCAAGCGTATGAGCGTTGGCGAGGTGCTGCCCGTGTTCTCCACATCTCGGTGCGCCTGACAGCACAGCTGATGGATGGTCCTCTAGAAAAGAAGACACATCACAGCCATAGCTTTAGTTGGACACCTTCACTCGCTCACCTGGAACTGCCTCAGCGAGGCCAGCTGCTCTGCGAATGCGGGTCTGAGGTAGCCGCATGTCGTGCCGCCAATATCAAAGGGCACTAGCGCTGCGATCTCGTCGCCACCCGCATTGCAGTCTGCTATGCGTTCGAAGAAACCGCTGAGGGAGCCGGAGTCGATCGACTGCCTGCTGCTGTCTGCTTTCTGGGGTGCCATTCGGCCTAGGCCGTTGACGGCTGCCGACGCCCGCCGCTTGCTGCTGGTCCGCTGTGCTGCGAAGGGACTCACACGAGCGTGAAACGGCGCCCTGCTACAGCCAATACAGAAGCTGCTGTCAGCTGTTGCGTGCTGGACGATGCCAGTGCCTGCTTGGCAGAACATGGACATGCGAATGTGCCGGTGACGCCAGGCTTGAGCAAGCTCGATGCTTACAAGGGTCACTTGAGGGTGGCGATGCAGGCAACGCAAAAAAAATACTAGTCCACCTTCTCAAGACGGGCATAAACCTGCAAACGCATGTTGTGATCTGGAACTTCGGTGTCGCATGGTGTCGGAGAGAAGCTGTGAAGCATCGGCGAGATCCGTAGTCATTTGCAGTTCTCACGGGTGCACCATACCCAGCCATAGACCACAGTGCTTTGCAGCATCTCCAAAGTGAACAGACCGATCGAGCCAATCCTGATCCCTTTCAGTCACCGCAAACTCGCAAACTCGCTGGCAGCTGATTGCTGCGACTTTTGCAAACATTGTGAGGCTTATAGCATGCGGATAGAGCGAAGCCTATGCGATGGTGCTGGAATGAGGTGGTCCGAGCTGGCGTCAACCTGATGGCTGTGCGCTACCACCTGAGGAGCTTTCATGGACGTCTGGGTAAGCCTGCTGCAGCCCACGAGAGGAAAATGCATGCAATTTCGATCCGCATTGCCAAAATGCACCCTGCGAGCATTCCGCTACCAACAAAGCATCTGTGTGCCCGCAGCGTCCTCGGCGCAGGCTTCGACACTTGCACAGCCTGGCAGCGCGCAACTTGGTTCTGCCAGCAACTCTGTCGCTCGCCGACGGTGCGTGTGCAAGTCGGTGCATAGATATGGGATCGCACATGCCTGCGGAGAAGTGGCATGTCAGCACCGCGGGTGCATGCACGAGAGCTTGCGAATGCCCTCCTGCCTGCCACTTGATTGAAATGCGCATTGCAGAAGCTACCGGTGACCCTGCGCGGCCGGCGGATGGGCAATTTGCGGCAGGATGGGCACTACAATGCGCCCTTTCAGCAATGCGGCAGGGGAGAGCTCCTCAGCACCTGTACACCAGCGAGCTGGTGAGTTGCCTTCCCCTGCAAATGAGAAATGACTTCATGTTTTGAGGCTCCAATACAGTGTTCGAACTGCGGTGTTGATCAGTTGGTCATCAAAAAAGCAGCCACGTCAATATTGCTACACACACAGGTGCCTGCCACGCCAAACCCGGAGTGGCAGCCTCCACACTTTGAGGCGCCGCCAGCGGCCGCGCAGCTGCTGCACGGTGACAGATCAGGCTGGCTTCGGGTCCAAGTCCTTGCAGTGCCCACCGCGGGCCCGGATGCTGCAGCAGGGCACTGGCCGCGGAGCCTCGCTGGCGACAGCCCGTCGCCAAGCGGTCAGGAGAAGCAGCAGGCGCGGCGGGGCGCCTCGGCGCCACTGGAGCCGCGGCTGAGGACGTCAGACAGCGTCGACAGCATCGAACTGCAGCAAGGGGGCCACGAGGAGCGCGGCGGCAGCAGCGGCGGCAGCGGCGGCGGCGGCGGCGGCAGCGGCAGCGGCGGTGGTGGCGGCGGGCCAGTCGGCAGCGCTGGGAAGAGGCAGAAGCCGCCCTGGTCGCCCGGCAGCGATGTGTCACCATCGAGCGCCAGCAAAGCATCCAGCAGGGATGGGAGCTCCCCCGGCAAGGGATCCCGCCGCAGCGGGAGCTCCACCCTGCAGCCGGCCGGCAGCATGCCGCCGGTGCACAGGCTGCAGTACGCCTTCAGCGACGCCAGCGACGGCGTCGGCGGTGGCCCCTGCAGCGGCAGCCCCAACGGTGAGCCCGCCCCGCTGGCGGTGGCCGCGCCTGCTGCGGCGCAGGCGTCCGAAACGCACGCTGACTTAGCCCCGTCCTCGGCGCCGGCCGCGCTGCTGTCGCCGTTTGCGCAGGTCGGCGTCGGCGGACTGGAGGGGGACAGCGGAGACAACTCGGACTATGAGACGGCTTCAGAGGAGGGCAGCGGCGGATTGGGGCTGCTCGCCAGCCCGGACCGGGCGAATTCCGCTAGCCCCGGCTGTCTCAGGTGGGCACCACAGCCTGGGACTTGCATCTGCATCAATTGCAAGGTGCATCCAGCTGCAGATTGCAGCAGCCGTCGCACAGCACAATCCAGCAGACCAGCGCTTGAGTCCCGCCCTTTTGTACTCAACGCACTTCACAGCAAGCAGGCTCCGCTTTGCCGACGCTGTCTCTCTGGGGCATGCAGGCCGCTGAGCCCCGGGGGGCCCAGGTCGCTGCGGCAGCGGGCGCGGTCGCTGGACGGTGCGCATTCAGCGAGGCGCGGCGCACTGCCGACGCTGGCAGAGGTTCCCGGGGTCGAGGGCCACCACGGCGGCGGCGGCGGCGGCGGCTTGCATGCCAGGACGCTGCTGTCTCTGCAGCTGAATCTGAACGAGCTGGAGTATGTGGGTGAGCGACTTCACAACCTCACAGGAGACTTGAATGCAACAGAGTGTGCAGCGGCGTCTGCACCGCCCGTTGCTGAATGTCTTCACTTGTGGAGGCTCCCTGTGCTCAGCAGCAATACAGGTCATATCCACAAACACTGCTTCTGTTTCATCTAGCAACTGACAATTACCACATCCGTGCAGAACCCTCACTGCGTCATCTAGTCCCAATTTTTGCATGTACTGCAGGTGTGGAGCTGGGCGCCATTGACTTGGCGCTGCCGCCCAACACGCTGCTGCTGGAGCTGCCGGATGGCTGGCATGCGTACCCGCCGCCGTCAGGCGACCTTGCTGCAGCGGCCAGTCTGTCAGCGGCAGCCATCGAGGCCGCCCGGACCTTCTCAGTGGTGTGCACACCTCATGTGCACCTGACACGTGTGAAACCTGCTTGCATGCGGCACTGCTGACATTATCCAGCAAAGGTATCGGGAACCAAATTGCAGATGCTTTCAGTTGAAGCAAATCCACCTGGCCAGGGATGGCAATCCTATTGTGGTAGCACATGATCAGATGATGTCGCTCTGTGGTTGTTAACCTGCAGGCCACTGTCTTTCGGGAATACATGGACTCGGACGCAGAACTGTGGCAGGCGCCGCTGCGGCGGCCCGCAGCTCTCCCGCCGCCCTTGCAGCCGCCGCCGGCGGCCGACTTTGACACGCCGCAGCCGTCGCCACGATCCATGCCTCCCTCTGCAGCTCCCTCCCCCGCCAGGGGTGTGGCGGCCGCAGCGGCGGCGGCTGCTGCGGCAGCAGCTGGGGCGGCCCGACTGCCGGCGTCGCCGCTGGTGACAGCGGACGTAGGGGACATGGTAGCGACGGCGGCAGACCTGGTGCTCGCTTGCCGCAGGCAGGCAGAAGCAGAACAGCGAAGGGATGCGGCCAGAAACAGCCTCCAGAAGGTGACCCTCGACGTTGTGAGACCTTATGATTTGCCGCGTATGACTCGCCATGAGGCAGGGGCTCTTGCCATCAGAGGGCTCTGCTCAATGCTCGATGCTCAGCGCAACAAAGTTCTAGTTGGTGGCCGACCATCGACACCGCTCTGCTGTGTGCCGCGCAGGCGATCAGCGACTCGCAGGCGGCGCGGCAGCAGCGGCAGCATCTCGCCGAGGTGGAGGCAGCACGACAGCGGCACGAGACGATCGCGTCGGCCACGGCCGACAGGCAAGCCGACACCGCGAGGGCCGCCGACCTTGCACGCCGCATTGTGGCCGCGCAGGCGCAAGCCCTGCAGGCGGCGCTACAGGCCATGCAGGTGACATCTCGAACCTCGCATGCAGTTCTTTGTCCTATTACCAGCACCTCGGCACAGTAAGAGACACCCGCCCTGCTTGCAATCCGCGAGCAAAATGGTAGGAGCAACAAGGGGGATCAAGATGCACCTTGGGAGCAAGGCGACTAAACCCTGCACCATGTCCTGCAGCTGCTGCAGGGTTTAGTCGCCGACAAAAGGACAGCTAAAACGCATCACTGTCACATTGCGTTTGTCACTCTTGATTGTTCCGCACCGGCATCATGTCCTGCAGCTGCTGCAGAGTGTAGCCGCCTACGAAGAAGCGGTTGTCTCCCAGCTGGCTGAAATCGTGCTTGCGCTTGAGCGTGGAGTTCCAGTGGTTCTTGACGCTGTTGTCCGTGCGCGCCTGCAGCAGCGTGCTTTGCAACTGGCTGTCCTGATGTGTTTCTGGCCTCATGCTACGACACTTGTGAATGCAAATCCAATTGCAAATATGGCTTGCAGGCAGCGGAGGGGCGAATGACATCGGCCAATGCGCTGCTGGCGGGCGAGCGAGGTGCCAGCCGGCTCCGCCGCCTGAAGCGGGCGCTCATGGCCCGCCGTGCCCGCATGATCGCTCAGCTGGCGGCGGCGCTCGGCCTAGGCTTCCACACAGGCGTGTCCCTCTATGCAGGCGCTCTGCCTGATGTCATTGGTGTGCATGGCTGTTCAACAGCAGCACACTTGCATCTGTCAGTACGTGCTTGACAGAGTTCTTCAGTTCTTGAATTGGTGGGATCTTAATGAATGTAGCGTTATGACCCTGGCCGACAATGCAATGATGTACTGTGCGCAATGGCTCCTGCCATATCAATCGATAATGTGCTTGCTATCCTCCACGCTTATTACCTGCGTATGCAACCATTTTGCTACCTGTTTGTACAACCGCCAACCTGCACACGCCCTCTGAACTGGTTGGACCTGCCAGGAGCATGGCGCTGCCTCCTGAGCCGGCCCCTGTGCCCGCGTGCAGTGACGGTCATGGATGTGCCAGCAGGCGGCACGCTGGCCACCCGCCTGGAGCGCCAGTGGTTCGGCGGCCCCAACGCCCCCGGCGCGCCGCCGACACCGCAGCCGCCGCCCGACGCCCGCGGCTCCGTCGACGGGGCGCCGGCCTCCTCCGACACCGGCGGCGAGGACGAAGACGCGGTGGAGACATCCTCCGCCGTCGCCGAGAGCATCGGCAGCCGCGTCAGGTGGCCTCACTCCGCAGCAGCATGAAACACTCCTGGAAGCTTCGCATGCTGGTTTGTGCACTGCTGGCTTGTTGTGCTCGGAGCGAAGCCCTGCCGTGGCGTGTCAAAGTGACAAGGATGCGGCTTCCTCCTCAAGTGGACCCTTTTGCCTGCTGTATGACTTCGTCTCTCGAACTGTAAGAATTACACACAATGCGAAAGCTGCTGCGATGTGCAGTATGCAGCTGAGCACTGGCTGCAGCATCCTAACACTGCGCCGCAGGGAGGTGGCGCGGCTGGCGATCGGCGGGCTGGAGCTGCCGGCAGGGCTGGGGCGCCGCGGCCTAGACGGTCTGCTCGGCTGGGAGGGCGACCCTGCGGAGGAGCTTCGGTGCGCTTTTGCTTCCGAGTGTATGATATACAGGTGGCAGCGCTGGGCCAGAAGATGGAGCGCCTGGCCACATACCTGGATGTGACTCTCATCTATGCACTTCACCTGAAATCTTACGACAGCTCGTGTGTCCTTTACGCACAGGGTGGCGGCGACGCTAGGCTACGCTGCGCTCATGACGGAGCGCCTGGCGACGTACCTGGACGTGCCGCTGCGGTACCCGCTGTTCTGCGCCGCCTCCGCATCCGCGGTGCTGGAGGCGCCGCCCCCCGCCGGCACCTTCCAGCGAGCATACGCCTTCTGAAATACTGCAGCTGCAAGCTTACAGCGCCGCAGCCGGCTCTGATGGGGCCTGATCAGCTGGCAGCAGCTGTTAGCATTGGCGCTGTGTCCTGTCAGAGACAAACCACTGCGGTGCAAGCGCCAGTGCATGCTGTCCACATACCACCACTTACGGGCTGTGTCTGCATCATGCAGGAGCAACGTGTGGCCGCCGCCGGAGATGCTAGCGGATGCCTTTGGCCCGCTGGAGGCCGCCTGGCCGCTGTACTATGAGAGTGACCGCCGCACGCGCTTTGCATACGCCATCTTCGCCCTCAACAAGGTGTTGTAACGAGTACGAGCTTTTATGTTGTGCCGACAGGGGGATGAGAGTCAGCGCAGAATTCCAGTGCAAATGGAGACACTGCAGATTGCAAGTCTACTGCTAGCACTCTGCAGCGAGCACTGTGATGTCACTGAACGATGCGCTGCGCGTTCTGCAGGACATCGAGCAGCTGCTGCACGCGCACGGCATCAGCTCTGTGGGACCCCACCAGGTAAGGCTGACCACATTCCCCGCCTCGAGCTCTGCTGTTCACACTTTCAATGTTCAGCGGCAGAGCCTCGACTGGTTTCGATGCCAAATCGGCAAAATATTAGGACGCCAGCTTGCATTTGCTGACTGTTTGGATTACGCTTCGTTTGGCCCGAGAGCTATGTCCTCCTACAGGTACTTCCAAACCTGTGGACGCTGGCGTCTGCGGCCGCTTCGGCGCTGCCACGGCCCGGGCTGCCGACGCCGCCGCCGACGCCCGCATGCAGCGTCCGCAGCGTGGCGACTGGCGCAGCGCCGCGCCTGGCCCTGACGCCGCAGCGGGACCGCCGCGACAGGGCACGGCAGGCCGTGCGGTAGCTGCCGTGGAGTTTGTGGCTAGGATGGAGTATGAAAGCTAGTGCGGCTTCCTGGTGCGGTCATGTAGAAGCGCCAGCTGCTGTGCATTGGCGCCGCGCAGATTTGTGTCTTGCTACCCTGTGGTTTCCGTTAATTTGAGATTAACTTGACTTGTGGTGTGGCGTGCTGTGTTTTGGTTCCAAAATAAAACACCAACGACCGGTGCACTTCAGACCATGCTGCAACTTTGGCCCTCTGCCGCCTGCACATGGTGGCTGCTGCTGCGGTGCTTCACTGCACTTCTCCTCGCTGCTCTGTACGGTCGACAGAAGCGGAGGGTTTAATTGCCTCAGCCTGCACTTGCAGCAAAGAAATCCGGCTCCCCGTGGTAGAATGTCATTATACTCCCTGCGCCAGGGTTTAACAAGCCGTCAACTTTGGCCGCACTGCAAAAATTCACCCCTTTTCAGTGCCAGGAGCTTGTCGGGGCAGGTGCCCACCCCAACTGTTTTAAAATGGGCTACATGAAAATTCTCAAGACGAGCAGCTACTTCTCCCGGTTCCAGGTGCGAGCCACGATACTGCTGGTCTCGGGGTCGCTGGTGATGCGATGACAGTGGTATCAGGCTGGGAAGCCGCCCTTGGTGGCATATGCGACAGGCTGGGTCATGGAGTGGTCATGGAGGCGTCTAGGCGAGGGCCACAGCGCGGTAGCAGCCGGGACGAGGCTTACAGCGCTTTGCAGCCAACATCGATGCAGCAGCCTTTGGGGCCGCTGCAGACAGTTGGCTGATCAGCGAGGTTGCAGCTGAACAACAACGGACGGCAATTTGCTCAGCCTTGCGCCGCAGGCAGCGCTGGAGGCAATGATTGCAGGTGGCAGAGAAATGGACGAGCCGGCTGCTGACAGCGCAGCAAGCTGGCGAGGGGCCCGCAGCAGGCTGTACAGCAGCATCTAGCAGTTATGTGCATTGAATGGTCCATATCTCATATAGATTGGCCGTGGACAGCACACAAATGTTTGGCGCAACTGCGCCGGCGGGGGGCATGTGGGCGTCAGCGGCAGCTGCACTCAGCCAAGGGCGGAGCCGTGGCGGCCGGCAGGGGTTGGGCAGCAGGAATCATCGGAGACAGCATCCGCTGGATTGGCTGATGGCGCGCTCGTTGACGCAAATGTCTGTGACCGCGCGCAGGTGAAGTACAAGCGCAGGAGGCAGGGCAAGACGGACTACCGCGCCCGGCTGCGGCTTACGACGCAGGACAAGAACAAGTACAACACTCCCAAGTACCGCATGACCGTCCGCTTTTCCAACAAGGACATCACCTGCCAGATCCAGTACGCCACCATCGCCGGTGACATCGTGGTCGCGTCCGCCTACTCGCACGAGCTGCCGGCGTACGGCCTGAAGCAGGGCCTGACCAACTACGCGGCGGCCTACTGCACCGGCCTGCTGCTGGCGCGGCGCACGCTGACCAAGTTTGGTCTGGCGGACACCTACCAGGTGAGACACAGCGGCAAAGTTCTGCATCATGTGGAGCTTTCTGCATCCCGGAGAGCAAACCCAAGACCAAAGGGGGTGGTGCTGAAGCAAGCACAGCAGTGAGGCTGGCAGAGCAGCGGCGGAACTGTGCTTGGATGAGCAGCGGCAGCGGACATGGGCGCGAGCAACCAGCGGTAGTGGGGCCAGCAGCGGATGCCGCGCCGGTCAGTTTCCTCTCGGCAATCAGCTAACGGGCCCTTTGAACTCTCTTAAAGCCTGAATGCTTCCATTCCGGGCCTGGAGGCCTCGGATGCCATTGGTGAGGACTACAATGTGGACGAGGAGGACGATGATCCGAAATTTGCATGCACAAACGAGGTTCTGAAAGCCTGGTTACTTGTCTACAGGGCCTGGAGGACCCGGACGCCGTCGGTGAGGACTACAATGTGGACGAGGAGGACGATGGCCCGCGGCCCTTCACCGCGCTGCTGGACACCGGCCTCAAGCGCACCTCCACAGGCTCCAAGGTCTTCGCCGCGCTCAAGGTGCGCCGTCTCCTTGCCTCACTCCGCCTATGGTATCCAGTAAACTGTCTGCTCCCACTTCACGCCACTGCACCTCCATTCTGCTCATTATGTGCGTTGAGCTGGCATGCTGGCGCGCCGAATGCTGCAGCCTACAGAGAGGTCTCCACTGCAGGGCGCGCTGGACGGCGGCCTGAATATCCCGCACAGCGAGAAGCGCTTTGTCGGCTACAGCCGCGATGACAAGTCGCTGGACTCGGAGACGCTGGCCAAGTTCATCTACGGCGGCCACGTGGCTGACTACATGAACGACATGGAGGTGCAGTTTCGAACTCCTTCATAACTCAAACCGCTAAAACCTAAATTCAGCGGTACTGCACCCGGTCAATGATGCTGAGGGCCTGCTGCTGCAATGGGGTCGTGTGCCATGGCTGGCCTCCCATGCCACGACAGCAGGCATATCACGTCTGATATGCAGTCGCAGCATCTTGTGTCGGTTGTCAAGTTGCGTTGCACTGTAGCAAGTGTCGACTACAGGAGGACCCTGAGAAGAACCAGGCGCCAAGTGACGCAATCTTTCACAAGTAGTCACCAACCCACGTGACTTGTTGTTGACGACACGGCGTGAAGATGTGTTCTTTTTTGTGCTCCCACAGGAGGAGGACCCGGAGAAGTACCAGGTGCACTTTGCCTCGTACGTGGCCAACGACCTGGACGGCGACAGCCTGGAGGACATGTATAAGGAGGTGAGCGCTCGAGCAAGCTGTGGTGTCAAACTGTTGCTGAGGGTATTGTGCTTGGAGGCTGGGGCAGAGTGCCCCCTCAGAGCTGGCGGGCTTTGATTGGGGGAAGATGCTGCGTGCGGCCGACGCACCGGCGTGTCAGCCGCGGTCGTGTGGCACCCTCGAAACAGCAACAATGCCGCCAGGATTGCCCCTCACTTTGTCACACGTGCCCAACAGATGATGCCACTCATCGTCAACCGACTGTGACGCTGCTGACCCGCAGGTGCACGCGGCCATCCGGGCGGACCCGGTGAAGGAGAAGAAGTCGCGCAGCAAGCCGTCGGAGACCAAGAACTGGAAGCCGGCGAAGCTCACCTACGACGAGCGCAAGGCCAACCTCAAGGTGAGCCTGCATTACCTGCCACCGCATTCGTGTGGACTGGGTCAGAATGGACTGCAGCATTCCTTAGTTTCTTCATGTGGACTGCTCCCCACACCTTGCACACGCTGGCTGCCGAGTATTTGCGGCATATGGAGCCGTGCACTGATGCTGCTGTGCACATGTTGCCCGCAGGCCAAGCTGGCGGCGCTGCAGGAGGCTGGCGGTGACCGTGAGGAGGAGGATTATGAGGAGGACGATGACGAGTGAAGACTGGTCGGCGGCGTAGGGTTTAATAGCCTTGGCGTTCCTGCTCCGGCTCTCGTTGGGGCCACCACAGAACGCTGTCTCTTGGCTTCGTGTCCATGTGCTTGGAATGCGCCGGCATGTAAGCGGGCCGACAGCTCTCCATACTTGCGCGAGGCCTGCAGAACAGGGCTCATACCACGGCTTCTGCAGCCGCTCACTAGGTACCTATCCGAGGTACCTATCCGTCAAGTAGGCGGCCGTTCCGCAGCTATCATCGCTGTATCGGGCGCGACTCTCTCTCTCTAGACCAGAGGGTTCGTGCTTAAACCTCAAGGTTCGCCGTTGTTTCGCATACGGTTTCGCAGGTTTCGCCTACGGCTTGGAGGTTTCGCAATCACGTGAAACCTCCACCGCCGCTGCCGCGGCTATTCAAGTCTCTGCCGCCGACAGTCATACTTTTGCAGAATAATACCACAACCGGCCATCCGAAAGCTCACAGGCCTATCTGAGGACCTATATAAACTGCAATGCCATGATATTCTCCGCAACTAGGACTCTGTGCTTCGCCAAACATTCTCACGGCGGCAAAAGGCGGTACTAGGCTCAATCCCAGAAACAACCGCCCATTATTGAATGGAGCCTAGGAGGCCTCACACACATGTGCAGCTCTTCCACGAGCACTGCAGCATGTTACAGACCTCCCAACTCCAAGTGCCCAGCTCTTCCACGAGCACTGCAGCATGTTACAGACCTCCCAGCCTAGGAGGCCTCAAACACATGTGCAGCTCTTCCACGAGCACTGCAGCATGTTACAGACCTCCCAGAAAGGTGGTACGCTCGCCAGCCGGTGTCACGTCCAACCAACGACCAGCAGGCATCATGCACGGCGACATCGCCTCCTCAGACGGTGAGAGCAACACCCTATCGGGCGGATGTGTGGGTCTCTACCACCAGCAACATTCCTATCGTTAGCAAACCACCTCGTCATGGGTGGGGGGGAGGGTAACGCAGATTTTGCTGCCGTTTGCGCTCGCAAAGCAGCAAATACGCTCTGCCAGGAGCGCACTCCACAAATGTTGAGTCCTGCGACTCTCACATCATTTCCGATGCTATATAAACTGCAATGCCATGATATTCTCCGCAACTAGGACTCTGTGCTTCGCCAATCATTCTCACGGCGGCAAACGGCGGTACTAGGCTCAATCCCAGAACAACCGCCCATTATTGAATGGAGCCTAGGAGGCCTCAGACTCGTAACTGGAGTCATGTGCAGCATGTTACATGTGCAGCTCTTCCACGAGCACTGCAGCATGTTACAGACCTCCCAACTCCAAGTGCCCCAACTCCAGGCACTTCTCGCACAGCAGGAAGCATGGGGTTACTGCAGTGCGCCAGGGCTGTTGTTCTTGTGTGACGAATTTATCTCGACCTTGCTCTGCTCTGCAGGGCGAAGAGTATGACGCCATGCAAGCCTGCACCATGCAGCAGCTGCTGTGCCCGGCGGCAAAAGATGGCAAAAGCGCTGAACCACCTCTCAGCGAGGAAGCCGCGCAACAGCTAAGCAACCAGCGCCTGGCAGCTGTGGCCGACATCTGCGTCCACAGCGTGCAACCGGGGACGCAGCAGCGGCGGCAAGACATCATGACCGAGCTCAACGACGACATGAAGATGCTGCCGCCGCAGTGGGGCAAGTCGCCGATGACTGCGACTCCCGAAGACGTGGCGAGCTTCCTGGCCGGCTCGTGGCTGCCGCGGCATGGCGGCACTCTGCTGCCGGATGGCAGCACACAGGCGGCGCCGCAGTCCGTCGCGAATGCGGCGTCCAATCTGGCGGCAGGCTTCGACAGCCTGGGGCGCAGCGGCATGTGGCAGCCGGCCACACAACAAGGCAACCCCTGCCGCTCATCGCTGATGCACACCTTTGTGCAAGGCTACGGCAAGAAGCTGTTCGTGCAGGGCTATGCCGAAAAGGCTGCGCCGCCGCTGACGCGGCAGTCGGCAGCGCAGGCGCTACAGAAGTTGGCAACCAGCGCAGCCAGCATGCCGCTGGGCAGCCTGCCCCAGTGCATGGCCTTCAGGCAGGGCGGCGAGGTATCGCTGCTGATGGCGTCAGCACTGCGAGGAGCCGATGTCGGCAAGCTGCAGATCCAGGATGTGCGCACAGCCGGCGGGCAGCCGCTGGTGCCATTCCTGGAAGGCGTCGGCAAGCTGCAGACTGGCGACACCTTCTTGGTGCAACCCTACGGCCTGAAGAACCGCCAGGAAGCCAATGCTGGAAGTGTGCCCTGCATCGTGCCAGCGGAGGCGGCACTCAACTTCTGCCTGTGGCTGCTATGCCTGGCGAAGAGCAGCAGGCGGCTGGGGCAGCCGCTGCAGCAGCACATCTTCAGGCCGCTGGAGTCTACACATGGGCATGTGTTCGCCGAGAAGCCGCTCAGCAGCAACTGTTTGGCACGATCTGCAGCGGGTGCTGACGGCAGGCGGCGTCATGGCTGGCCACACCACGCACAGCACACGGCGTGGTGTTCTGCAGCATGCTGCCCGCGAGGGGGCCAGCATGGAGCAGCTGTTGGACAAGGCGCTCATCTCGTCGGCGGAGGTCATGAAGCGCAAGTATCTGGATTCTGAGCGGCATCTCACAGCCAACAAGCGCAGCAAGCAAGCAGATGCGGAGTAAATACATGGTTGTCGTACAAGTGCGGACAGCCCCGATTGAATAACGTACATGGGCAGGCATTTGCCGAGAAGCCGCTCAGCAGCAATCGCATGATCTGCAGCAAGTCCTGGCGGCAGGCGGCGTCATGACTGGCCACACCACACACAGCGCACGGCGCGGCGTTTTGCAGCATGCTGCTCAGGAGGGGGCTAGCATGGAGCAGCTGCCTGAGAAGCATCTCTTAATTCCGAGCATCTCTGGATTCTGAGCGGCACCTCACGGCCAACAAGCACGGCAAGGAAGCAAATGCCGCACGAACATATGCCAGCAGTAACGGTGTGAGTGAGTAGGGGATATGTTATTGTGCGGCCTCCATCGATTGTGCTACAACACGCAACAGCACCAGCGATATGTTGGATATAGAACCGAGACATCCAGCAACAGTTCTAATCGTGTGGCCTGTCTAGATCATGCAGGTCATGACGCACCCACAAGCGCGGTCAGGGCAAACTTGCGGCCCTTGAGCCCTGACGCTCCCGTCCAGTAAAGGCCAGGCTGATATGGCAGCGACAGCTCTGCCTCCACCTGTAGCAGGTGCCGCAGCAGATTGGTCTGCAGAACCCACCGCCCATCTGCGGCAGGATGACAATCGCCCGCACATGGCGCGACGCGAGGGCATTGATTGCAAGACCTGGCGGCGCAAACACCCATGCCAGAGGGTGCTGCCCTTGGCTGCCAGGAATGCTCCAGGAGAAGGCAAAGGCGTCCGCGCCCAGCGAGCCAGGTGAGTGAAACTCTGTGAAATACAGTGGTGCGATATGCTCGCCTCGGCCAGCAAACACATCGACTGTCGGCAGGCCCCAGATGCCTCCGCCAGGATGCGCAGTGCGGCAGATGCGCATTAGAGCGGCATGCGGCACGTATATCAGGCCAGCGTCCTCAGACCGACTGAGCCAATCAGCATGCTGCATGGCATCATCCGTTCGTGGTCGCCATGAGACGTCCAGCTGGATGTCCGCATCTGCTGTGATGTCGTACAGATGCCTGACCATCTCCATGATGCCAGGCGCTCCCTTCATATTCAGATACGCCGATGTGGCTGCCTGGCTATCCGTGATGTACAGCAGGCGCCGACCTTGGGTCAGCTGAAGAAAGTGCTGCAGCACCGCCTGGACTTATGCCTCGATCTGCCGCATCTCCCGGTGTGTGTTAGACTGCTCCTGCTGCTGCTGATTCCAGCTCTGTACTGCCACAGGGAGCAGCTCGCCGGTGTCAGGGACGAGTAAGGAAGCTCCGCCGCCGATTGCGGAGGCGTCTCCAATGAGCACGAGGGCTGGCTTTTCACTTGGGCGCATGGGCTTGCCGATGTGCTGCCGGCTGCTGAGCCGATCAATCCACGACTGCAGATCCAGAAGCAAATGGTACATGAAGCGCTGCAGAGCTTCGGAATCTGAGCTCGCTATCACGGCGTACAGCGCGCGCACGTATAATTTTGTCATAGGAACCGCTGGCGTCAGCGAGATCAGTGTGCCAGCCAATTTCTGGGCATGCTCCTTGGACAGCTGCCCTCTCGAAAGGGCCTGCAGAGCGGCATGCAGATCCTGCACAACCCGCAGGCGTCTATCCTCCGGCAGCCTCGTGCGCATCGTCATGGTGTCCAGCAGAAAGCCGAGGAGCTTCAGACTGTGTGCTTGCATCAACTGGCACTTGGACGCGCTGACAGTGAAGCCTAGTCCACTCAGCAGCAGTGCGGACGTCTCAGCACGGTGCTGCGCCACGGCCATGCTGTGGGCGGCTTCGCCACAATCATCCAGCATGAAAAGCAGGCGGCCGCCATGTGCTCGCACAGGCTGCCAGACTGCCGCCAGCAGGGAGCTGAACTGCCGCGGCGCGGGCGCCCAGCCAAACGTGAGCACCGTGGGCACGTACGTCTCATCGCCCCGCCGCACTGCCAAGTACCGCCATGCCCAAGGCGGCAGGCGCATGGCATGATAGCCCTCCTTCAGGTCCCAGCCCCCCATGAAGTCGCCTTCTTGCAGCTGATCCTGGAAGAGGCCCAAATTCTCATACGAGAAGCTCTGGTAGAGGCAAAAGCAGTTCACATAGCGACTGTCAAAGATGAGGCGCTGCTTGCCATTCGTGCGTGTAGCCACTCCCATCGGGGTGACGACCAAAGCGCATTGATACAGTTGCGCTGCAGCGACACTGAACCCAAGCGCTTCGACAGGCACCAGAGCTCCTGAGGCGCAAAGGTCTTGCAAGCTCGCGTCAACAGAGTCGGCATTCTGCAGCGCCGACGGGTGATTAGCGAACACCACAAGCGCAGGTTGTGACTGTCGCAGTGCTTGAGCAGCGGCACCAGGCGTCATCACGCGATGTAACAGAGCCAGCACCTGGCGCATGATTGACTTGTGCCGCGGATGCGTCTGCTGGCTCGGCGCTTCAGGCTTCCAGAAGCGGACCGCAGCGCCATTTGCAAGGATTCTGGCTACATCGTCCACGTTTGGGATCTCTGACGCATTGGCGGAGAGCCACATGCTCCAAGCTGCCTGCTGCTCGTGGATGCAACATAGGGCTTTTGGTCAACTCCGAGGATCTGCATCATGTCATCCGAGAACTTTCGCTCGCTGCGCACCTCAAGAGGCTCAGCTGTCTGATAGCCTGTTCAGGACCTGTTGAACGCGTGCAGCCGCGATGTCTGACGGCAAATGCGGCGTACATGCCCGCGACGGCGGCACTGGAACCTCGTTCGGCAGGTTTGCAGAGCCTTGCAGCTGCGATCTCTCAGGCGGCAGCGGTTCTCTCTGTAGCTCATCATACGCAGCGTCCACCTCCAAGTCGGGCTGATCTTCATAAGCAGGCGTGGAGTCATCTCTGGGCGGTGACGCATGCTGCTCATCAGATTGCCTGCACAGCTGCGCAGCCGGGCACGACGCCGCCGTGCCATCCCACTGCAGACAGCCCATGTCCTTGCTGATGCCAGCCTGCTGCACGATACGCAGCGCATCTGATGAACGGCGAGCAGGCGCTGCAGGTCTGAAGCCAGCGGCTGCAGGCGCACTCTGGAAGCCGGGCGCAGGAGCTGCAATCTGTGTGCCATAGTAGGCAGGCGGCGGCGGCGGGATGAAGGGCATGCCATACCGCTGTTGAGCATACGCAGGCGGCGCCATGCTGGGCATCTTTGCAGGCTGGGCAGAGCGCCTGCCATAGCTGCCATAGCTAGCAGCAGGGCGCTGCGCGGATGCAGCCACGACTTGCTGCAGTGAGATCGTCTGAGCCTGCTGGCTCTGCAGCACGGCTCGTTCACGAGCATCTGCCTTCCACGTGTCGATGCTGCGGTGAGCAAACTCCGTGTACCTGGTGAGCTGCTGCAGCAGAGGGGCGAACGCAGGCAGACTGGCGTTGGAAACCGACATGGAGTCGCGAACTGCGTCCTTCTCGGCAGACAGACCTTGCAGCAGCGCAGCAAGCGACATGAGGGGATGCGGCACCACCAGCTCCAGCAGCGCGCTGGGCTGGTCGCTCTCGGGGTCTTCCAGCGCGTCAAGATACCGAGTAAGAGCATCCACCATGCTCTTTCTCGCGTCCTTGACATCGGACATCAGCTCTGTCGGCACCGACTTGCTCACAGACGTCATGCCTGTGCACAGGTCTCCCTCAATGGCGTGCAGCAGCATGGCAATGTGCTGCAGACCCTGCAACATGCGTTCAAACGATTAATATGCCATGGTACGGTGAGTTTGCTGCTATCCATTGCTTCAGCGTCGTCCAGATGTCGCACTGAATCGGTAGCTGCGGCTCAGCACTCTACTGGCGTCTCCCGCACTACAACCGCTAGCGGCAGCCCAGCACTATGCTGGCGTCACACAGCATTCACAGCTGCAGCGGCCCAGCAATCTGCTGGCGACGCTCAGCACCGAGATGCAAGCTGCGGCGACCCAGCACTCTGCTGGCGTCGCCCAGCATTCACATGCAAGCTGCAACGGCCCAGCACTCTGCTGGCATCGCTCAGCACAGAGATGCAAGCTGCAGCGGCCCAGCACTCTGCTGGCGTCGCCCAACATTCACATGCAAGCTGCAGCGGCCCAGCACTCTGCTGGCATCGCTCAGCACAGAGATGCAAGCTGCGGCGGCCCAGCACTCTGCTGGCGTCGCCCAGCATTCACATGCAAGCTGCAGCAGCCCAGCACTCTGCTGGCGACGCTCAGCACCGAGATGCAAGCTGCGGCGACCCAGCACAAATGCTGGCGTCGCCCAGCATTCACATGCAAGCTGCAACGGCCCAGCACTCTGCTGGCGTCGCTCAGCACGAAGATGCAAGCTGCAGCGGCCCAGCACTGTGCTGGCGTCACCCAGCATTCAAATGCAAGCTGCGGCGGCCCAGCACTCTGCTGGCGTCGCCCTTTCAAATTTGAGACTAATGCAGCGGCCCAGACCGCAGCTGGCGTCGCTCAGGCAGAACTGATCATTGCTGTCAACTTTTTCATCATGGCATTGCTGTGCATGCAATCTCACCAGCGTTTGACTACTCTGAGCCATGGCTGCCGGCTGGCCAGACCAGGCAGGGCTCTCATTCCGCAGGCGCTTGCGGGCGCCGCCAGTGGAAGCGATGTGCGAGGAGGAGACAGCCTGTTCTGCAGCCGGCTTTGCCGCAGCCTCTGCATGCCCATGGCTGGGCTCTGGCTGCTGGTCTGCTGCCCGCTCCCGCACTGGGCGCGGCGGCGGCGGCTCGGGCTGCGCTGACGGCGGCAGCTGCAGCTCTCGCCATTGTGAGGCGGCGACTGTAGCGGAGTCTGCGCCAGGCCTGGAGCCTGCTCGCTGAAGTCGAAGACCGCCTCAGGCCAGAAGGCATTCTCAGCTCTCAGGGTGAGGTACGTCCACACAGTTGCAGACTGGCCCTGCGGCATGTACTCGTAGTGGAAGCGATCGCGAAACGCCAGAGCTGTAGGTCTCTCTCCATGTAGGAAGCGTCTGACCTCGCAGTCTCGCAGCCTGGCTGAGCATGGCAGCCAACCAGGCTCTGTGCTGACTTGCTGCCTGTCTGGCTGCTGCGCTGCTGCTCTCGACATGTCGCTAGGCCACAATCTGGAAGACTAATCGGAAGGCAACGGAGTTAGCTGAGCGTCAAAACAGCATTTCTGCAGTTGGTGATTAGGTACAAGGCACACTTGCCGTTTCCGTGTTGCAGCCGATTCACGGCCGGGCCTCGACGCACGAGAGGCTGCACTCACTCTGAAGTGCCTTGCGAGGCTCTGCTCGCGGGGCTATGGAGAGGGCTCCCCGCACGACACGGTCAGGTGGGTGACTGGGCTCCGGAATAACTTTGCGCTTTGCGCTCGCTCTGCCAGCACAGCGAGCACGTCTATCAAACTCAGTAACGCAGATTTTGCTGCCGTTTGCGCTCGCAAAGCAGCAAATACGCTCTGCCAGGAGCGCACTCCACAAATGTTGAGTCCTGCGACTCTCACATCATTTCCGATGCATCGCATTGCTGAAATGCCAAGTGGTGCCTAATCAGGGCATAAGTCGCAGGTGAACATTAACATCGCGCGCGGAAAGTCAATGCAAGCGCGGCACAGCTGTGCGAGCAGCGTCGCACACGCTGCTGGCAAC
>JAABUL010003894.1_pt1 | contig 21065 bp, 2 predicted proteins | sample 5559151 | NCBI WGS metagenome assembly JAABUL01 (sample SAMN10711876, study PRJNA513368) | rock metagenome | isolation source: Antarctica rocks | place: Antarctica: Victoria Land, Pudding Butte sud | reverse complement strand
CGTTCAGCTGACAGGCACACGGCGTTCAAGAAAGCTGGAATCGGGATGTATCTATTGAAACCTTCCAATGTTCGGTCTCGCTGATAGCCGTCCCTTCGATTGCTTGAATCACAAACCTTGAAGTTATCTGTCTGTCGTTCTTGGGGAGATAATGCGACGTTAGCTGACAGTCATACTAGTATGGCTGACTCTTCCCCGACGCACGAAAGAAAATCACTAAAATTACCTGGCGATGCCATGAGCGACGGACATGGTCAACGGAATTAGGAGATAATCAGGGGGGATTCTCAGCGGCGCCATAGATTTCCCGTATAAACAGGCACCAACCTGCTTGGACATCGGTTTTATATTTGACGGTAGAGGCGAAACTATAACGGGAGAGTGAAGGAACTGACGCCATAACGCCTTGCATAGATCGCCGTACTTGTGGAGTTTGTATTTTATCCACAACGATTTTGCCTTTTTCAGCGCAGGGAATTATTCCGTTGCTGTTCGATGCATCACTAATAATTGTGGTACCAGAAGCATACAATTCAAGTCCACACTATATACCAAATTAGTCAAATGCTTGTTCCGACAAAGTGTGGGTACGAGGAGGGGGCATAATTCTAGTAAATCTACGTGACCGCACCGATGCAGGAATTAAGAGCGTTCAGAACTATGAGAAAAGTCTGGCGTCTGTTCTTGAAGTATCACCTCTTGTTCATGAACAACCAGAGGACGCCACTTAGGCAGTACGTGAACCAATCCGCAAACAATGTACTACGCTTGGTAGCAGTCGTAACGCTCAAAGGTTTCCGATGCGCTCCCATTTCACTTTCACACCACCCTCCGCTTCCTCAGCTATAGTCGTCCGCCTCATCAGCCATGACCCGATCGTCGCAGTTCCTTCCCACTGTTCCTCTTGGCATCGTCGGGATCTTCCACAAGAGCGTCCATGCAAAATTGACTACATACGCCCGAGAGATTCTGCTCCTCGCGCCGTTCAGTATTGATGGTGGGTGAGCTCGAATAATCGCGGCGCAAGAACTCGTCGAAAGACTCATAGCGGTGCTCTGACTCACCGACCTTGTACTAACGACGATAGCTCGGGCAGATGCGATTAGTGTCCCGTGATTTGTTGTAGATCATGAGATTGAGGGACACAATGCCCGCAGGGGTGTGTGGAAACATCTGGGTTATCTGATCCGCACCCTCTTGGGTGGCCCAGTGGCGTCTATCAGGGTCTAGAGATACTGGTGCAAGATGAGAGGTCCGAATCCATGTTTGCGGGTCTGTGATATGGAAGCCCACAGACGACTGAGAGACATATGAAGGGTTGTTTGGCTGGGATGTCGCCATCAGATCTTGGTTTTGTTGGTGCGTATGATCTTGTAGATCCCTTGCTAAGAGGCTTCCAACTCAAGCAATTGCAGGTGCCACGACTTGTTCGATGCGTGTCTCTATAGAGAAGTGTACACTACGCAAGGGGCATGACACTTTGTTCTTGATGAATGTTGACGAAGCACCAGATCACCTACTTTAAGGGCCCCCCATCATTTTTGTAGATATTCTTGGCAAAACTTCGAGAGCATGTCTTGAAATAATGTCTTCGTCTCGAGACAATCTAAACTCGACTCCCTAATCTTTAGTTCTTCGAAACATAGTTCATTGAAAATATTTCAAAATAATTTAGCAATTCGTAGATATTTAGTATACAAGAGATTTTACAAAATATCTAAAATTGAAAGCATATCAAATATAAAAAATCTTGCAAAAAATCTTTTTAATAAGATATCTACAAATCTGTAAGATACAAATGCGTCTACTTCTTGCTAGCGCACTAAGATATAAAAGACGTAAGATATAATAGACTTGTATTACTATGCCCCAACTATATAAGATAGATAGTAGTAGAACTAATCGTTGAAGAACAACAAGAAACGAGCTTCCTTTCTATCTAATACTTGCCATAACGTGCGAATCTATTTTTTGCTATTTAACTAAAAAGAGATGTCGTGTTACTTGAAGCTTTTATAGACATTCGAGATTACGTGTCTTGCTATACTCTAAGACGCTAGCGCGTTATTAACGCTACAATATTACAATTATCTTCTCTCTTAAAGCATTAATTCTTAATAATATAAAAAGCTATATTAGTTTTATTAAAGACAAAAGCGCTTGTTAAGCGTCAACGTTACAAAAGTTTGTTAAAAATCTTTTTAAATCTTTTTAAAAATTAAGAGAAAAAGAGTCTTTTATCTAATAAAAATAAATTTATGTTTTAACTTAACACAATCTATAAAATAATATAATAACAACAATAACAATTTATAATACATTATTGTTTTGTTGTTTGTTATTGTCAAGATTCTAATTAAAGTTTAAAGTAAAATTAATATTGCACAAACGTTAAATAAATTATAAATATAGATATTGTTGTTTCTTTTTTTCTTTTTTTCTTTTTTTCTTTTTTTTTTATATTTTTCTTAATTGCAATTGCTTTATCGCTATAAATAAATTGTTGCAAAAACAACAATACGTAAAGCTTATATATATAGTGCAAATCTTAAATTAACATATTTTTTGCTTCTTTTTTTTTTGTCTTTTTAATTATATCTTTTAAGAAATTAAAAAAATAAAAAAATAAACAATTTTAACACTTTATTGTTTGCGAAACTAATATATTATAATTTATAATAATTTTTTATATATAACTTGCGTAAGCAAGTATATATACGTTTGCAAAAAAAGAAATATTTGTATTTGTTATAAAGTTTTTTATCGCAAATTAAATTGTTGTATTGCAATAAATTTTGCGTACATTTACAATACAACAATTGTTAATATTTATTAGTTTGTTAAACGCTTTTAAGATTTTATAAAAGAACTTGTTATTAATTATTGCAAAACGTTCGAAATAAAAGATACAATTTTTAAAATAATAAAACATATACAAAAAAGTATAATTTGCGATATAAAAAATTAACAACGCAATAAAAAATTTATTTTATCGATAACAAATCGAACTTAATCTTGTATTTAATAATTCGAACAAAATTTAATTTTCGCTTAAGAGCGTTAAGTTAAATTCGAACAAAAATTTGCAAAAACAAAGATAACTTAAAATAAAGCTTTCGCTAAAGCGCAACAACTAATTAATTTACTTTTTAAAAAAATATTAAAAATAAATATTTTTGTTTGTTACTTAATACTTTATTAATATATATTTAAAATTTAAAACAAAATAAAAACAAAAACAAGAATAAATTGTTAATAAAAACAAAGAAAATAAAGTTAAAACAAATTGTCTTTAAATTTATTGTTAATTTAGATAAAACAAATTTAATTTTTTTTCTCGCAAAGTTTTACAACTTTGCGACCAAATCTTTTATTAACTTTAAGTTATTAATAAGATTGTTAAGTAAAAATATAATAAATTTTATTTTAATTTCTTTTGCGCTTTGTTCGTTTATATATTTTTAAAAAATAAAAGATATAAAAATATATATAAACAACGAAAACAAATTTGTAACAAAAATAAAAAAAATTATACAAAACAAATTTTTTACAATTTGTTTTTCTCGAAATAATATAAATACTTCGAACAACTTTAAAGATTTGTCTATAATTAATTTTAAAAAGTTTAACAACTTATTTTCAAATAAGTTTAAGAATTTTTTTTAATTGTTTTAAGATAAATTTAATAAAATATTAAGAGCTTGTTAAGTTGTTGCAATACGTTATTAACTAATTAACAATAATAAAATAACTTTGTTTTTAAGTTATGCTTTAAGCATTTATATTAAAAGAAGCAACTTTATTATTTTTAACATTTTGTATAATAAAATAAAGAAATCTTTTTATATAATTTAATTATACAACAACAATACAATAACAATTGCGCAATATTTTATCGAACAAATTATTGTTAATATAATTGTTGTTGTTGCAATATATGTTGCGTTATCTTTTTTGCTTTTGTTTGCTATACGTTTGTTTCCTAAAATTCTTTCGCAACTTATTAACATTATTTAGAGATTTTTTTTTAATTATTAATTGTATTATTTGTTTTAATTTATTTATTTAATTTTATATTATATTTGCTTCTTTAACTTAATTTTGTTTAAATTTTTTTTAATTTTTTATTAAATTTCGTTGTTAATAAGTTTCGAAGTTTGCAATATTTGTTTTGTTTATTTATTGCTAACGCAATGCAAATATAATTTTAAAAATAAAATATAAAAAATATTATAAATTCGATAAATATTAAATAGAATAAAACAATAAATTTGCGTTTTTATTTTATTTTTAATTCTAAATAATTTAGCATACTTGTGCAACATCTTCTTGCTAAATTTCTTTTACTTCAAATTTTTAATTAAGAGTATAATTAATTCTTTTATAGCAAAGCTCTTTAATTTATATTTTTTATTGTAGTATTTCGTTTGTTGTGCAACAATGTTTTCAAGACGCTTTGTTAGAATTTTTCTTAAATTATAAAGTTGTTTTACGCGTTTCTATATCGACAATATCTTTTTTTCAATAAAGTTGTTCTCAATTTTATAATAAATCTTCGAATAATAATTGTATATTAAATAGAACAACAAAATTTTAACTAAGATATAATAACTATTATTGTAGACAAATTTTGTTATTAACAATAGATTTGCTTATCTTGTCTATTTAGCGTTAATATAAGTACGAAAATAGTATTTAAAAGTTTAATTTTATTGTTTAGTTAAATTATCTATTTAAGAATAAAAAATAATACTTAATTGTCTTTTAATTCGTACATAAAAACATATAACAAATTAAAAAATATTAGTAAAGATAAATCTTTTATTATTTATTATATTAGTTAGCGTTTCGAAGCGTAAAACAATTTTATTAAAAAGTATTTTTGCTAGTTTTGCGATATTGATTCTAGTAATTACAAATATATATTTAATTATTTTTGTATAGCAATTAACTATTACGAAAATCGAGTTATATATAATTTTATAGTGTTTGTTCGATAATAAGTTTGTTACAAAGTTTATAATAATTTTCTTTTATAACTTCTTTATTATAAATAAAAATCAAAGCTTATTATACAATTTATAACAAGAAACTTTAATACGTTAATAAATATTATATATTTTAATATACATTTTTACTTGCTTAGCGCAAACAAGTTAAGAATACTTTTGCTAAAATAAATTTAAACTTTTCTTAATTTTAAAATATTTTGTCAAAAAGTTGTTATAATTTTTGCGAATTAATTTTTTTTTAATAATTATATTTTTTAAGATATAGAACAATTTGTTATATTTAATAAGATTCTTTTAATTTAAAGTCTATATTGTTTGTTTGCGACAAAACAATTTCTTAATCTTAATTCGAATTTTTTTGATTTAAGTATCTTTAATTTGAAGATTCTTTATTAAGAATCTTATTAATTTTTGAGATTTTTTATATAATTTTTTTGACATATCTTTAATTATTTTTCTTGAAATAATAATTTATACTCTAATTAGTTAAAATAGAGATACTAGTTTTTTAAAAACTTCTTTTCTACTTTATAATCGCAAAATTTTTGCGTTACTAATAAGTACTCTTGTTAGTTGTAATACAAGAGTTAAATTATTTAATATTTTTTGTTTGCTTTGCGTTAACGACTTTTTACTAAACAATAATATTAGCTTATTTTAAAATACGAAAATTAAATTACTTAATATCTTTTGTTTGCTTTGCGTTAACAAATTTTTATTAAATAATAATATCAATTTGTTTTGCAATATTAATAGCAATCTTGTATTTAACAACAAAATCTCTTTATAATTGAGACGTCTTAACAATTTATTTATTAAATTTTTCTTATTTAAACAATAAAAAATTTCAAAGTTATAGATAACTAACTTAAACGCTTAGCGAATTTGTCTTAAATTTAGCTTCTTTTAATTTATAAACTTCTTAAGATTATTGTAATTTAATTATATTTTAATAGAATAAGTATTGCTTTTTAAATAGTATCTTTATTGCTTAAAAGCGATTACAATAGCTAGCAATTTCTAATTATACATTTTATAATTTTGTTTTGTTAAAATTATCTTTTGCAATTGAAATATTATTAAGCGTTAATTTTTGTTGTTATTTTGTTGACTTAAAATGCTTGCAATTGCAAAGTTAAACGCGTTAATCTTTACTCTAATTTTCTTGCTTAGATTGTAGTAATAAAGTAGTAAAATCAATATAAAGATATCGCAAAGTTAGCAAAACGTTTGCTCTACTTTATTTAATTAAATAAAAAAGTTATATTTCTTGTTATTCTTATTTTCTTTTAACAAATTAGTAAGAGAAACAACTTTTTTCGAATAATAATATATAAAATGTCTATAAAAGTTTACGAAGTTCAAAAACACTTAAAGTTTGCAATAAATTTTCGATTTAAATTATTCTTTAATTGTTTTAATTTTTTTTAAGTTTATCTATATATCTTTTAAAAATATAATAAAGTTCAAAAATTCAATTTTTGTAGTATTAAACTTACATTTCTTTAAATTAATATACAACAAATATTCGCAAAGACGTTTTAACATTTATTTAATATAACATCAATATTTCGTCAAATTATTGCTATATATAAGTATATTATTTATATAAATTATGCAAGTTACATTAATTAACTCTCGCAACGTTTTATTAATATAAATCTAAAAGATTGCAAATGCGTTTATTAATTTAAATAACATAACTTAATATTCGAAATATTTATAATATGTGTAAAATATTGTCTTTTATTTATTATCGCATTTAATGCGAATGCAATAATAGATATTCTTTAGATTTAAGACAATAAAGCGCTTTGTTTTGCATAAACAATCTAGCGTCTTTATAATTAAAGACAATAAATAACAATTTTTAATAATAATTGCATTTAGATCTTTATAGTTAACGCATAAACGTAATTTATTGTTTAATTTTAATATAAACAAAATAGAGACATTTGCAAACAAAATTAAATGCTTAATTTAATTTTTTGCTTATACATTATTAAGATATTGCCAAAGTATTGTTAGTTTATTCTATAAAAAATTATAAAAAAACATAAACAATAACTCTTTATTATCTTAAAACTTAATAGCGTAATTTTTTCTTTTTAATTCTAATAGAATTTTAGTCAATTTATTATTATAAACATTTTTTAGATCTCTTAATTCTTTAAGAATCTTAAATTTTGTTAATTTTTTATTTAGAGTTTTCGTAATATTAGCGCAAACAATTGTATAAATTGTACTATATTTAATAAAATCTAAAACAAATTGCTTAAGATCAATTATTTTTAATTTTTTATTTAAGATCTTAAATTGTTAGTGTTGCGTTTTCGAATTAATTAATATATTTTATTTAAATAGCATTAATATATCTAATATAAAATCAAAATTTATATATTCTATTAAGTAGAACAAGATAATGCATTTTTAATACTAATCTTATAAGTTAATTAAATAATAGATCAACTTATAGATATTATAACAAAAACAATTATCGTTATTAAAAAAATTTAATATTAATAAGATAGCAAATGTAAATTGCAATTCTTATTTAGACTAATCATTAGATTAGATTTTGGTTCCAAATATTAGAATCGACTTAACTTGTTAGTTTTAAGTCTAGGAATCGATCCGAAACCTAATTCGATTTCTATTATTTTGGAATCGAATTAACTCGATTCGACTCGATTCTTAATTTCAATATTTGGAATCGAATCAAATTGTTAAGAAATCAAATTTAACGTTATTATATCAAGAATTACTAATTTTAGAACAAAAATAATTTATTAATAAAATGCGTTATTTGTATCTATAGACTCTATAGATCTTATAGATACAATTTATTGATAAAATGCATTATTTGTATCTATAGATTCTATAGATCTTATAGATGCAATTTATTAATAAAATGCAATATTTGTATCTATAGACTCTATAGATTCTATAGATGCAATTTAATTATTTTCTTTTTAAAAATTAGTAATGTATTACTATAATATATTACCTTATTATAATTTAGATAATTAAATATTATAAAATATATATTGACTATATATTAACTATTAATAATTATAATATAATTATTTAAATAGTCTTGACAATTTAGATCGATTTTTTTGGATCGGATTTCGATTCCAATCCTAGAAATCGATCCGAATCGTCGATTTCGACCCTAGAAATCGAATCGACTTTTCGATTCTAATATTAGGAATTAACTCAACCCAATTCGAGTCAAGTATTCGACTCGAACTTGATAACTTAACTCGACGCAATCAATCTATTCTTATTGTACTATATAGATATAATTAATAAGATTAATCTTAGCTCTTAAGTTAATTAAGTCTATAATTTGACGTTCGTTATTAAGAAGTCGAATTCAATCTTTTACTAACATCGAATCTACTATTTTTATTTGTCTTTTTTGTTTCGCTTGCGAGATATTGACGAAACTTGATTTTTTTTTGCATTTGTTGTAATAATAGCAACAACAATAGACTTGTCTTATTTGTATTTATTAAAACATTTTATTTTGTAATATTTCTTTTTATAATATTTAAAGTATTTAATATAACTCAAATAGTTTGCGTTATTAATCTTATAGACTTGCTTATACAATATCGACAAATTTTTAAAAATATAAAACTTTTTGTTTTTAATAAATTTGTTAACATTGTTTAAGTGCCAATTTTGATAAAATTTGCTTAAAGAGACATTAAAACTCTTAATTATTTGTTAATTTTTAAAGTTACTTGCATTTGCTTCGCAAATACAATTTAATATTTGTTCTTATATAATAATTATAATTAGAAGCTTATTGCGAATATTTAATATATTATTGATACTTAGAATCTTTATTTTTAAATTTAACTTAAGCTTAGTTAAAAATATATAGATTCTATACTTTTTCAAAAGTAATACTAAATAAATCTTTAACTTATTTAAATATTTCTTAAAAACAATTATCTTTTAATCTAATTTTTGTCTAACAATTTTTTATCTTTTGTAAACAAAAAGACAGCAATTAGCAAAATTAATTATTAAATTTAATAGAAACTTTTTAAATTCTTTAAAGATCTCGCTTTTTAACTTAGCGTTATTGTTTGTTTTTAAATATTATTGCGTAGCAATATCGTTTTTCAAAAATAACATACAATAAAATTTTTTGTTCTTATTCGTAATAAAGTACGTCGAAAATCGCATTATATTAATGTTGATTTTTCAAAATTAAATAATATGCTTATTTACGCTTTAACTTTTGTACAATTTTAGTTTTTTAAGCTTTAAGAACTTAGATATTATTAATAATAATACAATAACAAATTAAGAAATTTAAAAATTCGTTTTTTTAATTGTTATAACTTAGATTTGCTAAACATTTCGCAAATCTCGAATCTTCGTTATTAAGATTTTTATTTGTTGATATAAAGTTAAAGTTTTAATTGTAGCTAAGCTATCTTCTTTATTGTTGTTACATTAGCATTAATTATTTTTGTTAACGTTTTATAAGCAATTGTTGTTTCGAAAGATATCAAACTCTTTAAACTCTAATTTAGTAATCAAATAATTATTGTAATTTGAGCTATTATAATTCGATATAATACTATTACGCTTTAAGTCTTTTTTTTCGAAAAATAGAATAATTAGAATTGTAAAATACAAATGCGTTTGCTTCTTATTAACGTACTAAAATATAAAAGACGTAAAATATAATAGACTTGTATTACTATATCTTAATTATATAAAATAGATAATAATAGAACTAATCGTTAAAGAACAACGAAAAACAAGCTTTCTCTTTATCTAATATTTGTTATAACGTGCGAACTTGTTTCTCGCTATCTAATCAAAAAGAAGTGTTGTGTTATTCGAGACTTTTATAGACACTTGGGATCACGTGCCCTATTATACCCTAAGACGCTAGCGCGTCGTTGGCGCTACAACATTACAAAATCGAATTATCTTATTTTAAAGAAATTTGATATAATAGCTCTTTTACAATCAATATATGTTAAAAAAAGATATTTAACAATAATTCGATATTTATAACATATTTGAAACAAGATATATAAATATAATAAATTATTTTACACTATATTGCAATTAAGATATATTTAATACAAAGCAAATATAAGAGAAGCTTAAATAAATAAAAATCTTTTAAGCATCTTTTATTGTAAATATGTTATAACTAAGCTAATGCTAAAGAGATCTTAAAATTTAAATACTTTTAAAGTTATCTTTTTTTAAAGATATTAAAAGTAAAAGACTCTTAAAAGATTAAATCAAGAAAAAGATATTTAAAAACAAGAACGACTTCGCAAAATAACGCTACTATAAGAAGAGCTACTTAATATTAAATATATTATATAGAGAGATACTTTATAAATTAATTGAAGTTTGTATCTTTTTTTCGAATTAAACAACGCTAATTTTTGTTGTATTACTTTAGCGAATCTAGTATTTTTATACAACAAAACTAATTTTTCAAAAATAATTTAATTCAAAATAATAAATATCTTTATTTATAATATTAATTTATAGTTTTTAATAAACGAAATACTTTGAAATTATGCTAGTTTTTCGCAATCGACTTATATAAAATTGCGTAAAAAAATAAAGATATTTAAACGTAAAAAATCAAGATATATATAAGTAAAAAATCAAAAAAAATCAAAAAAAATAAATAAAATATTGCACACATTTAATAATAACAAAAAAAAAAACAAAACAAAAGAACGTCGAATATAGAAGCTAAAAAAGTTAGCGCTTTGTTTTTGAAAAAACTATAATTATATAAAAAGTAAAGCATAGCTTTTTATATATACTTAGTCTATTATTATTTAAATTTGTTTATTGACATATTGTTAACATTTTTAAGACTATAAATATTACTTTTTTATTGTGCGCTATATTTAGAAGTTGTATCTTTACTTTTACAAAATTTTATTAGTTGTTATCTTAAAGTTTTATGTATTAAATAATATATTATAATTTTGCGTACAATATTTTTTAAGTAGTTAAAATAATTTTATTTAAAATAATAAAATTTAATAAAAAGATTTAAATTTATAAAAAATTTTATTTTTTAATAAAATATAGAAGCAATTACGAAAAAAAATAATTTTTAATACAATATAAAGACAATAATGCATCGATATTATATTTATTACAATAAACAATATTTATCTTTAAAGTTGTTAACAAGTTTGCTTTCGCAATTAATGCAACTTTAAGAAAGAGCATTTATCGCAAATTAGATAATATCTCTTTGTAATTTTAATAAATTAACTTTTATATTTTAATAAAAATTATTTTTCAAATATTTAATATATTTTGAAAGTTATTTAATTTGCTTAAACTTTAATTTTGTTGTAATAAAAATTTTGTATTTAAATTGCAATAATAAAGTAAATTATAAACTTAATTCTTAAAGTTAATCTTAATTTCGTTAAGATCTTTTTAAAATGCGTTTTTTGAACTTATTATTATTTAGACTAATTGTGTCGAGTCGAGTTATCGAGTTCGAGTCAAGTATTCGATCTAAATTGGGTCGAGTCGATTCCAAAAGTTAAAATCGAAAAGTCGATTTAATTTCTAGAGTCGAAATCGACCATTCGATTCGATTCCTAGGGTTGGAATCGAAACTCAACCCAAAAAACCGATCCAAATTGCTAAGACTTTTAATTAAATAATTAAATAATTAAATAATAGTATCTATAATATCTATAGCTACAAATTATGCATTAATATTATTTTTTTAATATTTCAAAATTTAAATAGCATCTATAGGTCTATAGATACAAATTATGCATTAATATTGATTTTTTAATATTTAAAAATTTAAATAACATTTATAACACTTATAGATATAGATAATGCATTATAGTAATGCATTATTATTTTCTACAATTAATTAATAATTATTTTGAATTTATAGAATTTGTCTAAAAAATCAAAAATTAAAGTTTGTTTCTAAAAATAGTAATTCTTGACATAATAACGCAATTTTTCGATTTCTTAACAATTCGATTCGATTCCTAATATTGGAACCGAAAATCGACTTAGGTTGTATCGATTTGTGTCCAAAATATTAGGAACCAACTCGAGTTTCGAGTCGATTCCTAGGATTAAAATTGTTGGGTCGAATCGATTCCAAAAGTTGGAACCAAAACCTGATCCAACGATCAATCTATTATTATTATTGTCGTTATTTGATCTTAATATTATCTTGCAATTATTGTTGCACTTTTTGATTGTTTTATAAACTTAAATTAATAACTTTTATTGTTAACAATCTACAAAACACAAATCTTGTAAAGAAAAATCAACTAACAAGATTTTTAAGTAGAAAATTAATGTTTAATTATTATACGAACTACTTCTAATTCGATTTATTATTTTATTTATTTTTATTTTACGTTTAACTATTTATTATTTTAGATTATGTTGTTTGAAAACACTTTTAAAGAGCAATTTTAATTTAAAAACTTAAACAAACTAAATTACACAAAAAAGAAAAAAAAAACTTAAAGAAATATTAAAGAGAAAAAGACAAAAAACAAATAAACGAAAACGCTTAAATATAAAGAAGCGAACAAAATATAAAAAGAAGATTCAAAACGCACAAAAAAAAGCAAAGAATAAAAGAATAACTTTAAAATAATAAGAGTAATCGACAAAATAATTAATAAAATAACTAATATGCTAACGCTAAAATTAAGCGAATTGCAACAATATTAAGAATTTAAACAAAGAGATTTCTTAATATCTTTATATAGTATGCAAACAATTAACAATTACTTTTATATAATTTTTCAAAGTTAATTAAAAATAATTTAATTATTCTAAAGCTTTTTAGTTTAGCATCAATAATACTATATAAATAATAATAAAAACACATAATTGATTATACTTTTGTAAAAAATAATTTAACGAATTTTGTTATAAGATTGCGATTAAAGATTTAAATTAAAGCAAAGCATTTATACTTAAATTGCAAACAAACTTCTACAATTTTATTTAACTAGCATTAAATTTAACTTAAGCGAAAAAGAAAAAAGACAATAAATATATAAATTTTGAAAAAATATTGTTGCTATAAAGATTAATATAAAATGCGAAAATAATAAAGTATAACTTGTATTTTTTCTTCAAAAATAATAGATTTATGTTGACGAAACTTGTATAATTTAACTTTTAATATTAAAAATATAATAACAATTTATTTTAATATTTTAAATTTACTTTTAGTATATTTTTTTAAACTATAGACTTGCTATAAAAAGTTAATATCTTAGTTGCATAAAACTAGTATTTGTTTATAATTATTTTTATTTTTTAGTATTAATACTATTTAGACTCTTTTAAATATTAATTTAAATAGAGTTACAATATTTGTCTTTTTTATTAATTGTAGCAACGATAACTTAAATAATTTATTTAATTGTTTAAAATCTTAAGTTTAAATAATTGTTACAAACAATTGTCGTTTTAACTTTTAAAAAAATTGATATAAAAAGAGACTTATTTATTTAATTATATCTTGCTTTCTTTAATAAAGCAATTTTTATTATAATATAATCTTCGACTTAAAGTAAAATCTAACAATAACAAACACTACAACAATATTAACAATATATTAAGAAAAAATATTATATAATAAGAATTAAATTGCATTTACGAATTAAAGAATAAAAGTTACTAATATTAACGCAATAATTTTAAGTCTAACAATTAAGTAATTCGAGCATACTTTGTTATAGCTTTATATAAATTGTAAAAGAAATCTTTAATTAAAGAAGTCTTAAAAAAAGATTTTATTGTTTTATTTAATTGTTTATTCTTCGTTTATATGCAAGCGAATTGTAATGTTGGTTTTCTTTCATAAATCTTTTTTTGTTTTTAAATTTTTTCGAAATTATAATATCTTCTAAATATAATATAGCAATAAACAAAATATATAAGAAATCTTGAAATAGCTTGAAACAGCGTTCTTTAAGATTTCGTAAAACATTAAATATTAAAATATTAATAACATTAAAGACTTCTCGCATTACAAATTATATTATAATATTAATTGTTAATTTTAAAAGAAGCTATTGTTCGATTTTCTAATAATTAATAATTATAATTGCATTTTTGAAGAATTTGCGAAAATTAAGTACAAACTAAATACATTAAAAAAAAGAGCTTACTTATATATTTGTTTCTCAATTAAAACATTAATATTTTAAGATACTTTATACTTTTTTATTATTGCTTCAAAGTGTATTTTAATATATATATTAAATAATACAATTATCTTGTTTTTTAATATTTTAACTAGAGAAAATTTGATCTATTTAGCATCTATTTAATCTATTTAGTTTTCGTTGTTATTTACGTTTGTATTGAAGACATTGTTTTTTTAACGTTTTCGTTTTTTTAATATCTTAAGTTTCTTAACTCTTTTTTGTAAAGTTTTGAAAAAAACGTTTATAAAAGTTGCAAATACTTTTTTAGCTTTAATTACTTAAGCTTAAAACTTCTCTTAATTTTATACAAATATAATAATAGTTAAAATAAGACAATTCGATTTAATAATACAATTAAAAGCCCAAATAATATATTTAGCTATATTAACTTTATTTATTTCGTCTTTTGTTATCGCAAACTTGTAATAGTCGCACTTAATATAAAAGTTTATAAAAAATTATCGACGTAATACAAGAAAGAAAATTACAAATATTTAAACATATTTGAATATAATTTAAGATTTAAAATGCTTTGTTAAAAATTAAATTTTTTCTTAATTAAACAATATAAAATATAAACAAAATTGTTTAAAAAATATTTCGAAAATTGTTTTAATAAATATTTTATCGCAAAAGATAAAAACTATGCGTCGAAAATTTTTTGCAAATTTACTATAAACAAAATTGTTAAACGTAATTTATATTAAATTTAACGAAAAAAATATATTAAAAAGAGAAAAACTTTTTTTCAATAAATTTTGAGCAATAAAATAATTATTTTTAGTTTTTAAAATTCTTTAATGTTAAATTTGAGTTTATATCTTAAAATTTGTATAATAATAGCAATTCTTTTTTATTATATTAAAATTTATATTATTTTTATTTTAATTATTAGCGTAGCATCTTTTGCAACTTTTGTTTATTAAAGACTTTATAAATTTTGCGACAATTTATTAAATCTTTATATCTTTAATATATATAATAATAAATAATTAAATATAAGTTTCTTAATTATAAATTCGTAGTTAATAGCTCTTTTTTTAAGCTTGAAAACTTGATTGAATTGCTTTTATTATATTGTTAAAGTTTGCTTCGTAAAATTTTAAAGTAACAAGATACACATTGTTAATTCGTTAATATTTAATAAAATTTAAGTTTGCGAAAATAATATAGACGTTACATAAATTGCAATACATATTTCTATACAAATTAAACTTATTAATAAAACAAAATAAAAGAAAAAATTTAACGTTAATTTTAATAGTATTAACAAAATGTATTCGATTATAATGCGTTATCTTAAACTCTTTTCGAAGAGATATTAATTTAATTGTAAAACAAAATTTCTTGCTCTTTAAATTATATATAAAGCGTATTTGAGACTATATATATTAACGAAATTTGATTTTTCTTTTATTAAGTAATAACTTTTTCTTATTATAGTTTTAATAATTGAAGTTTTGTTCGAAAACGCATTTAATAAAGAGAGAATTTAAATGTTTCAAAATTATAAAAGAAAGTATCTTGAAAATTTTTATCTTTTAAGAGAATATACTTAATCTCTTTATTGTTATTATCGAAAAATATAGAAATTATAACTTAAACTTGTAAAAGTATTTTGTCAAAAATAAATAAATAAGATTTTCGATTTCTTTTAAAAAAAAAACTTTATTAATATATTTTATATTATTATTGTTTAAGTAAAGAATAAAGTTCGAAAAAATAATAAAAAATAAATTAAAATATAATACATAATTATTTTCGCAAATGCAAATACTTAAATTTTAACAATTTAATTGTTATAGCTTAAAGAAATTGTTTATTATTTTTGTTATATTTTTGTAAGCGCTAAAATTCGTAATTTTAAAGATATTAATATTAAGAAATATTGTTACAAAAACTCGAACATTAAAGTAGTATATAATTGTTATTTTTTCTAATATTCGAATTAATTACTTAATAAGCTTAATTAATATTTTAATCTTTTGCAAGTCTAAAAAAGACAATTGCTTTCTTTTTTATTTAAATAAAGTAAATAATTTATGTAAAAGTTTAATAGCATTAATATTATCGCTTAATAAAAAAACTTTTTGTAAAGAAACGTAATTTAGTTTTGTAATACTTTTAATCTTATATTACAAAGTTATACTTAACATAAAATTTAACATTTAAAAATTTGCTTACGTTTGCGAAATTTCTATTATTAAATTGTTGTTAATAATAAGACGAAAAGAAATATGCGATTTTAAAGAGTTGTTCGAAGCAATCGAATCAAAATTAATCTTATTATTGACAAAAATAATTTTGCAAAAAGATTTAAGAGAGTTTTAAACAAAAGTTGCAAAAGTTAAGATCTTTTCAAAAGTTAAAAAAATTATATTAGAAAAAAACAAAGTGTACTTATTTATTTGTTTTTCGTCAAATATAAATTGTTTGTTATTTTATAAATATTTTGTATTACTAATAATATTTAATATTCTTTTTTTCTCTATATACATTATTCTTTGTTCGTAGTTTTTAATATTGCTTATTCTTTTTGCGTTTTAAAAACAATTTTAATTAATTAAACTTAAATCTATCGAATTCTATACAAGATTTTCGATTATTTAAGTATTTAATTATCGAATAGTATAAAAATTAATAAGAAGATTTAATAAAAAGAAAAAAAATAAAGTTTAAAAAAGTTTTAAGAAGAGAAAAGTAATATTGAATTTAATATTTGTAACAACATTAATATATTTTAAGATATATAATTAGCAAATAGCGTTTATTGTTTTAATCTTCGCATTTACGAAAGTTTTAAAATAAGAAAACTTTAACAATAAATAAGATATTTTATATTTTATTAATACGCTATTAATTAAGCTCTTTTTTTGCATAATTTTAGAATATTAATCTTGTTAATAAAAACGCTTTGTTACGACGACAACGTTTAAGAATATATACATTAAAATAATCTTTATTAACAAACAAAGCTTTCGACATAATAACAACAATAAACGCTATTTTATACTTAAAAAAATTTCTTTTATAAATGTAAAAAAACAAGATTTTAAACTTGTTTAAAGAATGTTAAATAATAAATTTTATAACGCAAAATCTTAGATTTTAGACATCTTTTAATTATATTTTTATAAATGTTTTTGCTACTTGTTGCGACATTATTATTATCAAAATATGCAATCTTTTCTTATATAAAGATTCAAAAGAAAAAGTACTTATTTTAACAATTAAAAGAATTAATTAATATTAAATTGCAATTATTCTTTTATAATTAAAATTATTCTATTAATTTATTCTAAATCGCGCAAAGTTCAATTGTCTTTATCGCATTGTTTAAAATTGTTATTTCGTCTTTTCTAATTACGCGTTCAATAAATAATAAACCTCGAAACACATAAGACTATTAAAAAAAGAAAGATATTAATAAAAACGTTAAGAGACAAAGCTATGCGTCGCAAAAATAATAATATATTTAATAGAAAAAAAAGGCGTTAAAAAGAAGAAGACATCGAACGAGTTGCTAAAAACAAGAGACGAAAAATTGAAAAATAATAATTAAAAGATTAAACATACGATTTAAAACAAAAGCAAAAACGCAAATATAAAGATAATATAAAGATAACTTAATATTGTTAATTATAAAAATAAGAGAGCATATTTATACAAAAGAGACTTATTATAGACGCTATTATTATATTTTACAACATTTATACAACACGTAAAAGCGCATCTTATATACGTCGCTAAAAATAAACAATTGCGCACTTAATATACGCGAAGTAGTTTAACGCGTCTTCAATATTGTATATTAAAATTAAATAAATTTAAATAATGCGTTATTTAAATTTAAAATCTAGTTTAACAAAATCTAGTTTTGCGTTTAAAATTACGATTTTACATAGAATTTCGCGTTTTACAAGAGAATCTAATTGAGACTCTTTAACGCGTAACTATCTACTTGAGTCAATTACTAATATGTTGAAATCGCAATTATAACGCGCAATATAAATATTGCAATTTTCTTTAAGAAAATTTTTATATTTTTTAGCTAAATATAACGTCAAGTTTATTGTTTGTTAATTCTTAAATTTAATTTATTGTATTTTGCTTTTTTTTATTAACTTTTAATTTTAATTTCTTGTTTAATTTATTTTTAATTTAAGATTAATTTAATTTTTTAGTTTAATTAAGTTTTTTTTTTTGCTAGTTTGTTCTAATATTAGCGAAGTTGTAACATTAATTTGTTTTTATTATTAAGTTATTTAGTTTTTGTTATATCTAATATTAAAGAAGCTTGCGAAGCACGTCTAATTTTAAATAATAAAATATAAATTAAATATCGCTCTATAATTAAGAATCGCTATTACGTTCTTCTATATTAGCATTTAAAATTTATTAAATAACAAAAAAATGCTTGCATCGCTTATATTATTAAAGACAAATAATCTAAGAACAATACTTATTATATCAAAACTTATAAAAAGATCTTTTTCAATTTCTTAACTTAAAAGAACAAAATTATTAATAAAATAATCGTAAATTTTAATTCTTAAGTATTGCTATAATTTTTTCTAAATATATTAGATCTATGTTAATAAAACATTAAAGCATAATAAAATTCTAATTCGAATAAAGAACAAAAAATTACTTTTCGATTTCTTTAATAATTAATATAATGTTTTTAATACAATATTTGTATTTAAGTACTTGTTAAATTAATATCTTTTAATCTATACTCTTAATCTTAATAACTTTTTAAATTCGACAAAGAAATAAACGCGCAATATATATATTATTAAGATCTTTTTATGTTTCTCTTATTAATACTTCTTTTAAACTTCTTTTTAAATATAATTGTTAAAACGAAATTGTATATTAACATTTGTTAAGCTAAGAATATTTGTTGTGTAATCTTAATCAAATATTAAAATACTTAAAATCTTAATAAAAATAACTTATCGAACAATAATTACGACAATATTAACATAAATTTCTAACGTTTGCGTTCGAAGATTTTTCAAAAGTTGACAATTTAATATACAAAAATTGCTTTTAAGATCTTTAAAAGAAGCAAAACTTGTTAAACTTAATTGTAGCTTAAAACAATAAAAAAAAAAAAAAATTTTTTGTACTATTTTGTCTTTAATGCTATCTATTGTTCTTGCTAATAACTAGCTTTTTGTTTGTCTTTTTGTGCTTAATTTATTAAAAGAATTAATTTACTTGCTTTGCAATATAATGCTTTTGATAAAAAGATACTTTTATATTTTATAAAACAATTATTTAAACTTAAAGCTTCTTTGCATTTTACAAAACTTTAAATATTATTAAATTTAACTAAATTGCTTCGAAAAACTTAATTAAAATATATTAAACTTATTATTTTTTTTTGTTTGCAATAATTAGCAACGCTCTATATTATATAATTCTTAAACTTATATTTAATATTAAGTTAAAAAATATAGCAAAGCAATTATTTTTAACTTGCGAAAAGATTGTTTTAAAAGTATCTATTTTTGTAAATTAATCTAAAATAATTTCGAAATAATATCTATAATATCTACAATTGTAAATATTATTTTACAAAAATCTTTTATTAAAAAGTCGAAATTTAACAAAACAAATTTTAAAGCTACTTTAACATAAAGCTTGTTCTTAACTAAAGTTATTTTCTTTTATATTTATAATTTTTACAAGATATTTTATAATTTACAAATATTAATATTTAAGTCTTGTTAAAAACGTTGTTATTTATAAGTGCTATCTAATTGCTTGTACATTAAATACTTTATTAAATGCAAATATCTTTTTTTAAAGATTCTTTTCTTAAACATCTTTTTTATTATTATTTTTTTAAAACTCTTTTTGAACAACAACAATTTAACAAGGATTCGAATTAAAGTTGCTTTATTATTTTCGAAATATTTATCTTTAATTAGACTTCGATAAGCATCTTTTATGCGACATCTTTAATTATTGAAATACTTTTACATAGTTCTTATAATTAAGATATTTAAACATAGAGATTATCTATAGACTATTAATCTTCCAAATAGGCTGTCTGGATTGTCCTTTACTTGGCATTCTCCCAAAGATCTGCCGGGAGCATGTTCAATGGAATTTTGATGGGGGGCCCTTAAAGTAGAGTAGTGCACGTGTGACTCGCCTAAGTAACGCTAAAGCGACATCTCTAGTGGCGGGAAGAGTGCCAAAGATGGTAGCCTTACATGAAATGCGATTGTGACCTGAATTGCCACACAACGGTAGATTGTTGATCGACCGTCGATGATAGGACACATCATCCTGTTCATAAGCACAAGAAATGTTCTAACGATATAACGACTAATGGTCGCTCAGGGTGTCCGTGAAACAGTTGATCTGTCACCAGGTTCTTGGTGTACTCAACGTGGAGCGTGACTTGGAATAGGCTTCATGATTGTTCCGAATGTGCGAGACTTACTTGCCCCCGCATCGCTCAGGTCTCAGTAAATGCCCCATCGCCTTGAAGCATTCCACTGCAGCATGAAGACATTTCGGATATGCACCTGAGCTAAGTCATAAACAATGTACTCATTAGGGAACACATGTGACCGGGGCATTGCAATGCTAGGGTCTGGTAAGCATGTGCCCTAGATGTCTGCGTTGAACGCAGCAGCATCAGGCCAACTGGCTGGGTCATTCATTGGGTCTGTCATCATTTTTGTGGAGATTAGTCCCTTCTTCCGCATCGATACAGCAGCATTGAATTCATGGTCCGACTCAATGTAGGATGGTTCTGGCAATTGTGTTTCGCACAGCAGCAGCAACCCAGTCT